>Ga0209701_10000311_pt1 | contig 27264 bp, 23 predicted proteins | sample CZO8metaG_4_FD_188356 | JGI IMG/M metagenome (GOLD analysis project Ga0209701, IMG submission 188356) | Vadose zone soil microbial communities from the Eel River Critical Zone Observatory, Northern California, USA - CZOApr15con2H3.8 metaG... | ecosystem: Environmental > Terrestrial > Soil >... | reverse complement strand
GCCTCTACAAGATTCCCGATATAGAGGAGCGCGACGGGGCATTTCAGGATCTGAACTTGGCGTGGTTTAGGCGGCTCGGACTGGCCCTGCCGATCGAAAAGGCGATCGCCGAACAACCTCTCGTTACTTCCAGCGTCAAATGGTGCGTCGTCTCAGGCGCGCCAGGGAAAAAAGAGGAAGGGGCGGAACTCTTCGTCAGCACTGAAAGAGGTTTAAACGAACGAGAGCGACGCACCGTGCGCCTCCTTCTCAGACCCGAATCTCTTTTTGACCCCGAGCGGGTGCTGACTTTTGTCCGCCATGAACTGCTTCACATCGTGGACATGCTCGACCCGAACTTCAGCTACGAGCCTTCCCTGCCTGCCGCTGAAGGCGGCCCCACCCATGGCCGTTTACTCAAAGAGCGTTACCGGACTCTTTGGGACGCAACGATTGACGGCCGAATGGTGCGGCGCGGCTGGGCACCAGAGCGGTCGCGCGGTGATCGCCTCGCTGAGTTTTGCCAGACCTTTCCGATGTTCGGGCAGGATAGCGAGAGTCTTTTCAGCCGCTTTTTCGACCAGGAGCCGCATACCCATGCTGAACTTGTGGCCTTCGCCTGCAATCCGGATGCATCTGTCCGAGGCTCACTGGCGGCAGCACGTCTGGGCGGCCATTGCCCTCTGTGCGGCTTCGCAACTTATTCCTTCGAGCCCGAGCCCGTGCGTCTGCCTAAGGACGTCATCGCTCAGATCACTCAAGACTTCTCTCGATGGCATCCGTCGGACGGCCTGTGCCTGCAGTGCGCGAACCTTTACCGTGCGCGGTCAGTCTCGGCTTCCGCCGCAAGGCTTCTTGATGGGTCACGACCCCACAGTGATAGTTGTCGATCGTCGTAAGACAATATAACGGCTCGGCAAGTGACACCCTTCTGGCACCATCGTAGAAATGAGCCAGCAGGATAGTGTAAAATCAAACAGTATGCGCGCTGTCTATGTTGCCGGGGTAGGCATGACGAAGTTCGGGAAGAGTCCCCAAACCCTCGCCGAACTGCTTTGCGATGCAGCCTCAAACTCTCTCTCAAGTTCGCCGGTGCAGGAAGTCGACGCCCTCTACATCGGCGCCATGAACCCTGAAGAGTTTACCGGCGACAGCAATATCGCCTCGCTGGTTGCCGATGCCTTGGGCATGACCGGGCTGCCCGCGATCAGGGTAGAGACCGCCTCTTCTGCCGGCGCCGCAGCTCTTCATGCCGCATTCCAAGCGGTTGCCTCGGGATATTACCAACACGTATTGGTTTTAGGCGGAGAAAAGATGACCCACTTGAGCACGAGCGCGACCACGCGGATTTTGGCCGAGGTGATCGACAAGCAAGAGCGGCGATGCGGCGCGACCATGCCTGCTTTGGCGGCAATGATCACCGAGAGGTACCGAAAAAAATACCGGCTCTCACGCTCTCGTCTGGAGCAAGTTCTTTGTCGCGTGGCGATAAAAAACCACCTCAACGGGTCCTACAACCCCTACGCCCAGTTCCAACAGCCCATCTCCAAGGAGACCTATTCGTCGAGCAAGCTCGTCTCGACGCCGCTGAGGCTTTACGATTGCGCGCCCATTACTGACGGAGCGGCGGCGATCGTCCTCACTTCCGAGCCGACGGACATAGCGATCACTGGACTCGGTCATGGGACCGGACCTCTGGGCCTCGGAGAGCGCGAGTCCTTTACCTCCTTTCCTGCAACTCAGATCGCTGCTTCGCGGGCCTATCAAATGGCCGGAATCTCCCCGAGCGCCATCGATTTTGCCGAGGTCCATGACGCCTTTACTCCTTTCGAGATCATTTGCACTGAAGACTTGGGCTTTTTCGCACCGGGAAAAGGCTGGCAGGCAGTCGAGGAGGGAAAGACTTCACTGCAAGGAACTCTGCCCATCAATCCTTCAGGAGGGCTGAAGGCCCGAGGCCATCCTGTCGGAGCAAGCGGAGTAGCTCAGGTGGTAGAGGCGGCGTGGAGATTAAGGGGAAATTCCAAGACCAGGTTTAAGCGCGAGGCGAGGCGGGCCCTGTGCCAAAGCACCGGAGGTCTCGGAAGCAACAACTTCGTCACTATCCTGGAACGTTCCGATAAATCCCAGGCGATCCAAAACCCCAAAAAAGCGCCACCTCTATCTCCGGTTCGCCGGCGCAAGGCCAAGCAGCCGGCCGATGAGGCGGCTCTCAGCGATGAGGGTCATATCGAGACCTTCACTATCCTTTACGTGACCCCGGATGGATTTCTTCCCCCTCTAGCTTTGGCCCTGATTCGCGACGGTCGGGGACGTCTCATTATGGCCCAAGGGGAAGATGTCACCCATTTGAAAATCGGCAGAGCGGTCTTTCTCCGGAAAGTAGGAGACCGTTATCTCTTTACTGTGAAGAGTCACCTGCGAAAGGTGAGAGAAGCCTTAAAGAATCTCCTGACACGGGCTCGCTCATTGCCGCGCAGGGAGGAGATGGCTCCCAGTAAAAAGGAGAAACCATGATCGGGCGACGGCCGAGCCGCGTAGAAAGGCGATTCACATCGCTTACGAGACTTCTTGCCGAGGAGCTGAAAACGGCGATTATCACCGGGAAGATGCCTCCAGGTGAGCGACTCTCTGAAGAGAAACTCGCCGCTTCGCTTAATGTCGGTCGGGTTCCGCTACGTGAAGCGCTGCGCCGATTGGAGGCCGAGGGATACATCACCTTCCTCTCCAACAAGGAGGTGGCGGTCAGCAAACCTACGATAGAAGAGCTCGAAGACTATTACACGATCGCGAGCGTCCTGGAAGGACTGGCGACACGGCTCGCCGTAGAGCGGGCTCAGCCGGAAGAGATCTCCCGGCTGAGAGAGCTGCACCAGCTCCTCAAAGAGGCGCATAAAGAAAGAAATCTGACGCGCTACTACGAGATCAACAGCACTTTCCACCGTTTCATAGCCGAGATGGCGAGAAACGAACGCCTCTATCGGCTCATCGACCAGATGCGCCAGGAGATACTAAAGACCAGAATCTTATCTCTCCATCTTCCGCAGCGCCTCGATTATTCGATGCGGGAACACGACCAGATTCTCGACGCCTTCCTCAAGAAAAATCCCGAACTGGCCGAGGCGACTGTCGTGAGGCACCTGGAAAATCAGATGGAGGCGCTAAAAAAGATGTTGGAGCCTGCTTAGACGAAGGAGGCGAGGCGCGCAGCTCCGCAAAATCTAACAGCACGCGAGCAACTTGAGCAACAGCCTCACCGAGAGGGCGATAGGTTCATAAGTCTATATCGAAGGCAGTTTCCGACAGAGAGCCGCAACAAACTATGTCTCAACAGCAACCTTAGCAGTACGCTGCAACTCTTCTAAAGCCCTTTTAGCGGCTTCTTGCTCGGATTGCTTTTTGCTTTTGCCCTCTCCACGGCCCAGGATTTTTCCCCCGACGCTGATCTCGGTGACAAACCTCTTTTCATGATCCGGACCGCTCTCCGCCACCAATTGATAAGTGGGCGGAGCACGGAAGAGCATCTGGCTGATCTCCTGCAGGCGTGTTTTATAATCCTGCAACCCCAACTTTCTTTCCTTGATGTCCGGGGCGAAATAGTTTTCGACCACTCGACGGGCCGCCTCATATCCTCCATTCCAATAGATCCCGCCGAGGACAGCTTCGAAGGCGCCGGCGAGAATCGACTCCTTCTTTCTCCCGCCGCTCCGCTCTTCCCCCTTCCCCATACGGAGCAACTTGGCCAGATTTAACTCTCTAGCCTTCTCGGCTAAAGCAGCGGAGTTTACTAGAGAGGCACGCATCCTGGAGAGGTCGCCCTCGTCCCTCGCCGGAAAGCGGCGCATCAGCAAATCGCTAATGGCCAGATCCAAGACCGCGTCGCCGAGAAATTCAAGGGTCTCATTGTGACTCTCCCCTCGGTCCCGGCCATAGGAAACATGGGTAAGACAGCGCAGAAGAAGACTGGAATCGGAAAAAGAGTATCCCAACTCTTTTTCCAAACGAAGAAACTGGGGCTCTTTTCCTGCCACGCCCATGGGTCCCCCCACCTTCGATTTTGGATTTCCGATTGAACCCTGTAACCCTTCAACCCTTGAACCCTTAAACCTTTTAGCAACCAGTCACGTTCCCCGTCAGCCAACCGCCCTCAAGTCCGTCGATGATGACCTCAACCTCCTGGTTGACGAGCCCCTCTGCGGCTTTAACCAAAACGGGAAGGTAATTTCGGCTGTGGCCCCGGTAAAGCGCACCCTCTACAGCCTCTTCAAGAAGGACCGAGACCCGTCTCCCAACGAAGCCGCGATAAAACTCTCTTTTCTTCTTCACCCCGAGCTCCCGCATACGCTTGGCGCGTTCCTTTTTAATCTGAGGAGAAACCTGCCCTGGAAGGGAAGCGGCGCCCGTGCCCGTCCGAACCGAATACGGAAAAACATGAAAATAGGTGAGCGGAACGGATGAGAAGAATTCCAAAGAGCGGCCAAAGTCATCTTCGCTCTCGCCGGGGAATCCAACGATGATATCGCTGCCCAGCGCCGCATCCGGAAGCGTTTCTCTTGCCCGCACGATGATCTCCCGGTAATAGGCTGTGTCATAATTGCGGCGCATCTGTTTGAGAATCCTGTCTTCTCCGGCCTGAGCGCAAACGTGCAGATGAGGACAGAGAACATCAGACCGGCCCATCAGATCGAGCAGCCTGCCCGGCAGCTCGCGCGGATCCAGCGAGCTCAAACGCAAGCGCGGAATGACGCTGCTCTCGATGATTTTTTCCAGCAACGAGGTCAGGTCTACTCTAGGCGCAAGGTCGTGCCCATAGCCACCGAGGTGAATTCCCGTCAAGACGATTTCAACAAAGCCTTTGTCGGCAATTATACGGATCTGCCTTAGCACCTCGTCAGGAGAGACACTGCGACTCAGTCCGCGGGCGGTCGGGATGATGCAGTAGCTGCAAGAATAGTCGCATCCTTCCTGAATCTTCAAAAAAGCCCGGGTATGGTTGGGCAACCGGTCGGTGCCGAGGACTGAAACTTTCCGTTCCCTCTTCACATCTCCGACCGCTATCCTCTCTCCGCCGGACGAATCAGGCCGGCTCACAAAACGTAGCAGGTCGTCGACGCGGTTTAGCCCCACGACGAAATCCACTCCAGGGACTTGGGCCACCTCTTGCGGTCTGACCTGGGCGTAGCAGCCCGTGACTAAAACCCGTGCTGCGGGACTCAACCGTTTGGCGCGCCGGACAAGCTGACGCGCCTCCCAGTCCGCGCGGTCCGTCACGGTGCAGGTGTTGATGATGTAGAAGTCCGCCTCCTCGTCGAACGGAACGATGGAATGTCGTCCTTCCTCCAAGCGGGATTGGATCACCGCGGAATCGTATTGATTGATCTTGCAGCCGAGAGTGGTAATGGCAATGCGCATGTGACTATTTTCGATTTTAGATTTTGGATTTTAGATTTAATCGAAAATCGGCAATCTAAAATCTAAAATTGTCAGCACTTCAACTTGACCGTCAGTGGAGCGCCCGCTCGATCCACCCACCACCTAACACCCGCTCCCCTCGGTAGAATACCGCAGCCTGACCCGGAGTGACAGAAGGATAAAGTTCCCGGAAGAACACCTCGCAACTGTCATTCCCGTTCACGCGGATCACACACGGAATCGACGGCGATCGGTAGCGGACCTGGACTTCGGCCGGGATCTCCTTTTTTTCCGGCGGCTCGACCCAGTTGACCGATCGCGCGATCAAGCCTCGGCGCCCTAGTTCCTCTTTTGTTCCCACCTTCACCTGTTTCGTCTTCGTGTCGATTTCCGAGACATACAGAGGGTGTGACGCCGAGATTCCCAGTCCTCTCCTTTGTCCGATAGTTACCCGGTGGATACCCTGATGACGTCCTAGTACATTTCCGGATCGATCAACAATCTCCCCCGGATCGAGATCCCCTTCTCCGGCGAATGACTCCACGAAGGTTCTATAATCGCCGAAGCAGACATCCTGGCTTTCGGGTCGATCAGCCACAGGCAAACCCAGATGATTGGCCTTGCGGCGCACCTCGACCTTATTCAGGCAGCCGAGCGGGAAAAGGGTATGGCGCAGCTGCTCCTGAGAGAGGGCAAAGAGAAAGTAGGACTGATCCTTTGCGCGATCCTCCCCGCGAAAAAGCGCCGACCCGCCGGTCACAGAATCGCGCTCAATGCGGGCATAGTGTCCCGTGGCGACATAGTCCGCGCCCTGCTCCCTTGCCCACTTCATCAAAACGCCAAGCTTGAAGTCGCGATTGCAAGCAACGCAAGGGTTGGGCGTGCGGCCGTCGAGGTAGCTGCGCGCAAAAGGCTCCGCGACCTGCTTGGCGAACTCGGAGCGGAAATCGAGCAGGGTGTGAGGGATGCGGAGAATGTCCGCGACTTTCGCGGCGCCTCTATAGTCCGAACAATTTTTCGGATCCTCGCGCTCGTATTCCCACAGGCGAAGCGAGACTCCGGCTACGTCATAGCCCGCTTCCAAAAGAAGCCCGGCCGAGACAGAGCTATCCACCCCGCCGCTCATGGCTACGATGACTTTCTTTTTGCAATGGCCAAAACTCATAAACTCGTTAATCGTAAGACGTTAGGGGTCAGGGGATCGCCTCACTCCTCACTGCTTACGCCTTACCCTTTGAGTTCCGAATTTTTCAGCAGCTCTTTGACCTTGCGCAGCGCCTCGTTGTCCTCAGCCTGCTTTTCTTCCAGCCCTCCCTGGCGCGCGCTCAGATCATTGACCCGCTTCTCGAGCCGCTCGACCTGCTCGAGCGCGCTCATGAGCGCGCGCTGCACCGGGTCGGGCAGGTCGGCTGAGTTGAGATCGATGATCGCCTTGCCGGTCAGAGTGTGCTTCGCCTCGGTCTTCACGACTTTGCCCGGGACGCCGACCACCGTGGAGTGCGGCGGCACCGAGGTCACCAGGACGGAGCCTGCGCCCACCCGGCTGTGGCGGCCGACGGTCACGGGCCCGAGCACCGTCGCGCCGCTGAAGATCGTGACCGACTCCTCGATCGTGGGGTGGCGCTTGATGCGCTGCGTCGATGTGCCGCCGAGCGTGACGCCCTGGTAGATCGTCACGTCGTCGGCGATCTCGCTGGTCTCGCCGATCACGACTCCCATGCCGTGGTCGATAAAGAACCGACGACCGATCTTTGCTCCGGGGTGGATCTCGATGCCGGTGAAAAAACGGCCGATATGACTGACGAAGCGACCTAAGCCCTTGAAGCCTTGTTCCCAGAGAAGGTGGGAGATGCGGTAAAAGAAGAGCGCGTGAAACCCAGGATAGGTAAAAAGTATCTCCCAGATATTTCGCGCGGCCGGATCACGGTCGAAAACGACCTGGATATCTTCTTTAAGGGTACTCCACATCGCGTTTCGTTAGGAGTAAAAGGTGAGGCGTAAGGGGACGACACTTCACACCTAACGCCTTACCCCTTACGCCTTACGCGCTTACTGTTTCGAATCTTTATAGAGTTTATAATCGATGCTATCCACCACGGCCTGCCAGCTCGCTTCGATCACGTTATGGGAGACCCCCACAGTTCCCCAGCGCTCCTTTTTGTCTCCCGATTCGATCAAAACCCGGACCGAAGCGCCGGTCCCCTCGCCCGAAGAGAGCACCCGGACCTTGTAATCGAGCAGCTCCACGTCTTTCAGAGACGGAAAGAATTTCGTCAAAGCCCGTCGCAGCGCTTGGTCCAAGGCATTGACCGGCCCGTTGCCCATCGCCGCCGCGTGCTCCATGACCCCGTCGACCTCGACCATGATCGTCGCCTCGGAGATCGGCGGCTCGCTCTCTTTTCGCTTTTCATCGATCACCCGAAAGCCGACCAAACGAAAATTCTTTTTCTTTCGCCCCAAGGCCTCCTGGATCAGCAGCTCGAAAGAGGCCTCGGCCGCCTCAAACTCATATCCCTGGCTCTCCAGATCCTTGATGCGGCGCAAGATTTCTTGGACCGCGTGGTCATCGTTCTTGAGATCGATGCCATACTCCTTCGCCTTGTAGACGATGTTGCTCCGCCCGGCCAAGTCGGAGACCAAGACTCTCTGGCGATTGCCCACCAATTCCGGATCGATGTGCTCGTAGGTCTCGCGGTTCTTAAGAATCCCCGCCACGTGCATGCCCCCTTTGTGGGCAAAGGCGCTGTCTCCCACGTAGGGTTGATGCTTGTCCGGATGGATATTGGCCAGCTCATACAAGAAGTGGGAGACCTCGCGCAGCCTCTTAAGCTGTTCGGGCTCGACGCACCTCTTTCCCATCTTCAGTTGCAGGTCGGCGATGACCGAGCAGAGATTGAGATTGCCGCAGCGCTCGCCGAAGCCGTTGATCGTCCCCTGCACCTGGCGCACCCCCATCTCCACCCCGGCCAGCGTGTTGGCGACGGCCAGCTCACCGTCGTTGTGGCAATGGATGCCCAGGGGCGTGGAGATCACTCCTTTGAGAGCGGCGATCGCGGCGCGAATTTCGCTTGGAAGACGGCCGCCGTTGGTGTCGCAGAGAACGATCCAGTCCGCGCCGCCCTCCTCGGCCGCTTTCAGGCATTCCACCGCATGCTCGGGATTCGAGCGATAGCCGTCGAAAAAATGTTCCGCGTCGAATATCACCTCGTCCACCCGCTCCTTCATGAAGGCGATCGAGTCCGCGATGATTTCGAGATTTGCCTTCTTGCTGATTCTCAAATCGTCGCGCACGTGGAGATCCCATGCTTTTCCAACGAGAGTCACCACCGGCGTGTCCGCGTCGAGGAGCGTCTTGAGACTCAGGTCCTGAGAAGGCTTGGACGATGGCTTGCGGGTCATTCCAAAAGCGGCGATCTTGGCGTGCTTAAGTTTGAGCTTCTTGACCGCCCTAAAGAACTCCTCATCCCGCGGGTTGGAGCCGGGAAACCCTCCCTCGATGTAATCGACTCCCACCTCCACCAGTTTCTCTGCAATCCGGAGCTTGTCCTCGAGCGTGAAGGAGATGTCTTCCGCCTGGCAACCGTCCCTGAGAGTTGTATCGTAGATCAAAACGTCTTTCATAGATTCCCCTGCTTCTCGATAAACGCTTCGTGCAGCACCCGCACCGCCCGCTCGGTGGATTTTTCCTCAATCACGACGGAGATCTTGATCTCCGACGTGGAGATCATCTGTATGTTGATCCCCGCGCGCGACAGCACCTGAAACATCTTCGCCGCCACGCCGGCGTGGGTGCGCATGCCGACGCCGACAATCGAGACCTTGGCGATGCCGGGATCGACCGTGACCCCCTTCGCCTGGATCGCGTTGGCCATATTCTCAACCAGCGCGATCGCCTTTTTATAATCCGCCTTGGGAACGGTAAAAGTCAAATCGGTGGTCCCGTCCTCACTGGCGTTCTGAATGATCATGTCCACCACGATATTCGCCTCCGCAATCGGAGAAAAGATCTGGGCCGCCAGCCCCGGACGATCCGGCACTCTCAAAATCGTAATCTTCGCCTCATCCTTGTCGTAGGTCACGCCGGAAACCAAAACCGAATCCATAGTTTGATCCTCCTCAACCAACCATGTCCCTTGAGCCTGCGAAAAGCTGGAGCGAATATGGACAGGGACGGAAAATTTCATGGCAAGCTCCACGGAACGTATCTGGAGCACTTTGGCGCCGGTGCTTGCCATCTCGATCATCTCTTCGTAAGAGATGCGGTCGAGCTTCCTGGCCGCCGGGCAGACATCGGGATCGGTGGTGAAAACCCCCTCCACGTCGGTGTAGATCTCGCAGACCCCGGCGTTGAGCACCGCGGCGACCGCCACCGCGCTGGTATCCGAGCCGCCCCGGCCCAGGGTCGTGATGTTATCCTCTTCGTCCACTCCTTGGAAGCCCGCCACCACTACGATCTCCCCGTCCTTAAGAGACTGAAGCACGCGAGTCGAATCGATGCTCTTGATCCGCGCCTTGCCGTATGCCTTATCAGTCTCGATGCGAACCTGATGCGCCAGAAAAGAGCGGGCTGTCTGCCCCAGGTCTCTGATCGCCAGGGCCAAGAGAGACGCTGCGACCTGCTCTCCGGAGGCCAGCAGCACATCGCGCTCTCGCTCATCCGGCGAATCGGAAATCTGCTCGGCCAGGCTCACCAGCCGATTGGTCTCGCCGGCCATCGCCGAGACCACCACGACGACGTCCTGCCCTGCCTGCTTGGTCGCGAGGACCCTTTTGGCCACATCCTTAATTCGCTCGGGACTGGCTACCGAGGTCCCGCCATATTTCTGAACGATCAACGCCATCTCTGCCTCATTCCTCTAACCCTTCATCCCTTCAACTCTTAAACCTTCGATCATTTTTTCGTAACGGTCACCGTGAGCGGTAAAAGTCAACGTTCGCTTATTACCACTGCCATGTTCAAACTGGACATGGAGATAATCTTCGACTTCCCTGGAGGGAAGATAGTCGAACCATTCAACCAGGCTCACCCCGTCAGAGAAGAGGTATTCTCGAAGATCCAGCTCTTCCATATCACGCCGACTTCCCAACCGGTAAAGGTCGATATGATAGACGGGAAGCCGGCCGTGGTATTCATTGATCAGCGTGAACGTAGGACTTCGAATCCACGTCTCCTTGCCTACCTCCAACCCTTCCGCGACGCCCCGGACAAAACAGGTCTTTCCACTGCCCAACTCTCCGCTAAGTCCGATGATCTCACCGCCTCTGAGAAGCCGGCCCAATCTCTTGCCCCACCTGCGGGTTTCGGCGGCCGATTTGGATAGGACAGCGAAGGATGAAGGATGAGGGATGAAGGATGATATCTCCTTTTCCGCTTTCATCCTTCCGCCTTTCGCCTTCCGCCCTCTCCCAGCGCCCTCAACCCCCCCGGAAGCCCTTCAATCACGTCCGAAGCGATCATTCCAATCTGACCCTTCGTCTTCGCCGCCTCGTCACCGACAAATCCGTGGAGATAGACGCCCAGTTTTAGAGCATCCTCAATGCCAAATCCCTGAGCGAGCAATCCGGCCAGGACTCCCGCAAGGACATCTCCCATTCCTCCGCTCGCCATTCCGGGATTTCCCGTCGGATTGATAAAGACCTTTCCATCCATAGTCGCAATAACCGTCCTGGCTCCCTTGAGCACGACATAACAGCGATGATCGCCGGCAAAGTTGCGCGCCACGCCGACCCGGTCACGGTTCACCGCAGAGGTATCCGACCCGATCAGCCGCGCCATCTCTCCCGGATGGGGCGTGAGGATCGGCGGAGTCTTGGCGCTGCGCAGCCGCTCCAGCTCTCCCGCGAGATTGTTGAGCCCATCGGCATCGATCACCCAGGGAATCTCAAGGTTCCTCAGAAGCCATCTGAGAGCGGCGCTCGTGGAATTATTGACGCCGATCCCGGGACCGAAGAGAAAAGCATTTTTCTTCTCAAGGAGCCGGTGCCAACTCTGATCGTTGAGAGGCTCCATTTCTTCCTCGGCGTTGTCCTTCAAGGCCTCAGTCATCACCTCCACCAGAGAGCCGGCGAAAATATCGTTAAGAGATCGAGGGGCCGCGAGCGTCACCAGACCCGCTCCCACTCGCATCGCCGCGCGGCAGCTGAGAATAGCCGCGCCGGTCTTTCCTCTGGAGCCCGCCATCGCCAAAAGATGACCGTAGGTTCCCTTATGCGTATCCGGCCCTCTTAACGGAACCAGCCCACGAATGTCCCGCGCCTCCAGCAGTTCCGCCTTGGGCATTACTGCCTCGACTGCTTTTGGATGAATGCCGATGTCCGCCACAACCAGCTCCCCGACAGAATCGATCCCAGGATAGGTCACCTGTCCCAGTTTGGGATAGCCCATGGTAACGGTCATCTCCGCCTTGACGGCTGCGCCAAGCGCTCTTCCCCTATCCGCATCCAAGCCCGAAGGGATATCCACCGCCACAATGGGCCGCCCGCAGGAGTTGATAAGGGCGATCGCCTCCGCATAGAGGCCGCGCACCTCCTGTTTAAGCCCGGTTCCTAAAATGGCATCTACGAGAAGCTTTTTCCCTTTCAATCGTTGCCTCAGTGGCTCCAGGGAGTCAGACGCTACTTCGCAAAGCTTCCCTTTTGCCTTGAGGTACGCGCGCAGATTATGAGCCGCGTCCTGAGAGAGCTCTTCCTTCCGAGCCAGCAGCACCACTTCACAAGGTATTCTTTTTTTTTTGAGCAGGCGCGCGACCACCAGTCCGTCTCCTCCGTTATTGCCTTTTCCGGCCACCACTAACACGCCGCCCCGAGCGATTTTTCCGAAGCGATCCAGTATCGCCTTGGTGATTCCCTCTCCCGCGCGCTCCATCAAAGTCAGACTGGGAACGCCGTATTTTTCAATGGTCAGCCGGTCCAGCTCGCGCATCTCCTGAGCAGTGACGACAAACATAAGCTAAAAAAGTTTAAATCGTTCAAACGGTTCAAATAGTTCAAACCCTTGAACGGCTTAGACGACTTGAACAGCTTGAAGGTCCTATTCTCTTGCTTTTTCTATGAGAGCTTTCATCTCTCTAACTGCTTGTTCTATCCCGACCATGATCGCCCGGGCGACAATGCTATGGCCGATGTTTAACTCAACCATCTCCGGGATCCGGGCGATAGGAATGACGTTTTCGTAATTCAACCCGTGGCCGCCGTGAACTTCCAGGCCCAAACCATGTGCCAACGAAGAAGCCGCGACCACCTCCTGAAGCTCCCGGTCGCGATTTGCCGGCGCGTCGCAGTATCGCCCTGTATGGATCTCCACCGCGTGAGCCCCGACTTCACGGCTGATCTCAATCTGGTCCTTTCGCGGATCGACAAAGAGGCTCACCCGGATGCCTTTTCCCTGAAGCCGCTTGACCGCCTCCTCGATCTTCCTCTTGTGAGCAACAATGTCGAGGCCGCCCTCCGTCGTCAACTCTTCCCGGCGCTCAGGGACAAAGCAGGCGTCATCCGGATGAAATTTCTCGGCCAAGCTGACCATCTCTGAAGTCACGGCCATCTCCAGGTTGAGCTTGGCACTTAACCGCTCGCGCAGCAGCTCGACATCGCGCTCCTGGATGTGGCGCCGGTCTTCCCGCAGATGGACTGTGATCCCATCCGCCCCGCCCCTTTCCGCAAGGAGACCGGCTTCTACTGGATCCGGCAGGTCGCTTCTCCGGGCCTGGCGGACCGTAGCGACATGATCGACGTTGACGCCCAGGCGAAGCACGGTCGATCACCCGAAGTGAGAACGAATCTCTTCTGCCACTTCATGGGCCATCCGCCGGATCTTTTCCTCGTTCTCTCCTTCCAACATGACTCGGATCAAAGGCTCGGTCCCGGATGGGCGAACCAGAATTCTTCCGCGTTCTCCAAGCTCCCGTTCCACTGCGGCGATTTTTTGGCGCACCCGAGGCAGTTGGCAGATATCCTTCTTCTCTTTGACTTCCACATTGAGCAAGACTTGAGGAAGCCGGGTCATGATTTTTTTAAGTTTGCTGAGCGGCTGGCGCTTTTCCACCATGATCGCAAGGATCTGCAAACAGGTGAGACAACCATCCCCGGTGGTATTGTGATCCAGGAACACGACATGGCCGGACTGCTCGCCCCCCACGTTGTACCCGCCGCGCAGCATCTCTTCGACCACATAGCGGTCTCCCACGGGAGTCCGCACCACATTGATCCCGACGTCCTGCAGCGCAAGAGCCAATCCCAAGTTGCTCATCACAGTCGCTACCACTGTGTTGCCCTTGAGGATCCCTTTCTTCTGCATCTCCTTGGCGCATATCGCCAGGACGAAATCTCCATCCAGCACTTCACCCGCTTCATCCATAAAGATCGCCCGGTCACCGTCCCCATCGAAAGAAACCGCCAGATCCGCACCATGCTCCCTTAAAGCCTTGCGGGCCGCTTCCGGGTAGAGCGAGCCGCAATCCTGGTTGATATTTTCGCCATCCGGATGGACGCCGATGGGAATCACCTCCGCTCCCAATTCGGACAGGACTTCAGGCGCCACCCGATAGGCGGCCCCGTGGCCGCAGTCAACGACGATCTTCAATCCCTCCAGAGTGAGGTGACGCGGAAAGGTATTCTTGAGGAAGACGATATAGCGTCCGACCGCATCGGAAATTCGAAACGCCTTGCCGATCTCGCCGGCCGTCACCCTGTGCCGCTCTGTCTCTCCCTGGAAAATCATCTCTTCCATCCGCGCTTCGACTTCGTCGGGAAGCTTGAAGCCCTCGGCTGAGAAAAATTTTATTCCGTTATCCTGAAAAGGGTTGTGTGAAGCCGAGACCACCACGCCGGCATCGGCCCTCATGCTGCGCGTCAAGTAGGCCACGCCCGGGGTCGGCAGAGGTCCGACCAGGAGAACATCCGCGCCCAGCGAGCAGATTCCCGAGGCCAGCGCCGTTTCAAGCATGTAGCCCGAAAGGCGCGTGTCCTTGCCGATGAGGATCTTATAGCGATGCTTGGGCTTGCCGCGGCGCATTTTAGATGAACCCGATAGTCCTTCCCCTGCCGGCCAGCTAGAGGACTCAAACGATTCATGAAGAACGCTGGCGATCGCCCGGCCTAACTTCAACGCCATCTCGGAGGTCATCGGCTCCATGTTGGCGACGCCTCGGATTCCATCTGTGCCGAAGAGATGCCTCTTCCGATTTTTCTTTTCCATCTGTGTCGATGCCATGACTCCTGACTCCTCTGCCCTAACGAATCATGTCGCTGGGCTGGAAATTCGCACTTTAAAACGATCCGGCTTCTGCTCCAACACCTTGATCTCAGCGGGGAGCTTAAGACTCAATTGGAGGCTGTGGTTGCCCGGCTTCAAATTCTTAAGGTCGAGATAGACCTGATCGGCTCCGATTTGAAGCCGGTCCAAAATCGGCTTGGGACCTGAAAGACGGAGGTAGACCGAACGCGGGATTACTGTGTACTTGCCGGTAAAATCCCTCGCCTTCACCTCTACACGGGAAAATTCCCTGGTCGCCAGCTCTTCTTGCAGTCTAAACGAGACGGTCACACGGTCAGGAGAGAATGAGAGAAACTTGCCATCGGCGGAGAGGCGCACTTCTTTCTTGAACTGCCCGCCTTTACCCTCAAGCTCTATCGGCTGGGTATCCACAGAAGCCATTCGGTTGACCTCGTTGGCCGGGCCCCTTACCCTGACTGTCGCCGGACTAGCCTCGACTTGGGCCACGTTATGTCCAGAAGGGGGTTTCCCCACGAAGCGAACCGTCACTGGAAGGAGACGGACAACAACCGAATCCAGCCGGAGATTGATGACGGCGGGCGTCACCCGAGCCACCCTCACGCCGCGCGGAGGACTAAAAGAGTCCGGCCCCAGGCGGAAAGTGGAGTTCCCTGGGCGCGCTCCTTCCAGATCCAGGACGACTTTCAGAGAGTCCGCATCCACAGTCGAAAGCACCGCAGGCGGCCCTATGAGCCTGACTTCCACTTGATCCACTCCTTGATTCGCAACCATAACGTCCGCCGGGATATTTCGAAACTCCACCGGCGCTTGAAACGGCCACTCCGCCGGTTTCTGCCCCACATTGACGAAGAGCCACAGTCCCACGGCAAAGGCGAGGGAAAAGATCCTCAGCCCAAGATTGCTGCTGAGCGCGGCAATAAGACCTCCCCATGCCTTCTTCATCCCGCAATGACCTTCTCTAAAGAACTGCGCAGCTGCGGCCCATCGAGATTTTGAGTCACCCTTCCGTCGACGACCAGCGAAATCTTTCCTTGCTCCTCGGAAACGACGATTGCGACCGCATCGGTCTCCTCGGTCAGGCCCACGGCCGCTCTATGCCTGGTCCCCAAATCCCTGCTCAGATTGGGATCCACGCTGAGAGGTAAAAAACATCTGGCAGCGACCATCCTCCCCTTCCGGATCACCAAAGCCCCGTCATGGATCGGCGAATGCGGGAGAAAAACGCTCTCCAGGAGTTCTCGACTCACGCGGGCATCGAGAGGCGTCCCGACCTCTATATATTCGTTCAACCCCACCTCCCTCTCCAGCACCATCAGGCCCCCTATTCTCTTGCTTGCTAACGCGACCACGGCCTTTGTGATCTCTTCCAACACCTGTCCCCGCTCGAAGCGATCGGGGCCGCCAAAAAGAGGCGTCGCCCCGACTTGAGTCAAGGCGCGCCGTATATCGCTCTGAAAAATCACAATGATGACCAGAATGATGGAGCCCAAAAAATTTTCCAGAATCCAATTGATGGTAAACAGACCCAACACTTGGGCTGAAACATAGGCCATGAGCACTACGACCAATCCGATGATCATCTGCATCGCGCGAGTGCCCTTGATCATGTTGATCAACCGATAGATGACAAAGGCAACGAGGCCGATGTCCAAGACATCCGGCCAGCGAAGGTGCGCGAAGATTTCAGACACCTGTGGGCTCCTTCGATTGCGATATTCCGAACCGGATCCCGTCGACAATCCGCAGGGCCCGGCGCGCCTCTCTCACATCGTGCATCCGGATGATGTTGCTCCCTCCCAGCACGGCCACCACAGCCGCTGCGAGACTCCCCTCCAAGCGATCTTCAGGACCGGCTTCCAGAAGCTTACCGATAAAAGCCTTGCGTGACGGCCCAACCAGCAGGGGACAACCCAACGAGGCAAGAGCCGAAAGTCCCCCTAAAAGCGCCAGGTTGTGCTCCAACTCTTTGCCAAAACCCAACCCGGGGTCGATGATGATCCGGTCCCGGCTCACGCCTGACTCCAGAGCAAACCGGATTCTCCCCAGCAAAAAATCCTTCACCTCCTGCAACACGTCTCGGTAAAAAGGTCTCTGTTGCATCGTCTGCGGGGTTCCCTGCATATGCATCAACACGACGGGAACCTTTTCACCCGCAACCAAAGAAGCCATACGAGGATCAAACCTCAAGGCGCTGATGTCGTTGACGATGTCCGCTCCCTCTCCCAAGGCCGCCTGCGCCACGTCGGCCTTATAGGTATCGATCGAAAGCGGAATCGATAGGGCTCGACGCAACCCGCGGATGACGGGCAGAACGCGCTCTTTTTCTTCCTGCGCCGATACGGGCCGCGCTCCGGGGCGCGTCGACTCGCCGCCGATGTCGATGATGTCCGCTCCCTCGCGCGCCAACTCAACTCCGTGAGCGGTCGCAGCCTCCGCGTCGATGTATTTCCCTCCATCGGAAAAAGAATCCGGCGTCACATTGAGAACTCCCATAAGCAGGGTTCGCCGGCCCATATCCAAGTCGCCATGACGCGTCGAAAGAGCCTGATGATCCTGGGGAATAGAAGTGGCTAAGTTCGCCATGGTAGTTTATCCAACTCAACGTAAGCTATCAGCACTTGGGAAGTGCAGCGCAACTCGATCACTGCAGTCCTCGTCAATAACTGCTAACATTACCCCGCCTAGGATAATGATTTTCCCGTGAGGATCCTGCCCCCACAGCCTAACGACTCACGCTTGAGTTGAGGGATAAAATTTCGGAGGGCTAGCAAATCCTTGGGAAGGTCAATCTAAGCATGAGCCGTGATGGGCGCCGAGGCCAGCGGGTCCCCGCCGTTCCCGCCGCCGTACTCCTGGACCAGTGCGTCTATCTCAGGGCCGTCCAAAACTTCCTTCTCAAGGAGCGCCTGAGCGATCTTATGAAGGAGATGGAGGTTTTTGCTGAGGATGTCCTTGGCCCGCTGATAGCACTCTATGACGATCCGTCTCACCTCGGAATCAATCTCAACGGCCGTGCTCTCGGAGTAATCTTGCTGCTGGGTAAAGTCCCTTCCCAGAAAAATCTGTTCTTCCTTTTTGCCAAAGGTCAAGGGGCCGAGCTTCGCGCTCATCCCCCATTCGCATACCATTCGGTGCGCCAGCTCGGTCGCCTTCTCGATATCGTTGCCAGCGCCAGTCGTCATGTGGTTTAGAACCAGCTCCTCCGCTGCACGCCCGCCGAAGAGAATCGTCAGGTTGTTCAGGAGATACTCCTTGGGATAGGTGTGCTTCTCGTCAATGGGAAGCTGCTGCGTCAGGCCCAGCGCCATTCCGCGGGGAATGATCGTAACTTTATGGATCGGGTCGGTCCCGGGAATGAGCTTGGCAACCAGAGCATGCCCTCCCTCATGATAGGCGGTGATGCGTTTTTCCTCGTCGCTGATGATCATGCTCCTGCGCTCCGAGCCCATCATCACCTTGTCCTTGGCCAGCTCGAAGTCGTTCATATCGACTTTTTCTTTGTTGCTCCGCGCCGCGAGCAGCGCCGCCTCATTGACCAGGTTCTCCAGGTCCGCGCCGGTAAAGCCGGGAGTGCCGCGGGCCAAGACGCTGATATCGACATCCGGCGCCAGGGGAACCTTCCGGGTATGCACTCCAAGAATCCCTTCCCGTCCCTTGACGTCCGGCCTATGGACCACCACACGGCGGTCAAACCTTCCCGGACGGAGCAGCGCCGGATCCAGCACATCCGGGCGATTGGTCGCCGCGATCAGGATCACGCCTTCGTTCGTCTCGAAGCCGTCCATCTCGACCAGCAGCTGGTTCAGCGTTTGCTCGCGCTCGTCGTGGCCGCCGCCAAGGCCGGCCCCTCGATGGCGCCCGACCGCGTCGATCTCATCGATGAAGATGATGCACGGGGCATTCTTTTTTCCCTGGACGAAGAGATCTCGCACGCGCGAGGCGCCGACGCCCACGAACATCTCCACAAAGTCCGAACCGCTGATGCTGAAGAAGGGAACTCCGGCTTCCCCCGCGATAGCCCGAGCCAAAAGAGTTTTGCCGGTCCCGGGAGGCCCCACAAGGAGACAACCCTTGGGAATTCTACCGCCCAGTCTGGTGAATTTCTTTGGATCTTTTAAGAAAGAGATGATCTCCTGCAGCTCGTCCTTCGCCTCTTCGACCCCCGCGACATCGTTGAACGTCACCTTATGCTGATTTTCAGTCAGCAGCTTCGCGCGGCTTTTGCCGAACGACATCGCCTTGCCGCCCCCCACTTGCATCTGACGCATGAAGAAGATCCATACACCGATCAACAAAAGCATCGGCAACCAGTTAACCAGCAGCACCATGTACCACGGAGACTCATCCTCGGGCTTGGCTGCAATCGTTACCTTTTTCTCCCGCAGGTTTTTCACCAGCTCAGGGTCGTTGGGCGCGAATGTCCTGAAGCGCTCGCCGTTCTGATACTTCCCTTGGATGTTGTGGCCCTGAATCGTTACCTCTTTGACCTCGCCCCTCTCCACGGCAGCGATGAAGTCGCTGAACACGACCTCAGGTTCCCGGCCATGCTGCCTGCTGAAAACGTTAAAGAGAAGGAGGAAAATAACGAACAGAACCAACCAAAAGGCGATATTTTTTGAGAGCTGGTTCACCTAATGACTCCCTCGACACCGAAACCAAAAAAAGTCTAACACAGCCAATAACTTTGTTCAATGATCCTGAGGGTCTTTGTTATAGGAAAGTAATTCCGTCAGGGTGGGGAAACTATAGCCCTGTCGATGAAGGAGCAGAAGCCAATCCAAGTTATTCGGGGGGTCTTTAGAGGGAAGCTCCTGACGGGCGAAGGGAGAGGCCCTCGTTAGGCCGATTGGTTATCCGGCAATGTACCGTTCCAGTTGTTCCATAATGAATTTCTGCTCGGTAATGATCGATTTCACAAGGTCGCCTATGGAAATGACCCCGACCAACTGCTCCTCTTCCATGACCGGCAGATGCCGAACGCGCTTCTCCGTCATCACCGCCATGCACTCCTCGATATTTTGATCGGGTCTCGCGTACAGCACGTGAGTCGTCATAATTTCCCTAACCTGCGTGGTCCGCGAGGAACGTCCCTCGAGAATGACCTTCCGCGCATAGTCCCTCTCCGAGATAACGCCGACCACTTTCGCGCCCTCCATGACCATGAGCGCGCCGACGCCTTTATCAACCATGAGCTTCATGGCGTCATACACCGAAACCTCCGGTCCGATGGACCAGACATTTCGACCCTTGACCTCCAGGATATCCTTAACGCTCTTCATCGGTCACCTCCGTGTCCGTCGAGGTTGGCCTTGCCAGGTGCTGCGAGTAAAACGATTTGGACGGAAAGAACTTACTGCGGACGATGGAAATTGTAAAGTGGAAATCTGGCGCAGGCCGCCAATGGGCCGGGCTACCGATCTCGTCCAGAAACAAAGGGCATAGAGCGCCGCTAATCTTTTATGACGAGCACAATATGTTGACACGAAGGAAAATTATACGGACAATCACAAAAACGCCGCAAGAGTACAATTGCACTATGAATCGTTCTTTCAGAAAGGTCGGTCGCAGCGTCCTCTTGGGACTGCTGGCACTGAGTCTGAATAGCTCAAACGCAGCCGCAGTTCAGCTCTCGAGGGAGGCAGGCGACCGGTTACAGCGCAAGATAGAGGAAATCACGAAGAACGGCTCGGCTCTTACGGTAGCGGCAAGAAGAACTCCGGTCTCGGAAAACGAGGTCAATTCCTACTTGACCTTCAGCGCGAAAGATAAAATTCCCCAGGGTCTAACCAATCCGCAGATCACTATTGTTGGAGACGGCCGGCTGGCCGGGCTTGTCTATGTGGATCTCGACGAATACAAGCGCCACCGGAGCCCCCAAGGGCTAATGGACCCCTTGAGCTACATTTCCGGCAAAGTCCCCGTGACCGCGCGCGCTGTTCTCCGCACGCACGAAGGCAAAGGGCAGTTTCAACTCGAATCTGCGGAAATCTACGGCGTCCCGTTGCCGAAGCCTATCTTGCAGGAGCTGGTCACTTTCTTCTCGCGCACGCCCGAACATCCCGAAGGATTCGATCTCGACGCGCCCTTCAACCTTCCAGCTAAAATCCGCGAGGTCGTGATCAACAAGGGAGAAGCAGTTGTGGTGCAATAGAATCTATAGGGCTCTCCGCGCCTGGCCTGCATTGTGAAACTTGTCTTGGAGGCTCCGGCAAGATCAAATTATAGATTTACACCATGCCTCACGAAACTTCGCTCATTGCTACCATCGCCGTCAGCTTGACCTTCGCCTTCGTCGGCGGCTTCGTCGCCGTGCGTCTGCGCCTGCCGCCGCTTGTCGGCTATCTGCTGGCCGGTGTAGCCGTCGGACCGTTTACACCGGGATTTGTCGCCGACCCCAAGCTTGCTCCTCAGCTCGCCGAGATCGGCGTGATCCTGCTCATGTTTGGCGTCGGCATGCACTTCTCCGTGCCCGACCTTCTGGCCGTGCGCGCCGTCGCGCTGCCTGGCGCGGTCGCGCAGATTGCCGTAGCGACAGTGCTGGGTATCGGCATTGCCTTTTCATGGGGATGGTCCCTCGGGGCCGGATTGGTATTCGGGCTGGCTTTGTCAGTGGCCAGCACGGTCGTGCTGCTGCGCGCCCTGGAAGCACAGGGAAGATTGAACTCGGGCGACGGCCGCATTGCGGTCGGCTGGCTTCTCGTCGAGGATCTAGCAATGGTTCTCACCCTGGTTTTGCTCCCGGCGCTCGCCGGGCCGCTGGGTGGACGGACCATGGACAGTGCTCAGGGTGCTGCGGCAGATGGCTTGTGGGGGACACTCGGCCTCACGTTGGGGAAGGTAGCTCTGTTTGTGGCGCTCATGCTTGTAGTGGGCACGCGCGTGTTCCCGTGGCTACTTAAGCAAGTCGAGCGCACCGGGTCGCGAGAATTGTTTACGCTGGCCGTGATCGCTCTCGCGCTCGGAGTGGCGTTCGGCTCGGCCAACCTCTTTGGTGTCTCCTTTGCCCTGGGAGCGTTCTTTGCCGGCGTCGTGATCAACGAATCGGATCTAGGCCACCGCGCGGCAACCGATTCGCAGCCGTTGCAGGACGCCTTTGCCGTGCTCTTTTTCGTCGCCGTCGGGATGCTCTTCGACCCAAGCATTCTGATCCGGCAGCCGCTCCAAGTGCTTGCGGTCCTCGCAATCATCATTGTCGGTAAATCGGTGGCCGCAACGCTCATCGTCCTGGCGCTGCGCTACCCGCTCGACACCGCGCTGACGGTTTCAGCGGCCCTCGCGCAGATCGGCGAGTTCTCTTTCATTCTTGCCGGCCTGGGACTGAGCCTCGGTTTATTGCCAGCGGAAGGACAGGATCTGATTCTAGCGGGCGCGCTGCTTTCAATCGCCCTCAATCCCCTGGTCTTTCACACGGTGATCACGCTACGCCCGTCCCGAGCGGCTTAATACAATATAAGGTGTGTCCGCGTCCGAATCCTCCGGGCTTTCCTGGCGGGCACCTTAACGACCGTCCTTGACCCTGGTAACCTTTCATGGCAGTTAAGACAGACCCATATGCGCATCTCGAACCCTGCTGAGAATTAGACTATAATTGCAAAGTGGTGGCATGGCTGGAGCAAGGAACGCATCATTCCTTGCCTCGCTGCACCGAGGCTAAAAACAGAAGTTAAGAGCGACTGGAGAAAGAATGAATAAAGCTACTGCGACTTTACTTCGCGGCTTGGTGATATTCATACTTTTGCTCGTCCGCCCTGTTTCGGTTCGCTCGGCGGATAGTTTCATCGTGGGCGTTTCCGGCCCAGCGATCAATATGATTTATTCTTTCGTTGCAAAAGATGCAGGCCTTTACCAAAAGTACGGCGTCGATCCCAGGATCGTCCTCTTTGAGGCCGGCTCCCTCTTGGCCCAAGCCATGCTCTCGGGCGATGTTAAAATGTCCGTTAGCTCGGGACCGGCCGTCATCGCTGCGCGCTCCCAAGGCGCAGACACCATCATTGTCGCCGCCTGCGTTAATACGCTCCCCTATAGCATCATCGCAGCTAAGGAAATAACCAACTGGAATCAGCTCAGAGGAAAGAAGATAGCCATCAGCCGCTTCGGCTCGGGGACGGACACGGCGGTCCGCTTGGTCCTTAAAAAATACGGCCTCGACCCAGTCAAGGATGTCACGATTCTTCAGTTCGGCTCACAGCCGAGCCGTGTCCAGGCCCTAGCGGCCGGCAGCATTGACGCCACGCTCGTCTCTCCACCGTTGGACTTAGCCGCCAAGAAGCAAGGCTATCAGATTCTTGTCAACATGGCTGAGCTTGGAATTCCCTATCCTCAGCAAGTGATCGAGACCACCGATCGCTTTGTTCGGGAAAACCCGCATACGGTCAAGAGCTTCCTGAAAGGATTCATAGAGGGCGTCCGCTACGCAGCCGCGAATAAAGATGAGACCAAAAAAATAATTACCAAATACCTGAAGACCGCGGATCCGGAGATTCTCGAGGCGACTTACCAGAGCTATCTGCAGGTGACCGACTATAGCGCATACCCGAATTTGGACGGCCTGCGCAATGCCATAGATGAGGTGGCGCAACGCGTCCCGGCCGTAAAGAGTAGAAAGCCCGAGGAATTCGTCAACACGCGCTTTCTCAAGGAGCTCGAGAAGGAGGGCTTCTTCAAGCAACTCTACAAGTGAACCTATCCCCGCGGCCCGCCGGGAAGTAGCGCTACCAAATGCAATCTCTTCCCTTCAAGCAGGTTGACGTCTTCACGCAGAAACCGTTTTGGGGAAATCCGGTGGCCGTGGTCATTGGGGCTGAAGGATTAACTTCGGATGAGATGCAGCAAATCGCCGCGTGGACAAATTTATCGGAGACCACTTTTGTTTTACCACCCACATCTAGCCTTGCCGACTATCGGCTGAGAATTTTCACACCGAAGCAGGAGCTTCCTTTCGCCGGCCAGCCGACGGTCGGCAGCGCGCACGCCGCGGCAGAGCGTGGCTATGCCTTGCCTTGGTGAACCTTTCATGGCACATATGACAGACCCATATGTTAAATCTCGAAGCCTGCCGAGATTTAGGCTATAATTGCAGAAGAGTGGGCTGGCTGGCAGCAAGGAACGCATGATTCCTTGCCTTGCTGCACCGAACTTGAAAACAAAACTTGAACCCGACTGGAGAAAGAATGAATAAAGCTACTGTGACTTTCCTTCGTGGTCTACTGGTATTTACACTTTTGCTCGCCCGCCCCCTTTCAGCTCACTCCGCGGATCAACCGTTCGTGGGCATTGCCGGCCCCGCAATTAATATGATTTATTCTTTCACTGCAAAGGATGCGGGCCTTTTCCGGAAGTACGGTATCGATCCTCGCCTCGTTGTATTTGACGCCGGCTCCATCTTGGCCCAAGCCGCGCTCTCAGGCGATGTCCAAATCTCCGTTACATCGGGACCAGTCACAATCGCTTCGCGCTCCCAAGGGGCAGACACGATCATTATTGCCAGTTGTGTTAATACGCCTCCCTATAGCTTGGTTGTCGCCAAGGGGATAACCAAGTGGGACCAGCTCAGAGGAAAGAGAATAGCTATCAGTCGCTTCGGCTCGGGAACGGACACATCGCTCCGGTTGGTCCTAAAAAGATTCGGCCTCGACCCAGCCAAGGATCTCACGATTCTTCAAGTCGGCACGCAGCCGAGCCGTTTTCAGGCCTTGGTAGCCGGCGTCATTGATGCCACAATCATCTCTCCGCCATTGGACCTGACCGCCAAAAAGCAAGGTTTTCTGATTCTCGTCAATATCGCGGAGCTCGGGATTCCCTATCCTCAGCAATCAATCGAAACCACCGACCGCTTCGCCCGGGAAAACCCGCGGATGGTCAAAAACTTCCTCAAAGGGTTCATGGAGGGTGTTCACTACGCGGCCACGCACAAAGATGAGACCAAAAAAACCATTACTAAGTATCTGAAGACCACCGATCCTGAGATTCTAGAGGCGACTTACCAAAGCTATCTGCAGGTTACCAATCAAGACGGTTATCCGAACCTGGAGGGCGTGCGTAACGCCATGGACGAAGTGGCGCAACGCGTCCCCGCTGTAATGAACAAAAAGCCCGAAGATTTCGTCAACACGCGATTTCTGAAGGAGCTCGAGAAGGAGGGCTTCTTCAAGCAGCTCTATAAATGACTAATTTCCCAGCGGGGTAGTCCCTGAGGTCAGACCCCACAATCTTGACGCGTCCCGAACCTCTTCATCATCGGCTCTTCCGTCTTTCCAATCATGTCCGGTTATCCCGCCACTACCACCATAGCGGCGCTGGCTTACCGCACGGCGGAGTATATCGTACAGCAGCGCGATTGGTTTCGCTGAGCCTCCATAGAGAACGAGCTTGAAATGAGTGACCCTTTAATAGAGTGCCGTATCCCCGACGGACAGGCACCGGGACTGTCGGAGTTACCTGGTTGCCGATAGCGCAACAGAGCTCCGGTGCGGAACTAACGGCAAGAGAAAATGACGGACAACGGCATTTCCGCGCGTTGCTGCATCGCCGGCGGCGGGCCGGCCGGCATGATGCTTGGATTTCTCCTGGCACGCGCCGGAGTCGACGTCCTCGTGCTGGAAAAACACGCCGATTTTCTACGCGACTTTCGTGGCGACACCATCCATCCGTCAACACTCGAAGTCATGCACGAGCTGGGACTGCTGGATGAATTCCTCAAGCTGCCGCACCAGGAAGTCCGAGAGCTGACCGGACAGGTCGGCGCAATGAAGCTGACGCTCGCGGACTTCACTCGCCTTTCGACGCACTGCAAGTTCCTCGCGATGATGCCACAGTGGGACTTCCTCAGCTTCCTTGCCGATCAAGCGGCGTGTTATCCGGCATTCCGTCTGCTGATGGAAACCGAGGTAACTGGCCTTATCGAGGAGTCCGGGCGCGTGGTTGGAGTGTGCTCCACGGGGCGAGACGGGCCGATCGATGTGCGCGCCGACCTTGTCGTCGCCGCTGACGGTCGCCACTCGATCGTGCGGGAGAAGGCCCGCCTCGAGGTGAAAGACTTTGGCGCACCGATGGACGTGCTGTGGTTTCGTCTCTCCCGAAGGCCGGACGATCCCTCGCAGACCATGGGCCGCTTTGACATCGGGCGAATCTTCATCTCGATCAACCGGGGGGAGTATTGGCAGTGCGGCTACGTCATCCCCAAAGGTCAGTTTGAAGAGATTCGCCAGGAGGGTCTTGAATTCTTCCGCGAGAAAGTGGCGCAGCTTGCGCCGTACGCGACGGACAGGGCAAACGAGCTGCGCGACTGGGACCAAGTGAAGCTGTTGACCGTCCAAGTTGACCGTTTGTCCCGGTGGTTTCGTTCCGGCCTGCTGTGCATCGGAGATGCCGCGCACGCGATGTCTCCGGTCGGCGGCGTCGGCATCAACCTGGCGATTCAGGACGCGGTTGCCGCGGCCAATATTCTTGCCGGACCGCTGCGCGAGGGGCAATCAACGATCGATCACTTGCGCGCGGTACAAAAGCGGCGCGAGCTTCCCACGCGTGTGACCCAGTGGATACAGGTCGTGATCCAGCGGAGGATCATAGCGCGGGTCTTGGGCGACGCGAGACCGTTTAAGCCGCCGCTGCCAGTACGACTCATCGCAAATTTTCCGTTCCTGCGGCGCATTCCCGCCTGGCTCATCGGCATCGGCGTCCGGCCCGAGCATGTAAAAGTATAAGTTTAGCACTCATTCAGAGTCTCAGGCGCCGAGGCGAGCCACATTCATCGGGTCTAGTCTTGCAATCCAGCAGACAACAGGATAGCAAAATCTTGTAAACGATATGCGCGTTTTTAGCGGTCTAATAAAGAAAAAGAAGAAACCGGCTGCCGGAATCACGCGGCGCGATCCCGACTTTTTTCCCCGGCCAGCGCGCCAACAGACGCCCCCGTATCTCTGGATCGCCTGCTCCGACAGCACCGGACCGGAGAACGAGATCGCGGATTTACTGCCGGGAGAATTGTTGGTGCACCGAAATGTCGCGAACGTCGTGGCCCGCACCGATCTCAACTGCGCGTCGGTCATCCAGCGCGCGGTGGAGGTGCTTCGGGCCCGCCACATCATCGCGTGCGGCCATTACGGCTGCGGCGCCGTGCTCGCCGCTCTGCGCGGCAGGCGGCTAGGCCTGTTCGACAACCGGCTGCGTCACGTCCAAGCCGTGCGCGAAAAACATGGCGTGACGCTGGCTGCCCTGCCCTCAGAGGCAGAGCAGCACGACCGCCTATGCGAGCTGAACTTCATCGAGCAGGTAGCCCACGTTTGCCAGACACCTGTTGTGCAAGGCGCATGGGCCCGAGGCCAGTCCCTGGCAGTTCACGGTTGGATTTACAGCAACGGCGACGGACTCCTGGGGAACTTGGGAATAGGCGTCACCAGCGCAGCGGAGATGGCCGTTATCCGGTAGGCAAAGAGGGATGGCCCATCAACACAATGTTCATGTCGTATGGCTCAACGTTTAACGACAGGCGCACAAGAGGAATTGGCTATAACAGTTTCCAACCGTCTTCCCTACACATCAGAACTATTCGTTGACACTTTGTAGAATATGTCGGCGGCGGTTTTAAAATCGACATAGGTAAGCGGTTACCCGCTGTCCCTGTCACACCACCGTGCGTACGG
>Ga0209701_10000310_pt1 | contig 27340 bp, 23 predicted proteins | sample CZO8metaG_4_FD_188356 | JGI IMG/M metagenome (GOLD analysis project Ga0209701, IMG submission 188356) | Vadose zone soil microbial communities from the Eel River Critical Zone Observatory, Northern California, USA - CZOApr15con2H3.8 metaG... | ecosystem: Environmental > Terrestrial > Soil >... | reverse complement strand
CCACGTCGTGACGGTGGAACCGGGACTCTACTATCCCGGAATGGGCGGGGTGCGACTGGAAGATGTTGTCCTGGTGACGCCTACAGGCAATCGCAACCTGACCCGCGCTCCCCAGTTCCTGGAGATTTAACCCTCCAACCCTTAAGCCTTTGAAGCTCGCCACCGACTATCCTTTCTTTCGCAGCAAGAAGCCACGAATCATTGGTCACAGGGGAGCGGCAGGAGAAGTTCCCGAAAACACCTTCCCCTCTTTCCAAAAGGCGCTCGAAGGGGGAGCCGAATTCATTGAGTTGGATGTAAGGAGCTCCAAAGAAGGAGACGTCCTCGTCATCCATGACGCGAGATTGGACACAACCACGAATGGCCGCGGCGCGGTCAGAAAGAGAAACCTTGCGAAGATCAAGGAACTCGACGCGGGTTACTGGTTCAGTTCGGATGAAGGAAGAAGTTATCCATACCGCGGGCGGAAAATAGAGATCCCAACTCTGGAGGAGTACCTTTCAGCTCTCCCCAAAGCCAAGACGATCATTGATATCAAACAGAGCCGCCCGACTATAGTGAAGCAGGTCATCGACATCGTCTGCCGGCTGGGCAAAGAACAAAACGTCCTGTTGGCAACAGAGAAAGACAAAATTATGAGGGATATTCGAAAAGCGATCGAGAGAAGCGATCTCAAGGTCGCCACTGGCTTCTCGTACGGAGAGGCTGCCGCTTTTTTTTACTGGTTAGCGGGAGGGAGAAAAGGCGACTTTGTTCCGCCAGGGCAAGCTCTTCAGATTCCGTACGAGTATAAAGGTATGACGCTCGTCACCGAAGAAACGGTGACCGCTGCGCACGAGCTGGGAATCGAGATGTTTGTTTGGACGGTCAATGACGTTGAGGAAATGGCACGGTTGCTTGACCTCGGAGTGGATGGAATCATGACCGACTACCCCTCCCGCCTGCGCGAGCTGATTGCGAGAAACCGATCGTAAATAAAAACTTTTTTATTCCAAAGAATAAGGTAAAATAAGCCAAAAGCGACGGCCAGGGATCGACTTTTACGGTTCGCATCCCCATCGGGCACTAAGGTTTGAAAGCCAACGGGCATGGAAGAAATCTCTGAAGAGATCGCCGCGCTGATTCAATCTCTCAAACAATCTGATAAAAAGATCCTTCGTAAAGCCGCCGAGACCCTAATCTCCATGGCGCCCCGGCTTCCCTTCTTGGCGCAGAGACTTGATCAGCTTCTGAACGAGAGTCCTGCCGAGAGCCGTTGGCCGATCGCTTATGTCCTCGCTCACATCTCTCCTCCTTCCTCTCTATGTCTAGAGGTCCTAAAAGAAACCCTGGGCAGTAAAGACCCTGACATCCGCTGGGCGATCTCTGTGCTCCTTGTTCGCTTAGGAAAAAGCAACAAATCTATAGTCGCCCTCTTCCTCGACCTTCTCAAGACCGGAACCGCGACTCAGAGAAGAATGGCTGTCTACTTTCTCCGGGACCTGAATCTTAAGGACCGATCTTCGCTCCAAGCGCTGATGGAATCTCTTCGTGACCCCGATCCCTTGGTTCGCGTAGCTGTAGTGACGAGCCTGAAGGGGCGAACTGAGATCAATAAAGATCATCTGGATTGTTTACTGCGGCTTTTTTTAGAAGATCCGGATTCCAGAGTCAGGCATGCCGTCGCCATAACCCTGGCAGAACTAGGGTCACCCAGCGATGAAATCTTTTCCGCGCTCAGAGATGCCAGCCGCAGCGGTGACCCTCAACTCAAAAAAGCCGCCATCGCCGCTCTCGACTTGCTGAAAAAAAAGGCCCACCCCTCAACCGTCAAGTAAGACAGCTGTGGGTGGGCCTTCGGTGAACTGAGGGGATTTTCCAGGCCCTAAGCCTGAATCCCCGTCAAAGATTCAGCTTAAAGCCTAAGTCTCAGCCACCTCACAGTCACAACATTTAGATATCATGTTTGGACCACCTCCTTTCTCTGCTGACCTAAGTTTACGGAAGCGGCCGGTTTCTGTCAACAAAAAAATCCAGGCATAAGGCACGGGGCAATAAGCATTAGGAAAAACATCCACGCCTGTCGCCTTCTAAGAAAGCCAGCCGATAAAACTCATCTGGCGGCCGGTTTCTTTCTTGCCATGCCGGTAAGAAAAGAAGTCATTAGACGCGCAGCTTGTGCAGGGACCGATCTGGAAGATCTGTGCGCGTGGGACTCCGGCTTTCTCCAACAGCGAACTATTGAGACCTTTCAAATCGACAAACTTCTGGTCGTTTCTCTTTTGCAGATGCTCCTCAGCTAAGCCTCCCCACTTTTGGACCAAGGGACCTGAGACATCAGTCCCGATCTCGTAACAGCAAGGACCAATCGCCGGCCCCAATGCCACTTCCAATGAAGCAGGCATCACTCCGGAGCGGCTCTTCAAATGACTTACCATTTTAGGCGCAATGCCGGCCAAAGTCCCACGCCATCCCGCATGAACCACCGCCGCCAGTCTCCGTCCAGAAACGGAGAACAAAATCGGCACGCAGTCCGCCGTAAGAACTCCGAGAAAGATTCCTCTTGCTTCTGTAACCATTCCATCGGCCTCTCCTGCCTCTTTCAACTGTTTATCTTTTACCTCGACAATCCGATCTCCATGGACTTGCTTCATCGTGACAATCCTGAGGTCGTGCACGCCCACCGCCTTCTTCAAGTCGCAGAAATTGTCCTTGACCGCCTGCGGATCGTCTCCGATCCGAAACGATAGATTGAGGCTCCAGTAAGACCCCACGCTTCTCCCTCCTTTTCGCCCTAAAAAGCCGTGAACGAGGCCTTCCCTCTTCTCCCACTGCGCCACCTTCAGCCAATGGAGTTCCATTGCGCTGCTATTATCGCCGCTCATTCACCCCGTTGCAAGTTTGCTGCGAACAAGAAAAGTCTTGACAAATCTAGAGGGGTCCAAGCAGAATCAGCGAGAACCGCTTCATAGAGCCTGGGCCATGGAAGAAAAGCAACTCTGGATAACCTGCTACTTGACCGATATTCTGCTCACCTACATCCAAGAAAACTTTAAGGGGCCGCACGGGTTAGATTACCCGGCCCTCTTCAAGGGGATCGATGGGTTTGAGACACCTTCGGATCCGGAGGCTTTCCTACGCGATGTAAACAACTGGGTCCCGCTCACAGTACTGCGGGAACTGGAGCTGCAATGCGAGAAAATTTCCGGGAAGAAGGAAATCGCCTACCATGCCGCAAAGGCTTATTTCATCCCCGGCAAAAGACAACTCCCCTCACTCTTCGAGATCATCGTTCAGGTCTTGAATGACCCGCGCTCAGCGCTCATCTTCGCCGATCTGTGGGGCAGCTCACAAAGCAATTATCTAAAGCTGCAATCCTTCGAGAAGCAGGGAGCCAGCTTGGAATTCTACATATTCGCTCAGTTCGACGAAAATGCCGGCCTTTCCGTGGGGGCCATCAACCTCTTAAGGGGCTTCTGCGAAGGCTTCCCCCACCTGTACCCTTTCAATGAAGAAACCCAGGTTGTTGAGGAACTCTTACAGTTATGCATCGAGGACGTCACGCGGGAATTTCCGGACTATTCAGTAAGAAGCGAGGGGAATTCCTTGATCGTTTCTCGTCAGTCCGCGAAACAGCCGACGGTGGAAGCCGCGAAAGTTTCCTTAAAGACCGAAAGGATTGATCTATCGCGCGAATTCATGCAAAACCCGCCCGATGCCATCGTTGTGTCTCCGCGGGAAGGTCGCATCGAAGTACTGACCCAAGAGGTGGATTCAAATCAGCAAAAAAGAGCCGACGTCCCGTACGCCTATCAAATAGTTACCCCTGGCATCCTCTCTGAGGGGGCCCTGTCTTACTCCTTTGAAAGCGGCCGCATCTATAACGCTTCTTACTCGCGCTTTCGGGTCCTATTCAAGGAACGCCCCGCACCAGAGAAAACGATTCACGTTGATGATTTGAGGAGGGATATTTCTAAGCTGCTCTATGAACACATGAATCAAGCCAAGCAGTCTCATATGCGCATGGTTCAATTCAACGTCGAAAAGCGAAGGCTAACAAAGTAGACCCGGTTCCCAGAGGCTCTGCTGAAGAGGCCTACCTGGGATATTTTGAGCTCACTTTTTTTGGAGAGTCCGGCGTCTCATGGCGACGGTTTCTCAGCGATCCCATCACAGAGTCCTATACCTATCACAAACATCCCGCACAGATCCCTGGAACCGATCTGCTATTCTTCCACGGCCGTCTTAGCCCCAGTGGCCCCCACTTACTTATGGTCCGCCGCCTCGGGACCAACACGCCTGTCTACATAGCGAAACCGGTCCTTGACGGCAAAGCTATGAAAGAAATAAAGCACCCGGCAAATGCTGTTGACACGCAAGACCTTTTCTTCCTAGGAAAGGCCTCAGGAGAGACCGTCTATAGTTTTTATCGCCTGACGCCCTCCGGCTTAAGGACGATTCAAAAGAGCCTCTCGTAACATGTCGTACGGCTATGAACAAGTCCGCTATGAAGTGAAGTACCCAGTTCGATTTGCTCAGGGAACCAAGCTCCTTGCTGATTTGGCTCCCTTCCTTGTTCCTGATCCTCACGGAAAAAATGGCCAGTATGCCGTTTACAGTGTCTACTTTGACACTCGCAGGCTCAATTCCTACCGGGACAAAATCGACGGTTTCGCCGGACGCATCAAATTCCGGCTCCGAACCTACCTGGGCAAAGCCAACCCTGTCTGGTTTTTGGAAAGCGAGGAGCGAATACGACATTACATCGCTAAACACCGTGCCTGCCTGACGGAAGAACGGGCGAACATGTTGATTCACACCCACCTTTCGCCTGGAACTCTCGAGGGCATCGTGCCTGCCGATCACCCACTGGCCATCAGATTGGCGATGGCTATTCCGTATGGGGTGTTCGTCCCGTCCGTCGCCATCTATTACCACCGCAACGCTTTCATCTTTAAAGGCGCCCGGGATGTGCGCGTGACGCTGGATCACAATCTGCTTGCCCTGCCGCCAAGAACTCCCACGGCCAGCCTCCCTCGGATTCTCCCCAGCGATCCTCACGATCAGTTTCTCGTGGAGATTAAGGGCAACGGCTGGATGCCTGTCGAAGTAGTGGATGCCATCTGCCGCAATAACCTGGCGGCTGGCAGCTTTTCCAAATATTGCGCCGGCGTCGAAAGGGCCTACCATTTGCCTCCTCACGGTTAAGGTAAGGAGTTAAAGAGGTGAACGTAATACGAAAGGGCCGCTGGACAATCAGCCGTCCTGGAGTTTAAGAAGGATCGGTTTGAGCCTAGTCGCGTTCGCCTGCCGCAATCGATCATGGTAAAACTCGATGAAGAGGCGGGAGATCCGGTTTACCTAGCCGACGAACACTGGTCGCTAGGTATTCTCCGTTCCACCCATGCCAGGGCAACCCGCTCCGACGAGATGGATGGCATTGTTTTGCCACGTGTTGACGACTTTGAACGAGCCAACCTAAAGGGTACCTGCCAGATTCGAGAGGAAAAGACTCTTTAGGTCGGGAGCCTTCCATGTCCACGGGAAAATATCGCGACACTCTCAAACTGCCCGGGCTTCAGCCATTCCTTTGGACGCAATTTCTGGGGGCCTTCAACGACAACTTTTATAAAATGATCCTCTCCCTGCTGGCTCTCGGTGCGGCCAGCGGTCCGGGAAGCAGCAGCCGCTACGTCAGCCTCGTGGGGGCTCTGTACATCCTTCCGTTCTTTCTCTTCTCGGGCTACGCGGGACATGCCGCGGACGTTTGCAGCAAGCGGAGCGTGCTCGTCACCACTAAGCTTGTGGAAATTATCGCGGTGACCTTGGCCGCCCTAGCCTTCTACTCGCAGCGAATCGAAGTCATGCTGGTCGTTTTGTTCCTCATGGCTCTCAACTCGACTTTCTTTAGCCCGGCAAAATACGGCATTCTGCCTGAAATGCTTCCCGATCGGGATCTCTCCCGGGCCAACGGACTCCTCGAGATGAGCACCTTTCTCGCCATTATCCTAGGAACTTCCCTGGGCAGCGTGTTGTTTGCTTTTTGGAAAGATCGTCTCGATTTCTTCGGTTTCCTCTTGATCGCAGTTGCCATCACTGGGATGGCCGCCAGCCTTAAGATTCCAAGAGTCCCCGCCTCAGGCGCCAAAAAGTCGTTTCGGCTCGGTCCATGGACGGAAATCAGCAGCGGCATCAAACGGCTCTACGGAGACAAGAGCTTATGGCTAACGGTTGTCGGCATTTCCTACTTCTGGTTCCTGGGCGCCCTCCTGCAGATGGATATGCTTCTCTTCGGCAAAGAGATCATGGGCCTGGATGATTTTAGGATCGGCCTCTTGATGACGTTCCTCGCTGTGGGAATCGGCGCCGGCAGCATCGCGGCTGGAAGACTTTCGGGAGATAAAGTGGAACTGGGACTCGTCCCCCTGGGCTCTGTCGGCATGGCGCTATTCTCCCTTTGGCTCTCCTCTTCAGCGGGGTCGTACAGATCAACGTGCCTGGCGCTGACATGCCTCGGATTCGCGGGCGGCCTTTTTGTGATTCCCTTAAACGCCCTCCTTCAACAGAGGAGCGGCCGAGAAGAAAAAGGCCGACTCATTGCGACCAACAATTTTTTGAACACGGCGGGAATCCTCCTCGCGTCCGGAACTTTGTGGCTGTTGCGCGATCGAGTCCAACTGCCCGCCGACAGGATCATTCTGATCTTTGGCCTCTTCACGCTTGTGGCAACAGTCTACATCCTCAGCATCCTGCCCGACTTTCTGATCCGGTTCACTCTGTGGATACTCACCCACACGATTTACCGAATTCGCATCGTCGGGCAGGAACATGTGCCCCTTCGCGGCCCGGCGCTGCTCGTCTGCAACCACCTCTCGCACGTCGACGCTTTATTGGTCGGCGCGTGCGTCCAACGTTTTATCCGCTTCATGGTTTATCGGCCCTACTACGAACTCAAGACTTTGAACTGGCTCTTCGGACTCATGAAGGCGATTCCGGTGTCTGGACGAAACCGAAAAGAGATCGTCGAAGCGATCGAGCAAGCCCGGGAGGAGCTACGCCAGGGCCACGTTGTCTGCATCTTTGCGGAGGGCGCGATCAGCCGAACGGGCAATCTGCTCCCATTCAAAAGAGGATTTGAAAAAATCGTGGAGGGGATGGAAGTGCTTGTGATTCCCGTTTATCTGGACCGTTTGTGGGGAAGCATCTTCAGTTTCAAAGAAGGCCGCTTTTTCTGGAAATGGCCCCGCAAGATCCCCTATCCCGTGGCGGTTTCGTTTGGCCAACCTTTGTCTTTCACAGTGACAGCCAGTGAGGCTCGACAAGCGATCATGGAGTTGGGCAGCGAAGCCGTGCAACACCGCCGAACTCGGAGGGATCTCTTGCAGCTCAAATTCGTGAAGACAGTCAAGCGCCGCTGGTTCTCGTTCGCCATGAGCGACTCGACCGGAAAAGAGCTGAGCTATGGCAGCGCGCTGGTCGGAAGCCTGCTTCTCTCCCGCCTCATCCAAAAGCGGTGCCGGGAAGATCCGCTCGTCGGGCTTTTGCTCCCAGCCTCTGTAGCAGGAGCCCTGACTAATATCGCCGTGCTCCTGGCAGGGAAGGTTCCGGTGAACCTCAATTTTACCACAGGGAAAGAAGCCATGGCCTCAGCCATTCAGCAGTGCGGCATTCGAACCATCGTAAGCTCTAAAACGTTTTTAGCACGAGCCAAGCTGGATGAAATGGAAGGCATGATCTTCCTCGAAGATCTGACAAAGCAGATCAGTCCGCTGCAAAAGGTCCTCACTGCCCTAACGGCCTTTGTCCTCCCCTCTCGCTTGCTCGGGGCCCTTTACAATCGCGCAGAGCTGAACTCGAACAGCCTCGCCACAGTCATCTTCTCCAGCGGAAGCACGGGGACGCCTAAGGGAATCATGCTCTCTCACCACAATATTCTCTCCAACATCGAGGCGATCGCTCAGATTTTTTGGGTCACTAGGAAAGACCGCATGATGGGCGTGCTGCCCTTTTTCCATTCCTTCGGTTTGACCGGCACCCTCTGGCTGCCGCTGATTGCCGGTTTCGGCGCGGTCTATCACCCCAATCCCATCGAGGCGAAACCCATTGGCGAGATGGTGTCCAGATATAAAGCGACGATCTTGATCAGCACGCCCACTTTCTATGCGGCATATCTAAGGAGGTGCACTGCCGAGGAGTTCTCCACATTGCGTTACGCAATCGTGGGCGCCGAGAAGCTGCGCGATCCCATCGCAAAAGCCTTCAAGGAAAAGTACGGTCTCGATCTTTTGGAAGGATACGGATGCACGGAGATGGGACCCGTTGTGGCGGTGAACATCCCTGACGTTCGGGAAGGGCGCGAGCACCAGACCGGCCGCAAGCCTGGCACCGTAGGTCATCCCCTCCCCGGAGTCGTGGCACAAATCGTCGACCCCGACACGGGCGAAATGCTGTCTCCGGACAAAGAAGGGTTGCTCCTCGTTAAGGGGCCCAGCCGCATGATGGGCTATTGGGGTCAAACAGAAGGGAAATCGGGATTACTGCACAATGGTTGGTACACAACCGGCGACATCGCCGCGATCGATGATGAAGGCTTCATCAGAATCACCGATCGCCTTTCCCGCTTCAGCAAGATCGGCGGCGAGATGGTCCCGCACATCAAGATTGAAGAGGCGATCAACCAAATCCTGGGTGATCAGGGCTGCGTCGTCATAGCGATCCCGGATGAGCAGAAAGGCGAACGCCTTGTCGTCTTCTACACTCAAAAGGAGATCGCGCCAGAGAAGCTCTGGGATAGTTTGAATCAGACCCAACTTCCCAAGCTTTGGATTCCTAAGAGAGAAAATCTTTATTGCATCGAGACCATTCCCTTGCTGGGGACGGGAAAGGTCGATCAAAAAAAACTGAAAACTATTGCGGTGGAACGCTGTCAAGGATGATTCTGAGTCTCCCGGTGCCTAGAGTTGCAAGCAGTGGGGGCGCATGGTAGAAGCGGAAAACTGGGGAGGAAAAAGATGGAGTTGGATTTTGAGAAGCTAGCGGAAAAATCCCTGAAGGGTGAGATTCTGACGCGTGAGGAGATGAACGGCGTGCTGCATGCGCCGGATGCGGAGCTGCCGGATCTTTTGGCTGCTGCCTTCAAAGTCCGCCATCACTACTTTGGCAAACGGGTACAGATCCACGTCCTCCAGAACGCCAAAAGCGGACTTTGTCCGGAGGACTGCCACTACTGCTCTCAGTCGTCGATCTCGAATGCTCCAATCGACAAATATCCCCTTCTACCGAGAGAAAGACTCCTAGAGGGCGCCTTCAAGGCAAAAGCCGCCGGCGCTGTGAGATACTGCATGGTGAACAGCGGACGAGGCCCCACGCAGAGAGAAATCGAGGAGCTGGCTGAAGTGGTGTGCGAGATCAAAAGCCAGGTGCCGATCAACATCTGCTGCTCTTTGGGCCTCATGAACGAGGCCAAGGCGAGAATTCTCAAAGAGGCGGGCGTGGAGAGAATCAATCACAACTTGAACACGAGCCGCCGACACTATCCAAAAATTTGCTCGACCCACACTTACGAAGACCGCGTGGAGACCGTACAAAATGTTAAGTCCGCCGGACTCTCCTCTTGCTGCGGCGGGATTATCGGAATGGGCGAGACCGACGACGATATCATGGAGATGGCGTTGTCGCTCAGAGAGCTCGACGTGGATTCCATCCCCATCAACTTTCTCCATCCGATATCCGGAACGCCGCTCGAAGGGGCGAATCATTTGACTCCGCAACGCTGCCTTAAGGTTCTTTGCCTCCTGCGCTTCATTAATCCGGGCAAGGAACTTCGGGTCGGCGGCGGGCGGGAGATCAATTTGCGCTCGCTTCAGCCCATGAGCCTCTATCCGGCTAATTCCATCTTCGTCAATGGTTACCTGACAACTCCAGGCCAGAGAGCGACTGAAGCGCACCGGATGATTGAGGACTTGGGATTCGAAATCGAAGAGTAGTATCGAGTAATGAGTCTTGAGTTTAGAGGGGGCGCTGGAGACCTCGGGACTCCATACTCGAAACTCTCTACCTTTTATACACCTGATCGATAAAGCCGCTTTTTTCCAGCTCGCGCACGAGGCTCTCATCCGCGACATCTTCGTAGCGCAGCTTGGCTCCGGGTCTGCGACTCACGGCATCCTTGATCTGAATCTCCATTCCTTCGTGGGTAACGAGAGGAACTCTATCGTACAGCTTTGCAACCGCAGTGTAGGAGCTCTCGAGGTAGCCCTCATTGTTTTGCCGGCTGTATTTCGCAATTACTTTTTTGCCTTCGGCCTTGTGCGTCTTAAAAAACTGCGTCCCTTCGATCAAGGCCATCAGAACTTTCTTGACGGTCTCGCGGTTCGAACTGAAATAGGTCTTGGTCGTCACCGCGCAGATGTAGGGAAACTCGAAGCGCTTCTGAAAATCTGCGGTGCTGATCAAGACTCTATGCGGCATGCCCTGCGCCAGTTGGATGATGCCGGGAGGCGAAGGAAAGCCCGCGATTCTGCCGGTGCGAAACGCCACCGCGCGCTCCGTCGCGCCGCCCACCTGTAGGATCGGCACGTCCTTGTCAGGCTCTAGACCGATTCCCCGGATCAACGCCCGCGCCGCCACATCCGAGGCGCTCCCGATCCGGCTGATGCCCACGCCCTTTCCTTTGAGATCCTCTGCGGAGCGGATGGATTCTTGCACGATCAGCTCATACGGCAGCGAGTTCAGCATACAACCGACGACCACCAGATTTGCCCCCCCGACGGCGGCGCTCGTTACCGCTCCTCCCGAGGCGTTGGCAACCTTCACATCCGCTGCTAAGAGACTGGAGACGCTTGTGGTCGTGCTGGGAATGAAGATCATCTCCGCCTGCAGACCGTTCTTGCGGAAGAATCCGACGTCTTCGGCGACCCACCAAGCGGCATTGCTGGTATCGCTGGAGCTGTAAGAAAGCCTGATCTTCTCCTGCGCCCGCACCGCATTGAGGCTAACAAAGACTGCGGCAAGCGCGACCAGGAATGCAATTCCGTTAATCCTCGAATTCTGAGTCATAGAGCTCCCTCCAATCAAAGCTCGATCGACCCCGACTATATCCGATTCACCGGCAAAGAAAAGAGTCCACGCCCCCACAGCCAAACAACCTACTTCCACAACGTAATCAGCAGAACGCCTCCGATAATCAGACCAGCTCCCAGGACGATCTTAGGCGTGACCCGTTCTACGTCTCTGAGAAACAGGGCGCTGAAGATCAGGGAGAAAAATGGGCCTGTACTGCTGATCGGAATGACCACCGTGACCTTTCCTAGATCCAAGGCGTAGTAGATCGAGACCATCCCCAGGCTCACCGCGACTCCCGCAGGAAGATAAAAGGGCAAAGATTTTCGGTCGAGGCGAAAGGTCTCTCTTCCTTTCGCCGAAGCACAGAGTGTCAGAAGCACCACTGCAAATGACGAGCTGGCGGTCACGGCCGCCGCGAGGAAAGGATGGGGAACAGAGGCCATGCCGAACTTTCGCAAGACCTGAGAACAACCGGCAAGAAGAGAGGCCAGGAGCGGATAGAGGATGTAGGCGGGACGGATCGCCTTCACCGACCCGCCCGGATGCGAAAGAAGAGTAATGCCGAAAATAATGACAAGCGTGGCGACACCAATGGGCAACGTCATCTGCTCGCCGAGGAACAGGATCGCCACCACCGCGCTAAACAAAGGCGTGGTTGCGCGAATGGGATCGGTGAGCGCGATTCCTAGCGTCTCGATGCCCTTGTAAGTGAGAAAGCGCGTGAGGCCGGGCTGAAAGAGCCCAACGAGAACAAAGATCAAGATCCCCGCGCTGGCGAGAGATGCCAGGGGCACAAAGAGGATCGAGACTCCCCAGAGAAAGACGAGATTGATCGCCAGGCTCGTGATAACGGCCGTAGCAGGATTGGAATAGCGCAGCCCCTTTTTGGTGAGCATGTTGTGCAGGGCGAAAAGAAAGGCGTTGGCCAAGGCGAAAAGTTCAGGAGGCATGAAGATTCTTATTCCATGCCTGTGAGATGGCAGCAAAAAGGACGGGCGTCATCGCGCAGCTGTGAATCCGACAGATTTTTTTGGCGGGCTCAGTCAGCTATACCGAGTTTTGGGGGAAAGGACAATGAGGGGAACGCTTCGCGTTCCTTACTCCCTGACCACGGAAGCCAATGTGCCCGCTAGTTTCATAGGAGCAGCTTGCCTAACTCCTTCACGGCTTTTTATCCCAGAGGATTTCGAAAACTCCGGTGCCGGGTACGCGCTGAAGTTGGATCTCGACAAGAGTGGAGGTGTTGGCTTTGAAGAAGTCGACTTGCCCCCCTCGATTGTCTGGGATTTTGATTTCGACCGGGAGATAACGCAGCTGGTCAGTATTGTAGGAGAGCTCCTTTGTAGGGCCAAGCGCGTCTATATTCATGCCGATATAGGTTCCAGGAGAGCCTTTCATCAGGTCCTGCAGCTCATCGAGCTTATCTAAGTTGATGAAAAGAGTCCGATAGCTGGGATCGACGCTGTGCTTGTTGACGTCCGCAACCACTTCGTCTTGCAGAAACTGCGTTAGCTTTTGATAACGCTTAAGAGGCTTGAGGGTATCGGGGTTTTTAGCGTCCCATGTGCTTTGCCTGATCGTGTCGTCTACCACGTGAAACTCGATCCGGTAGTCTGTGACATCGTTTTCCATGTCATCTACGACATGAACGAGAAATTGCTGATACTGATGCACCCGCTCACCATCATCCTTTTCATTCTTCTTAACGGCCGCAGCCTCGCTCTCATAAAAGGCCTTATTGGCTCCTTCAAACTGAATCCGCAGCTCGTCATACTTCTGGTCCGTCTGTACATCGAGACAATCTTTAATTTTCTTGAAGATCGGGTGCGTCGCATCGTGGGGATCAGAAGGAACAATTTCAGAGTGATTCTTGCCTGGGATAAGCGCGAAGGCGAAAGGGTCATAGTTGCCAAGGCTTGCCTTTGCCCTGGGGTCATCCGGCCGCGTGTAGTCCGCCGTGATCTTAATGCTGTTGAGGGATGCGGCGGATGCACGGACAGTTCCATCTGAACCGTCTTCATTGGCTCCTTCGGCCACGAAACCTTTGAGTTCTCCGTAGGTATGGGTTCCCGAGAAGATGAAAACAAAAGGCCCCTTGTTGCCGGGACAGCGATACACTTTTCTATCCGAAAAAAGATCCTGCTCGGCGATTCTCCAGGTAACCGGGCTGCCTAATTCGAGCCCTTGCAGGATGACCTTGCCGGTCTGAAACCCGTGCTCAAGCCCCCCCTTGAAGAGCTTAGCCAAGCCAGAATTGCCTTGTTCAGCAAGCCGAGATCCGAAATTGGCGGGAGCAAGCATTATCAAATGACGGATTGGGCATTTCTCAACGTCTCCGTTGCAAACATCTTCTATATAGTGATAGAGCCAATGCCGCACTACCAAACCGCCGGTCGAGTGGACAACGACGTCCAATGAGAAAGGCTTGAGAGACGGTATCTTGCCCAGTTTCACCATGTCTTCAAAGCGTGTTTGCAGGCCGTCCGCCAGGTCGTCGAAGGTCACATGATCTTCCATGGATTCATAGTTGCCGAAGAAGACCTGTTGCGCTTGGTAGCCTTGGGCGCACAGCCATTGCTTTAGCGGTATGAACGACTCGTAGTTGTCGCTCCACCCATGCAGAATCAAAACTGGATTATTGGGCATGTTCTCCCTCCTTGAACTGCTTCCACAGTATTCAAACCCGCCCTAATTCTTAGGAGACGCCTGACTCTTCACCCCAAACCGCTGGTATCTTATCGCTCTGCGGGCAGCCTTGGCCTGCAATTTGATCTTCATTCGCTCCTCCGCTTCCTTGTCCGCTTTCCGCGAGAAGGTCTCGTGTTGTCCAGTCTGGGGATTGAAAAAGCCGACGTATCCTCCCGGATTGACACCGAAGGATCTGAGCGTCTTGCCATCGTGGCTGCGCCCGAGGAAGTCGTTGCGACCGCCGACCTCGTCGCCGCCGGTAAAATAAAGCGGCAGAACAAAGTTGGAGACTTCAATTTCGTCGATCTTGTAGGTCTCCGCCTGAACGGCGTCGCACATCTCATACCAGTGGAAAACGTCCAGCTTGCTGTTTGCCGGATGCGGCCCCATCACCAGCAGATTCACCTCGGGGTCGGCGATCAGTTCGAGCGCCTCATGGGAAAGCGTGACCGTCCAGTTCTCGCCGAGCTTGGCCGAGAGTTCGGTGAAGACAAAGCCGGACGGGATGCCGGAGTTGTTTCGATCGTGGTAGCCCAAGGCGTTGGCGACGTTGGTCTTGTCCCACAGATAAATAATCGCGTCGCCGCGCAAATCCGCCGGCTCCTGCTGCTTGGGCTTGGCGCCGGCTTTCCCTTCCAGCCTCAAGGTTGCACCGAGGCTCCAGTAAGGTTCGAAGTCTTCCTTGATCTGCCGGTTGATCGCCCGAATCGCCGCCTGGACTTCTTCATCGCTCAGCTGGCCGTTAGTGTGGTTGATGATGGATATAATCATGATGCCTCTCCTTCCTTAATATGCGCCGTCAGAAGCCGTGCAGGTTCTCGACTGGCTCCTGGGGATCATGGCCCAGTATCTGTTTCAGCGTCCGGGTGATCACGTCCACATCGTTGTCGAACGAACCGTGGGCGGATGGGATCATCTCCTGACCATCGGACACGGAAGGTTTCGTCAGCTCGTTCGGACGCGGGCCATTGCTCCAGAACCGCCGCCACTCTTTGACCTGGTCCCTCAGTTTCTTGGAGCCAAAAGGGTTTTCGCCGTTCTGCGCCGCCCACACATTGGCCATGCCGAGGAGCGGCATCTTGTGGTAATCCTCGAGCGCCCGGCTCACGAGGTACAATAACGACTTGCCGTAAGGGCCGACGGAGTCGGCCAGCTCCCGCTCGTCGCTAAGTATCTCGAACGCAGTGTTCGCCTTATCAAGGATACCATCTGCAGCAGTATCGGTAGCGGGTTTATAGTGATCAAGGGCAAACTTGATCGTGCAGGCAGGGGCGAACAGCGTGCAACTCGCGACAGGAATTCGCGCTTCACACAGCAGGTCCAAGAAGTAACCCAGCAGGATCGATCCTGCAGAATGCCCCACGAAATGAACGCGAAGTTTTTTTCGTTCATTCAGAAGCTTTTGCAGGCTGTCAATGACCAGCTTTAGCGTGGGGTTGGACACTCCCTCAGCGGGGTCCGGGTCGTATGCGGCCGCGTTGGCATTCTGCTTGATCTGAGACCAGACCGCCTTGACCAGCACGTTCTGACAAGCCGCTTCGATCGCTCGGTCCTTCGCCTCCTTCGCCGCGTCCTTGACGGACTCCCAGATGTCGCGCCACGCCCCCTGAGGCTCGATCCCGCGGATCTCGTCGCCGATGATGTCGCCGAGGCTTTCGAGGAACCCGGTCTTCCAAGTGAAGAAGATCGGGTAGGCGCCATTTACCTGGAAGTATGGCCCCAGGATCCGGGTCCGTTTGATCGACTCCTCCTCGTCATTTACTCCGCCATGTGCGTAGAAAACTAGTTGGTACTCCTTGTTCGGGTCCTCTGCCCACCCCAACGGTTTCTCATATACAACTCTATCCAAGTAGTCGACGGCGGTATTGCTTGTGACGTCACGGTTCAGCACAATGCCGTTGTTACCGGTAACAATCGAGTGCCGGTAAGCCTCCTCTATGGACCACGTCGGCACATTGCGTTTCTCATACGGCGAGCGCGTTTCGCCTTTGGGGATCAACCCAAGGAATTCCCGACGGGCCGAGGTGACCTCGCTCAGCGACACGGGCACCTGGTAGTGAGGCGAGGTCCCGACCATCGGGGCACCCATCACTGCAACCCACGCGTCCATTCCTCGCTCAACCCAGTCGGTGTATGGCAGGATGCCGAAGCCTTCCTTGCCCCACCGACCTCCCCATGAATTCTGGACCACGAACCCCACCTCGTCGTAGCCGACGATGGCAAAGGCGTGGCCGCCGGTTTTCGAGGCCGGAGGCGGCGGCGGGATGATCGGCAGATACAGGCCTTTCTTCGTTTGCAACTTCCCGAACCAGCCGTCATGGACGTTCGCTGAGACATAGATGGCACCGACCTCGACGATCGCCGCCTGCATGTCGACGATGGAGTCCTTATCGATCCGGTAGTATGCGCCTAGCGGGCGTTGCGTCGCGTCGGCGTCCCACCCGGGCCTGGGCCTCTCGAATTTGTCGTCGCGATAAGGCCACAGATCCTCGCTGCACACACCATGGCGGTGCCATCCCTTCATCGCACCCCGGCAGCTAGAACCCTCATAGTCTTCACCCGGCCACTCATCATAGAACTTCGCGAGCTGGTAGAGCATCCGCTGGCTGACCTTGGCGGGTGGTTTTTTTTCCTTCCGATCCACCCGGGCCGCTCGCCAGAGCAGGTAGTTGATGACGGCGGCGATACCGAAGCCAGTACAGGCGCCTTCCTTGCCCTGATTGAGGATCATCTTGTCCCGCTTGTACATGGCAAGATAGCGGGCAGTATCTTGCGGGTCTGGATATCGGCGAGGCAGCGACTTGAGTGGTGGTCTATATTCCCTGTCTCGTAGGTCGACCCGATCCGGCCGAGCATCAAAGACCCTGTTGTTCAATTCGACTTTAGGCATGGCGTTTCCTCCAGGCGGTACTTCTTACACATGACGCTTTTCTTGGCGTAACAGAAAAATCTGCCGGTCCCGCAAGGGGTTTCCTAATCCGACTAGTCTAAGCTGTGGGACAGAGATGAGTCGCCGGGTTAGTTCCACCGGCAATGATGCGAGATTCGGGGCTGTATTACTAAACTCAGACAACTATTGTCAAGAAATATTTTTTGATGATCCGGCGCCAGGTGGAGGTGCTTTAGTTGCAAACAATCGTTGCCTTTGCCAAAGATAACAGCGGACCGATGGGAACCAAGACTGCCATCATCTCCGTTCAGGAACTGACTGCCGAGGCCATACCGGCATTGACGGAGGCCTTTAAAGCCCTTCCGGGAGTCGAGAGCGTGGATTTTAGTCTGGAGCGGAGCGTGGCGGTGGTGGAATTCGACCAGGATCAGTCGAGTTTGGACGACTTATTGCGTGCTGTGTTGAAGGCGGGATTTAAGTTGGTTTAAGGGATCAAGGGTTCAAAGGAAGATATTTCTAGCTCTTAAACCCTGTAACCCTTCAACCTTTTAACCTTAGATTAATTTCCCGCGACTGTCATCCGGGAAATTTTAATCGTTGGAGCAGCGATCCGGCTTCTCATCTCCAGATCATTGCCGACCATCTCGATGTTGAGCAACATTTCTTTGAGGTTCCCCGCGATCGTCACCTCTTCTACCGGGTAGGCCCATTTTCCTTTTTCAATCCATTGACCGACGGCGCCGCGCGAGTAATCACCGGTTACGAGATTGACCCCGAAGCCGATCAGTTCCGTCACATAAAAACCATCTTCCACTGAGCCGATGATCTCTTCCGGACTATGGTTTCCGGCAGGCAGATAAAAATTCGTCGGAGCGACTCCGGGAGGTTCTCCCACGGATCGGGAGGCATTCCCTGTTGACGGGAATCCCAATTTTCTGCCGCTATAGCTGTCGAGAAGGTAGCTTCGCAAGACACCTTTCTCTACAACGATCTTCTTTCTTGTCGGCAGGCCTTCCCCATCAAACGGCTTGGACCCGAGCGCACCAGGGATAGTGCCGTCGTCGATCACCGTAAGAAGCTCCGAGCCGATCTTGCTTCCCAGCTTGCCCACCAAAAAAGATGCGCCTTTGTAAAGCGAATATCCGGAGAGCGCGGACGATAGGTTGCGAAGAAGTGAAGCTGCAATCTCAGGATCAAAAATTACAGGCACTTCTTTGGTCTTGATTTTACAAGCTCCCAATCTTCTCAAAACCCTTTGAGCCGCCTTTTCACCAACTTTTCTGGGAGATTCCAGGTGCGAAAATTTGCGCTGGGACGAATACCAATAGTCGCGCTGCATCGAACCGTTGAGCGCAGCAACCGGCGCAACCGAAAGACCGAAGCCGGATCCTTGATACTCGCCGGAGAAGTCGAGGCTGTTGGCATAAATCACTCGGCTAAACTGACTTGAAAACTCGGCCCCTTCCGAGTTCGAGATGCGGGAGTCATAACCGAGAGCGCTCTGTTCGGTCTCACAGGTCAAACGGATCTTTTCCTCCACAGAGAGGGACCTCGCGCTGTCGTCGAAGAGATCCAAATCCGGGAAGCTTTGCGCCAGCTCTTCCTGCGGCGGAAGACCGCTATATTCATCCTTTGCCGTCAGACGGGCAACCGCACAGGTGTCGCCGATCAGCCGGTCAATGGAACTTTTGGAGATATCTGAAGTCGATGCCGTGGCAGAGCTGGAACCGAAGAAGAGGCGCAACCCCAACCTCTTTTCCTGCGCCTGGCTGATCTTGTCGACCTCTCCCAGACGTACGGTGACAAAAAAGGTGTCACTCTCCCCCATCACCACATCTCCCTGAGAGGCGCCTTTCTCCTTCGCCTTGCGCAAAATATCCCGCGCCAACTCCTGGCTTGACTCTAAGCGTTCCATAATTCTTCTAAAGACCGTTCAAGAGGCTCAATCCGTTCAAACCGTTTAAACAACTTGAACGATTTGAACGCGTTCTTCACGCGGCGGTTCCGCCCACCGTGATGCCGTCGATCCGGATCGTAGGCAGCCCCACCCCCACCGGCACCGACTGGCCGTCTTTACCGCAGGTCCCAACCCCCTCATCCAATTGGAGATCTGTGCCGACCATGGAGACTCTTGTCAGGACATCCGGGCCGTTGCCAATCAGAGTGGCTCCCTTCACCGGACGGGTGACCTTCCCATCCTCGATGAGATAGGCTTCGCTGGCGGAAAAAACAAATTTACCGTTGGTGATATCCACCTGCCCTCCGCCGAACGCCACAGCATAGAGCCCTTTTTTCACAGAGCGGATGATATCTTCCGGCGGCGTCTCACCCGCCAACATAAAGGTATTGGTCATTCGGGGCATCGGAATATGAGCGTAGCTCTCGCGCCGCCCATTGCCGGTAAGCGGCATCTTCATGAGCGAAGCGTTCAGACGATCCTGCAGATAGCCTCTCAAGACCCCCTTCTCGATCAAGACGTTGCGCTGAGTTGGAGTTCCCTCATCGTCCAGGTTCAATGAGCCGCGGCGCGAAGGAATCGTCCCATCATCCACGACAGTGCAAAGTTCCGAGGCGACTTTTTGTCCGATTCGACCGGAGAAGGCCGACACTTTTTTTCGATTAAAATCGCCTTCGAGGCCATGCCCGATGGCTTCGTGAAGCAAGATCCCGGGCCATCCCGGGCCGAGGACTACATCCATCGTGCCGGCCGGCGCGGCTCCGGCCGCAAGGTTAAGAACGGCTTGTCTCACTGCCTCCCGAGTGAAGCGCTCATAATGCTCCTTCTCGGTGAAGAAAGTGAAGTCGACTCTCCCGCCGCCGCCGTAGCTCCCGACCTGCCGGTTTCCGTCCTCTTCTACAATGCAGGTGATGTTGAGACGCGTGAGAGGCTGAATATCTCCCACGGCCCAGCCTCTAGACGAAGCCACGAGCACGATTTTGTGTTCGCTCGCAAGCGAGACGAAGACATTTTTTACCCTGGAGTCAAGGGTGCGGGCCAGCGTGTCCATTTCATGAAGCAGAGCGATCTTCTTCTCCAGAGGGACATCGAGCGCCGGCGCCTTGACCGGATAGAGATCGTGCGGCTGTTTCATCTCTCCTTTCAGCGACACCGGGAGGGCCGACCCCTGATCGCGGGCGATGTATTGTGCCGTGCGAGCCGCCAATTCGAGATTCTTTATCGTGATATCGTCGGTGTAGGCGTAGCCGGTCTTAGACTCAGCCAATACGCGGACCCCGACGCCGTTGGTGGTAGATTGCGACGCATTCTTGACCATCCCCTCCTCTAAGCTGATCGCTTCATTGACCCGATACTCAAAATAGAGGTCCGCATAGTCGGCCCTCTTTTCCAAAGCCGTGCCCAAGATCTTGTCCAGATCCTGAGATTTAATGCCGAAATGCTGATCAAAGAATGACTCCGCCGGGATAAGATTACGCGCCATAGGACTCAACTCCTGTTTACTTGTACCACAATGCGATTGGCACTCAAAGAGAACTTATGGCAAAATACGCTTTTCCTGGAAAGGAAAGTATAGTATATTCAGCAGCCAAAAAACGACTCGAGCCGACGACCAATCCGGCTCAAACCGGGAGTCGAGAACTTATATGGCAAAAAAGATCGTTCACATCGTGGGCACCGGCACTATCGGGGAGCCCCTAATCGGCATCCTATGCACCTATCGCGAATCCTTCGGGATCGATGAGGTCACTTTCCATAAACGGACCCCCTTGTTAACCGACAGATCCAAGGTCGTCGTCCTAAGTCAGAAGGGAGCCAAGCTCTGCACCGATAAAGAGAGCTGGCAGAAGTTCAAGGAGATGGGGATGGAGCCGCACTTTGAGGCCGAGGAGGGGATTGAGCGGGCCAACGTGATCATCGACTGCACCCCCGTTGGAAACGAAAACAAGGACAAGTATTACGCCCGCTACGCAAACAACGGCCGCGGTTTTATCGCTCAAGGAAGCGAATTCGGCTTCGGGAAAATGTACGCTCGAGGCATCAATGACAAAGCTTTGGATCGGAAGACCGATCAATTCATCCAGGTTGTGAGTTGCAACACCCACAATCTGGTTGTTCTGATCGACACGATTGCTTTGGGTCCTGAAAAGGAAAACAATCTCGAAGAGGGGCGGTTCGTCTGCATGCGGCGGGCGAATGATCTCAGCCAAGAGGGAGACTTTATTCCTGCGCCCGAGGTCGGAAAACACGAAGATTCGCGCTTCGGCACCCACCAGGGGAGAGACGCTTATCACCTGTTCAAAACACTCGACCTGGATCTGGACATTTACTCATCGGCCATCAAACTCAATACCCAATACATGCACACCATCCACTTCAATCTATGCCTGCGCCGGGGAATCACCAAAGATGAGCTGATGCGCCGGCTTCAAGCCAACCGGAGAGTCGCTCTGACGAATAAGAAATCTTCAGCGTCCGTCTTCTCCTTCGGCAGAGATCACGGCATCTTTGGCCGCATTCTCAACCAGACCGTCATCGTCAGTCAGAGTCTCGCTCTCAAGAGAGACCGAGAAGTGGTCGGCATGTGCTTCACGCCACAAGATGGCAATTCGCTTCTCAGCAGCATCGCGGCCACGCTTTGGTTCCTCTACCCCGATTCCTATGAGCAGAGGCTTGAGCCGCTAAGACCCTACTTTTTCCAAGAAATCTGAACAATAAGGTTTAAGGGTTATCTGATATCCCTGGAACCCTTGATCCCTTTAACCCTGAATCCCTTCTAACGAAATGCCTTCCAAGCGGACGGTCGCGCCTACTTCTAACCCTTTAAGCCGCGAAAGACCGCCCTTGATCTCAAGCACAAACTGACTGGGTGATGATACGGACAATGTCTCCAACGAAAAGGGGATCGTTCGGTCAATGATCCCAACAATCCTCTGATCCCTGCTGATAAAGATCATATCTAAAGGGATCGGCGTGTTTTTCATCCAAAAGGATTGAATCTGCTCAGTCGGGAATAGAAACAGCATGCCGCGATCATCGGCTAGTTCCTTACGATACTGCAGACCCAATTCTCTTTTGGCCGGGGTATCGGCGATCTCCACCTGAAACGCAACCTGCTTACCGTCTTTTGTTGAGATGACGATTCTGGGATCAGAGCCACAGGCAGGAAAGCCAACGGACAGCAGGAGAAGACAAACCACCAGCGAGCCGGCGAGGAAACGACGGGCCTTCAAGCGAACTGTGAGATGAGATTGTTCGATGATGAGCTTATCTCCGCAGGTCATTGGCCACAATCTCGGCAATGTCTAAAATCTCCGGCGCGCTCCCGGGTTCCTCTTGGGCCGCTTCCTCCGTGAACATGCGCATGCAGAAGGGACAACCCGTCGCCACGGTTCGCGCCCCGGTCCCTTTAAGCTCGCGGTAGCGATTGGCCGCCACCCGCTCCCGGCCGGGCTCTTCTTCCTTCCAGAACTGCGCGCCGCCTGCGCCGCAGCAGAAGCTGTTGCTCCGGTTCCGGCCCGGCTCGGTCAGCTTGACGCCCACAGATTCAATCACCTGGCGGGGTTGATCAAAAACCCCGTTGTGCCTCCCCAGATAACACGGATCATGATAGGTGGCGGCGCTGTTCGAGTCCTGTCGGAGACTCAACTTCCCGGCCTGGATCAGCTCATTGATAAACTCGCTGTGATGCTTGACCGCATAGTCGCCTCCCAACTGGGGGTACTCGTTGCGCAGGGTGTGGAAACAGTGCGGGCAGGTGGTGACAATCAGCTCCGGCTTGAGCGCATTCAGGGTCTCCACATTTTCGGTGGCGAGCTGAGAGAAGAGATATTCGTTTCCCGCGCGGCGCGCCGCATCGCCGGTGCATTTCTCTTGGAGACCGAGCACGGCCCAGTTGACCCCAGCGGCATTGAAGATCTCCGCCATGCTCTGCGCAATCTTCTGGGCCCGAGGATCAAAGGAAGCCGCGCAGCCAACCCAGTAGAGAACCTTGGGGTGAGAGTTTTTTTCGATCGTGGGAACGTCGAATGAAAGCCTTTGGCTCCACTCAAGACGGTTCTCGTGCGCAATCCCCCAGGGGTTCCCGACTTGTTCCATGCCGCTGAAGGCTTTCTTGAGGGCGTTGGGAAACTCAGCCGCCATCAGGACTCTCTCGCGCCGGACATCGATGATGTGGAGCATCGGCTCGTTGCCCACCGGACAAACTTCAATGCAAGCGTTGCAGGTCGTGCAGGCCCAAGTCGCCTCCTCGTTCAAGGCAAATTCCAAAAGAGGGCGCGGGCTCTCTTTGCCGGCGCTGAATTCCCGGCGAATGCGGTTCAGCTCATACCGCTCGTTGATGAGAATCGCCGCGGGGCTTAAAGCCTTGCCGGTAGCGTAAGCCGGGCAAGCATCCTGGCAACGGTTGCACATAATACAACTGTACGCGTCCAACAACCTGGGCCAGGGAAGTTCCTCGAGCTTCGCCGCTCCAAAAGATTCCTCTTTCTCGAAGTCCATCAGCTCCAGCGCACCCGGTCTCTCCTTCTTCAAAGCCAGATTGATTGGGGCCATCAGGATGTGAATGTGCTTGGAACGGGGAAAATAAGGGATGAAGAGGAAAATGGAACCTAACGCACCCCACCAGAAGAGATGTTGGAAAATCAGGACGCCGCTCGGGTTTGCGTTCGCAAAGATCGCAGCGAAGGCCGAGCCGACCGGCTGGAATGTATCACTGCCCCCTTGAGCTAACTGCGCGGCTTTTGAGAGAAGGCGGCTGCCGACATGAAAAAGGATGAAAGCCGAGACGATAGTCGAATCTCTGAGAATCCCTCTCTTTGCCTCTTCATGCAGGGGAACATTGGCGGCGAAGGAAAAATCCTCGGGTCGGGCCAGGAAGCGGCGCAGCACGAGCCCGATCATGCCTACAAGAACCCCTGTCGTGAGGAGGTCCGCTACCAGGTTGAACGGACCCCATACCGCTCCTCGCGGGTGAAACGGAAAGAATCCTTCCAAGGTATCGACGACATTCACCAGGAAGTAGAAAACAAAGCCATAGAAGACAAGCGCATGCAGCAGAGAAATCAAGGGCCGTCTTTTGAATACGGTCTTTTGGCTAAGGACGGTCCAGAGGGCGCGAAGGATGCGCTTGGGCAAATCGTCGAAGCGAGATTCAGGCTTTCCTCTCCGGATAGTCCTGTAGACGCTGCGGAAGCCGGTCCAGGCCAAATACAACGAGCCAAAAGCCAGAAATAAGAACAGTATTTTTTCTATGGTTGTGAGCACAGTCCGATTTCGTCAGTTCTTCGAATGCGCGTGAAATGAGAGAATCGCTAGGGTTGGTAGCCCAGACGCTTGGAAAGCTCGGTCCCGCCCCTCAGGATGAGTGGGATGATTTCCTTTTGAACTCGCTCGTCGGTCAAGCGGTGCATGGGCGCGGTGATCACCAAGCCGCCGACAAGGGCGCGGGTGTAATCGCGGACCGGCACCGCCACCGAGACCACATCTTCCATGAATTCCCCCTGCTCCAGGGCGTAACCCGTCGCGCTTATCTCCTTCACCTGGTCGAGAAGGGAACGGCGATCCACGATTGTTTTGTCGGTGTAACGCGCAAGAGTTTCGGGAAGATTAGGACTTCCCCCTTTTTCCGAATCAAAGGCCAGATAGATTTTACCCGCCGCCGTGCAATGCAGAGGGAGAACAGACCCCAGGAGTGAGACGACGCGAACGGCATTATGCGTTTCGACAAAATCCAAAGGAATAATGGAAGCTCCTTTTCTCACCGCAACAAAAGAGCTTTCTTTCGAAGCCTTGACCAATTCTTCGAGAGTCGACTTGGCCTGCAAGAGGAGTCCCATTCGCTGCACGTAGTTTTGCCCCAACTGAAGACAGCGCAGCCCCAACCGATAGTTTTCGGTAACCTTGTTCTGTTCGATATATCCCCGCGCTTCCAGGGTCGCGAGCAAACGGAAAACGTTGTTCTTGTGCAGCTTCAACTTTTTGCTTAGCTCGGTCACCCCGATCTCGTCGGCATCCCCTCGAAACTGTTCCAGGACATCCAGGGCATGGGACACCGACTGGATCACATAATTGGATTTTTCTCTCCAGGCCATAACCGCTCCTTTAACAGCTCACCGCCCAGGACATCGAGCCAAAGATGATAAGCAAAAAAGCGTTTTAATCGATCTCAGCTACTTTGTCAAACGTGGATGGGCTGTGGGTGAAAGGTCTACTGGCATAAAACCAAAGAGATAGATCCGCCAAGGATTAAACCATCTTTCAACCGGGAACCCCCTTCCCTTCGCTTCAGTGCCTCCTCTCTGCCAGAGGCGGATCAGCCTTAGGCTGAGTCGGGAACTCTTAGCTGCTCGCTTTGGGCAGCATCGAAACTCTCCGCCAAAGAACGGTGGCGGATCAGACATCGATGCTGCTCATCCTCAGCCTCGCAGAGATTTTCTATGACTAAGTCAAGCCCTTTCGTTTCATTTTCACGCTGCCTGGCGCAGCGGAGAGGGTAACGAGATAGTCAATCAAATTAAACTCCTCCATCCTAAGAGAATGCCCATAACGCAGGACAAAACGATCATTTCCTTTTTCAACCTCTATTGCCGTAGAGACTGAGTAAGAGTTAAGATGAGCGAATTCGCTAAGAAACTCATAGCAGTCTCTGAGGATCTGTCGTTTCGTTCCATCCTGGATTATTTCCCTATCAACTACCTCGTCCGCGTATTCGAGCTGAGTCAGTATGTTCTTAGGATCTGGGGCGTAACTTAGGCTCCTTTGCTTAGAGCCGAGGAGTTGCACAGAGACATCCTTATCAAAGTCATCGAGAGAAATATTGCCTGCGAGGTGGGATGTTATACGCCTATGTAGATATCCCAAAGCAGCTATTGTTTCATAGTGGCCGCGGATACAAAGGGCTAGAGCGTAGACATTCTGCTCGGAAAGAGCAGTTAATGAGCCCTCGAAAAGGCAGATCGCTCGGTGAAGTAGCGCCTGTTGGCAGACACGGCAGTTGAATCTGATCCTGCTCGTTTGAGAAGTTCTAGCTTCTTCAGGACATACAATAAGTTCAACCTTCCTAGAAACCAGCTCTCCATACGTAGAGCGAAGTTCCTCATAGAGTTCCGTTTCTCCACGGGCCGAGAAATGTTGGTAGAGTTCAGTCGTGAACTTCAGGTGGAATAGGACTGCTGATTATGCCAGTCAGAATTCTTCGTTCTTGGAACCTTCACTAACTGCGCATTGTTGTGCCGCTCAAAGGTGTTGTCAAGGTTTTTCACACAGCCTTCCCTGTTGCTTTATGCCCGTGGCCTACGCTAGAGAGAGTGGAGAAGGCATGAGGCGGAAGGCGTGAGGGGGGGAAGGATAAAAACGGAAACAATGCGTCACTGGAGATGAATCCTATGAATCACGAACGGAGAAAGAGTAAGTATGACTGGTGAGGCGGAGCGCCAGGCTGTTCCCATAAAAGTAACCGTCAACGGTGCAAAACATGAAGCGGTAGTCGAGCCGCGGCTGCTGCTCGTTTATTTTCTCCGCGAGCATCTCGCCCTGACCGGCACGCACGTAGGTTGCGATACCAGCCAGTGCGGCGCCTGCACGATTCTTATGAACGGCCGGGCCGCCAAGTCGTGCACGATATTGGCGGTCCAGGCCAACGGGGCGGAGATCACCACCATCGAAGGTCTGGCGCGCGAAGGAGCGCTGCATCCCGTGCAGGAGGGGTTCCGCGAGAAGCACGGCTTGCAGTGTGGCTACTGCACGCCGGGGATGATCATGACCGCCGTGCATCTGCTGCGGACGAATCCGAACCCGACTGAGGAAGAGATCAGGCACGCGCTGGAAGGCAACCTCTGTCGCTGCACCGGCTACGTCAACATCGTCGAGTCGATTCGTTGGGCCGCAGAACAAAATAGGCGTGAGGCGGAAGGCGAGAGGCGAGAGGTGGGAGAGGGAAAAGAGAGAGGCAAAGATGTTTCCCGCTAGCTTCGGATATTTCGCGGCGCGCTCAATAGAGGAGGCGCTCGAGCTTTTAACTCGGCATGGCGAAGACGCCAAGTTGCTGGCGGGTGGACACAGCCTGATTCCGGCCATGAAGCTCAGGTTGGCGTCGCCCCGCTACCTGATCGATCTTGGCCGGGTGCCGGGTCTCAGCGGCGTGCGCGTCGATGGAGATACCCTGGCGATCGGCGCTCTCACGGTGCACGCCGACGTCGCCTCCTCGGAGCTCGTCCGCCAGCGCTTGCCCGGGTTGGCTGAAGCGGCGTCGGTGATCGGCGACGTGCAGGTGCGCAATCGCGGCACCATCGGCGGCAGCGTCGCCCACGCCGATCCGGCGGCCGATTTTCCTGTCATCCCCCTGGAGACCGCCCGGGCCATGAGTCCGCGCCCGCCGTCACCAACTACTGCTGCGGCGACGCAGCGAGCCGTAAGACGCGAGAATCCGAACCAGTTGTTTACGCGTAGCGCGACAACCTTGACGAAAATGCAGTCTATGTCTTCATTTCATGGTCAAAAATCCAAGACTTCTAGCCCTTCTCGTGCACGAACAATCAACAGCGGCGGGCTCACGACGAAAAATGTCCTCCCGCTGTCTCCCAAGAGTCCGAATGCGAAAGCGAAGGCACCTGTTAGGCCTCCACGGGACGCGAGGAGGAAAGATCCCCAGCCTGAGGTACGCAGATAGATTCCACCCGTTGGCGAATTTATACCCACTACTAAATGTATCATGTATTCTATTCGCAATCTTCGATCTCTTGTACCGTGCGAACAGCGCCAGT
>Ga0209701_10000309_pt1 | contig 27343 bp, 18 predicted proteins | sample CZO8metaG_4_FD_188356 | JGI IMG/M metagenome (GOLD analysis project Ga0209701, IMG submission 188356) | Vadose zone soil microbial communities from the Eel River Critical Zone Observatory, Northern California, USA - CZOApr15con2H3.8 metaG... | ecosystem: Environmental > Terrestrial > Soil >... | reverse complement strand
TGCCCAACGTGGGCAAGAGCACCCTGTTCAACGCGCTGAGCGGAGCAAGCGTGCTGGCGGCGAACTACCCGTTCGCCACCAAGGACCCGAATGTTGGAGTGGTGCCGGTGCCGGACGAGCGGCTGGACAAGCTTTCGGCGCTGTTCGAGCCGAGGAAGACGACCCACGCAGCGCTCGAGTTTGTCGACATCGCCGGCCTCGTGCGCGGCGCGTCCGAGGGGGAGGGCCTGGGGAACCAGTTCCTCGGCAACATCCGCGAGGTCGACGCCGTCGCGCACGTGCTGCGCTGCTTCGCCGATCCCGACGTGGTGCACGTGGACGGCGCGGTGGATCCGGAGCGCGACTGCGACGTGGTCGAGACCGAGCTGGCCCTCAAGGACCTCGAGACCTTGGAGAAGAAGCGCGAGCGCCGCGCGAAGGACGCCAAGGCGCCCGGGAAGGCGGGCGAGGAGGCCAAGGCGGACCTCGCGCTGTACGACAAGCTGAAGGCCGCGCTCGACGCGGGCCGGCCAGCCCGCAGCGTGCCGCTCTCCGACGACGAGAAGCCGCGGATGCGAGAGCTGTTCCTGCTGACCGCCAAGCCGGTCCTGTACGTGGCGAACGTCGACGAGGGGCAGCTGGAGCGGCTCGACGCTGACCCGCTGGTGCGCAAGGTCGCGGCGCTGGCCGAGCGGGAGGGGGCGCGCTGGGTCGCCATCTGCAGCAAGGTGGAGGCGGAGATCCAGCAGCTCCCTCCCGGCGAGCGCGCGGAGTTCCTCGCCCACGTCGGGCTCTCGGAGCCCGGTCTGAACAAGTTCGTCCGCGCGGGCTTCGACCTGCTCGGGCTGCAGAGCTACTTCACGGTTGGCGAGGACGAGTGCCGCGCCTGGGTGATCCGGAAGGGGACGCGGGCGCCGCAGGCGGCCGGCGTCATCCATACGGACTTCGAGCGCGGCTTCATCAAGGCCGAGGTGATCCGCTGGGACGAGCTGCTCCGCCACGGCAGCGAATCCGCCGCTCGAGCCAAGGGCGCATTGCGCGTCGAGGGCAAGGAATACGTGGTCCAGGACGGCGACGTGGTGCACTTCCTGTTCAACGTCTGAGACGGCTCGGGGCTCGCGGTCAGAACGAGCCGGGCAGCTCCAGCTTCTGGACCGCGTTGCCCTTCTTGTCGACCACCTGGACGGTCATCGTGCGCCGGCCGCGCGGCCCCGACACGCGCCCCAGGGCGGTGAGCTGCGCATCCTGCGCCAGGGTGAACTGCGGGAAGCTGGCGATGGCGGCGCGCGTCTCGTCCGTGAGCACCTTGGCGAGCGCCGCGTCGGCGCCCGCGCCGGCCTCGATCGGCTCGACGGAGATCTTGAGGGGCATCGAGACGAGCTGGTCGCCTTCCTCGACGTTCGCGCCCGGCTCCCGCTTGACACGCCCGGTGCAGCCGGTTCGCGAGACCGTGCGCAACAGGAAGTACCCCTTCACCACCTCGCTCTCCGTCACCTCGTCCTTGCCGCGCACCTCGAAGAACTGCCCCTGGAAGGGGGCGCCGCCGTCGAACGCGCAGTTGAGGGTGTCGTTGGGCAGCGCCAGCGTCACGCGGCCGGTCAACCCCGGCATGCGCAGTGCGAGCGATCGGGCCAGAGAGCGCGCGCCGTCCTTCACCTCGCCCGGATCGAAGTTGCCCAGCGCCTGGACGCCGTCCGGCAGCGCGCCGCCGGACAGCTTCGCTTCCAGCCTCTGCGCGAGCTGGCGCGCGCCCGCCTCCACCTGATCGTCGTCCCCGACCTTCACGCTGTCCGCGAACGCCACCTGCGCGGTGGTCGAGTCCATCGCGCGCAGCGAGACGCTGTATCCGCGCGAGGTGGTCTGCACCGCGCCCACCGCGATCCAGCGCGCACCGACCAGCCTGGCCAGCTCGATCTGCACCTCGTCGCTCATCGCTCCGGACTGGGCCAGCGCCTGCTCCTTCATCACGCGCGCGAGCTGCTGGCGCTCGACCACGCGCAGCGCGCCGTCGGCCACGAGCTGCGCGATCAACGCATCCTCCGCGGCGCTCGCCAGGTCCGGGGCGGCGCCTCCCCGCGCCTCGACCGCCGCGATCGCCAGCGTCCGATCCTTGGGAGGCCCGGCCGCGGCCGCGAGCGCGGCGCAGCAGAGGAAAACGGTGACGCGCTGGCGCAGAGCATCATGCATGGCGATCCCGCGGGACCTCGGAGTGCGGGTACGGTACCCCAGGACGGCGTGTGCGCCGCAAGCGGCCACCGCGCTCGACCCGATGTGGGACAAGGTCGTCCGGCGCCCTCCAGGAGCCCCTTTCCGGCCGCCTTGCGAGTAAGTTGACCGTAGTTCCAGCGCGGTGCTAGCGATCGAAGCGGATAGTGCCACGCACTCGAAAGCCGCCGGAAAGACACACCATGCCCTCGCCCGTTCGCAGCGCCCGCGCCATCAGCGCGATCCCTGTAGCCCTGCTCTGCGCCTGTGGATCGGTCCCTGTGCGGGTGCCGGTCATGCGCCCCGCCGAGATCAACATGGTCGCCTACCAGAGCGTCGCGGTGGGCGAGATGCGCGGCCGCGGCAACGCCATCATGGGCGACTCGCTGGAGGAGGCGCTGCTCGGCACCAACCGCTTCCAGGTCCTCGACCGGCAGCACATGAGCTCGATCATGCGCGAGCTGTCCCTCTCCGCCAGCGACCTGGCGGATCCGAGCAAGGCCGCGAAGCTCGGCAAGGTGATGACCGCGGGCGCTCTCATCTACGGCGACGTCGATGAGCAGTACCGCGAGGTCCCCTCCGAGGACCGCATCAAGAACAAGGATGGCACCATCACCGTCATCTACAAGCTGCGTGGCGAGACACGCACGCGCGCGACCTTCAAGATCGTCGACGTGGCCACCGGCCGGCTGATGATCGCCAAGACGTACGAGGAGCGGCGCGACGACACCAACTCTGGGTACAACAAGCGCCCCGAGCCGATCGACCGCGATGCGCTGGAGCGCTCGGCCCGGCGCGGGGTGCTGGAGCGCTTCATGCGCGCCATCGTTCCGCACCAGGAATACGTGACCGCGAGCTTCCAGAAGGACTCCGACATCCCGCAGCTCGAGGGCGGCATCGGCTGGGCGGAGCGCGGCGACTGGAAGAAGGCCCAGGCGACCTTCTCCCAGGCGATCGCCGACGGGCAGAAGAACCCCAAGATCAAGAGCGAGCAGCTCGCCAAGGCGTACTGGAACCTGGGCCTCGCCTACGAGTACGCCGGCGACTACGATGGCGCGACCGCCACCGTGCAGAAGGCGTACGAGCTGTCGAACGACAAGGACATGCTGCGCGAGCTGGACAACATCAGGCGCCTGCAGGACGAGGCGAAGCGGGTCTCCGAGCAGACCGCCGCCTCGGTGGTGGGTGGTGCGCAGTAGCACCGCCACCCGCGGAGCTCGCGCCGCGCTCGGCGCGATGATGCTGCTCGCCGCCTGCGCGGCCGAGGCGCCCGCGGTGGTCAAGACGGCCTCGTCGCCGAAGACACCGGGCTGGCTGGTGAAGGTGCCGCAGGAGGGTGAGACGCTGTACTTCTCCGGGGCGCGCGAGGGCGCCACCTCGCTCGAGGAAGGCACCGACGCGGCGATGCAGGTCGCCCGCGCCCACGCGGCCGAGTACATCGGGGTGGACGTCACCTCCGAGCACAAGGACGTGATGTCCACCGACCTCGGGTCGGACCGGGTGCAGGACACGGTCAAGGGGCGCGCCACGGCGCTCATCCGCAGCGCGCGCATCGCCGACGTGTACTACGAGAAGTTCTCGCGCAAGGCGGGCGCCACAACCATCGACCGGTTCGACGTGTGGGTGCTGATCAAGATCTCGCGCGCGGAGCTCGACGCCGAGCGCGCGCGCCAGCAGGAGGAGCAGAAGCACACCGCCCTGGCGGCGCTCTCGCGCCTGCGCGAAGGGCAGGCGCAGGAGCGGCAAGGCAACGTGCTCGCCGCGCTGGTGCGCTATCGCGACGCGGCGGCGCAGACCCGCGCCCTGCCCCAGCAGATCGACCTCTCCGACCCGCAGCTGCGCACCTCGGGCCAGCTCCGGCAGGCGGCCGAGGACTCCGCCGCCAAGGCGCAGGCCCGGGCGCGCCGGGCGGTGCTGGTGGCGCCGGACTGGGCGGCCGGCTCGGTCGCACAGGCGCTGTCCTCCAAGGGATTCACCGCCATCACCCAGCCGGAAGGCTCGGAGCGGCAGGCGCTCGACACCGCGCGGGCGCAAGGAATGCCGTGGGTGATCGTGGTGAAAGGGAGCACGGTGCCGGGCGGGCGCGTGTTCAGCCAGGTGGCCGCCACCGCCTCGCTGGACGTCCGGGCTCTGGAGAGCCAGAGCGGCGCGGTGGTCGCCTCGTCGGTGAAGCAGAGCAAGGGGGTGGGGCGCACCCCGGAAGCGGCGCAGCAGGCGGCGGCCAACGAGGCCGGCGTCGCCGCCGGAACCGATCTCGCGGCAGCGCTCGTGGCGAAGGAGAACGCTGGTCTCTGAAAAGCGTAGCGCCGCCCTATCGGCGGCGACCAACCGGAGGAAGCACGTGAAGAAGGTCATCGGGATGGCAGTCGTCGCCGCGGCGCTGGCCGCGTGCGGCGGCGAGAAGAAGCCGGACATGTCGAACCAGATCCTGCACGCCAACGGCCCCGACTGGGTCAACCGCGGGTCGGGCGCGTTCGGCGGCGAGAAGGGCAAGATCTTCTACGGCGTGGGCATCGCGAGCGGCATCCGCAACGCGGCGCTGCGAAGGTCCACCTCCGACTCCCGCGCGCGCAGCGAGATCGCCAAGACGCTCGATACCTACGTGGCGGTGCTCAACAAGGACTACCAGGCCTCGACCACCGCCGGCGACATGAGCGCCTCGACCGAGGAGCAGCACGTCCAGCAGGCGCTGAAGACGTACTCGCAGATGGAGCTGTCGGGGGTCCTGATCGTAGATCACTGGGTGGACACCGACGGGACCGAGTACTCGCTGGCGCAGCTCGACATGGACACCTTCAAGAACAACCTGGACAAGATGAAGGAGCTGAACGCCAGGGTCCGCGACGCGGTGCGCGCCAACGCGGACAAGGCGTTCGACGAGCTGTCGGCCGAGGAGGCCAAGCGCCAGTAACCCGCATGCGCCCGGTGGTCGCGCTGCTCCTCGCGCTCTGCGCCTGCGGCGGCAACGCGCCGCAGAGGCCCGCGCCGAGGCTGAACCGGTGGGGCAAGCCGCTGCCTTTGCGGCCGGTGCCGGACTGGGTCGACAAGCTCCCGGAGTCGAGCAAGACGCGGGTGGTGGCGGTGGGCCGCAGCGGGCCCACCTTCTGGCCGCAGGATGCGCTGAACAACGCCCGCGAGGACGCGCGGGGGAAGGTCGCGCTGCAACTCGCCGCGCACGTCGAGCGCTACGGCGCCGCGACCGACGCGTCCGGGCGCGCGGCGCGCGCGGTGGACATCGACAAGGAAGCGACCGACGTCCTGCTGCGGAACGCGCGCATCGAGGCGACCTGGGTGGACGAGGCGGGGGACCGCGACGAGCCGGGCTCGGTCTGGGCGCTGGCGGTGCTGGACCTGGACGCGCAGGGCCGCCCGGCGCAGGCGGCGGCGGGGACGCTGGCGAAGGGCAACGCGATGCCGCCCTGGCTCGAGCGGCTGCCCGGCTCTCCCGGCAAGGTGTACGCGACGGGCTATAGCGGGCCCACGTTCCGTCCGGAAAAGGCGGTCGACTACGCCGGGGACGCGGCGATCGACAACCTCGCCACCACGCTCCGCAGCCGGGTGCAGGCCTACCAGCTGCTGGTGCAGAACGCGACCGGGCTCTCGGTCGACGAATTCAGCCACACCGAGGATCCGGAGCAGTCCTTCCGGGAGCTGGTGCAGAAGGGCGCGCGCATCGAGCAGGTCTGGGTGGACGAGGACGGAGTCCGCCCCGGCGATCCCCCGGGGAGCGCCTGGGCCCTGGCGGTCATCGAGGTCCCCACCACCGCCGGCAGCTACCAGCCCGTCGAGAACCCGGACATCGGGCCCGCCCTCGACAAGCAGGGCAACGTCCCGCCCGAGCCGCCCTAGAGCTTCTCGTCGATCTGCGCCGTCTTGCGGAGGGTGGCGAGGTAGTTTTCCCGCTCCTTGAAAACGGAGTCGTTGGCCAGGCGGTTGCGGAGCTCCTCCTTCACGTCGGCGAGCGGCTTCGGCGGGATGGGGCGCCGGTCCTCGACCAGCACGAGATGGTACCCGGAGCCCGTGCGGATCACGGGGCTCACCTCGCCGGGCTTGAGCGAGAACGCGGCTTGCTCGATGGCGGGAAGCATCAGCCCGTGGCGGAAGTAGCCGAGATCGCCGCCCTGCTTCGCCGTGGGCCCCTCGGACATCTCGCGCGCGACCAGTGCGAACGTCTCGCCGGCCTTCACCCTCCGCAGCGCCTGCTCCGCGCGCGCCAGCGCGGCCGCCTGCTGCGCGGGGCTCGCGTTTTGCGGCACGGGCACGAAGACGTGGCGCGCGCGGACCTCGTACTGCGCGTTGTGCGCCTCGGTGGCGTAGGCGGCCTGCACCTCCTCGTCCGTCACCTTGCGCGCCTTGACCTTGAAGCGCAGCACCTCCGCCATCAGCGTCTGCCGCCGCACGGTGTCCCGCGCCGTGTCCCAGGCGATCCCCTGCTGCTCGAGCGCCTGGCGGAAGTCGGCCAGCTCCATGCCCTGCTGCCGGGCGAGCTGCTCGAGGGCGCGCTGCAGCTCCTCCTCCGACACCGTCAACCCGAGGGTGCTCGCCTCCGACTCGATGAGCTTCTCCTCGACCAGCTCGGCGAGGCCCCGGTGGAGCAGGTCCGCGCGCTCCTTGTCGCGGTGCGGTCCCGGGGCCTGCTGCATGACCCGGGTCAGCTCCGGCCCGATGCGCTCCTCGACGTCGGAGAGCAGGATGGGCTGGCCGTTCACGATCGCCGCGATGCGCTCCTTGATCTCCGCGCGGGCGGCCGCGGCGCAGAGGAGCACGGTGAGGAAGACGCGCTTCATCGAGCGGAGTCTATCTCAGCAGCGAGAACGCCGCCTCGTTGATCTCGATCCGGGCGCCCTTGCGCACCTGCTCCAGCAGTTGCCGCTCGGCCTGGGCCTGCTTCTCGGCGAATGCGCGCCGGGCGACCTCATCCTTGACCTCGTCCAGGGCGCGCTTCCGCGGCCCGCGGCGTCCGAGCAGCTTGAACAGGTGGTATCCGTAGCTCGTCTGCACCACTCCCGACACCTGCCCGGGCCGGAGCGAGAAGCACGCCTCGTCGAACGGCTTGGGCATGGTGCCGCGCGCGAACCAGCCCAGGTCCCCGCCGCGCTGCGCATCCGGCGAGCGGCCGTGCGATTTCGCCAGCTGCTCGAAGGAGGCGCCGGCGCGGATCTGGTCGAGCAGGCTCTTCGCCTCCTCGGCCGTCGCCACCAGGATCTGCTGCGCGTGCGCCTCTTCCTTGACGTCCAGCTCGGAGCGATGCTGGTCGAACCACGCGCGCACCTCGGCGGTGGAAGGCTTCTCCCCGCGCGTCTGCTCCGCGACCCACTTCTCCGCGAGCAGGCGCTCGCGCATGTCCTCCGCGAGCTGCTCGGCGGTCTGGCCGTCCTGCGCGAGCCGTTCCGCGAACGACTCGCCCGAGCCGCGCGCCGACTCCGCAAGGGCGTCGATCGCTGACTGCACCTCGGCGTCGGTGACCACCACCCCGGCGGCCCTGGCGCGCTGTCCCAGCAGCGCGCGGTCGATCAGCGGATCGAGCAGCGCGCGCGCCAGGCGGGGCAGGTCCTTGGGCTCGATCTTCGCCGGGGTGGGGAAGCCGTCGACCACCTGCGACCCGGCCCCCCGGCGGGCGCGATCCAGCTCGCGCTGCAAGGCGGAGACCGGGATCGCGGTCCCGTCCACCACCGCGACCGCCGGCGCGGGTGCGGCGGGCGGCGCCTTCTTGCGCGCGCAGGCCAGGAGCAGCAGCGCGGCCGCCGCCCAGCTCCAGCCAGCCGCAAGCCGCATCAGTTCCCGCCGATCTTCGCGGCCGCGGGAGCGGGCGACGCTTGCGGGCTCGCGACGGGCACCGGCGCCGCCTCGGCGTTCACCTTGGCGAGCTCCGCCTCGTCGATGACGACCTTGCCGCCGTCGCGCAGCTTCTTGACGAAGTCGTCGTATTGCTTGCTCCGCCGCTCGCGCGCCATGCGCCCCCGTACGGTCTCCTTCGACTCGTCGAAGGTGCGGTTGAGCGCGATCGTCTTGACCTGCAACTTCACCACCTCGACCCCGGCCGCGGTCTCCAGCGGGCCGGCGACCTCGCCCGGGTTCTTCAGGTCGAAGGCCGCGTTGGCGAGCTCGGCGCCGTGCGACCTGGTCAGCTCGTCCTTGCTGAGGAAGCGCAGGTCGCCGCCCATCGGAGCGGAGAGCGGGTCATTGCTCTCCTTGATCGCGGCCGCCTGGAACGCATTCGCCTCGCCCTTCTTCTCGCGCGCCTGGATGTCCTTGAGCAGCGCCGAGGCCTTCGCCTTCGCGTGCGCCTTCTCCTTGGCGTCCTTGGCGGGGAGGAAGATGTGGTAGACGCGCGCGCGCTCGGGCTTGACGTAGTCGTCGAGGTGCGCCTCGTAGAACGCCCTGAGATCGGCCTCGGGGATGTCCGAACCGCTCATCTTCTCGTCGAGCTGCTTCTTGATCAGCTCCTGGATCATCGCCCGCTTGGTCGCGTCGCGCACGGCGGGCGACTTGTCCAGGCCTTCACGCTGCGCCTCCTGGGCGAGGAGCTCGTTGCGGATGAGCGCCTCGAGCAGCTCCTTCTTGCGCTCCAGGGTGCCGTAGCGGGCGCGCAGGAACGGGCTCTGCTCGTCGATCCGCCGCTTGAACTCCTCCGCGGTGATCACCTCGTCGCCGACGTGGGCGACCGCCGGCCCGGAAGAGGCCTTCTTGCACGCAAAGGGCGCAAGCGCGCCCAGGGCGCAGGCGGCGAGGGTCAATGCGTGCCTGGTCTTCATGCGGACGGTCCTTTGTTCGAGAGAGGGGCGAGATACCACCTCTGAACAGCTGACGGGAAGGGGCTAATCCTAGGCCGCGCAGCGGCGCAACTCCTGGACCAAGGTCCGCGCTGCTTCCAGGACTGCGGCGGGCTGGGGAGGGGGCGGAGCCGTGCCGGGCAGCGGTGCGGGCGGTTGCTCGATCGCCTGCACCAGCTCCATGCCCGGGGTGAGGCGGTACCGGCCTTTGCCCTTGGCGACCAGCTGGGCGAGCTTCCCGGAATCGAGCGCCGCGTCGGGCCCGAGCTGCGCGATGAGGCGCCCCGGACCCCATTTCAGGCCGCGCATGCGCAGCGCGCGCAGCTGGTTGCGCAGGTCCATCACCTCGACCAGGGCATCGACTTCGGGCGGCGGCTCGCCGCAGGTATCGCGGACCTCGCCCTTGACCTCGTACAGCTCCTCCTCGTTCGCGGCCGAGGCGAACCGCTTGTAGAAGAAGAGCCGCTGCTGGACGTCCGGAACGTACTCCTCCGGGATCAGCGCGGGCACGGGCAGCTCGACGTCGGGCTCGAATTCCTGCCGCGGCTCCTCGCCCTTGAGCTGCGCGACCGCTTCCTCCATCAGCTGCGTGTAGAGGTCGAAGCCCACCGACGCGATCTGGCCGCTCTGATCGGGCCCCAGGAGGTTTCCCGCGCCGCGGATCTCCAGGTCGTGCGAGGCGATCTGGAAGCCGGCGCCCAGCTCGGTGAACTGCTGGAGCACCTGGAGGCGCTTCTGCGCGTCGCGCGTCATCGGCCGGCGGGCCGGGACCAGGAGGTAGGCGTAGGCGCGCTCGCGGCTGCGGCCGACGCGGCCGCGGATCTGGTAGAGCTGCGAGAGCCCGAAGTGGTCGGCGCGGTCGACCAGGATGGTGTTGGCGCTGGGGATGTCGAGCCCCGACTCGATGATCGCCGTGCACAGCAGCACGTCGGACTTGCGATCGATGAAGTCGGTCATCACCTCTTCCAGCTTGCGCTCCGCCATCTGGCCGTGGGCCACGGCGATCTTCGCCTGCGGCACGAGCTTCGCCAGGTAGTCGTAGACCCCGCGGATCGACTCGATCCGGTTGTGCAGGAAAAAGACCTGCCCGCCGCGCGAAAGCTCCCGCTCGATCGCCTCCTTGATGGTGGCCCCGTCGAACTTGCTCACGAAGGTGCGGATGGCGCGGCGGTCCACCGGCGGCGTGCCGATGATGGAGAGGTCGCGCACCCCCATCATCGCCATGTGCAGGGTGCGCGGGATCGGCGTCGCGGTCAGCGTGACCACGTCGACCAGCTTGCGCAGCTTCTTCAGCTGCTCCTTGTGCTTGACCCCGAACCGCTGCTCCTCGTCGATCACCACCAGCCCCAGGTCCTTGAACGACACGTCCTGCGAGAGCAGCCGGTGCGTGCCGATGAGGACGTCGACCTTCCCCTGGCGGGTCCGCGAAAGGACGTCCTTCGCCTCCTTGGCGCTCTGGAAGCGGCTGATCACTTCGACCGTGATCGGATAATCGGCGAACCGCTTGCCGAAGGTGCGGTGGTGCTGCGCCGCGAGCACGGTGGTGGGGACCAGCACCGCGACCTGCTTCTTGTCCTCCACCGCCTTGAACGCGGCGCGCAGGGCCACCTCGGTCTTGCCATACCCCACGTCGCCGCAGACCAGCCGGTCCATCGGCCGGGGCTTCTGCATGTCCGCGAGCACGTCCTCGATGGCCTTCGCCTGGTCGGGGGTCTCGTCGAACTCGAAGTCGGCCTCGAAGGTCCGGTACATGTTGTCCGGCGGAGTGAAGGCATACCCCTGGTGCGCGGCGCGCGCCGCGTAGATGTCGAGCAGCTCGGCGGCCATCTTGAGCAGCTCCTCCTTGACGCGCGCCTTGCGCTTCAAGAAGGTCTGGCTCTTCAGCGAGTCGAGCCTGGTCTTCGCCGGGTCGCCGCCGACGTACTTCTGGATCTGGCGCAGCCGGTTGACCGGCAGGTACAGCCGGTCCTTGCCGGCGAACTGGAGCAGGATGAAGTCGGCGGCGAAGCCGCGCACCTGGAGCCGAGTCAGGCCGTCGTAGCGGGCGATGCCGTGCTCGACGTGCACCACCAGGTCGCCTTCCTTGAGGTCGCGGAAGTCGGATTCGTCGCCGAAGGTGCGCGGGCGGCGGGCGGCCCTTCGGGGCCGCGCGCGCGGGCCGAAGATGTCCTCGTCGGAATAGAGGGCGAACCGGTCGTGCTCGTCGACGAACCCCGCAGAGATCTCGCCCGTGATCAGGTGCGCGTGCACCGCGGGATCGAAGAGCGAGGACGGCTCGGGCGGCAGCTCCGGCACGATGCGCGCCATCAGCCGGCGGTCGAGCAGCAGCCGGCGCGCGCGCTCGGCCTGGGCGGACGAATGGCACGCCACCAGCGCGGCGATCCCCCGATCACGGAAGTCCGCCAGCCGGCGCACCAGCGGCGCCAGCGCTCCGTCCTCCCCGTGGTGCCCGGCGATCTCCGCGCGCAGCTCCGCGGTCGGCTTCAGCGCGAAGTCGATCTCCGGCACGCCCGCCGCCGCGTCGGAGGCGAATCCGAGGCCGCCCAGCTCGAGCACCGCGGCGTGGTCCAGGGTGGGACGCACGTCGCGCTCGTGCAGGTAGTGCTGCTCGGGAGGCAGCGCCAGCTCGCCCTTGCGGCGCGCGGCGGCGAACGAGGCCTGCAGCTCGGTCCACAGCTCGCCCCACTGGCGTTCCAGCTCGAGCGGGTCGTCGAGCACCCACAGCGCGTCGGCAGGGAGGTAATCGGTGACCGGCTTCAGCCCGCCGGGATAGAAGCCGGGCAGGATCGCCGACAGCCCGGCCGCGAAGAGCGCGTCGTCCTGCGAGTGGCTCTGCAGCTCGTCGATCAGCTCGCGCAGGCGCCGGGTGGGCGTCTCCACCGCGTCGGCGGCCGCGCGGACGGTCGCGATGGCGGCCTTCCGGCCGGCCTCGTCGAGCACGATCTCGCGCGCGGGGCACAGGGACACCTCGGCCAGCTCCCGCACCGAGCGCTGCGTCTGCGGATCGAAGGCGCGCAGGCTCTCGACGGTGTCGCCGAAGAATTCGAGGCGGACGGGCTGCGCGTCGAGCGGGGACCAGACGTCGAAGACGCCGCCGCGGACCGCGAAGGTGCCCGGGTCCTCGACCAGCGGGACCTTCGCGTACCCCGCCGCGGTGAGCTTCGCCGCCAGCTCGTCCCGGTCCTGGGTGGCCTCGACCGCGAGCTGGAGCGAGCGCGAATCGAGCGCCTCCCGCGGGAGCACCCGCCGGGCAAGCCCGCGGACGGACAGCACCACCACCCGCGCGTTGCCGAGGTGCAGGTGGAACAGGCCCGCAAGCCGCGCCATCGCCGCCTGCGGGTCAGGGGTAAGCCCCTCGTACGGCAGCACCTCGTCGCCTGGGAGGCGAACGATGGCGTTGTCGGCGTCGGACGGCGGCCAGAAGAAGCGCAGGTCCCGCTCGAGCGCCTCGGCGGCCTCCTCGTCGGGCTCCACGCAGACGAGGGGCCGCTTTTGCGCGCGCGCCAGGTGGGCCACCGCGTAGCCGCGCGAGGCGCCGCGCAGGCCGGTCGCACGGGCACGTCGGCCGGTCCGGAACGAGGAAAGGAGCTCGGCCAGCGCGGTCGGGCTCCCCGCGCGAGGCGCGAGCGCGGCCTTCAGCGACTCCATCGGGAAGGCGTGGAGTAGGGCCCGGGGCCCGCCAAGTCAAGCCGAGGAGCATCTGCCGGTTGTCCCACAGCTCGAGGCGCCGGCGCGCGGCGACGCGAGGCGCGTCGAGCGGACCTGCCAGCGCCACGGCCGCCGCCCAGCCGGTGTGGGCGAAGAACCCGACGCCGGCGAGCTGCGGCGCGCTCATGCGAGGTGGTCCCAGCCGAGCCGGGTCGGCAGGGGCCGCGGCCGGCCGTGCTCGAGCAAGCGGATGCCGCGTCCGGCGACGAACCGGCCGACGGCGGTCGCGGGCGAGCCCGTCCGCCGAATCGCCGCAAGAAGGCGCCGCAGGTTGCGCGCGCGGACCGCGAAAAGGAGGGCGTAGTCCTCGCCGCCGGAGAGCGCGAGCTCGATTCCGGCTGCCCGGACCGCAGGATCGACCGGCAGCGAGGACAGCTCCACTTCGGCGCCGCAGCCGCTGGCGGCGCAGAGGTGGCCGAGATCGCGAAGGAACCCGTCACTCACGTCCACCGCCGCCGCCGCGAGCCCACCCGCGGCGAGGCCTGCCCCCACCAGCGGCTCGGGTCGCAAGTGGGCGGTCACCGCCGTCCGCTCCCCGCCGGAGCGCTTCCGGCGACCAGCGCGCAGCAACCGGAGCCCCAGAGCGGCCCGCCCGAGCTCGCCGGCCACCACCAGCGTGTCCCCGGGGCGCGCTCCGCCGCGGCCGCGCGGCCGCGCCGCTTCCCCGAGCGCCGTCAGCGAGACGGACCAGCCTGCCGCGCGGGTGACGTTTCCTCCGACCAGCGCGCATCCTTGCCGGCGTGCGAGGGCGGCCATGCCGCGCGCCATGCCGCGCGCGGTACGCAGCGCATCGGCCTTCCGACGCACGCCGAGTGCGCAGAGGAACCAGCGCGGGCGCGCCCCCGCGGCCGCGAGGTCGCTCAGCGCCACGGCGAGCGCCTTGTGGCCTACGTCCTCTGGTTCGAACCAGCGCCAGTCGAAGTGCACGCCCTCCACCAGTTCGTCGACCTTCAGGACCAGCTTCCGTCCGGCGGACGGGCGCACCACGGCGCAGTCGTCGCCAGGCCCGGACAGCACGCCCGGGCCGGCGGCGCGGGCGTCGCGGGAGAGTCCGAAGGGAGCGAGGAAGGCGTCGATGAGCCGCAGCTCGTTCACTGCACGCCGCGGAGCGACGACTCGAGCGGAGCGCCGGGCGGCTCGATGGGCACCACCAGGGTGAAGACGCTGCCCTTGCCCGGCTCGCTGCGCACCGAGATCCCGCCGCCGTGCGCCTCGACGTAGCTCTTCACGATCGACAGCCCCAGCCCGGCGCCGCCGTACTCCCGCGAGGCGGACGAGTCGGCCTGGAAAAAGGTGTCGAACACCTTCGACTGCAGCTCCTTCGGGATCCCGATGCCGTTGTCCTCGACCTGGATCTGGAAGTAGCCCGCGCCCCCGAACGGCCCCGCGTTCTGCGGCGCGTGCTGCGCCGGCCCGGCGCGCACCGCGATGTGCCCTCCGGCGGGGGTGAACTTCACCGAGTTGGAGAGCAGGTTGATCACGCACTGCCGGATCTTGTCCGGGTCGACGTGCACCCTCTGGATGCTGGGCGAGACCTCGGTGGAGACGGTGAGCTTCTTCTTGAAGCTCTGCGGCAGCACCGACTCGACCGCCGCCTGGAGGATGTCGTTCACGTCCACCACGTTGCGCTGGAGCTGCACGCCGCGCGCCTCGATGCGCGAGAGGTCGAGGATGGAGGAGATCAGCCGCAGGAGCGACTCGCCCTTGTCGAGGATGGTCTTGAGGTAGTCCTTCTGCTCGTCGTTCAGCTCGCCCGCGAGTCCCGCGAGCAGCATCTCGCTGTAGCCGATCACGCTGGTCAGCGGCGTGCGCAGCTCGTGCGAGACGGTGGCGAGGAAGTTCGACTTGAGGCGGCTCAATTCCTGTAGCCGCTCCAGGGCCTCGGAGAGCTTCTTGTTCTTTTCCTGCACTTCCCGGTAGCTCTCGGTCACGCTCTCGATGTGCAGCTGCGAGGTGATGAGCGCCTTGTGGGAGGTGAAGACCAGCACGTCGACCAGCCGGGCGAAGTGGTCCAGCACCTTGCGCACCGTGCTCTCGGGAGCGCGGCGGATGCGGCCGATCAGGTCGCGCGCCTTGGCGAGGTCGAACTCCCCCTCGAGCGACTTGAGGTCCTGGCCCAGGTCGCCCACGTCCTCGGGGAAGAACGGCCCGAAGATGATGCGGCCCAGCATGTCTCCTTCGTAGAGGATGGGCAGCATGAGGTAGCGCAGCCCGCTGAAGCAGTTGCGCACCGCGATCTGCGGCTCCTCCAGCGGCCGCACCTTGATGTGCGTCACCGTCTCGGTGCACAGCCGCCGCCCGTTGGGTTCGGTGAACATGTAGGCGCAGAAATCGCCGCTGGCGATCTTGATGTCCACCAGCTTGGTGCCGTTCGCGTCGAAGACCTTGAGGCCGATCTTGTAGAGATCGACGAACGTCTTGCACACCTGCGTGAACGTAGGCAGGTCGAGCAGCTCGCCGAGGACGAGCTTCTTCTGGAGGATGCTCTCCGCCACCTTTTCCTACGCTCCGCCGGCCATCGACGACGGATCGCCCCCCACACCGGAACCGCCTGCGCCGCTTCCGTTCTTCCCGCCGCCGCGCGGCGGCAGGATGTCCTCGATGCGCGGTGGGTCGACCAGGCAGCGACGAACCTCCTCGATGAACGCCTGCCGGTCGAGGCCGATCTTGTCGCGGAGCAGGTAGGTCTTGTCGATCGCTTCGAAGGTCAGGTCGACGAGCGCGAGGAACGTCTCCACCACTCCCTCGCCCCGCACCGCCACCGCCTCGAAGACGGGCTGCTTGTTCTCCCCGCGCATCTTCGCCACCGACTCCGCGGTGGTCGCGTCGCCCAGGTCCTTCTTGTTCCACTGCACCACGCAGGGCAGCGAGTCGATGGAGAGACCGTTCATCTTGAGATTTTCGACCATGTTCATCCAGTACTTGTAGTTCTCCTGCCGCTTGGCGGGCTGGCTGTCGGCGACGAAGGCGATCGCGTCCGCGCCCTGGAGCACGATGCGGCGCGTGGAGTTGTGCATCACCTGGCCCGGGACCGTGAACAGCTTCAGCTTCACCTTCAGGTTGCCGCTCTTGAACACCAGCGGCAGCGTGTCGAAGAACAAGGTGCGGTCGTCGGCCGTGTCGAGCGTCATGAGGTGCCCGCGCAGCGCCGGCTGGATTCGCTGGTAGAGCGCGCGCAAGTTGGTCGTCTTCCCGGAAAGCCCGGGGCCGTAATAGACGATCTTGAGCGTCAGCTCCCGCTGGGCCGTGTTGAACTGCACCGTCTCCTCACCTCATGCCTTCGCGACCGGCGCCTGCCGGCCTGACTGCGGCGCGCCGCCCGAGAGCGCGTGCGCGAACAATTCGTCCAGCGTGCTCACCGTCACCACCTGCATGCGGCGGCGCAGCGGCCGCGGCAGCTCGAGCAGGTCCCGACGGTTTGCCTCCGGGATACAGACGATTCTCACCCCCGCGCGTGCAGCCGCCAACAGTTTCTCCCGAAGCCCGCCCACCGCCAAGACTCTGCCCCGCAGCGTCACCTCGCCGGTCATGGCGACCTCGGCCCTACATGGTCGCCTGCACAGGAGCGACGCGAGGGCGCACGCCATGGTCGCTCCGGCGCTCGGCCCGTCCTTGGGGATTGCCCCGGCGGGGACGTGCAGGTGGATCTCGTGCGTCTCGAACCAGTCCGCAGGTACGCCGAGGTCGGGTGCGCGGCTGCGGAGGTAGGAGAGCGCCGCCTGGGCGGACTCCTGCATGACGCTCCCCAGCTGCCCGGTAAGGATCAGACCGCCGGCCCGCTGCCCGCGGCCGGCCATTGCGGCCACCTCCACACGGAGGATCTCCCCGCCGTACGGCGTCCAGGCGAGGCCCGTCGCGCAGCCGATGGTCTCCGGTTCCTGCTCGGCGTAGGGAACGTAGCGCGGCGCCCCGAGCAGCGCGTGCAGCTCGCGCACGCGGATGCGGGTTTTCTGCGGCCCTCCTTCGGCCACTCGCAACGCGGTCTTCCGGCACACCGAGGCCAGCTCGCGCGTCAGCTCGCGCAGGCCGGCCTCGCGCGTGTAGCCGCGGACGACGGCGAGCAGCGTCGGGCGGGGGAGCTCGAGCTGGCCCTCGCGCAGCCCGTGCTCCGCGAGCAGGCGCGGGAGCAGGTGGCGCTCGGCGATGTGCAGCTTCTCCTCCTCCGAATAGCCCGGGATCCCGATCGGCTCCATGCGATCGCGCAGCGCCGGCGGGATGGGGTCCAGCGCGTTCGCGGTGGCGATGAAGAGGACGTTGCTCAGGTCGAACTCCAGGTCCAGGTAGTGGTCGCGGAAGGCGTGGTTCTGCTCGGGATCCAGCACCTCCAGGAGCGCCGAGGACGGGTCGCCGCGGAAGTCGGCGCCGAGCTTGTCGATCTCGTCCAGCACGAACACGGGGTTGAGGGTCCCGGCGTGCTTCATCCCTTGCAGGATCCTCCCCGGGAGCGCGCCCACGTAGCTGCGCCGGTGCCCGCGGATCTCGGCCTCGTCGCGGACTCCGCCGAGCGAGACGCGGACCAGCTGCCGGCCCATGGCGCGCGCGATGCTCCGCGCCAGCGAGGTCTTCCCCACTCCGGGCGGACCCACGAAGAGGAGGATCGGGCCGCGGCCGTCCGGCTTGAGCTTGCGCACCCCGAGCGCTTCGAGGATGCGCTGCTTCGCCTTGGCGAGCCCGTGGTGGTCCTCCTCCAGGGCCTGCCGCGCGCGAGAGATGTCGAGCGAGTCCGGGCTGCGCCGGGTCCAGGGCAGCTCGCAGATGGACTCAAGATGGGCGCGCACCACGGCGGCCTCGGCCGACTCGAGCGTCATGGCGGAGAGGCGGCGCAGCGCCTTGTCCGCCTCGTCCTGGGCGGCACGAGGGAGCTGGGCCGAGTCGATCCGCCGCTTCAGCTCGGCGGCCAGCTCGGCCTTCTCGTCGCGCTCGCCCAGCTCGTGCTGGATCTGGCGGAGCTGCTCGCGCAGGTAGTACTCGCGCTGGGTCTTGCTGATCTCCTCCTTGGCCTGGCTCTGGATGCGCGCCTGCATGGCCAGGAGCTGGGCCTCCTTCGCCAGCCGCTCGTGGATCGCTTTCAGGCGCTGCAAGGGATCCATCAGCTCGAGCAGCTCCTGGGCGTCCTGCACCTTCATGGAGAGGTTGGCGGCGACGAGGTCCGCCAGCCGTCCGGGGTCCTGCACGCTGCTGAGCAGGAGCAGCTGCTCGGGCGAGATGCCCTTGCCGGTGGCGATCAGCTTCTCCAGGTGGCCCTTCACGCTCCGCGCCAGCGCCTCGGCCTCCAGCGCGCGATCGCCGCCGTCCGCGAAGGGTAGCTCGTGGATCTTCGTCACCCGCGCGCGCGTGCAGGGCTCGTCGCCGACGATCTCTTCCAGCGTGGCTTTCAGGAGCCCCTGGACGAGAACCTTCACCCGGCCGTCGGGCAGCTTCCGCTGGCGGATGATCTGGCAGATGGTGCCCAGCCGGTACACGCCGTCGGGCGCGCGCGGCGCGTCGTCGTTCCCGTCCCGCTGCGCGACGGCGAACACCACCCGCTGGGCGGCCTTCAGCGCCTGCTCGACGGCGTTGAGCGAGATCTCGCGCGAGACGAAGAGCGGCACCACCATCGCCGGGAACACCACCACGTCGCGCACCGGCAACAGCGGCAGCACGTCGGGGATGTCGAGCTCGCGCTCGACCGCGTCTTCTGCCCCCGCCATGGGGGGACTCTACCGCTTCGGAAGGCCAGTCCAGAAGCCTCGCGCCTCGTCGGGCGATCGGACCACGCGGCAGCGCGGGAGGCTCGAGAGGAAGCGCCGGCCGTAGCCGCGGCCCGCGATGCGCGGATCGAGCAGGGCCACGATGCCGCGGTCCTGCGCGGAGCGGATCAGCCTGCCGAAGCCCTGTTTCAGGGCGAGAGCGGCCTCGGGCACCTGGAAGGCGGAGAACGGATCCTCGCCGGCCGCGCGCAGCTGCTCGATGCGCGCCTGCACCAGCGGCTCGCCCGGCGAGGCGAAGGGCAGCTTGTCGATCACTACCAGGCTGAGCGCGTCGCCTTGCACGTCGACGCCTTCCCAGAAGCTCTGGCTGGCGAAGAGGACGCTGGGCCTGTCGCGGAACGCCTTCAGGAGCTGCGCCTTCGGGCGCTCGCCTTGCAGCAGGACCTGCCAGGGCAGCTCGGGCGCGAGCAGCTCGTGCACGCGGCGCATGTTGCGCAGCGAGGTGAAGAGGGCGAAGGCGCGCCCGCCCGTGATGGGCAGGAGCCGCCGCAGCTCGTCGGCCACCGCGTCCGCGAAGCGGTCGTCCTGCGGGTCCGGCATGCGCTGCGGCAGGTAGATGGCCGCGTTGGCCTCATAGTCGAACGGAGACGGGAGCACCGCCTCGTCCAGCGGGAACAGCGGCCCGCGCGCGTCCTTGAGCCCCACCCGGCGCGCGAAGTAGTCGAGCGACCCGCCGACGGCCAGGGTCGCCGAGGTGAACACCACGGGCCCCACCCGGTCGTAGAGGTGGTCCTGGAAGATCCCGGCGACGTCGATCGGCGAGGCGTTCAGGAAGAGGTGCCCGGAGCGCTGCTCGGCCCACTGCACGAGCGGATCGGGCGGGCGCGGTTCGTCGTACTCGATGTCCCCCCGCCCGCTCACCGCCTGGGAGGCGCCGAAGAGAAGCAGGTCGGCCGAGAGCGCGAGGCAGCGCCGCTCGAGCAACTGCGCCTCGTCGCTCCCGCTGCCGGACAGAGCGGCGCCGAGCCCGCGCAACAGCTCGGTGAGGCCCTCCCGCTCGCGCTCGGCCGGCAAAAGCGAGCCGGGCGGCAGCGACCACCGGTCGGCGTCGCGAGAGAACTTGCCCGACGGCGGCCGGCAGCGCGCCGCCGCTTCGAAGAAGGCCGACCCCTCGCGCAGGAGCCGCCCCGCCAGGTCCTTCGCGTGCTGCGGCGCGGCCGGGACGCGGAGCACGTCGCGCGCGAGCTCCGCGACCCGGAAGCTGGAGAGCTGCGCCCCGAAGTTCTCGGTGGCGACCTCCGGCGCGGTGTGCGCCTCGTCGAAGATCACGGCGTCGTAGCGGGGGAGCACCGCCGCGCCGGCGTCGCCCGCGCTCGAGCTGCGCAGCGCGAGGTCGGCGAAGAAGAGGTGGTGGTTGACGATGACCACGTCCGCGTCCGCCGCCTGCCGCCGCATGGAGAAGACGAAGCAGCGGTCGTAGTGCGGGCACTTCTGGCCGGTGCAGGTATCGGCGGTCGAGTTGACCTCGCGCCAGGTGGCGAAGCTCTCCGGCAGGCCGGCGAGCTCGGCGCGGTCGCCGGTGCGCGTCTCCTGCGCCCAGGCGTGCAGCTGGCCGTACATCCCCGCTTCCTCGCGCGCGGCGAAGGTCGGCTGGCGGTCGAAGTGCTCCTTCCGCAAGAGGCACAGGTAGTTCTGCCGGCCCTTGAGGAAGGCGAACCGAGCCTTCACCCCGAGCGCCTGCACCAGCGGCACGTCCTTGTCGGCGAGTTGCTCCTGCAGGGTCTTGGTGGCGGTGGAGATGACGACCTTGAGTCCGCTGCGCGCCGCGGGCAGGAGGTACGCGAGCGTCTTGCCGGTCCCGGTGCCCGCTTCGACCACCAGCGCCCGGCCCTGCGAGAGCGCGCGCTCGACGTGCTCGGCCATGGCGAGCTGCGAGGGCCGCGGCTCGAAGACCGGCAGCGCGCGCCGGAGCTCGCCCTGGAGGAGATCGGAAAGCGACGGCACGCCCGCGTTCTACCCCGCGAGGGGCGAAAGGGGCACGGGCGCGAAGGAGAGCACGAAGATGATCACGCTGACGACCAGCACCGCGCGCCGGCCGGCGGACAGGCGCGGCTCCGACTCGGCGACCGGCGGGTGGTGGTTGAGGAAGATCCCGGTGATGAGGCCCCAGACGGCCCAGCCGAGGAAAGGCGTGAACACGCCCAGGGCGAGGAGGAACGCGGAGAGCGGCGCGGAAGCCCATCGGTGCAGGCGCGGCGAGGCGGCGTAGAGGCAATGCCCGCCGTCGAGCTGCCCGAGCGGGAGGAGGTTCAAGGCGGTGAGGAGCAGGCCGAACCAGCCCGCCACGGCGACGGGGTGCAGCGCGATCGAGTGGCCCGCCGGAACGTCGACGGCGAGCTTTTCGAGAAGCGTCATTCCGAGGGGGGCCCCGAGCTCGAGCCCCTCGCGCAGGCGCAGGAAGTGGCCCTCGCGCACCCACGTCAGCAGCGATTCCCACAGCGTCCAGTGCAGGAAAGGCCCCTCCTCGGGCACGATGGTGGAGAGCCGCAGCCCGATCACCAGCACGGGAATCGTCACCAGGAAGCCCGCGATCGGGCCCGACGCGCCGATGTCCACCAGCGCGCGGCGGGTCCGCGGGGCGCTGCGCAGCCGGATGACCGCTCCGAGCGTCCCGATGAGCGAGAGCACGGGAGCCGGGATGAAGAACGGCCAGGTGGCGTCGACTCCGTGCCGGCGGGCCAGGACGAAGTGCCCCATCTCGTGCGCCAGCAGGATGGCGAGCAGCGCGGCGGAGAAGGCGAGCCCGTGGCGGAACGCCTCGGCCTGGGTCGGCGGCGGGAGCCGCGTGTCGGTCCAGAGCCTCCCGGTGACGAAGGCCGACGCCGCGGTCAGCACGAAGAGCAGGAGGTTGAGCAGCGGCGGGCGCAGGCTGCCGAGCGTGCCCGGCAGCGGCCGCGGGACCTCCAGAGGAGCTTCACTCACTCCGAGCTCCCGTCAGCCGTTCCCATGCGTCCTGAAGGTAACCGAAGACGCCGCCCCGGCCCAGGAGTCTTCGCGCGATGGCCCCGTGGCGGCGGGCCTCCGCGCGCCTGCCCAGCCGCCGGAGCGCCCGGGCGAGGTTCTCGTGCAGGTGCGCGCCGCCGTCGCCCGAGCGGAGGGCGCGTCCCCACGCCTGGACGGCCTCCTCCAGCCGCCCCGTCTCGGCCAGCGCGACGCCCAGGCCGGTGAGCGCGTCGGCGTCCTCCGGCTTCTCGGCCAGGGCCTTCTCGAACCAGGGGATCGCCTCGGCGTGCTGCCCGAGGCGCACCAGCGCGGTGCCGAGGCGCTCGAAGGCAGGCCACCAGTCGGGCCGGATGCGCAAGGCCTCCTGCAGCCGGTCCGCCGCCTCGCCGGGCCGGCCCTCGGCGAGGTCCATCTCGGCCAGCGCCGCGTGCGCCTTCACCGCGGTGGGATCGAGCTGCAACAGCTTCTCGCAGCCCGCGCGCGCCGCGGACGACGGCCCGGCGCCGCCCAGCGCGAAGTCCAGCGCCAGCGAGAGCAGCCGGTCCTGCGCGTCGGCGAAGGTGGGGTCCCGCTGCGCGGCCTCCAGGTACGGATCGAAGCTCTTCGCCGGATCGATGACGCGCACGCCCACCTCGTGCGCGGCGGAGAGGTCGCGCCCGCGCAGGTACGCGACGTACGCCTCGACGTCCTCGGTGGGCCACTCCGCGGCGGGCAGCTCGAGCCCCAGCCCCTGCGCGACCGCACCCGCCGCTTCCTCGAGCGCGCCGAACAGCTCCGAGCGGGGCCGCAGCACCACGTGGTCCAGCGCCGTCCGCCGCTCCTTCTGGTCGACCAGGATGAGGCGCAGCCGCACCCGGTCGGTCAGCTCGGCCGCGCCGTGCAGGAGGTACTCGGTGCCTTCCGGGAGGCCCACCGCGCAGGCCTCCTCCAGCGTCCAGGGGTGGCTCGCGACCACCCAGCCGTGGTCCTGCGCCCGGCCCTCGAGGCCGTCGGCGGTGAGCGTGGCCGCGGTCGCGGAGACGCCGGGACCCACCGACAGCCGCTCGGCGAGCGTGCGGGCGAGGGAGCGGGCGTACACGCCCTGCGCCGCGTCGCGCATCTGCCCCCCGCCGTCCATGGGAACGGTGAACGGGAACACCATCACCTGCTTGGCGCCCATTTGCGGGGAGTGTAGTCGCCGCCGTATTGGGCGGCGCTACGCCTTTCACGGCGCGGACGTAATGGAACGTACTCGGGCCCTGGCGCCGACTCCCGCTGTCAGGCAGGAAACGTTCAGCGCGAGCCCGTCCGGGTGTCCGGCGCCGGCGGGACGGGCGGCGGTCCCTCGGGGTCGAATTCCTGGATGGTCCCGCGGTTGATCCACAGCCAGAACAGCGGCTTCTGCGCCTCGCGGTCGCGGCCGAAGACCGTGTCGCCCGTGGCCCCGTCGAACGGCCTCCCCATCCCGGCCAGTGCGTTGCGCATGTCGTCGCGCGACTGCGGCCGGCGCTCCTCGACGATCTTCCTCAAGATAGCCGCGCCGTCATACGCGTGCGCCTCGAGGAACCCGGGGGACCTGTGGTAGGCGGCGTCGTAGTCCTCGACGAACTTGCGGGTGGCGCGCCGCTGGCTCTGCAAGAAGAAGCTGTCGGCGAAGATCGAGCACTGCACGTACTTGGCGGCGCCCATGCGCTCGTCCACCAGGTCCTGGTTGTTCCACAGGTTGGTCCCGAGGAGCTGCACGGTCCGCAGGTTCTTCTCGCTGCGGGTGGTCTTGCGCACCACCTCCAGCTCGCGCTGATCGCAGCCGGAGGTGATCACGTCCTCGGCGGCGATGGCGGGCGCGATCAGCCGGACGGTGCGGGCGCTGTCGGGAATGAAGAGCGCGTCGAAGTCCACCACCGGAGCGCTCTGGTTGCGCAGGGCGGTGAGCGCCCTGCGCTGCTGGTAGGGGTTGGTGATCTGCTGCTTGATCTTCTCCACCTCGTCGCTGAACTCCTTGCGTCCCTCCAGGTCCTCCTGCGTCCGCCCCACCAGGCGCTGCACGAACGGCTTGAAGGTGGTGGTGCGCTGCGGGTAGTGGTCGTACGCCGTCACCGCGGCTCCCCCCGAGTCGAGCGCGTCCCAGAAGAAGCGCGTGACCTCGTCGCCGTAGCTGGAGTCGGGCTGCAGGATGCCGAAGCTGCGCGCGCCCAGCTTCTTCTGCGCGTACTGCGCGATGGCGCGCGCCTGCGCGCTGTTGGTCGGCATGTCGCGGAAGACGTACTCGCCGATCTGCGTCAGCCCCTCGGCGCGGGAGAGCGAAACGATGGGCACTCCGAGCTGCTGCGCGCGCACCGCGGCGGCCTGCCCCTCGGCCAGCGCGATGGGGCCGAGGATGGCGATGGCGCCGTCGCGCACCAGGTCCTCCACCGCCTGCGCGGCGGCGTCCGCCTCGCCCTTCGAGTCCTTGATCGAGACCTGCACGCCGCCCCGGTTCTGCAGATCGACCGCGAGCGCGATCGCGTTCAGCATGAGGTCGGAGAGCGCCTTGTACTCGCCGGTGAGCGGCAGCACGATGCCGATCAGGTTCGGCTTCACGTTCCCTGCCGAGGAGAGGGAGAGCTGGATGGCCTGGGCGCCCTGCGCCACGGGGCCCGTGTTCACCTCGGAGAGGATCTGCCGCGCCAGCTCGTCGGCATGCGCGCGGTCGCCGGCGTGGAGCTGCAGCCGCGCCAGCTTCAGCGCCGCCGGCGGCCAGGCGGCGCTGCGGCGGTCGAGATCGGCGACGAGCTGCGCGACCACCGGCCCCGGAGCGGCGTGCAGCGCCTTCTCGTAGTCCACGAGGCGCGCGGCGCGCTCCTCGGGCGTCTGCGCCGCGTCGACGGCGCGCGCGGCGAATCGCACCGCCTCGGCTGGTTCGCCTGTCTTCGCGTAGGCCTCGGCGATGCTCCGCGCTGCCTGCTGCTTCTCCGCCTCCGACATCTGCGAGACGGCGGTCTTCATCGCCTCGGCCGCCTCCTGCGTGTTGCCGAGCTTCGTCTGGACCGCCGACAGCTCGAGCGCCGCTTCCTTCTTGAACGAGGTGTTCGGGTGCTTCTCGAGCAGCTCGGTGAGCTTCGCCTGCGCCTCCTGCAGCCTCCCGGCGCGCGCCAGCGTCTGGCCCTCGAGGAAGCGCGCCTCGTCGGCGGCGGCGCTCTGCCCGAAACGCTCGATCACCTCGCGGAAGGCCTTCAAGGCCTCCTCGGTGCGGCCCGCGGCGAGCGCGCGCTTGCCGCGGCCGAGGACGTCGTTCGCGGCGTCGTCGTAGTTCACCTCGCGGCCGTTGATCACCACCGTCCGGGCGGGCCCGCAGGCGGCGAGCAGGGCGGCGAGGAGGAGGATGCGCTTCATTGCAGCACCTGCACGTGGGCGTCCTTGGGCGGATCGAAGCGGAACAGGGAGTCGGGCAGCCCGGAGCTCACCTTCACGTCGCTGAAGATGAGCTGGTTCACGTCCCCCTGGCCGTTGGTGAGCACGCTCGCCAGCACCTGCGCGGCCTTGTCCACCACGAAGACGAGCTTCTGCAAATCGGCGCTCGGCTTGCGCGGAACGAGCTCGATCGCGTCACCCTCGGGCAGGCCTTCCGGCCGAGGCACCGAGCGGACCGCGAAGCGGTCGAGCAGCCTGCCCTTGCCGAAGAGGAAGGCGAACTCGGGGGGCACCTGGTCGGGGCCGAAGCCGCGCTTCACCTGCGCCTCCTTGTCCTCCGGGTTCCAGCTCCACAGCTCCTTGCCGTCGATGATGATGAGCCGGCCGTCGTCGTACTGCCAGCGGAGCAGGACCGGCTTCTTGAGGAACACCTTCCCCGTGGCGTTCTTCACGTTCCCGAAAGTCGGGTACGTGGACGTCTGGGCGAAGCGGGCGCTGAAGTCCTTGATGCGCTCGTAGTGCCGCTGCACGCGCCGGGCGATCGCCGCCGCCGGGTCCTTGGCGGGGGCGCCCTGGGACGGAACAGAGGCGGCGAGCAGGGCGGCGATCAGGACGGGCATGCGGGCTCCTCTTTACCGCGTTCGACGGCGCTCTGCCCAAAGGTGTTCACCGCTTCACGCGCCGGGCCAGCTTCGCCGCCAGGCGCAGGAAGCGCGAGCGGAGCGCACGCCGTTCCTCCGGCGGAAGGTCGCCCGCCGCCCCCAGGAACGCGCGGCGGCCCGCGCAGATCTGCGAGAGCGCGATCCCCGCCGCCACCGAGACGTTGAAGCTCTGGGTGAAGCCCGCCATCGGGATGCGGAACGTGCCGGCGCAGGCGGCCAGCGTTTCGGCGGCGGGGCCCTCGTGCTCGTTGCCGAACAGCAGCGCCACGGGGCGGTCCGCGGCGATCTCCGTGTACGATCGCGCCTGAGGGTCGAGGTGGCCGGCGTACACGGCGAATCCATCCGCGGCGAGGGCGCGGGCCGCCTCCGCTCCCGAGGCGTGCATCGTAACGTCGAGCCACTTGTGCGCGTCCTGCGTCACCCGGCGGTGCGCGGCGGCGTCGCGCGCGTCGTGCGGCACGACGTGCACGCGGGAAAGGCCCAGGCCTTCGGCGGTGCGCAGGACGGCGGCGACGTTATGCGCGTCGAGCAGGCGATCGAGGACCACCGTGACGCTGCGCAACCGGGCGGAGAGGACCGCCTCGATCCGCGCCAGCCGCTGCGGCGTGAGCAGCGATTCCCAGAAGGCGTCGTCGCCCTCCGGTTCCTGCCCTTCTGCATCGCCCTCGCCGCGGAGCACGTCCTCGGTCAGCCCGCCCGGCCCGGCCAGCTCCGCCGGATCGAGGTGGGGCTTGCCGATCCACGCGCGGACCGGGCGGCGGGGGCTCACTTGCGCCTCGCGCGCGTCGCCCGCTCCTTCGCGCGCCGCCCTTCCGGAGGAGCGCGCTCCGTCTTCTCCCGGCGGTCGATCTCGCGCTCGTCCTCGCGCTGGTCCTGCGGTCCGCGCCCGCCCTCCGCCGGCCCCTCGGGGTGGAGGTCGCGTTCGAGCGGCTGCGGAAGGCCCGCGGTGTCGAGCGCGCGGACCATGGCGTCGAGCAGCTCCTCCATCCCTTCGCCGGTGGCTCCGGAGATGAGATGGACGGGGATCTTGCGCCGCTTGAGCTTCTTCGCGAACTCCCGGGCGCGCTCGCGCGCCTCGGGGACGTCGATCTTGTTGGCCGCCACCACTTGCGCCTTGCGCCGCAGCGCCGGGTCGAACAGCTCCAACTCGCGGTTGATGGCGTCGAAGTCGGCGACGAGGTCGCGCCCGGGAGCCGCGGCGTCGACGAGGTGCACGATGGCGCGGCACCGCTGCATGTGCTTGAGGAACCGGTGCCCCAGCCCCGCGCCGGCGTGGGCTCCCTCGATCAGCCCCGGCAGGTCGGTGAGCACGAAGCTTCGCCCGCCCTTGTACTGGACCACGCCGAGGTGCGGCTGGAGGGTGGTGAACGGGTAGTCGGCGATCTTGGGCCGCGCGCGGGAGAGGCGCGCGACCAGCGTGGACTTGCCGGAGTTGGGGAAGCCGACCAGGCCCACGTCGGCCAGGAGTCGCAGCTCGAGCTTGACGCGCTTCTCCTCGCCCTCGGTCCCCGGCTGCGCGAAGCGCGGCGCCTGCAACGTCGCTGTCGCGAAGTTCATGTTCCCCAGGCCGCCCCGCCCACCCTTGGCGAGCACCCAGCGCCGGCCGGTCTCGCGCAGGTCGGCGAGCACCTCGCCGCTCGCGGTGTCCTTCACGATGGTTCCAGGAGGCACCTTGAGGAGCAACTCGGCCGCGGCGTGGCCGTTCTGGTCCCGGCCGCGCCCGGGCTCGCCGTTGCGGGCCCGGTGCTCGCGCTTGAAGCGGAAGTCGAGCAGCGTGGTGAGCCGCTCGTCCGTTTCCAGGACGATGTCGCCGCCGTTCCCGCCGTCGCCCCCGGAGGGCCCTCCCCGCGGCGCGTACTTCTCCCGCCGGAACGCCACCGCGCCCGGCCCGCCGTCGCCTGCCTTGACGAGGATCTCGGCTTCGTCGATGAACTGCATGGTCAGACCAGCCGCG
>Ga0209701_10000306_pt1 | contig 27375 bp, 17 predicted proteins | sample CZO8metaG_4_FD_188356 | JGI IMG/M metagenome (GOLD analysis project Ga0209701, IMG submission 188356) | Vadose zone soil microbial communities from the Eel River Critical Zone Observatory, Northern California, USA - CZOApr15con2H3.8 metaG... | ecosystem: Environmental > Terrestrial > Soil >... | reverse complement strand
CATCTGGCTGTGTGGTGTCGCGATGAAACCATCTTTCACGCTTGGCATTGAAGAGGAGTATCAGACGGTCGATCCCGAGACGCGGGATCTGCGGTCGCACATTCATGCCGAGATCATCGAGAAGGGCAAGCTCATCCTGCAAGAGCGGGTGAAGGCCGAGATGCACCAGTCGGTGGTGGAAGTTGGAACGTCGGTTTGCAACAACATTAAGGACGCCAAGGACGAACTGAAAAAGCTGCGGCGCGACATGATCCGGTTGGCGCGCGAGAACGGGCTACGGCTGGCTTCGGCGGCTACGCATCCATTTGCAGATTGGCGAACGCAGGAAGTCAATCCGGACGAGCGTTACAAAAATATCGTCGAGGATCTGCAACTGGTGGCGCGGGCGAACCTGATCTTTGGGCTGCACGTGCACGTGGGTGTAGAGGATCGCGAGACGGCGATCCACTTGATGAATCATGCGCGTTATTTTGTGCCGCATCTTCTCGCTTTGTCTTCGAACTCGCCGTTCTGGCTGGGGATGGATACGGGGCTGAAATCGTACCGCTGCAAGGTGTTCGACAAGTTTCCGCGCACGAATATGCCCGACTTCTTCCCGAGCTGGGGAGAGTATGACAGCTACGTCAAGCTGCTGATCAAGACTAACTGCATCGATAACGCAAAAAAAATCTGGTGGGACATTCGGCCACATCCGTTCTTCAATACGCTCGAGTTCCGGGTGTGCGATATTCCGATGCGCGTCGAGGAAACGATTGCGTTGGCGGCGCTGATCCAGGCAACGGTGGCGAAACTGTATCGGCTGTACTCGGCGAACACGGGGTTCCGCCTCTATCGGCGGTCGCTGCTCATGGAAAACAAGTGGCGCGCGGCGCGGTATGGAATTGATGGGAAACTGATTGACTTCGGCAAGCAAACAGAAGTGCCGGAGCGCGAACTGATTGAAGAGTATCTGGAATTTGTCGATGACGTGCTCGACGAGCTGGATTCGCGGAAGGAAGTGGAGTACGTGCGCAAGATTCTGAAGATGGGCACGGGCGCCGACCGGCAGTTGAAGGTGTACCGCAAGACCGGCGACATGAAAGCTGTGGTGGACTACATCATTGAGGAGACCGAGGTTGGCCTGGGCGAGGCAGTGAGCGATGTCCCCACAGCCAGGGCCGTCTGATTCGTGGATGAAGACTGCAGAGACACAACCCAAACGACAACTGAATCAACTGCCATTTGATCCGGAACTGACGCCGGGCGCGCGTAACGCCGTGCAGGTTTGCTTGCGCGCGCAGCCTTCCGAGAAGGTTACAGTCATCACTGATGAAGTGACGCTGGAGATTGCGGCGGCGCTGGTGCACGAATTGGAAGCTGTGGGTTGCCGCTACAACTCGTGGGTACTGGAGGATGTGACAGCGCGTCCGCTCACGGATTTACCGCTGCCGATCGTCGAGGATCTGGAGACCAGCCAGGTGAGTATCTTCGCGGTGCAGGCGCAGACCAACGAATTGAAGTCGCGCATGCAGATGACGGACGTGGTGAACCGGCTGAAAATCCGGCACGCGCACATGGTCAACATCAACCGGCAGATCATGCTGGAGGGCATGCGGGCGGACTTTCTTAAAGTGGATCGGTTAAGCGCGAAGGTGACGGACCGCGTGCGGGTCGCGAGACAGATCCGAGCGAAGACGCCTTCGGGAACGGACCTAACAGCAGACTTGAATCCCAGTTACCGGTGGGTGAAGACGAGCGGGATTATCAGTCGGGAGAAGTGGGGAAATCTGCCGGGCGGCGAAGTGTTCACAACGCCGGGTGAAGTGAATGGGACGTTCGTCATTGATGGCGTGGTGGGCGATTATCTGTGCGCGAAATTTGGCGATTTGAAGGAGACTCCGCTGACGATTCGGGTTAAGGAAAATCGGGTGGTGGAGGCGCATTCTTCCAATCGCGAGCTGCAAGACGATTTTTGGGCTTACACGCACACTGACGAGAACAGCGATCGCGTGGGCGAGTTTGCTATCGGAACGAATATCGAGTTGAAAGATGTGATTGGGCAGATTCTGCAGGACGAGAAGTATCCGGGCGTGCATATTGCGTTTGGGAATCCGTATGGGGCGCATACGGGTGCGGAATGGTATTCGTCCACGCATATTGACGTGGTGGGGCGGAAGTTTGATATCTGGGTGGACAGCGAACAGATCATGCGGGGCGGGCAGTTTTTGATTGAAGCGTAAGGGCAGCTTCTAGCATTTAGCTCCTAGCTTTTAGCCAGAACCATTGCCGAGCTTTGCTCGGCTGGACGGGTCAGAGACCCGTCGCCACACAGACTCATCATGATTCCCTCCTATCGGGACGCGTACAACGCGGGGTTCTCTCCGGCTGAATACAAGACATTCAGACGTGAGCTCGCGGCTCGGTGCGGGATGGAGGTACCGTTTCAGGTTTCAGAGACGCCTTGTTTTTTCCCGACTGCACTGGTTGCGCGACTGGAGGAGGATGGGAAGGCGCTGATCCGGCAGTTGGTGGACAATCCGGAATATCATGAGCGATCGGAGACGACCATCCCTCCGCAGTTTCGGGTGCCGAATGAAGCTGCGCATCCGATGTTTGTGCAAGTGGACTTCGGATTGGTGCGGGATGCGGCCGGCGAGTTACAACCCAAGCTGGTCGAGTTGCAGGCCTTCCCTTCTCTCTATGCCTATCAGCCAGTGCTTTCGCAGACCTACATTGACGTGTTCGGGCTCGACTCGAGTTTGCGCTATCACCTCAGCGGACTGGACGCGGCGTCGTACACTCGGCTGTTGCGAGATGCGATTGTGGCGGGGCATGATCCGGCGAATGTAGTGCTGATGGAAGTGCATCCGGAGGAGCAGAAGACGCTTCCGGATTTTTTATTGACCGAAAAACTGTTAGGGATCCGGACGGTTTGCATCACGAAGATTCGCAAAGACGGGCGCAGCCTGTCCTATGAAGCGGGTGGCAAGCAGATTCCAATTGAGCGCATCTACAATCGGGCGATTGTGGATGAACTGGAGCGTAAGGGCGTCTCGCTACCATTCGACTTTCGCGATGATCTCGACGTGGAGTGGGCGGGACATCCGAACTGGTATTTCCGGATCAGCAAGTATTCGATTCCGTATTTGAAACATGCGAGCGTGCCGCGGACGTGGTTTCTGGATCAGCTGCCTTCGGTGCCTTCGGATCTTGAGAACTTTGTGCTGAAACCTCTCTACTCATTTGCCGGGTTGGGTGTGGTGATTGCTCCTTCGCGGAAAGATGTTGATGCGATTACCTCGGACAAACGCGGAGAATATATTTTGCAGGAGCGGCTGAATTTTACGCCGGTGATCGACACGCCGCATGGGGCTACCAAGGCGGAGTTGCGGATCATGTACATCTGGCTGGAGGAACTCACGCCCGTGCTGATTATCGTGCGCATGGGGCGCGGGCTGATGATGGGCGTGGATCACAATAAGAATATGGAGTGGGTGGGGTCGTCGGCGGGGCTGGTGGGGTAGGGGGAGAATTTCGCTAAGAGGCAAACAACAGAAGTGGCTGCTATAGCATTTTCAAAAACACCCGACCGGGGTTGGGTTGTCGCCGGATGGGCGTTCAGGCAAGTGCTCGATGACGTGGTCTCCGAGTATCCGAAGGATGCCGGGATGGTCGCCGAACTTGCTGACTCAAGAGAGTTAAAGGGTCTGATGGTCTATTTGTTGTCGCCTGACCTCGCGGCTCGGATCACCAGTGAGATAAGGGTAGTAGCGACAGGGATCTTGTCTGGAGAAATTCGATCCGGCATAGTTGACCAGCCTTACGGCGACGCGCGAGCCGTGGAGCAATACCGCGACGCGTTGAAAGAATTGCTAGAGGCTGTCCCTCCAAAACCGTAGCTGCACGAAGCGTCGTTAGCTATCAAGCCTTGCACACATCGCACACTCCGACCCATAGCAAACAACTCGGAATCCTCTTTTCTGGGTGCACCAACGTTGACCACAACCGCATCGACCGCCTAACATTACGCCTTCGCGTGCGGGGGCGCCCGCGCCACACGAGCGTTGCGCCACACGTAGAATCAAAGGCAACAGCGACGGACAAGAGTGTCCGTCCTACACTTACCAACTATGGCTATGCTCGGACAGACGGTATCCCACTACCAAATTTTGTCGAAACTGGGTGGCGGCGGAATGGGAGTGGTGTATGAGGCGGTGGACCTCCGGCTGGAGCGGCCTGTTGCGCTGAAGTTCATTCCTGAACATCTGGCGAACGACAAGAGGGCGCTGGACCGGTTTACGCGCGAGGCACGGGCGGCGTCGCAGCTCAATCATCCGAACATCTGCACGATTCACGATATCGAGGAAAACAACGGGCATCCGTTCATCGTGATGGAAAAGCTGGAGGGCGAAAGCCTGAAGGCTCGGATCAAAGGCAAGCCGATGGAACTGGAGCATCTGCTTGACGTGGCCGTGCAGGTGATGGATGCGCTGGCGGCTTCGCATGCCAAGGGGATTGTGCATCGCGACATCAAGCCGGCCAATATTTTTCTGACTCCTACCGGACAGGTGAAGATCCTCGATTTCGGACTGGCCAAGCTGGCCAAGGGCGGCGAGGTAGGCACGAGCACCGACAGTTCGTTGGAAGAGTCGCTCACCCAGGTGGGAGTGATTCCGGGAACGGCCGTGTATATGTCTCCGGAGCAGGCGCGATCGGAACATCTGGACGCGCGCAGCGATATTTTTTCGTTCGGCGTGGTGCTGTATGAGATGGCTACGGGGAAGAAGCCATTCGCTGGAACGAACATTGTCACTACGCTGCATGCGGTGATCAATCAAAAACCGGAGTCGCCCCGGACGACGAATCCGGCGGTGCCGGTGGAACTGGAAGCAATCATCGGCAAAGCGATGGAGAAAGATCTCGCGAAACGGTATCAGAATGCGGCCGAGATGAAGGCCGATCTCCAGCGATTGCAGAAGGGGACGGAGTCGGGTCTGACGCGCACGGGGGGACGGGGGCCCGGGCCGCCGAAGGTGGTGACGCATACCTTCCAGAGGGCGAGTTTCAAGCAGATGTGGATCGCGCTGGCGCTGGCTGCGGTGCTGCTGACAGTGCTGGTGGCGGTGGGCGCATGGTGGTTCAAGCGGCGCGGGGCAATGGTCCATGCGAGCAATCGGACGATTGCGGTGCTGCCGCTGCAGAATATCAACAATAAACAGGAAAGCGAGTTTCTACGCTTTGCGTTGGCAGACGAGATTGCGAATACTTTGACGTACGCGCGGACGCTGGAGATCCGGCCGTCGTCATCGACGCGGAAGTACGCCAGTGGGGAAGGCGATCCCGTCAAGATTGGGCGCGAGTTACAGGTGAGTACGGTAGTGACGGGGCATTTCCTGGAGCAAAACAAGGAGGTCATGGTCACTCTGGAAGCCGTGGAGGTGAAGGATAACAAGCTGATCTGGACAGGGACGCTGATGGCGCCGTCGGACAATTTGATCGCGCTGCAAAACCAGCTGGCGAAGAAGGTGCGGCAGGAGTTGCTGCCAGCATTGGGCGTGGGCGGAGGCGCGGTGGAGACGAGCAGTGCGCCGGCCAACAGCGAGGGTTATGACTGGTATCTGCGGAGCGTGCCGGTGTCGCACGATGCGGCGCCGAATAAGGAAGCTATCACGATGCTGGAACGGGCCGTCGCACTCGATCCAAATTATGCGCCGGCATGGGAGGCGTTGGGACGGCGATATTATTTCGATGCCATCTATGCGGGAGGCGGGACGGCGCAGTATGAGCGCTCGAATGCGGCTTATATGAAGGTCCTGAAGCTGGAGCCAGGGCGCGTCAGTACTTTGGGATTTTTGACTACGAACGAAGTGGAGATGGGGCGTCTGGATAAGGCTTACCGGGACGCGCGGGATCTGGTGGCGAGGCGTCCAGACAATGCGATCGCGCACTATTCGCTGGCCTACGTACTGCGATATGCGGGGAAGCTGGACGAGGCGCAACGCGAGTGCGATGCGGCGGCAGCCATCGATCCGGGAAACTTCAACTGGAGGTCGTGCGCGTTTGCGTTCTTCGAGGCTGGGAAAATGGCGTTCGCGAAGCAGTATCTGAACAAGGATGAGGGTTCGGAGTGGTCGAATGCAGTGATGGTGTCGGTGCTGATGCGCGAGGGCAGGATGAAAGAGGCGCGCGAGGCGGCGGAGAAGATGACGACTAATCCGACCTGGATGCGGGAGTTATTGCAGGCCTGTCTGAACAAGGAACCGAAGGAAGCAGTCGATTTGCTGGCGGAGCAGGCGCGGGACAGGTTGCTATCAGAGCAGGATTCAGAGCTGAAATACTACCAGGGAGCGGTGCTGGCGCAGTGTGGCGAGAAGAAGATTGCGTATGCATTTCTCGGCAAGGCAGTTGAGGAGAAGTATTGTGCGTATCAGGCGCTGCAGGCGGATCCCCTGCTGGCAGGAGTTCAGGGGGAGTCGGAGTTCCGGGAGATCGTGCAGTCGGCTGGGGAGTGTCAGAAGAAGTTCATGGAGGGGAGTGGGATGCGGTGATTGCTCACGAGAGTGAGGGGGCCGAGTCCAATCGGGCGGCGGCGCGGGTTCGGCCATGGATCGTCCCCTAGGGGACTTCGGTTCATTTCTAATGTTTACCCACCGCTGAAGCAGTGGGATAAGCTGGCTCGTCCCTCCCGGGAGTTCTGTTGGGAGAGACGCTAGCGGGTTTGGCAACCTGTGTGGGGATGAGCAGGGCTGCGCTGCCGCCGGACGGGTCAAAGACCCGTCCCTACACAGATAATGAATATACTTGGTCCTTTCTTTGGGGAAGCTCCATCACATGGGAATGTCTGAGGTTGGGCGGTATGGGTCTGGGGTGTTGAGGTTCGGAAAGCGCGCCACCGCGGCGCTACTTATATTTCTGCTTGTGTTTCTGCTTGTGACGCTGACAGTGCCATGTTCCTCCGCGCAAACAACCGCCAAAACTGGCGTTGACCATTATTACGAACCGCTGCCACAGGAGACGGGGGCGGCGGGTCTGACGCTGATGCTGCGGAGGTTGCAAACGACCGGGCGGCTGATGCAGGTGACGGCACATCCGGATGATGAAGATGGCGGCATGCTGACGCTGGAGTCGCGTGGCAAGGGCGTTTCGACTTTGCTGATGACGCTGACGCGCGGCGAGGGCGGGCAAAACAAACTGGGCAGCAATCTGTTCGATGTGCTGGGCGTGCTGCGGACGTTGGAACTGCTGGCGTCGGATCGGTATTACGGAGTGGAGCAGCGATTCTCGCGCGTGGCGGATTTTGGGTACTCGAAGACTGCGGAGGAAACATTTCAGAAGTGGCAGGGGCACGATGTCGCGCTGGGCGATTTGGTGCGGGTGATTCGAAAGTTTCGTCCGGATGTGCTGGTGGCGCGGTTTTCGGGGACGGATCGGGACGGGCATGGACATCATCAGGCATCGGCGATTCTGACGAAGGAGGCGTTTCGCGCGGCGGGCGATCCGAAGCGCTTTCCGGAGCAGATCGCGGAGGGATTGCAGCCCTGGCAGCCAAAGAAGCTCTATACCGGGAACGTCTGCGGTTTTTTTGCTAGCACGTGCGATGCCGCGAACTATACCGTGCGGCTGAATACCGGTGTGAAGGATCCGGTGCTGGGGACGTCGTACATCCAATTTGCGATGAAGGGATTGCGGCATCAGCAGTCGCAAGGCGCAGCGAACTGGACAATTGATGATGGTGACCGCTTCACGCACTACAAGCTGGTGGATTCCGTGGTCGACTCGCCGAAAGATAAGGATGGGCACGAAGAAGATCTCTTCGACGGGATTGATACGACGCTGCCGGGGCTGGCTACGCGGTTGGGTGAGGAAGAGAAGAAGGTGCCGTGGCTGCGGTCAGGTCTCACCGAGATTCAGACGAGTGTTAACGAAGCAAAAGCCGCAGCGGAGAAAGATACGCCTTCGGCGGTGAAGGCTCTTGGCGCAGGCAGTTTTAGAACCGGCCGTCTGATTCGAGAGGTTACGGAATCGCAGCTTTCATCGCAGGTAAAGAGCGAACTTCTGACGGCGCTGGAAATGAAGTGGAGCGAGTTCGGGAAGGCGATCGCACTCGCGTCGGGTGCAACTCTGCGCGTTGCTGTCGACGCGCCGGTCGGATCGAGTCCCGAGGATGCATTCATGGCGGTCCCAGGCCGGACGTTTGAAGTTACAGCCAGACTGTCTGGCGCAGGCCTCCAGACAGGTATACCAAGCACCACTCTGCTGCTACCGAAAGGATGGAATTCCAAGGTTCTGGCACGAGAGACCGCCGGAGACGTTGCCATCACACGCTTTAAGATCTATGTTCCGCCGATAGCCGAGCCGACACGACCTTACTGGCACCGGAACGATCCTGAGAGAGAAGCTCTCAACACAATTGACGACGCGCAGTATCGCGGCCTTCCATTCCCGCCTCCTCCGGTCAAAGCGATGGGCATGATCGGTAAGCCCGGCGCGGGGATGATATCCGCTGTATGCATGGTCAGATATAAGGATGCTTCGGGCACGATTGCCGAACGTCCGTTGGCGGTGGCGCCTGCTTTTTCTGTCATGCTTGATCCAGGTGGGCAGGTGATGCCGACGGAGGACGGGCCCGCGTCGGGTGTGAAGGTGGATGTATCGAGCAATCTGGAATCGAAGACGCTCCCGGAAACGCACTGGGCGGGAGACCCGGAGAAGGACGAGGGAACGTTGCGGGTCGGAGTTCCAGAGGGTTGGGGAGTCGAACCGGCGGAACGCCAGCGTGAGTTTCATGAACGCGGCGAGAAGCAGAGCGTGGACTTCAAGGTGCATCCCGGGAATCGGACTGAAGGACGAAAAGAAATTCGAGCTGCGCTGAAGAGCGGACACCGGAACTACGACGAGGGCTACTCCGTCGTCACTCGGGAAGACCTGGGCACGTTCTACTACTACCAGCCGGCAACGCAGCGAGTGAGCATCGTCGATGTCAAGGTCCCGCAGGATCTCAAACTCGGCTACATCATGGGCGCGGGAGATGAGATTCCGACGGTGCTACAGCAGATCGGGATGAACGTGTCGCCGATTCCCGCAGAGAAATTAGCGACTGAGGACTTGAGCAAGTACCATACGATCGTGCTCGGCATTCGCGCGTACGATGCGCAAAAAGATGTCATTTCGAATAACAAGCGTCTACTGGAATTTGTGGAGGCGGGCGGAAGGCTGGTGGTGCAATACAACGCTTCCGCCGGGGATTTCAACAGTGGGAAATTTTCGCCTTATCCCTTGACTTTGAGCCGGGCGCGGGTGTCGGTGGAGGAGGCGCCGGTAAAGATTCTTGATCCGGCGAACCGGATTTTTCATTCTCCAAATGAAATCACGCAGAAGGATTTCGAGGGCTGGGTGCAGGAGCGTGGGCTCTATTTCGCTTCGCAGTGGGATCCGAAGTTCGCGCCTTTGCTCGAGACACATGATCCGGGAGAAGGCGAACAAAAGGGCGGCCTGCTGGTGGCGCAGTATGGCAAGGGAACGTACATCTACACGGGATACGCGTTCTTCCGTCAGTTGCCGGTGGGGGTGCCGGGGGCGGTGCGATTGTTTGTGAATCTTCTTAGTCGCGAGTAGCGAGTTGTCGTTGGTTGATGATCGTCAGTCGCTGAGGGCGCATACCCCGTTTCACGAGCCTGGTCGCGCGAACGAAAGCAGGTCCTTCGCTTCGCTCAGGATGACAATTCATTTTTGGATCACTGCTTTCCGAACAATCATTCATGCAGACTGCTCAATCGGCCGATAAGGCAACAGGCTCCGGGACGCCTCTCGTTCGCGGTATTGGTCTGGGTTCCGCGACTGCGCTGAACATGATTGACATGATCGGTGTGGGGCCGTTCATCACGATCCCGCTGATTGTTACGGCGATGGGCGGCCCGCAAGCGATGCTGGGCTGGATTTTGGGGGCGGTGCTGGCGATCTGCGACGGGTTGGTGTGGGCCGAACTCGGTGCGGCGATGCCGGGATCGGGTGGGTCGTACCGGTATCTGAAAGAGATTTATGGACCGCAGAAATTGGGGCGGCTGATTTCGTTTCTGTTCATCTGGCAACTTTCTTTCAGTGCGCCGCTTTCGATTGCTTCGGGAAGTGTTGGGTTATCGCAGTATGCGGCATTCTTCTGGCCGGGGCTCGAGCATGTTTGGGCTACGCAGACCTGGAGCCTCCATCTTCCGCTGGCGGGGGTCCTCCAGGTAAGTTGGGTGGCGATGCCGGCGACTCTTGTGGCGATTGGCGTTTGTTTGTTCACGGCATTTCTTCTCTACCGGCGGATCACAGTGGTCGGACGGCTCTCGAAAGTGCTCTGGGTCGGGGTGATGGGGACGATCGGCTGGATCATCTTCGTTGGGCTGACTCATTTTAATAAGCGGCAGGCGTTTGATTTTCCACCGGGGGCGTTTACGATTTCGCGGGATTTTTTTCATGGGCTGGGCGGCGCCATGCTGGTTGCCGCCTACGACTATTGGGGCTATTACAACGTATGTTTTCTTGGAGATGAGATCAAGGAACCGGGAAAGAACATTCCGCGGGCGTTATTGCTATCCATTGTGGCGGTGGCGTGTCTATATGTAGTGATGAACATCAGCATTTTGGGTGTAGTGCCCTGGCGGGAACTGGTGCAATCGGGGGCGTCCAATAGCAAGCTCTACGTCGTGTCCACATTCATGCAGAGAGCTTACGGGAGCGCGAGCGGGGCGGGGGCGGTGGTGTCGGTCCTTATTATGTGGACGGCGTTTGCCTCGGTTTTTTCGCTGATGCTGGGGTATTCGCGAGTGCCATACGCGGCGGCGGCGGATGGGAATTACTTTCGGGCGTTTGCCAAAGTGCATCCGGTGCACCAGTTTCCGTACGTTTCATTGCTGGCGCTGGCGGGAGTGGCCGCGCTGTTTTGCTTTCTGCGGCTGGCGGATCTGATTGCGGCGCTGGTGGTGATCCGAATTCTTTTGCAGTTCCTGGTGCAGAGTATTGGAGTGATTGTGTTGCGGATTCGGCGGCCGGACATGGCGCGTCCGTTTCGGATGTGGTTGTATCCCGTGCCGGCGCTGGTGGCAGCGGGAAGCTTTATTTTCATTTTGATCGCGCGGAAGGATTTCTTGCGCGAGATTCGGTACGCTGGAGTGATCCTGGTGGTGGGGCTGACGATTTATTGTGTGCGGGCTTGGCGGCGGGGGGAGTGGCCGTTTGGTGGTGCAGTGGTTAGCGGTTAGTGGCTTGATTCGCTGCTAGCGGCGAAGAGCAACATCTTAAACCGCAAGGGGCGCAGAGAAATCGCAAAGGGCGCAAAGAAAATCTCTTCATGGCTGAGATGATCAAGATGCCGGTGGCGGAGCGGGTGACGGTACGGGGTCGCGCTATATCGCCCTGGGCGCCTCTGGGCGAATCGCTGTTTCGGTCGTTGTGGATTGCATCGGTGGTTTCTTACACCGGCACCTGGATGCAGAACGTGGGCGCGGGCTGGTTGATGACGCAGATGACCATGAATCCGTTCATGGTCGGGCTGGTGCAGGCGGCGGGAGCGCTGCCGGTGTTTTTTGTGATTCTGCCGGCGGGGGCGTTGGCGGATATGGTCGACCGGCGGCGTTTTCTGCTCGTCACGCAGGGCTGGATGGTGCTGGCTTCGGCAACACTCGGCATTCTGACGCTGACTAGTTGCGTAGGACCGTGGGTGCTGCTGCTGTTTACATTTCTGCTCGGACTCGGGTCGGTGATGAATGATCCGGCGTGGCAGGCGATAACGCCGGAGTTGGTGCCGCGCGAGCAGCATGCGTCGGCGGTGGCGCTGAATTCCGCGGGATTCAACGTGGCGCGGGCGGTGGGACCTGCGCTCGGCGGAGTGGTGGTGGCGGCGGTGGGATCGGGCACGACTTTCCTGCTGAATGCGGCGTCGTTCTTCGGAGTCATTCTGTTTCTCTACCGGTGGCAACGGCCGACGGAGGCTTCCGCTACGCCACGCCGCGTGTGGTCGGCTATCGGTGACGGATTCGCCTACGTGCGCGAAAGTTCGCTGGCAAAATCTGTACTGCTGCGCACGGGGACGTTCAGCGTGGCGGCTGCTTCCATGCTGGCGCTAATGCCGATCATCGCTCGGCCATTCGGAGCGCGAGGATACGGCGTGTTGCTAGGCTGCTTCGGATTGGGCGCGTTGATTGGGGCGGCGGCCTTGCCCCGGGTGCGAGAAAAATTGTCGGTAGACGGAGTAGTGGTGGTTGCGATCCTGGTGTTTGCGGGCATGACGTTTGCTTCGGGACGGGCGCAGACGTTTGCCCTGCTTTGCGTGGTCATGCTGGTGGCGGGCGTGGCGTGGATCGGGATCCTGGCGTGTCTGAACGTGGCGGCGCAAACGATGTGTCCGTCGTATTTGCGGGCGCGAGCGTTGTCCATGTATCTGCTGGTGCTGCAAGGAGGCATGGCGGTGGGAGCGACCTTGTGGGGAGCGGTCGCGAAGCAGATCGGGATTGCGAATGCATTGGCGGTGGCGGCGGTGGTGCTGGCTTGCGGAGTGTTGGCGCTGCGCGGACATCGGATTACGGCTAACGAGTTGGAGTTGACGCCGGCGGTGGTGCGGGATTGATTTTGATTTTGCAGTCAAAATTGCTTGGAGGCGACATGAAGAAGAACGCATTGATGTTGGGAGTGGTATTGGCATTTTGCGGCTTGGGAATGACACAGGCGGGCGATGAGAAGAAGACGATCACAAGTGTGGTTGACGGCACAGTGAAGACGATCGAGAGTGAACTGGTTCCGGCGGTCGAGGCGATGCCGGAAGACAAGTTCGGATTTGCGCCGACCAATGGCGAGTTCAAGGGCGTGCGGACGTTTGCGCAGCAGGCAAAACACGTAGCAGCGGTCAATTACATTGTGGCGGCGGCCATTTTGGGCGAGAAGCCTCCTGTAGATACCGGCGGCGAGAAAGGGCCGGATAGCGTGACGTCAAAAGCCGACATCGTCAAGTTTTTGAAAGACTCGTACGCTTATGCGCACAAGGCGGTGGCGACCATCAACGAGGGCAATGGGGTGGCGCCGATCAAGAATCCGTTTGGCGAAGGCACCGCTACACGACTGGGCATGGGCACTGTGTTTGCCTGGCACGGGTTCGATCACTACGGGCAGATGGTGGTATATCTGCGGTCGAACGGAATTGTACCGCCGGCGAGCCGGTAAGGCAGCTTCTGGCTGCTAGCTACTAGCTTCTGGCTTAAGACTCTTCACAACGGGCTGTGAATTGGGGATCGGTGCTCGTCGATCCCTATTTCTTTGGAGGATTGTGCTTTCTGCGCCAGTCGGCGCCGTCGCGTCCGCCGTGGGTGGCGATTTGGGTGAGGAGGAGTTCAGCAGGTAGGCGACGCTTTGCGAGGTGAGCCGCAATTCTCTGCTTCGCTCTCTTTGGGTTTACCTTCGGATCCAGAAATGTGAGCACCGACGGGCCAGCGCCGCTCAGGGCAGCGCCGAGGATTCCGGACTCTCCGGTTAGCTCCTTGATCGCAGGCAGCAACGGGCAGAGCGGAGCACGGTAGGGTTGGTGGATGCGGTCTTCGAGCGCGGACGGGAGAAGGTCTGGGCGGTCATACACAAAAGACGCGAGCAGCAGCATGGAATTCTGGATGTTGGTGACCGCGTCGGCGCGCGAATACTGGAACGGCAAGACGCGGCGCGCTTGCTCGGTGGAAAGGGGCGCGTCGGGAACGGCGAGCAGCAGGGGCCAGCTGCCTTTGGGTTTGACCTCGACTACCTGGGCTTGCACCTGGTTCGCCATGCGGGCCACGGTGATGCCGCCCATCCAGCAGGCGGAGGCGTTGTCGGGATGATGCTCGCGCATGGAAGCTTCGCCAATGATGCGGTCGGCTTTCCAGCGGAGATGTCCGTAGTGCACTGCTAGCGCGATCCCGGCCAGGCGAGCGGCGGCCGATGAGCCACAGCCCTTGGCGATAGGGATTTCGTTTTCGATGTGGATGCTGAGGGGAACGACTTTGCGATTCTCGGATTCGAGGACCTCGCGATAAGTGGTGAGGATGAGATGGTCTTCCATGCGGCGGCAGATGTGGGCGTCGCGGCCCTCGGCGGTGATAAAGAAGTCGGGAGCGCGCTCGGCGTGCAGTCGGAGATAGAAGTCCATCGCCAGGGCGGCGGTGTCGAAGGCCGGGCCGAGATTGGCCGAGGTCGCCGGGAGCGCCAGGCGGATGGAGCGGTCCGAGGATGCGGGATGCGAGGGCATGGTTCTGGAAACGGAATCAAGATAATTGAGTGATCCGATACGGCGCGGCTGAAGGCGCACCACCTCCAAAAACTTAAACGATCGAAACCGAGTTTTATACACGAGATCGGACGGAACTTCTACGAATTTCTGCTTTCGGCGGCGTCGAGGGCTGCGATGACGGCGGCGAGATCGGCATCCAGAACCACCGGAGCGCGTTGCAGAGGGCCTATCTGCGCGGTTTGGAACGCGTCGGGCGTTCTGGGGAACAGGTCGCCGCGATGGAACTTGATGGTGAAGTCGGGATCTTTGAGCAGATGGCCGGTCAGGATGAGAACCGCGGTTTCGCTCTGCTTGACGAAGCCGCGCCTCAGCAGTTTCTTTAGCCCGGCCAGCGTCACCGCCGACGCGGGTTCGCAGCCGATGCCGTCGGCGCCGATTTCGGCTTTGGCTTCGGCAATTTCCAGTTCCGTTACCTGCTCCACTTCCCCGCCAGTAGCCCGAAGAACACGCAGGGCTTTTTTCCATGAGGCCGGATTCCCGATGCGGATAGCCGTGGCCTGGGTGTCGGCGGTCATGGGTTCGAGTTTGGTGCCGCCAAATTCGCGCACGCTGCGGTAAAAAGGGTTCGCTCCCTGCGCCTGAATGATAGAGAGTCTTGGGAGGCGCGAGATCAGTTTGAGTTCGCGCATTTCGAGCAACGCTTTGCCGATTGCAGAGCTGTTCCCCAGATTGCCCCCGGGGACAATGATGTGATCCGGGGGGTCCCACTTCAATTGTTCCAGCAGTTCGATGGCGGCGGTCTTCTGGCCCTCAATGCGATACGGGTTGACCGAGTTCAGAAGATAGACGGGCTTTCGACGGACGAGTTCGTTCAGGATGCGGACGCAGCCGTCGAAGTCGGTGCGGAGTTGGCAGGTGAGGGCTCCGTAGTCGAGCGATTGCGAAAGCTTGCCCCAGGAAATTTTGCCTTCGGGGATCAGGACCAGGTTGTGCATGTTGCCGCGCGCGGCGTAGGCGGCCATCGAGGCCGAGGTGTTGCCGGTGGAGGCGCAGGCCACCCAGCGGAATCCGCCTTGATGAGCGGAGGACGCGGCGACGGTCATCCCGGTGTCTTTGAAGGAGGCGGTCGGGTTCATGCCCTGATGCTTGGCCTGGAGTGTGTCGAGGCCGGCTATGCGAGCGCAGCGGGGCAGATCGTAGAGTGGCGTGTTGCCTTCTCGGAGGGTGATGGCGTGCTCTTCAGGGATGTGCGGGAGCAGTTCGCGGAAGCGCCAGACACCGCTTTGGTCGAGTTTGTGGCATGAGGCCTTGCGCGTAAGCCAAACGGATTTCAGAGTAAGTGGATCGAAGGTCCTTCCGGGGAAAACGAATTCGACCAGGTCGCCGCAGTTAGCGCAGCGGAAGTCCTGCGTGGCAGAGGCAGGAGTGGCGCCGCAGGAGATGCAGCGGAGCTGGGCGGTAGCTTCGGTCGGCTGCGAAATGGACAAGGGCTGTTCCAATGCCAGCGCCTAAAGGCGCTCTCACATTTGACATCATACGGCACGGCTGAAGGCGTGCCCTGATACAAACCTTCGTGTTCCCTCATACGAAACCCGGTTGCGCTGATACAAACCTCCGCGTCCACTGATATGGAACGCTGCGCGGGGCTAACGTAAATATGCGTCGGTTCCGCTCATCCAATCGGCGCGGGGCGGATTGAAGACGTCGAAATCGACGGTGTCTTCGAGCGCTTCGGCTTTGTGGGGCATATTCGGCGGAATGGTCAGGACCTCGCCGGCATTCACGACGATCTCTTTGCCGTCAATCCAGAACTTCAGCGCGCCCTCTGCGATAAAGGTTAGCTGCTCGTTGGGATGGCTGTGTTCGGGGACGATGCAGCCTTTCTTCAATAGGACGCGGGCAAGCATGATGTTCTGACCGACTACGAAGTGGCGTCCGAGCAGCGGATTCAGCGATTCGACTTCAACGGAGTTCCAGGGCACGTGGCGCAACTCGGCTCTGCGCTTCGCTTTCGAGACCGTGCCCTTGAGCGCAACTTTACTCGCGGAATGCGCCGTTCTCTTGTTCGGGGTCTTCGCAGCAGATTTCTTTCGTGCAGCCTTCTTCGATTTCGCTTTTTTCATATCAGTGGCTCAATGAAGGATACAAGCTGACAGCGGTGTCGTGGAGATAGGCGTGGGCCAATTCGATGGCTTTGGCGTCGGTGATTTCTCCCGAAGATACCATTTCGGCGAGCGCGGCGGCGAGCGATTGGCGCGCGGAGACGTTTCCGAGCCAGTAGCTTTCTTCAGCGCCGAGGACATCGTTATAGGGGAAGCAGTCAGTGCCGAACGTGATTTTATCGGGGAAGGTCTCGAGCCACTGCCGAAGGGAATTCTTGAAGGCCGCTGGGTACATGAAAATCTCTTGCAACGAGGAGTCCATGTACACGTTCTTGATTGCCGCCAGCCAGATGGCTTCACGCTCGAACGGGTATCCACCGTGGATCATCACGAAGATTGTGTTCGAGTATCGCGGGTCACGCAGGATATTTTCCAGCCTCATGATATTGCTTTCGGAGATGTTGAAGTAGTCTCCGATGCCGACCGCGGAATGGATGTGCACGGGAAGTTTCAGGCGTCCGCCTTCGGTGATCAGGTAGCGGAAGATGTAATCCTGGAAGGTGCGATATTCGGGCTCAGTGGGGACTCCGCCCTTTGCATATTTCTTGTAGATCGCTTCAGCTTCTTCTCGCGGCGGATCGTTGAAGTGCAACGGGCGGAAGTAAGCGACTTCAAACTTCATCGCGATCGCGCCTTTGTTCTTCTGATTGTCTTCCAGTACCCGGCTGACGAATTTCAAATAGTCTCCAAAGCTGGCCGGGAGAGCACTTGCTTTTTCCTGTTGCATCCAGCGCTTCAGCATCTTTTCCTGCAGAGGGATGTAAACCTGCTGGTCCGCGTTGCGGGAAGTCTCCTTGGTATTGTCGAAGGGCCACATGAACGAATCGGCGAAGAAAACCCAGGGGAAGCGCTTGGGATCGAGGTAGTCGGGCATCATGGCGCGGTTGGCGACACCGCGATCGAAGTTGAGCTTGTCGAGCAGCATGTTGAAGTAGGCAGTGCCGGGGTATTGCTTCCTTATCTCGGCTTTTTTCTGGACTAGCCACTTGGCGTGCTCGGGCGAGAAGTCGAAGTAGGGATATCCCCAGAGCGCTCGGGCGGCGGCGACCAGTTCGGGGTTGGTGTCGCGCTCGCGGAAGGCGGCGCTGCCGGGAGGCGCGGCCATGGCGTCCACGTCGGGATCGTCGGCGAAACCGGGGTGGGCGTGGTGGTCGAAGGCCGGCATGTTGTTCACCACGTCGAGATAGTGCTGGTAGAGCTGGGGCAGGTCGGGTCCGGGGTAGGGGCGGGCCTGGCTGCACGCCGGGATAGTGGTGAGAGAGAGGATTAAGGATGGGATGAGAGTTCTTATTAGCATCGGAATTGTCTCAGCGCCCAAAGGCGCACTTATTTACAGGCTTGTCCGGCATCGCTGAAGCGACGCCTTGATACGAATCTCTTTCTTTTGCCCTTTCATCTAGCGAGCCGCAGCGACTCCTTGCCAGGTGACTGCTGCTTTCTGAATTCGGGCGACGGCTTCTCTTAGCGTCGCGGTCGAAGACGCGAACGAGAAGCGCACGAAATTCTTTCCTATGTCACCGAAGGCGGCGCCGGGGATGGCAGCAACCCCAGCTTCTTCGAGCATGATGCGGCAGACTTCTTCAGCGGTCGTTCCAGTCTCTTCGATATTCACCCAGGAGTAGAAGGCGCCTTCGGGCGGGATGCAGCGAAAGCCGGGCACGCCGTTCAAGTCGGCGATGAACTGGTCGCGGCGTTTTTGAAATTCGGCGACCATGCGCGGGGTAGCGCCGGTTGAATCGCGCAGCGCTTCGATGGCGGCGTACTGCGTGAACTCGGCGGTGCAGGTATAGCTGTTGATGGCGAGCATCACGAGATGCGGCACGAGTTCCGGTGGCGCGACGGTGTATCCGAGGCGCCATCCGGTCATAGCAAAGCTTTTTGAGAAGCCGTCGATGATGAGCGTGCGCTCGGCCATGCCGGGATAGCTGAGCATGGAATTGTATTTCTGGCCGTAGATGATGCGCGCGTAGATTTCGTCCGAAAGCACGTAAAGATCGTGCTGAACGGCCAGTTCGGCGATGCGGCGCTGGACGGCATCAGTGTAGACGGTGCCGGTCGGATTGCAGGGTGAGTTGAGCACGATCGCTTTGGTGCGCGGCGTAATCTTGGCGGCCATTTCGTCGGGATCGGGCTGGAGTTTGTTTTTTTCTTCCAGGCCGAAGGGGACAGGAATGCCTTCGAAGCCGCGGGTGATCGACGCGTACCCGGGGAAGCCGGGATCGGGCCAGAGGACTTCATCGCCGGGCTCGAGGACTGTCATGAGCGCGAAGAAGAGTGAGAGCTTGCAGCCGGGGGCAACGACTACGTTCTCGGGCGAGACGTTGATGTTGCGTGTACGCTCGAGGTAGGCGGCAATTTCTTCTTTAAGCGCGGGGACTCCGGCCATGGGGCAATAACGGTCTTTGCCGTCGCGCACAGCCTTTTCAAGTGCAGCGACCACCGGCTCGGCAGGATGGAAGTCGGGCTCGCCCAGTTCGAGATGGATGATGGAGCGTCCCTCGCGCTCGAGTTCCTTGGCGCGCAGGTAGACAGTGAGCGCGCCTTCGCCGGTGAGCACGTTCATTCGAGATGACAGGGGCTTCATGAACCTATCTTAGTCCATCAAAAAGCATCGCTCGCAGGTGCGACGCTTCTCTGCCGAGCTTCGCTCGGCATGGACGGGTCATAGACCTGTCCCTACACTTGGCGTCGTCGGGATTCGCAGGGCGTCCACGAAACGCGGGAATAGTTCGAAGGCGGCGGCGGTTGCGATCAGTTCGATAATCTGCGGATCGGTAAAGTTCCGCTTCAGCTCGACGAAGAAGGCATCGCTAATTTCAGCGGCGGAGCGATGCAGCCTCTCGGCGGCGCGGAAACCAAGCTTCTCCGCGTCCGTAAATGGACCAGATTCGAAGTTGGCGCGCGCAGCTGCGACCTGTGCATCGGTCGCACCCTTCTGCCGGGCCGAGAGAGCGTGGGCCGTGACGGCGTATTCGCTCGAAAGCAGCAAAGAGAGACGCATTGCGATCAGTTCCTTATAGAAGCCGGGAAGCGCACCGTCGCTGAGCAGAGCTTTCAGGTATCCGGCGGTGGCGAGCGCCAAAGGCGGAGTGTGGGCAAGCGTCTTAAACATGTTAGGCACGACACCCCGCGCTTTCAGCAGGGCGTCGTATACGTTGGCGACTTCCGATGTGACCTGGTCCCGTTCGAGCAACCGAATCCGGGGCGCTGCAGTTTCGCCGCTCACTAGAAGGCGTACCTCAACTGGAACTGGATGAGGCGCGGAGTTCCGACGGTGCTGACGATCTTGCCGAAGGCTCCGGGGTTCTCAACGTCATTGGAGGACGGGTTGCCAAAGTTGGCGTGATTCCAGATGTTGAAGAAATCAGCCGTGAAACGCAGAGACTGTTTCTCGGTCAGGCGAAAGTTCTTGATCAGCGAGAAGTCCCAGTTCTGCTGGAAGGGACCGCGGTAAATGTTGCGTCCCAGATTGCCGAAGAACGTTGTGCAGAAACTGGGATTGTTTTTAGGGTCGCAGGTTGTCGTCGGATTGTTGGGGTCGTTGGGGTAGAGCAACGGAGCGGCTTGGAAGTTGTCCTTATTCAGGTAGGCGGCGAGCCGTTTATGAATGTCACCTGAGGTGTTACCAGCGGCAATGGATCCACCGTCGGCTAACTGGCCTCCCAGAGTGGCCGAGGTTAGGCCGGGAGCAAGAAAAGCGGTCCCGGCACCGGAATCGGTCACCGAGAACGGCGTTCCCGACTGGAGAATGGTGATACCGCTGATCGCCCAATCGCCCAGCAAGGTTCGTTTCATACCGCTCGCAGACGAGAAGAAGGGCAAATCGTAGCGATAGCTTACAGTCAGGCGGTGCTTGCGGTCGTAGTCGGAGAGGCCGCGTGAGAACCTCAGGTCGGATTCATCGTTGAACGCCGTGTTCAGAGCGGTATTGCCGCTGGACGTCGCATCGGTAGACTTCGACCATGTGTAGGCGCCCTGGAAATAGCCCGCGCCCCAGCGCCGCGATAGCGTCGCCTGGAAAGAGTGATAGTGCGAATACGCATCGTTCGCGAACAACTGCATGCCACCATACCCATTGACTCCGGAAAGGGTGGAACGAGCTATGCCGTTTGCGATAGTGCTAAAGAAAATCTGCTGCGGTCCATCGTCTGTTGTTTCTACTGTGAGAGGGGCGGTTGGGCTCGCGAATCTGGCCTGGACGTTTGTGCGAGTCTCGCGGAGATGAACCGCGTGCGTCCCAACATAACCCAACTCCAAGACCCACTGCCTGCCCAATTCCCGCTGAACCGTCAGATTCCATGTTTGCGTATTGGGGGCGACGAAATGTCGCGGGACAGCGAGCGCAAACAGAAACTGAGAGGGTACGACTCCCGGACTGCCGCTGGCGCAACCAACGTTGGGGAACTGCGTGGTATCACCGCCCGGGAAGCTCTGAATCGTACCCAGGCAGGGCAGGAACGTGGGATCTAGAACTCCCGCTTCGGGCAAACCGTTGGGGTTCGGGGTCGGAGGAGTCTGGCAGCTTCCTTGAATGACAGGATCGATCTTAAAAAATTGGTTTAAGCATCCCGCCGGCCCAGGGCTGAAAGCGATAGGCAGGATCGGAGCCTGAAAGGAGAGTTGGTCGACGGTGCCCACGTCCTCGCGCACGAAATAGATGCCGTAGCCGCCGCGAATGGTGGTGTTGTGATGACCGAGGACGTCCCAGGCAAAGCCAATACGCGGTCCGAGACCGGTAGTGTAGGCGTTCTTCAGAGTTGTGTCGCTGCCCGCTCCAGTCATGCCAGTGACGCCCAACTTGTTGGCACAGCTTCCGTAAATCAGTGGATACTGTCCTGAATTGGCTAGGTCGAGATCGAAGTTGCCAATGTGGCAAAGCTTGTCGTAAAAAGCGCCGAGGATTTCAGTGCGCAGACCGAGATTCAAGGTCAGATCCTGCCTGACCTTCCAATCGTCCTGGGCGAAGAACGAGTAGTTGTTGTTCCTATACTCGTGATTGAAGACACCTCCACCACCAAAGCTGAAGTCGACTGCACCCGATAGGAGCTTTTGGAAGTCGGTAATGCCGCCAATGCCGCCTCCGACGCCTCCATTGACAGCTCCGCCTCCGGTTGGCGCCACACCTGGCGTGTTGACGAAGAATAACTGTCCGTTGAATACCTGGGGAAAGAGTTTGTCGAGATTGACACGGGTGTAATCACCGCCGAAGCGGAACGTGTGCTTGCCTTTCACCCAGCTGAGGGTTTCCACGAAACTGAAGTTGTTCTGAGTTTGGAACTGGTCAGCGGGAGGTGTCGGACCGATTTGGAAACCGGAACTACCTAGAGTGAACTTATAGATGGAATCAGTGATGTTATTGGTGGGCCGGTCAATGCCCATATCAGTCGCTGTTATTCCGCTGGGCGGGATATTGATCAGGCTGTTGTTGATGCGCTCGAAGCCGAACCTGAAATCGTTGACCAGCGTCGGCGAGAACAAGTGAGTCTCTGCGATGCTGAGGAACCGACCATTGACGGGCAGGTCGTACGGAAAGTTCATGTCGGTGGCGCTGATACTGCTGGCAAGGGTTCCGCCGAGAGAAGCCTGCAAACCGCCGGCGCCAAAGGGCAGGAACGATTCGGCATTCGAAAAGAAGAATCGCGCCGCCAGCTTGTCATTGCCACCGTTGAATTCTCTATCCCAATTGGTGGTGAACTGGTCATCGGTGTACTTTCCAGGCTTGCTGATGACGAATTGCGCGGAGTTCACACTCGGATTGCATTGATCGTCCACCGTCACACCCGGCGTACCCGGCAGGGACGGAAACAGGAAACCATTGGCATCGCCGCCAAACTGGTCGCTCGTAGCATTCATCAGCGCCAGACTCACGTCGTCGATGGTGATTGGAACACCCGAGCAGCTGGCCGTCGCGGGAGTGCTGAAGACAGCGGCCAGATTCGCTGCGGAGCGGTCGGCCGGTAATATGGGGAAGGTCGTGCTGATGAGCGTTCCGGGCGACAATCCGCTGCGCTGGCGGGTTCCCTGGTAATTCAAGAAGAAAAAACCAAGTGGCCCGAGCGGGCCGCCTAGGCTGCCGCCGAAGATGTTCTGTTTGACTGGCGGGCGCTTCTGGCCAGCGCGGTTCAGGAAAAACTCGTTGGCGTTCAGAATGTCGTTGCGGAAGAACTCGTACACGTCGCCGTGAAAACTCTTGGTGCCTGACTTGAGAATGGCGTTGACGTTGCCACCGCTGTTGCGACCCTGGCTGGCGTCGTAGAGTGAGGTTTGGACTTTGAATTCTTCGATGACGTCGGGGTTGGGCAGCGGAACGTTGGTGGACTGCGAGACGTTGTAATCCGTCGCGCTGATGCCTTCGATCAGATAGTTGTTGTTGTCTTCGCGCTGGCCGTTGACGATGACGCGGGCATTGCCGCGTCCGAGCTGGGCGGAGGCGTTTAGTTCGCTCTGCGCGCCGCTGGAGAGGGTTAGCAATTGCTGAAAATTTTGGGTGGCGAGAGGAAGCTCGCGGATGGTGCGCTCTTCGATTGCCTGACCGGTGGTCGCAGTGGTGGTTTCGATAGTCTGGACTGTGGCTTGGACTTCAACTTTTTCCAGGACTCTCAAAGGCGCAAGTTTGGCCGTCAGGCGGGTGGTTTCAGTGATGCGCACGGCGATGTCTTTGAAGTTCCCTTCCCCAAGGCCGGTGGCGGTGATTTTCACGGTGTAGGTCGCGACCGGCAACAGGGGCGCCGTGAAGGTGCCGCTGGCGTCGGTCTTCAGAGTGCGGGCGACGGCACCGGTGTCCTGGTTGATGATCTGGACCTGCGCGCCGGCTAGGACGGCGCCGGTGACGTCCGTGACCGAGCCGCTGATGGCGCCGGTGGCGCCGCCCTGAGCAGCGGCGAGCGTGGCCAATGCCAAAACAACCAATGTGCAACTAGTGAAGGATTTTAGACTCGACATTCACTTCCCCCTTTAGGAGAAACCTTTGTAATTCCGCCAAGCCCTACGAAGAATGGATCTCAGCACTCGCCGCATCATCGGGAGACCGAGAAACACGGAGCGGGCCAGCCATCGATGTGGTGCATGCAGTTATCCCTCAAACCCGTGGTGCGGAAAGATCGCTGAAATCATGTTAAGAAATTTTCGAAAGCTTACTTTAAAACAACAAACGTTGCAAGAGAGGAAGTAGGTACAGGGCGGGCTTTTACGAGCCTTGCGTTCGTTACCAGACAGAGGATTACGTCCGTGTGCAGATTGCGGAAGCTCGCAACAGGTCCCTTAGCGCGAGCTCTACAAACCTTTGTAAACACCGCCGTCCACAAGAATAGTCTGGCCGGTGATGTAGGAGGCGCGCTCGGAGGCGAGCCAGACGATGGTGTCAGCGAGTTCGCGGGGATCGCCCAGGCGCTTCAGGGGGGCATCGGAGGCAAACCCTTCAAGGATTTCCTTCTCGGTCTTGCCCGACGCCTTCGCGCGCGACCGGGCGAGTTCCTTGAGCCGGTCGGTGGCGGTGTATCCGGGACCGACGTTGTTCACGAGGATGCCGTCCTTGCCAAACTCGTTGGACAGGCTCTTGACCAGTCCCACGACGGCGGCGCGCACGGCGTTCGAGTACACCAGATCGGGGACAGGTTGTTTTGTTGAAATGGAAGTAATGGTCAGGATGCGTCCCCATTTTTTCTTCTGCATGTGGGGGATGACCTGGTGAGCGAAATAGACCACGCTCATGAAATTGGCATCCACTGCGCGCTTCCACTCCTCGATAGTGGTCGCGAGAAAGCCCTTGGCGGGCGGGCCTCCGGCGTTGGTGACGCAGATGTCGGCACTGCCGAATTTCTGTACCACGGCGTTGACGAAATCGCGGACGGCGGTCGGGTCGGTCACATCGAACGGTTCGGCAAGGACTTCTGTCCGGTACTGGCTGCGAATCTTTTCCGCAGTCGTATTGAGAGCTTCGCGATTGCGTGCGCACATGGCGACGCGGCAGCCTTCGGCGGCAAAGGCTTCGGCTGTGGCCCGGCCAATCCCCTGACTGGACGCAGCCACGATGGCGACTCGGTTTTTGAGTCCGGTTTCCAAGATGAGTTTGGGTGAGCGCGCCGATTATATGTGGAGAAAAACAATTTGTCTTTCGATTTGTCACGCGGCTTGCCGTGGTCAGGCTGCGGCAGGTACTCTTCTAAAGAGAAGGTTCGTTCGTTGAGGGAATGATGGCAAGTGCTCGCTACATCTGGATTGACGATTCGTTGCGACCCGCCAGTGAAGGCGTGGTGCCCTTTCTGAGCGCCGGAGTGCAGTACGGCTTCAGTGTGTTTGAAGGGATTCGCTGCTACGCAACCGACAAAGGGCCGGCCGTGTTCCGGCTGGATGAACACGTGGAACGGCTGCTGGACTCGGCGCACATCGTGGGATTTCGAGAGTTGCCGGTCGGCGTTGAGCAGGTGCGATCGGCAATCCATCAGACGATAGCAGCGAATGAGTTTTCGGCGTGTTATATCCGACCGATGATTTTTTTGGATGGCGCGCTCACCATGACCGTGGAAGCGGGCAAGCCGCGTTTCATGGTCGCGGTATGGGAGTGGAAGTCGTTTCTGGGAGCGGAGGCGAAGGAACGCGGGATTCGCGCCAATATTGCTTCGTTCACGCGTCTGCATCCGAACATCATGATGACCAAGGCCAAGGTCTCGGGAAATTATGTGAGCTCGATTCTCGCCAGGACGGAATCGCAGCGCGCGGGATTCGATGAAGCCATCATGCTCGGGCCGGATGGATATGTGGCGGAGTGCACGGGAGAAAATCTCTTTGTCGTGCGGGACCAGGTGACTTACACAACGCCGCGGGCGGGGATTCTGGAGGGCATCACGCGCGACAGTCTGGTCACTCTGGCCCGCGATCTGGGGTACAGCGTTGTGGAGGAGTCGATTTCGCGAGATCAGCTGTACATCGCGGACGAAATCTTTGTTTGTGGGACGGCTGCCGAAGTGATCGCATTGCGCGAGATTGATTTCCGCAAGATCGGCCAGGGGAAGATGGGGCCGGTGACGCGGGCCCTGCAACAGGAGTTCGACAAGCTGGTCACCGGAAGGCATGCGCGGTCCGAGCAATGGCTGGCGCCGGTGCCGGCGATGGATCGGGCGACGGTGCGGCGGTGAACCAGTTCTCAGTTCCCGGTTCTCAGTTCTCAGTAAGAAATTCTTTCGTCCTAACATCGCCGATACGAGTTTGCTGAGAACTGAGAACCGGGAACTGAGAACTGTTCGGAGCAGACTATGAAGAAGCATGAGTTCCATCAGGAAACCGAGGCGGTGCGCGGGGGAACGAGCCTGCATAAGAAGAATGGGCCGCTGGCTACACCCATTTATCAGACTTCCACGTTCGAGGTCACCGACAACCAGGAGCAGGTGCGCGCGACGGATACGGACCGGTTCTACACGCGCTACGGGAATCCGACGCACACGGTAGTGGAGAATGCGATCGCAGAACTGGAGGGAGTAGACGCGGCGCTGCTGTTTTCATCAGGGATGGCGGCGACTACCACCACGATTCTCACCTTAGTAAAAGCGGGCGACCACATCGTGGCGCAGCGCGACATCTACGGCGGCGCGATAAAGTTTCTCTCGCAGTGGCTGCCGAAGCTGGGCGTTGAGACCACTTTTGTCGACACGAACGACATTGAGCAGCACGCGGCGGCGATCCGGCCGAATACAAAGATCATTCATATCGAGTCGCCAACCAATCCGATGGTGAAAGTGGTGGATCTCGAGAAGATTGCGGCGCTTGGGAAAAAGCACGGGCTGATCACGACGATTGACTCGACGTTTGCTACGCCGATTAACTGCCGTCCCGCAGAGTGGGGGATTGATCTTGTTTTGCATTCCGGGACGAAGTATCTCGCCGGCCATGGCGATCTGATCTGCGGGGTAGCTGCGGGGCGGCGCGACCTGATCGACCAGATCCACAAAGTGCGCACGACGCTGGGCTGCTCGATGGATCCGCATGCGGCGTTCTTACTGCTGCGCGGGATCAAGACGTTGGCGGTGCGAGTGCAACGGCAAAATGAAAGCGCGCTGCGGATCGCCGAGTTCCTGAGCCGGTATCCCAAGGTGACGCGCGTGCACTATCCGATGCTGAAGGGGCATCCCCAGTACGAATTGGCTCGAAAGCAGATGGCAGGTGCTGGTGGCGTGCTGAGCTTTGAGATTGAGGGCACGGGCGAAGACGCCTGCCGGGTAAGCGAGGCGCTGAATCTTTTCACGCTGGCGCCGAGCCTGGGCGGCGTGGATTCGCTGGTGTCGCTGCCCGTGCTGACGTCGCATGCCATGATCGATCCTGAATTGCGCCGGAAGATGGGCGTAACGGAGCAGATGATCCGGTTGTCGGTGGGGATCGAGAGTGTTGAGGATCTGATTGCGGATTTGGAAAAGGGGCTGGCAGTGCTGAGCCGGAAGCGAGAGCGGGTGGGGGTGGCGGGGTAGGGCAAAGGTTTCAGAGTTTCAGCATTCTGCCAAAAACAAAAATCCTGGTCTCTTGCGAGACCAGGATTTTTTCTTGCGCAGGGTTGTGGGGTTGAGGTTGTGGGGGACTAGAAGATGAACTTTGCTCCCAGTTGGAGGATGCGCGGGTTATGAGCGGAGGAAACATACAAGAAACCTTCACATGAGAAGAAAGGATAACGGCTGAGGCCTGAGCAGAGTCAAGCCTCACCCGGTAATGGAGACGCTCAGAAGGTTATTTTCAGAGCGTACTGGATCTCGCGTGGACCGTGGTCGGCCGAAGCCTGGCCGAACGTTTGGTGACCGTAGGACACACCGTTAGCCGGGTTTGGCCCAAAACTCCAGCCCACCGTGTTGACGGCATGGCCGAAGCAGGGACTCGTGGTATCGCCGATGTTATCCGCGGTGCAGGCAACCCCGGCGTCCGCAATGTTGCTGTCGATGCTGGTAATGTCTGGCGAATTCCCACGGAACTGCACCTTGTTGAACAAATTGAAGAACTCCATGCGGAATTGCAGTGTCACCCGCT
>Ga0209701_10000305_pt1 | contig 27381 bp, 34 predicted proteins | sample CZO8metaG_4_FD_188356 | JGI IMG/M metagenome (GOLD analysis project Ga0209701, IMG submission 188356) | Vadose zone soil microbial communities from the Eel River Critical Zone Observatory, Northern California, USA - CZOApr15con2H3.8 metaG... | ecosystem: Environmental > Terrestrial > Soil >... | reverse complement strand
ACTCGTACCGACCCTTCGTCATCGACGGCACCGAGGTGGGCTCGACCGCGATGAAGCGCGTCTCCGAGCGACCATGGATCCTCTCGCCGATCGTCGGGTAGGTGAAGCCCGCGAAGTTCGAACCGCCGCCGACGGACCCGACCATGAAGTCCGGCTCGATGTCCGCGAGTTCGAACTGCTTCTGGGCCTCGAGGCCGATGATCGTCTGGTGCATGAGGACGTGGTTCAGGACGGACCCGAGGGAGTACCGGGTGTTCGGGCTCGTCACGGCGGTCTCGATCGCCTCCGAGATGGCGACCCCGAGCGACCCGGGATGGTTCGGATCCAGCGCGAGGATCTTCTTCCCGATGTTCGTCCGGTCGCTCGGACTCGGGATGACCTCCGCGCCGAAGAGGCGCATCATGTACTTCCGGTACGGCTTCTGATCGTAGGAGACGCGGACCATGAACACCTTCGCGCGCATCCCGAAGTAGTTCGTCGCGAGGGCGAGGGCGGAGCCCCACTGGCCCGCGCCGGTCTCCGTCGCATAGGCCTCGATCCCTTCCTTCGCGGCAAAGTAGGCCTGCGCGATGGCCGTGTTCGTCTTGTGGGACCCGACGGGCGAGAGGTCCTCCCGCTTGTAGTAGATGCGGGCCGGCGTCTTCAGGAACGCCTCGAGCCGTTTCGCCCGATAGAGAGGGCTCGGCCGCCCGAAGCGGAAGTACGCCTCCCGAACTTCCTCGGGGATCGGTTCGGTCCGGTTCGAGCTCATCTCCTGGCGGATGAGTTCTTTCGGGAACAGGGGCTCGAACGCCTGGGGAGGTACGGGCTCCTTCGTCCCCGGGTGGAGGTACGGAGGGAAAGGAGCGGGGAGGTCCGGGAGGATGTTGTACCAAACCTTCGGAAGGTCGTCGACGTCGAGGAGAACTTTCACGTCGCTCGCGCTCGTTGGGGTCGGCTGAATTGCCTGCATAGACACCACCAATGGTGAGAGACCGGACTCTTTGAGCATTATAAAACGTTTATGACCATCGACGTACAATTATGGATATTGTGACTCCAGATGAAACCGAGATGATTTAAACTCCAGCGGACCTTTTCGTGCATTCAAAGGGTATTGTATGTGGTCGAGGCTGCGTCCGTACTTTAAGGGATTCCCCGCGCAAGAGAAAGTCGCCCAGCTCATGGTCCGGTATGGCCTCCGAGTCCACGAGGCGAGCGTCTTCGCGGGCACGATCAAGGTCTCCGACACCTCCCTCGCGCGCGCGGCTGGCGTGGACCGCCGAGTCGTCACCGCGACCGTCGAGACGATCGTGAAGAATCCGGAGCTCGCGAATTTCTTTGATCGATTGCAGCCCACCTGTCACCTGCGGGACGTCGCGCCGCTCATGAACTGGGGCGCGATCGAGATCGTCCCGACGAACGCGGCGAAGCCGGGCATCCTCGCGGGCGTCACCTCGATCATCGCGCAGTCGGGCATCTCGGTCCGCCAGGTGATCGTCGACGATCCCGAAATCGTGGACGACCCTCATGGCTTCATCATCACGGAGGCGCCCGTGCCCGAGCGCCTGCTGCCACTGATCAAGCAAGTGGATGGAGTCAAGTCCGTCGTCCTGCACTGAGCATCGAGCTGCCGCATCGCGGACCGGATTCGATCGACGGACGTCGACACCCTTTTCTCGATACGACTCTTGGCGGGTCTCATGGGATGGCGTGGCCTCCTCCGGGTCGTTGACTTCCAAGCCCTGCTGTCCTCGCAGCCCGTCGTCGCCGCGGCCCTCGAGAAGGCGCAGATGGCCGGAGGGACGAAATCCCCCGATGCGAAGTCGCTGCGGGAAGGCTACCATCTGATCGCGAGGGTGCTGTGGACCCGAAGGGCCTCGATGTCCCGCGTCCACGATTTGACCTGGCTCGATCATTCGGTGGTCTCCGCGGGCGCCCGCCTCGGGAGGGTGTGGGAGGGCGAGCATGGACGAGCCTCGTTCGCGGCGGCCGAGGAAGCGGTGGGCGAAGACGCGTTCCGCGAGCTCTTCCCGAGGGAGGGTTCCGAGTGGATCGAGATGCCGGTCGAAGCCTTCGCCGGAATCAGCCCGACCGTGAAACTCGAGCGCGGTCTCTCGGGCCCGTACCGCGTCGGCATCGTCCCCGAGCCTCAGCTCCGCCCCCTCTACGAATGGTCCTCGAAGACGAAGTTCCATGCATCGCCCGCTGCGACGAGCCTCCTCGGAGAAGTGGAGGCCCTGAGCGCGGCCGCGCGGCGGGGCACGGGCCCCAGCGTTGCGGTCGTGTTTGCGGCCCATTCATTCGAGGATGTCGCCGCCGAATAGACGGGCATGGTCCCGCATCATGCAATGGTCCTGCACGACGATCTTGCCCGCGGCGCGCGCCTTCTGGGCGGCGGCCTCGTTCCGGATGCCGAGTTGCATCCAGATGACCCGCGCGGGCCCTTTGATCGCCTGGTCGACGATCGGCGGCACGTCCGCCGAAGGCCGGAAGATGTCGACGGCATCGTAGGGGATCGGGACCGCCTCGAGGGAAGGGTACGCCTTCTCCCCGAGGATCTCCGTCGCGGTCGGGTTCACCGGGATGATGCGGTACCCGTGCATCTGCATGTACTTCGGAACCCGATGCGCGTCCTTCGCGGGATCCTTCGAACATCCGACCACCGCGATCGTCCGGATCGTCTCGAGGATCTTCCGGATGTCCGCGTCGTCCGTCATGCGATCGACGATCGAGCCAACTCGGGCGTGCCGCTTAAGGTTTCCTCGGGAACAACTCAGCGATCGAGTCTTTGAGTGAGTTCGCCAGATTCAATGCCGCCGCTTCGGCCGGAGTGAACCAGCGGATCTCCGAATGTTCCTCGTTCGTGATTCGCGGCTCGCCCTCCCATTCGATCACCAGGAAAAGATAATGTCGGAACACTTCGCGAGACGTCGGATCGAGATCCTCGTAGATTCCTAGGAACCGCGGACGCATCGGGTGAATCCCCAACTCCTCCCCGAGCTCCCGGGCGAGGGCGGTTGAGGGCTCTTCGCAGGGAACCAGATGTCCGCCGAACGCATCCCACATGCCCGCGAAACGGACCGTGCTCGTCCGCTTCCCCAGGAGGACGCGACCGTCTCGCACGACCAGCCCCGTCGCCGTGACGTGGATCACGGCCCGACGAAGGCCCCGCGAAGATATGGGCCTTGGGTCAAGGCCAGCGACAGATTCATGTTATCGTTACTTAACGATAACAACGAGGAACAGCGTTCAGACTCGCACGGGCATCGCAGGGCTCTCCCAAAGATTCAAAGGGAAACCGCCCGGTTGTTGCCTCGATGGAGGCAGTGGCCCGGGAAATCGCGGAGCGTCTCCGCGCGAGCCCGCTCGTCCGCATCGTCACGCACATCGACACGGACGGAATCACGGGAGGCGCGATCGCCTCGGAGGCCCTCGACCGCGCAGGGATCGGCCACGAAGTGGCGTTCGTCAAGAAGCTCGACGAACCCGTCATCACGGAACTCAGGCAACGAGGTACCCCGCTCGTCTGGTTCATCGACCTCGGAGCCGGAATGATGCACGCCATGCACGGCCTCGACGCGGTCGTCACCGACCACCACGTCCCGACGGAACGCGAGATCCCGAAGGCGATGCGGGGGGACCTTCTTCGCTTCGCCGAATCCCAGGACCGGATCCTGATGCTCAACCCGCATCTCGAGGGCGGAGGCTCGGACGTCGCGAGCGGGGCGGGCTGCGCGTACGCGGTCGCGAAGGCCCTGGACCCTGCGAACAGGGACCTCGCGGCCATCGCCGTCGTCGGCGCCGTCGCGGATGTCCAAGACCAGGAACACAGGCGCCTATCCGGGTACAACCGGACGATCCTGCAGGACGGGGTCGACGCCCGAGTCCTTCAGGCGAACATCGACCTCCGGCTCTTCGGACGGGAAACGAGACCGGCCTACAAGATGTTGCAATACGCGACGGACCCATGGATCCCTCGGCTGAGCGGGAATGAGGAGGCGTGCATCGCTTTCCTCCTGGAACTGGGCATCGACCTGAAGGTCGAGGAGCACTGGCGAAGTTGGTCCGACCTGGACGCGGGGGAGAAGCAGCGCACCGTGTCGGCCCTTGCCTCCCACATGCTCGAGCGGGGGTGCGGGGTGAAGGAGGTCGAGCGCCTCGTCGGCGAGACGTACACCCTCGTGCGGGAGCCCGCGGGAAGTCCGACCCGGGACGCTAAGGAGTTCGGCACCCTGATCAACGCGTGCGGCCGGTACGACCAAGCAGAGGTGGGCTATCGGGTCTGCCGCGGGGACCGCGAGGAGCAGTTGGCCGCGGCCCTCCGCCTACTCCGCGGACACCGCGAGTACCTCGTGGAATCGATGGACGCGATCGCGGAGGCCGGCATCAACGAGTTGGATGCGATCCAGTACTTCCATGCGGCGGACAAGATCCGCGACACGGTCGTCGGGATCGCCGCGAGCCTCGCCTTGAACCGAGCGGGCGCGACGAAAGACTTGCCCATCATCGCCTTCGCCCAGGCCGATGACGGGATCAAGGTCAGCGCCCGGTCGACCCGCGAACTCGTCGCGCAGGGCCTCGATCTGGCCGCGGTGATGCAGACCGCGAGTGCGGCCGTCGGAGGATTCGGAGGTGGCCATCACGCCGCCGCGGGCGCCACAATCCCTCCAGGAACCGAGGAGAAATTCCTCGAGATCGCGAACCGCATGGTCCGGGAACAACTCGGCGGAACGTCGCGTCCATCGGTTGAAGAATGACCGCGACGCGAGAAGGAAACCGACTCGTGGTCGCAAACCTTTTATAAGCCGCGCCACTTCGACGGCCGCTTCTCTGGAGAACGGAGAGCCGATGACTCATGACGCCTCGCGGCCGCGGGGCGGAAGGAGGTCTCCACGATGGCCAAGCCAATGTATGTTCGCTTCGAGATGCCGAAGGACCTGATCGACAAGACCTACCAATCGATCGAGCTCGCGAAAGAGAGCGGGAAGGTCCGCAAGGGGACGAACGAGGTCACGAAACTCGTTGAGCGCGGGGAGGCGCAGTTCGTCGTCATGGCGGAGGACGTTCAGCCCGAAGAGATCCTCGCCCACATGCCGCTGCTCTGTGAAGAGAAGGGCGTGCCCTACGCGTACGTCCCGAGCAAGCAGGAGCTCGGCGTGGCCGTGGGCCTCGGCAAGGCAACGGCCTCGATCGCGATCCTAGACCCGGGGAAGGCGAAGCCCATGCTCGACGACCTGTCCAGCAAGCTTCGCGCGATGAAGAAGGCCTGAGGCCTCCGAGGAACGAGGAGACACGATGGCCGACGAGGACAGCATCCCGGCGGAAGTCGTCGAGGTCGTCGGCCGCACGGGGATGACGGGCGAGGCGGTCCAAGTCAAAGTACGCGTCCTCGACGGTCGCGACAAGGGACGGATCATCACGCGGAATGTGAAGGGCAGCATCCAGGTCGGAGACGTGCTCATGCTCCGCGAGACCGCACGCGAAGCCCGCAAGCTCTCGGTCCGGTGAGACGATGCCCGTCCGCCGCTCCTGCTCGTTCTGCGGCAACGAAATCGAGCCGGGGACCGGCAAGATGTTCATCCGCAAGGACGGGACGATCTTTCTGTTCTGCTCCCACAAATGCCAGAACAACATGCTCAAACTCGGACGCGTGCCCCGCCGGACTCCTTGGACGCAGGCCTTCCGTCGCGCGGCGGGACGAACGGTGACCGAGCGGGCGATCGTCACCGAGGAGGTGCCGCTCGCGGCCGAAGCCGCGCTCGCTCAGGCCATAATCGACGCGCCCAAGGGGAAGGACATCCCCGCGGACCTCGCGGACCTGATCGACAAGAGGCTCGGGCCCGATCTCCCGCGTGGCGAGGTCGAGAAATTCTTCTCAGGGTTCATCGGGAGCGACACGTTCCGGAATTCCATCCTGGGTTGGGCGAGGAAGAAGCACGGAGCGAAGCCCGTCACCCACGTCGAGAAGGCGGAATTCGTCGCATGGAAGGATTCTCAGGACGGGCGCCGCGTGTTCAAGTCCTGGCTCGACGGACAGTGGGCCCAGGTGAAGGGTCGCAGACGTGAGAAGCCCGCGGAGGAAGACGAAGCCCCCGCGCCGACCGCGAAGAAAGCGAAGAAGGGGGCGTAGCGTGCCGGAGCGCACGTTCGTGCTCCTGAAGCCGGACGCGGTGCAACGTGCGCTCGTCGGAGAAATCGTCGGACGATTCGAAGGCCGCGGATTGAAAGTCGTCGCCATGAAAATGGTCCGGGTCCCGCGATCCCTCGGCGAGACGTACTACGCGGAGCACAAGGGCAAGTCGTTCTTCGAGCCATTGATGTCGTACATCACCACGGGGCCGGTCGTCGCAATGGTTCTCGAAGGGGACGGTGCGGTGGCAGCCGTGCGGCGCATGATGGGGAAGACGAACTCCGCGGAGGCGGAGCCCGGGACGATTCGGGGAGACCTCGCCCTCACGATCGGAAGGAACCTGATCCACGGCTCCGACTCCCTGGAAAGCGCGAAACGTGAGATCCCGTTGTTCTTCAAGGCCGACGAGGTCCAGTCGTACACACGGGTCGACGAGGCGTGGCTTCGCGAATAGACGCCGGATCGCCTCAAAGAGGCCTCCGAACACGCCGTTGTCACGGGAGAATCTTCTAATATCCTCGATTTCTTGGTCCGCCCATCATGGCCTCCATTCGCCAGCCGATCGTCTCCGTCCTGGGCCACGTGGACCACGGGAAGACGACCCTGCTTGATCGGATCCGCGGCACGGGCGTCGCCGGGCGCGAGGCAGGTGGCATCACGCAGCACATCGGGGCCACCGAGGTCCCGCTCGCGGCGATCCTCGAGATGTGCGGCGACCTCGTGACGGGCAAATCGTTCCGCATCCCCGGCCTCCTCTTCATCGACACGCCAGGTCACGTCGCGTTCTCGACCCTTCGGGCCCGCGGCGGCGCCCTCGCGGACCTCGCGGTGCTCGTCATCGACGTCAACGAGGGGTTCCGGCCACAGACGATCGAGAGCCTGAACATCCTGAAGCGATACAAGACGCCGTTCGTCGTCGCCGCGAATAAGATCGACCTGGTCCCCGGATGGCGAAAGCACGAAGGAAAGCCGTTTATCGCCTCCTATCAGGACCAACCGCCCTCGGCGCGGGACGAGCTCGACAAGCGCATGTACGAACTCGTCGGGCGTCTCTATGAGCACGGATTCTCCGCAGAACGATACGACCGCGTCGCCGACTTCACGACGAACATCGCCGTCGTGCCGGTGAGCGCGAAGTTCGGGGAAGGCATCCCGGACCTCCTTCTCATGCTGATCGGCCTCGCGCAGCGGTTCCTGGAGGAGCAACTCGCGACGACAGACGGGCCCGCGGTCGGGACGATCCTCGAGGTGAAGGAGGAAAAGGGCCTCGGGATCACGGTGGACGCGATCCTCTATCAAGGCACCCTGTCGAAAGGGGACACGATCGTCTTCGGGACCACGGGCAAGCCAGGGACGACGAAGGTGAAGGCCCTCCTCAAGCCCAAGCCGCTCGACGAGATCCGGGATCCCCAGGAGCGCTTCGACTCCGTGCCGAAGGTGTCGGCGGCCGCCGGGGTCAAGATCCTCGGGAGCGGACTCGAACGCGCTGTTGCGGGGGCTCCCCTCCGGGCGGCGAAGGGGAACCTAGCCGCCGTCGTCGAGGAAATCTCGAAGGAGTCCCAGGTCCACATCGAGACCCAGGAGGACGGGATCCTGGTGAAGGCGGATGCGATCGGTTCCCTCGAAGGCCTGGCGTACGAGTGCAAGCAGGCCGCGATCCCGATCAAGTTCGCCCGCCTCGGACCGGTGTCGCGCCGCGACGTCACGGATGCGGCGACGGTCCGGGACCCGCTGCACCGGGCCATCCTCGCCTTCAACCTGGAGATCCTCCCCGACGCGAAGGTCGCGCTCCTAGAACATCGGGATGTGAAGCTGATCGAGAACGACGTCATCTATCGGCTCATCGAGGACTATCAGACTTGGCGGGACGAGCGGAAGCGGGCGATCGAGGAAGCGAACCGGAAGGAGATCGCATACCCCGCGAAACTCCTGTTCCTGCCCGACAACGTGTTCCGGACGTCGAAGCCCGCGATCTTCGGGGTGCGGGTCCTCGGAGGGCGCATCCGGTCGGGCGAGTCCCTCATGCGAAAGGATGGTCGGCCGCTCGGCCGGATCAAGGCGATCCACAGCGGGGAGAAGAGCCTCGACCAAGCGGTCCAGGGTCAAGAGGTGGCCATCTCCGTGGACGGGGTCACGATCGGACGGCAGATCCAGGAGGGGGACATCCTGTACGTCGACCTGCCGGAGGCCCACGCGCGGGCCCTTCGCGACCGCAAGGACCTGAACCCGGACGAGGTCCAAGTCCTCGAGGAGTTGGCGACCATCAAGCGGAAGGAGGATCCGTTTTGGGGGATGTAAGCGAGCTCCAGGCGCAGCTGCCGAAGAAACATCTGTGCAAGGACTGCGACAAGTGGTACGGGCAGGAGGACGACGAATACGGCCCGTGCATGTACAAGAACTTCCGCAAGGAAAAACGATACGTCACTTACGGTTACCATGAATGCGACGAAGTCGAGGAACTCGAGCGGCGGGTGAGGATGTGGAAGGAGCGCGGATCCGACGGCTCGAGGAACAAGACATCGACGCCGCCATCGCCCTGACAGACCTCGAGCAATGGGGCTACACCCGCGCCGATTTCCGGCGGCTTCGCGCCTTCTCCCCCGATGGGTGCTTCGTCGCGGAATCGGACCGTCGGGTCGTCGGCGTGCTCACGACGACGGCCTACGACGGACTCGCGTTCCTCGGCGCGGTCATCGTGAGCCCTGACCTCCGCGGGAAGGGTGTAGGGCGCGCGATGATGGAGGCCGCCTTGGACCATCTTCGCGGGCAGGGCGTGCGGACCGTGCGCCTGAACGCGTACCTGGACGCGATTCCCTTCTACGAAAAACTGGGATTCCGGCGGGAGTACGAGGTCATCCGATGGCACGGGGACGCGGTCACCGGGAGGATGCAGGGGGTCCGCCCGGTTCGGTTCGACGACCTCGAGCCGCTCTCCCGATTCGATGAGCGATACTTTGGCGCGAACCGACGCGTCTTGTTGGAGCGGCTCGCCGACGAATTCCCGTCGACCTTCCTGGTGTCCGAGCATCGAGGTCTCCTGCGCGGGTTCATCGTCGGGAATGCGAGTGGAGACTCCTGCGAAGTCGGTCCCTGGGTCGCGCGGCCGGGGTCGGGCCCAGCGGCCACGGACCTCTTTGGAGCGTTGGTGGTCGCCGCCGGGGCGTCCGAGGTCGCGTTCAGCGGGCCTTCGCGGAATGAGGCCCTCCTGAAATTCGTCCGCGGGCTAGGCGTTTCGGAGGCCTTCCGGGCGCTTCGGATGGCCTGGGGAGCCGACGAATTCGCCGGCGACCCGGAAGGGATCTGGGCCCTCGGCGGCTTGGAGAAAGGCTGAAATCGCCCACGGTCTTCCGTGGGCCGATGACGGAACGACGGCTCCTGGCCCTCGTGGCCCTCCTCATCGGCGTAATCGGAGGGCTCCTGATCCTGATCGACGCCTTACCGGGCTTCCGGCAGATCTCTGACCTCGGCCAAGCCCTCTCGGGTCTCGTCGGCCTCATCCTTGGACTCGCGATCCTCGCGGCGAGCCTCTTGATCTATCGGAGCCAGTACAGTTCCGGAGGCATCCTCGACCTCCTCCTGGGAATCGTCGTCCTGGTCCTGCGACTGAACTTCACGGGAGCAATCCTCGCGATCGTCGCGGGTGTCATTGGACTCATCGCCGCCGGGGCGGGGACACGGCGGCCCTAGGTCCGGTCAGATTCGAGGACCGATGAACTGCCACAGCACGAGTCCGAGGATCAAGAAGGCGAAGGTGTAGCTCACGTTCCGGACGATGCGGTCTCGCTGCGGGACGGGAATCCCTTTCCGGAGGCGCGAGACGAGTCCCTCGATCCCGTCCTTGAAGAGGAAGCCGCCGTCCAAGGGGACGGCCGGCAGCGCATTCGTGGCCCCGAGCATGGCGTTTAGCCAGAAGAGCCAGTAGCCTGTGTTCGCGAGGAGCCAGAAGACCGGGGCAGGCAAGGCCGCGAACGGCCCGCTGATCCGATAGAAGCGGATCGCGGGATCGTCGATCGGGGCGCGTCCCTGGAAGGGGAGGGAGATGTAGGTTAAAATCGCCCCGGGCACGCCGCCGAAACGGCCGGGGTTGGTCAGCGGGTGATAGTAATCCGTGCTCACGTCGATCGCAAAGATCCCCATGATCGGGCGCCCCGTGCCCGCTTCCGCGATCAGGGTCACGTGGTACTGCGTGGACGTGGAGGTCGTCGGATCGAACGTCGTCACGGAAACGTTCTGCCCTGCCTTCACCAACGCGATCGCACTACGAAAGTCGGAATACGTGTGCACCGGCGTCGCGTTGAGCTCGGTGATCACCGTGTACGCCTGGAGCCCCGCATCGCGGGCGGGAGACATTCCCTCAGAGAAGCGCACGATTCCGACCCCGTCGTGGACGGGAGCGACGGACGCCATCATGATGGAGGAGAAGAGGAACGCGAAGAGAATCGCGAGCAGGAGGTTCACGGCCGGCCCCGCGGCGTAGAGCCGCGCGCGTTCGCGGCGCGGGAGGGCCCGCATCTCGTCCTCGTCCGGTTCGACGAAAGCTCCGATCGGGACGATCAACAGGATGAGGCCGAGGGAGCGGATCTTGATCTTCGCGGCCCGCGCGAGGATCCCGTGGGAGAACTCATGGAGGATGATTGCGACCGCGAGCCCGAAGATCCCGTAGCCGAGGGGAATGATCGGGTTGATGCCGGGGAGGCCAAGGAGCAGATCGGGCGACGGTGGATTTCCGCGCACAGCCGGATTCTGCACCAACGTCGCCTCCCAGATCAGGAGGACGGTGGTCCCGACCATCGCGAGCGCCACGAGGACGATCGACAGGTCGCCGAATCCCTTCCAGAACCGTGCGGGCCGCGCGATGCGGTCAATCAGCTGCCGACCCCGGACCGTCTTCCAGAGGAGGAATGGCCCAGCGGGAGGAGGCGAGGGTGAGAGTCCTCGCGGCTCGAGGACGCCGCGGCTCTGGAGCGCGTACAGGAGAAGGGTCCAGAGGACGATGGCTCCCGCGGCGATTAGCACAGAGTCGAGAAACGCCATGCGAGGCTCCGAACGAACCTGCGGGTCTATTTCAACCTATCTCGCGGTCATCTCACGGTTCCAGATGTCATCGGGCAAGTCATCGTAGACGGCGAAGGCAGACGCTTCCGGCTTCAGGGCTTGGGGTTTCGAGAGGGCCTTGATGCGTTCGACGCGAAGGATCCAGTAATGGATGCGCCACATCTTGCCCTTCTTGATCATGACCTCCTCCTGGCGGGTCGTCAGAAGGCCTGCCTCCTCCAGCATGTAGAAGACGTCGCGGTCCGCCACGTCGAGGTTGTTGTCGATCGCTTCCGTCTCGAATCCGAAGAACGACATGAGGTAGTCCGCGAGGGCTCGTAGGTCCACCTCGGTCATCCCCCTTTTCCCGACCGTGACCCGGAGGGCGGCGATCATTTCGGACATCGTCACGACGGGCATTCGAAGACATTGTCTTCACCCGGACTGCGACTTAAAAGGCCGTCGAGCCCATTCCTGTTCCTGAGTCTGATTCCGGAAAAGGCGGTGGAATGGCGGTGGCGAAGCGGCGGATTCTTCATGCGATGGCGTACGTGACGGCTCCCGATCGGTCGACGGCTCGACGCATCGCACGGGCGATCATCGAGCGTCGGCTCGCCGCGTGCGCGAACCTCTGGCCCGTCGAATCGATCTATCGCTGGCGGGGCAAACGCGAGGAGACGAACGAGTTCGTCATCGTGTTCAAGACGCGTCGATCGCTCCTGGAAAAAGTGATCGCGGAGGTCCGCCGAATACACCCTTACGAGGTCCCCTGCATCGTCTCGTACCCGATGGGCCCCGCCCTTGGAGCGTTCGCCGACTGGATCGATTCGGAGACGCTTCAGCGGTAGACCGCGATCGCCCCGTATCCGACGGCCATGTGGGAATCGCGGCTCACGTCGCTCGACGTCGCGTACTTCAGGAGGGTGGCCGCTTTCGCGCCGAGCTGTTTCGCGGCGACGAGCATCGCGGTCACAGGACCATAGCCACACATCGAGATCTCCGACTGAATCACCTTCGCAGCGAAGCCCTTCGCGTCCAGCGCGAGGATCTTCTCGATCGCCTTCGCATCCTGCTCCTTGGCAAAGGCGGGGGCCGTGAGTCCTCGGGTTGGGAGTTGATAGTACTGGGGCCCCACGTGCGTGAAATCGGACGAGGCGATGAGGAGCACATCCTTGCTCTTGACCGCGTCGGCGACGAGGCCGCCGACCTCGGAGGCCAAGTCGTATTCCTGGAAGGCCATGCAAATGGGCACGAATCGGAGGGAGGCGTTGAGATGCTGAAGGAACGGCAACTGGACTTCGATGCTGTGCTCGTCGTGGTGCGCCCGAACGTCATCCTCGAGGGGCGGTTTCAGGAGACGCCCGTGGAGTTCTTCGTCGACAGGGACGGTCCCGAGGGGCGTTTGCCACCCTTGGTCCATGAGGGCCAGCGGGGCGCCCGCGCCATGATGGTTCGGTCCGAGGATGACGACGGAGGCTGGCCAACCGTCCTCAGCCAGGGCCGCGTAACTGTGAGCTGCGATCGGACCCGAATAGGAGTATCCCGCGTGGGGCACGACGAGCCCGACGATCCGCCGATCACCGCGGCCCACCTGGGGCACGCGGCCCGGACCCAACGGATGCGTGTAGCACTCGCGGATCTGGCGTAGGAGGGCCTCTTTCGAGCGTTCGTAGAAAGCTCCCGCCACGGCCGGGTATCGCATCGAGGCGCCCCGTCACAGGGACGCTTCGTAATCATCGATCGTCATGGTAAACTCTCCGTCCGACTTCAACGCGCCGCGGGCCTTGAGGACTTCGCGGGTCAGGAGCCAGTACACGGTCGCGAGCGCGCGACGTCCTTTGTTGTTCGTCGGGATGACTAGGTCCACGTCGCGGGTCTCGTTGTTCGCGTCGCACAGGGCGACGACCGGGATGCCGATATTCAGCGCTTCGTGAAGGGCCTGCTGGTCGGCCGCCGGGTCGGTGGCCAAGAGCACCTCGGGCTCGATGAATTCCGGGAGGTTGGGATTCGTGAGCGTGCCGGGGACGAAGCGCCCCGCGAGCACCTTCGCGCCGATTTGCTTGGCGAAGAGCCGCGCGGGCTTTTGCCCGTACTGCCGGGCCGCGACGACCAAGATGTTCTCCGGCTTGAATCGTGCGAGGAACTTCGCCGCCTCCCGGATGCGCGTGTCCGTCTTCTTGATGTCGAGGACGTAGAGGCCGTCGATCCGAACCTTGTAGATGAACGGCTTCATGTCGGCGCTTTTCTGCTGCGTCCCGATGTGGACGCCCGACGTGAGGTAGACGTCCTCGGGGACGAGCAATCCCTGGACACCGGTCTGCTCTTCTTCCTGCATCACGTTCCTTCCTGGAGGGTTTCCTCGATTCGGATCAGTTCGTTCAGCTTCGCGGTACGTTCCCCGCCGACGGCGCCGGTCTTGATCCCGAGGCAGGCCCACCCGACGGCCAGGTGGGCGATCGCGTCGTCCGTCGTCTCGCCGCTTCGGTGCGACATGATGGTCGCGTAGCCGGACTTGCGGGCCAGCTCGACCGCGGCGCGCGTATCCGAGAGCGTGCCAATTTGGTTCGGCTTAATAAGGATAGCGTTGGCCGCTTTCGATTCGATTCCCTGACGAAGTCGCTTGACGTTCGTCACGAAGATGTCGTCGCCGATCACCTTGCAACGGTCCCCCACGCGTTTCGTGAGTTCCGCAAACGCTGCGAAGTCCTCCTGGTCGAACGGGTCCTCGACGCTGAAGAGGCCGTAGGTCCGAATCAACTCCTCGACGAAATCAATCTGCTTCTCCCGGGTTAGGGATCGGTCGTTGTAGTGATACTGGCCTCCCCGGAAGAACTCCGATGCGGCGAGGTCGAGAGCCGGGGAAACGGGGAATCCGAGGTCTCGGCTTTTGGCCGCGCACACCTCGGCGAGGAGAGCGAGCGCCTCCTCGTCCTTGAGCTTCGCGATCCACGCACCCTCGTCCCCACGCCCGAGCGGTTCGTTGGGGAACTTCTTCGCGAGGGAGTCCCGGACCGCGGCGTGCACCGAGGCGTTGGCGAACACGTTGTCGACCGCCTTCGGGGATTGGGAGACGACCAAGTATTCCTGGATCGTGGTCCCTCCGATGGCGTGCCGCCCTCCCCCGATCACGTTCCCGAAGGGAAGAGGCAGGGCGACCTTGGATTTTCCCGCGACCCATCGGAAGAGAGGAACTCCTGCGGCAGCAGCGGCGGCCTTCGCAGCCGCGATGGAAACCGCCGTGGCGACGTTTCCGCCGATCCGCGAGAACTGGTCGGTCCCGTCGATGGAATGCAGGGCGGAATCGAGTCCGACTTGGTCATCGACATCGAGACCTCGAAGTCGCGGCGCCACCGTCGCCCTGAATTCGCGAATCGCCGCGGTCACTCCGCCCTTCGGAAAGGCCGGAGGTTCGTACTTTCCCGTGCTCGCGCCGCTCGCGGCGGCGGCCCGCCCGAAGGCACGGCCCGCCTGGAGGTCGACCTCGACGGTCGCGTTTCCGCGGCTGTCCAGAATCCTGCGAATCGAGGCGCCTTCAATCGAAGGCATCCCGCACCCTCGGGACGCTCAGGGGGCAGTCTCCTGAGGCGAACTCAGAAAAGGCGATCTGCTGTGCGTCGTCATGCAAGCTCCCAAGAACGCCCGTCGGCGCACCCATCGAGATCTGCAGCGCTCGGGCCCCGATCATCCGGGCTCGTTCAAAACGAGTGTACGGCATGAGAACCTACTCTTCGCGCGCTAGTTTGCCCTCGCACTTAAAGATTTCCGCGCGACCGAGCGGCCTTCGGATCCTGTGCGCCTCACATCCCGGCTGGCCGACCGCCGAGGCCGAACTTGTCTCGGATCACGATTAGGTAGATCACGATGATCAGCGGGAAAATTACCCCGATGTAGCTGGCAGTTCCGATGCTGAGCACGACCGATATGAGGTTCACGATGAGCGCGATCCACCACGCCCACGAACGCATCCGCCACAAACCGATCGCCACTGCAAGCGTGATGAGCCCGAGAATAAGGAGGACCCCGCCAATAATTCCGGCAAAGGCGGCCAGGAAACCTGCGCCCGCGGTAGCCCCCAGGGCCGCGAGCCCCAATAAGCCGATTCCCAGAAAGAGCTCGCCTATTCCCGCAAGGAACGATAGAATCGCGATGATCGCGACACCGATGGGGCGCTTGGGAGGCATCGCGCCATACATGCCCGGTGGCATCGGTGGTGGCATGGCCGGCGGCATCCCTCCAGATGGTGGAGCTGCCATTGATAGTCCCTCGCCGCGGCATCGAGGTTACATTATATAAGTATTACCAATAAAAACCGCTCCATCCAGCGTGGGACTGATAATTCGGACCACTATGTTTATCCGTGGTCCGTGGTTTGGCGCGGGCGGTGATTCCCCCATGGTGCAAGGTTATTGCGTGAAGTGCCGAGCCAAGCGGGAGATCAGTAACGCGGTCGCCGTGAAGCTTAAGAACGGCAAGCCCGCGATGAAAGGCAAGTGTCCCGTCTGCGGCACAACGATCATGAGGATCGGAGCCGCGAAGTAGGCTAGGCCGGATCGACCTCGAGTCCGAGATTCTCATCGAGGAGATTATTAATACGCCCAGCCGCTAGACGGGGTCGGGTGCCCGCGTGAAGGTCCCGGACATCAAGGTGACGCCTCCCGGTCCGAAGGCGCGCGCCATCGTGGAACGAGACCGCACGTTTGTCGCGACGACCACGAAGTCCGCGCCGATCGTCATCCGAAAGGCGTCCGGTTCCGTCGTCGAAGACGTCGACGGGAACCTGCTCATCGACTTCTCCTCCGGGATCTCCGTCCTGAACATCGGCCACGCGCATCCCAAGGTCGTCGCAGCCATCGCCAAGCAGGCCGCAGACTTCACCCACTTCGCCGGGACCGACTTCTACTACGACATCCAGACTCGCGTCGCAGAACGTCTCGCGAAACTCACGCCCGGGAAGCATCGGAAGAAGGTGTTCTTCTCGAATTCTGGAGCGGGGGCGAACGAGGCGGCCATCAAGGTCGCAAAGCTCCACAAGAAGCGCCAGATGTTCCTCGCCTTTCTCGGGGCCTTCCATGGCCGGACGCAGGGGACGCTCGCCCTGACCGCGAGCAAAGCGAAGCAACGAGCCGGATTCTTCCCGATGATGCCCGGCGTCGTCCATGTCCCCTACGCCTACTGCTACCGCTGTCCGTACAAGCTCGAGTATCCCTCGTGCGACCTGTACTGCGCGAACATCATCGAGGACGCCTACCTGAAGACCGTGGCTCCTCCCGAGGATGTCGCGGGGATCTTCGTCGAGCCGGTCCAGGGCGAGGGAGGATACATCGTCCCTCCCGCGGGCTGGATGGATCGGATCGCGAAGATCGCGAAGGACAACGACCTCCTCCTGATCGACGACGAGGTCCAGACCGGGTTCGGCCGGACCGGGAAGATGTGGGGAATCGAGCACTCCAAGGCGGTCCCGGACATCCTGACGACCGCGAAATCGATCGCCTCTGGCCTGCCGATGGGGGCCACCGTGTTCCCTGCGGAGATGGACTTTCCGGAGTCGGGGAGGCACTCGAACACCTTCGGAGGGAACCCGGTCGCCTGCGCGGCTTCCTTGGCCACCCTTGATGTGATCGAGGAAGAGGACCTCGTAGCCCGCAGCGCGAAACTCGGCGAGTATCTCGCCAAGCGCCTCGACGAGATGAAGGGACGATTCGAGTTCATCGGGGACCGGCGCGGGCTGGGCCTCATGCAGGCGACGGAATTCGTGACGGACCGCAAGTCAATCAAGCCGAACCCGAAACTCCGGGACGCGATCGAAGAGGATGCGTACAAGCATGGCCTCATCCTCCTGCCCTGTGGCGAATCCTCGATGCGGTACATCCCCGCGCTGAACATCCCGAAGGACGTCCTGGATGCCGGCCTCGAGGTCCTCGAGGCCTGCTTCTCACGGGCGGCCCGCTAGCGCCCCTGAGAGCAACGTTCTGATTCGTCGCTTGCAGCCCTCGTGGGCCGGTGGGATTCAAATACCGTCACGCCTTCCCATTGGCTATGGCCGAGGGAGGAGGCGCGGCCCCGCCAACGGACGCAATGCGGGGTGCGCGAGGTGTCTCGAGTGTCATTGTAATCGTCGTGGCCATCATCACTTTCGTGGCCGGATTGGGACTCGGGGCCTTTGTGCTCGCCCCCGCGCCCGCGCGGACGGCCCCGACGACCCTGTTCCTGGGGACGAATACCCCGTTCCCGCCGTTTGAATTCCGGAACAGCACGACCGACCAGCTCCAAGGATTCGATATCGAGATGATCGAAACGATCCTCACGCGCGCCGGGTACACCGCCAGTCAGAGGCAGTGGACGGACTTCCGAGACTTCCAGCCCCTGCTGACGGCGGTCGCCGCGGGCCGTATCGACATCGGGGTCGGTGCCATCACATTGAGCGGGACCACAGGCGCCTCTCGGAACAATACTCTCAGCTTCTCGAACTCCTACTTCCTCTCGAACCAGGGAATCTTGAAGAACAGGGCGGACCCCACGCCCTACTGCGCGGCGGCGACTTGCACGGTCGCGGAGCTGAACAAGACCACCCTCCTAGTCGGCGTGCAGGCGATCACGACGAGCGAGTTCTGGGTCGAGGACAACCTGAAAGCCGTCACGGGTGCGAACCACCTGAAAATCTACCCAGATGTGACGCAGGTCTTGACTGCGCTTCAAAACCACGTCGTGGATATCGTCGTCATCGACAAGCCCGCTGCGGACGGGATCTCGAATAGAAACCCCGCATTCGTTGTCGGTGGCACCATCATCACGAACGAGCTGTACGGATTCTGCGTGCAGAAAGGTGACCCGTTAGGCCTCCTGCCAAAGATCAACGCGCAGCTGGCATCGATGAAGGCGGACGGGACCTACACAACAATCTTGAACAAGTGGTTCTAGATCGGCCGTCACGCGGCCCGCGGAAGCTAGGTTTGCCACTCTCCCGCAAACCTTTTGCCTTATTCCCCGTTCGCGCCGCGCCACATGGGACTGCCGGCCTACGTCAAACGTCAACGACAAGCACCCATCCTCAGTCCCGCGAACGGCGTTCGTGTCGTCGAGATGGTCGTAGGAGGCCTGTTGGTCATCTCCCTGTTCGAGTTGGCGCTCCATTACGACATCCGTGATCCGAATCTTTGGGTTAGATACGGAATCAGTTTCGTCCGCGGATTTTGGGGGACTTTGGGCTACATCGCTTTGGTTCTGCCCGTGAGCGTCGCCCTCGGTTTCGGAGCCGGTTGGGCGCGCGTCTCCCGTCATCGGCTCCTCTCGTGGCCCAGCGCGGCCTACATCGACTTCTTCCGCGGTATCCCGCTCATCGTTGCCATCCTCTTCGCTTTCCTGTACGGGGTCGACTTCATCCCCGAAAGAATCCGGTTCTTCCTGGAAGATGCGCTCGGCATTTCGGCTAGCAGTCTGCCGTACGCAATGGCCGCTCTCGCGCTAGCGGCGCACTCGGGCGCCTATCAGGCAGAAATTTTCCGCGCAGGATTCCAATCCATCCCCCGAGGTCAGGTGGAAGCGGCCGAAGCCCTTGGCTTGCGCCACTTCCAATCGATGACCTCTGTGATCCTCCCGCAGACATTCCGGCTGAGCTTGCCGCCCCTCGGCAACGAACTTGCAGTCCTGATCAAGGATACATCGGTTCTGGGTGCGTTCGGCGCCAGTGAGCTGGTCGGACTTGCCTCGGAATTCACTCAGCAAATCCCAATTTCGGGGGGACAGCTGGTGTGGCAGTTCGCGATCTGGACCGCGATTGCGCTGACCTACTTCGTGATGACGTTCCTCGTGACACGCGTGCTCCACCTTCTCGAACGGCGATTCCGAACGCCCGGCCTCGAGGTCGTGTCATTGTGATTCGCACCGAGGGTATCCACAAGTTCTTCGGGGCCCTCCATGTCCTCCGCGGGATCACCCTCGAGGTAGCGCGTGGAGACGTCCTCGTCATCATCGGCCCAAGCGGCTCCGGGAAGAGCACCTTCCTGCGGTGCATCAATCTCTTGGTGCGGCCGGATGAAGGTCGCGTCTTCATCGACGGAGTTCAAGTCAACCGTCCCGAAATCAGCCCCGAGTGGGTCCGGGAACAGGTCGGGATGGTCTTCCAGAGTTTCAACCTCTTCACGCACCTGACGGCCCTTCAGAACGTGACCCTCGCGCCGATTCGAGTCAAGAAGCTCTCGAAAGACAAAGCTGAAGCGAAGGCTCGGGAGCTTCTCGCCCGCGTAGGACTGGCCGAGAAAGCGGAGGCGTATCCGGCCCAACTCAGCGGCGGCCAGCAACAACGGGTCGCGATTGCTCGCGCGCTGGCCATGGATCCGAAGGCGATGCTGTTCGATGAGCCGACCTCCGCCCTGGACCCGGAGTACATCCGCGAAGTCCTCGATGTCATGACCAACCTGGCTCGAGACGGCATGACGATGATTGTGGTGACGCATGAGATGGGTTTTGCGAGCAGCGTCGCATCCCGTATCGTGTTCATGGACGCTGGACTCATCCTGGAAGAAGGTCCTCCAGCAGAAATCTTCGAGCATCCTCGAAACGAGCGCACCCGCGCCTTCGTGAGCAAAATCCTCCGGTGAGGTCATGACGCGGAAACTTGGCTATGCGCGAGAGCGACTCGTTCGGTCGGTGGAAACGATTCTCGCGGTCCTCATCATCATCGGCGTCGTCGCGTTCATCTACGACGTTATGGCGGGAAGCCGAGGGCTCGATATCGGCTACATCTCGGCGAACTGGTTGCGGTACGTCCGTGCGGTCGAGATCAACCTCTCGGTCACTACGATCTCTTTCGTCTTGGGGATGGGAATCGGCTTCCTCGTCGGGTGGATCCGGACCGTCCGCGCCCCGCCCATCCAAAAAATTCTACAGGACTTCCGGCAGGCAGAGAAACAAGGCCGCGCAAGGGGGAAACCGGCTCTCGTCGCGACCCTCATCGCGTCGGGCCTACGACACTATGTGAAGCGAGTTGCAGACGCATACGTAGAGGCTATCCGCGGCACACCCTTGTTCGTCCAGATCATCTTCGCCTATACGGTCATAACCGTCTCCTACCCCCGGCTCCCCGGTGTGGAGTTCTTCGCGGGCGTCGTGGCCCTGACAATCAACACGGGAGGCTACCAAGGCGAAATTTACAGGGCGGGATTGCAGACCGTTCACACGGGTCAAGTCGAGGCAGCAAGGGCGATCGGGCTCTCGCGGTGGGGCGCCATGCGCTTCGTGGTTCTTCCGCAGGCTCTTCGACTCGTAATTCCGCCCCTCACCAATGAGTACATCGGTCTGTTGAAAGCGAGCGCGCTTCTCTACTACATCAGTCTTCTGGAAATCACATTCCTGTCGAAGCAAGAAAATTACCTCGGTCACCCCTTCGAAAGCTTCGCCCTAATCACGGGCATCTTCCTTCTCATCACCGTGACCCTTTCCAGATTGATCCAATATTTCGAGGTGAAGTACCGGATTCCAGGTCTGGGAATCCAGGCTGCGCCTGGCTAGGCACCTCAGGAACCACGGAAACCCCCATCCGCTTCAAAGGCTTCGAGAGGTGACGTCGTGATCCGACGGGCGGCTCATGCCATCCAACAGCAAGCCCACGGAGAACGGGCGCTCGAATCTCGGCATTTCTCGGTTCATAATGGCCGCATCGACTGCAGCGGTACGCGGCCCTGGAGCCGAGAGATTTCATCCGAACGGCGCAACCTGGACATCGAGGATTCTCGAGCTTTCGAGTGAGCAATGCAAGTCGGAGGATTTCGATTTTCTCGAGATTGACGGTCTTTGGGGAACGGCGCACCGCACCGATGACGCGAACCTTGTCGCCCGGCACCAGCAGTTGGACGATTCGTCGGAATTGTTTCGAGGGTTCGTATGCCGTTACCGCCTCGCCGTCCACTTCGAAGATGACGTGGCCGCCGGCAATTGTCTTTGGAGTTGAAGTCACGTTACCGCGGAAATCGACAGTCGTGAACGGCTCCCCCGGCCGACCTCGGGTCACATGGTCGTCCGTCCCTTGATTCGTCTCAAAAATCAGCCAACGTTCGGGCCGTTCGCCCTTGACCCTTTCCATCGCAGGCTCGAGCTCTTGCGGCTGATCCCCTCGAATTCCGAGGAGAATCGGGCACGGCGAACGAGGTGCAATGACCACTCGTTCGTTGTCGTAGTCATAATTGTTGAAGGTCGTGAGGAATCCCCGGTCCATCGCCATCACCGAATCAGGTTCGATGACTCGTCGGGTCCCCCACGCAGCTGGTTCGCGGTACGCGAGGATCTCATAGGTGCGATCCCGAGGTCGCCAAGCGGCCGCTGCCGCCGCTCCGATAATCCCACGGCCCTCCTTGTACGAGCGAACCACGCCCAGACCGCGAAGGCATCTGCGTGCCTCCCCGATCGTGACCACTCGCCGGACGGCATTCCAGTACAATCCAGGGGAGGGTGGGCGAGTGAGCACCACAAATCCTGGATTCGTGGTCGGATCGTCGAAGCACGACCAACGTTCCACCATCCTGGCAACTCGACCTGCGACGTCGTCCGCATCGACCGATCCGAAACTACGCGCATGGGATCGAATCTTCTGTCCATGGATCTTGCCAACAAGGGTCTCGGGCCCACGCCCGTGGCCCACCCGGAGACAGACCGCGCCGTTCCCCCGTGTTTTCCAAGGAATGTTCGGATTGAGCCGCACGAGCCTCGGATATCCAATCAGGTCGAAGTCTTCCGTCAGGTCGCGCACGATCTCCGTCGCGAGGAAGGTCGTGCACATTCCCCGGAGGCTATCCGTGTCGTCGACGCCAATCCGGAGGACCATCGGTCCCTCGAACGCGGACGTGCATCAAGAAACCGTCGCTGGCGGGGAAGCTTCAAATACGCTCGCCCAATTGGATGGCCCACCCGATGCCGATTCGAACTTTCGAACTCTCCAGAGTGGACGGACGCCGATTCGTCAAGGCAACGGAACAATGGCTGAACCTGCGCGTCGACCACAACAGCACCGTCACGCTGATCTCAGAACTCGGTGACCGCCAAGCCTCCGTCGACTTCCGCTTCACCGCGAACTATCATGCCTCCGAGGCGGTCGTCGGTCTCATCCAAATCGAGGGCAGCATCTTGTGGGAAGGCGATGCCCGCGCCCTCGTCAAGGGCTGGTCCGCTGGGGGCCAGATGCCGCCGGATGTAGCCCAGGAAATCCACACGGTCATCATGACAAATTGCATCCCGGAGGCAGTCCTGCTCGCCCGGGAACTCCGCCTCCCGCCTCCGATTCCAATCCCGCAGGTCAACATCCCGCAACAACCCGGGAAGCCCGCGAAAGGCCGCAGCCCCGAGATCGCTTGATCACTTGATGTGGTCGAGGCTGAAGGACCCGACGCTCACGCTCGACTTCGTGTACGTGTAGCGGATCCATCCGCGGCTCTGGACGTCGCAGATGCCTTTGATGCTCAAGAACGACTTGAGCTGCTCGACCTTGAACTCGATGCTGCCGTCCATCAGAGAGCCGAGCATCTGGATCTCCTGCTCCTCGTGCATGCCCTTCTCGATCACGTAGAACGCGACGGCCTTGTCCCGCTTCCGGCGGCCGACGAAGGGCTGGAGGAACTTGAAGGTGGTCGTCGGGTCGAGGTAGGCGATCAGCGTGGACACGCTCCGGAACCCGAGGCGGTACGTCGGGTACTTCTTCTTCCACTCCGCGGCCATCGTCTCGACCGCCTTCAGGATCGCTTGGTGGTCCGTCGCCTCGTCGATGTATGTCGTATTCGGGTCTGTCGCCTCCGCGCCCATGGACTTCGAATACGCGTCGATGTACCGGACCAGGCCGAGCTTCTCGTACTCCTCGTAGCCCGGTAGAACGAAGGCCATCTCGTCCCGGATGTCGGCGGGACTTTTGTCCGTCAGCACCCAAAGGACGGGGCTACCTTTCTTCAGGCCCTCCGCCATGAAGAGGTTCACGAGGACCTCTTTCCCGACGTATGCCGGGCCGTACACGGAGGCGTTGATCCCGAACGGGATGCCGCCGAACATGAGGTCGTCCAGGCGCGGGATGCCCGTCTTCACCTTCTGCTGCTTCACCTCGATTTGGAGTTCCTGCTCGCGGGCCTCGATGTCCTCCGAGATCAGGCCCTGTTCCCGCATCCGGAGTTCCTCCATCTTCTGCTGGAGGTATTTTTCCTTCGTCCGGACTTCCTCTTCCTTCTGGTTGATCTGGCCCTTCAGCTCCTCGAGGCGGGCCTTCATGTCGAGCTCCTCGGTCGATGCGCCCTGGGCCTTCGCCTCCTCGACCTTGCGCCGCTCCGCCTGGATCACCTTTTCGCGGTAGAGGAGGTCTTCTTCCCGCCGGAGGAGTTCCTCCTCCTTGTACGCGAGGGGCTCCTTGACCTTCCGGATCTCGTCGTCCTTCACCTGGAGGTCCTCCTGGAGCCGCTGGAGCTCCTGCTCCTTCAGCAGGATCGTCCGCTCCCGTTGGAGGATGTCCGCCTCTTTGCGGTTGAGCGCGCCGCCGATCTCCGTCTTCGACTTGCCTTCGAACGCCTGGGCCTCGAGGCGGACCTTGTTGTCGATCTTGTACTTGCTGACCTCGCCTTCGAGGCCGATAATCCGCTTCTTGAATTGTTCCTCCTTCGCGAGGTAGTCCTGCTCCATCTCCCGGAGCTCCTCTTCGAGCCTACGCTTCAGCTCCTCGTTGGGAGCGCCGCCTTCCTCCGGTCGCGCCGTGGCGAGGCGTTCCTCCTTCGCCCGCAAGAGCGCCTCCCGTTCGGCGACCTCCGCCTCCCGCTTCTTCACGTCCCGCTGGTCCGGCTTCATCTTCGCGAACCCGGATTCGATCTGTTTCTTGAGCGTGTCGTTCACGGACCGCATCTCGGCGACCTGGCCTTCGAGCGTCTCCCGGGCCTTCTCCCCCTGCTCCAGCCTCTTCTTCATCTCGGGGGAGGTGCCGGCTTTCATCTGCTGCGTCTTCACGTACTTGATGACCGCGATGGACCCTTTCTTGATGTGCTCGATCTCCTGCTCCAGTTCCTTCCGCTTCGCGATCTCCGTCTGCACTTGTTTCGACAGGGTCGCGGTCTCCTCGATGTACTTGACCGGATCGAACTTCCCCTGGCGGAAGTTCACGAGCTCCCGGTTCAAGGTGGAGCGCATCGCCGCGAGTTCGGCCCTCACGCCGTCCACCTCGAGGGCTTTCTCGCGCAGCTCCCGGACCTTGTCATCGGATGCCCGGTCGCTCGCGGCGCGGGCCGCGCTCCCGGCGCCGGAGGTCGTCGGGACGCCGAGCCAGTCCTGGAACGCCGTGTCCTCGCCGGAGAGCCATTTCCGAAGCGCCTCGTCCCGCGCGTCTCCGCCCCCGCCCCCGAGCCACGGTGTCCCACCGGATTCTCCCCTCAGCCAGGCGGCGGCACCGCGGTCCCCGGCGGCCGGAGCGACGTCCTGCTTCGAGCCGCAGACGACGCATTCCCCCTGCGGGTTCACTTCGCCGCCGCAGACGCGGCACGCCTGCTGGGAGACCGTGCCGTCGGTCGACTTCACTCCCATCGGAGCTGCGCCCCTCTGACCATCACGAGCATGACCGCCCTGAGTGGAATCGCTGGTGCTCGCTAGCCGCCCCGAGGGTATTTAATCGTGAGGACGGCATTATCATCCAGAGACCTACATCGCGGAGAAACCCGCCGCGATCGTCCCGTCGTATGCCGCCGGAAGAGTATTTATACGCTCGGACGAATCGGATGACATCTGAGGGCGTCCGAAGAGGGGCGAGCCGTGGGGACGGAGAGCGAGAAGCGCATCATCTTGCGGATCGACCCGAACGACGAGACGATTACCCTCAAGGACATCATGCAGCGGATCCAGGAGATCCAGCGGCAGCACCCCGACCTCGACGTGTTTTTCGACGGAGACGAGTACGCGGTCTGCTCCCGTCCGAAGGACAAACCGCGGGCGATCGCGGAAGCCGTCGAGGGCAAGAAGAAAGCCTGACGAACCGAACCCTTTTGGTCGCGCCCCGCATTGCGTCGGCCATGGCGCAACGGAAGCCCACGAAGGCGGAGCTGACCTCCGTCCCGATCGAACATCTGGACCTCGAGAAAACGACGTCCATCGCCGACCTCGTGGACGGATACAAGCGGATCTCGTTCCAGGCCCGGACCCTCGGGCTTTGCGCCTCCGTCCTCGAGAGCGCGATGACGGACCCGAAGTGCACGGTCTTCTTCGGCGGTGCAGGCGCCCTTACCCCTGGCGGGCTTCGGAAGGTGCTGCGCGACATGGTCGAGTTCGGCCTGGTCGACGTCGTGGTGACAACCGGGGCGATCGCCTACCACGACTACTACGAGGCCCACGGCCACCGGCACTACGCGACGACGCCCGAGGCGGACGACATCGTGCTGCGTGAGCACTTCCTTGATCGGGTGTACGACACGCTCGCGGACGAATCCCTCTTCCGGGAATGCGATGAGGAGATCGCGAACCTCGCGGACGGCCTCGAGCCGCGGCCGTACAGTTCGCGGGAATTCCTGTGGGAGATGGGCAAGATCGCCGCGAAAGATACGAACTCCCTGGTCGGGACCTGCTACCGGAAGGGGATCCCGTACTTCGTGCCGGCCCTGAACGACTCGTCGATCGGGATCGCCCTCACGAAGCACCATCACGATCGCCTGAAGGCGAAGAAGACCCCGATCGCGATCGACTCGATCAAGGACAACTACGAGATCGCGCAGGTGAAACTGAAATCCCCGCGGACGGGGGTCTTCTACGTCGGCGGAGGCACGCCGAAGAACTACATCTCCCAGGTCGAGGTGATCCAGGAGGTCATGGGCTACCCGGAGAATCCCCACATGTACGCGGCCCAGCTCACCGTCGACGTGCCGCAATGGGGAGGACTGAGCGGTTGCACATTCGAGGAGAGCCAGTCCTGGGGCAAGTTCCACAAGGACGCGAAGATGGCCCAAAGCCTCGTCGACGCGACGATCGGCTTGCCCCTCGTGGTCGGCTACCTGCTCCAGAAAGGCGTTCACAAGAAGCGGAAGCAGAAGAAGTATCGTTGGCGGGGCGAAGAGCTCGTGTCCCTGACGTGAGCCTCTGGCCCGTCACGTTCCTCGAGTCGAGCGCGAATACCGGTGCAGCAATTCCTCTTGCTCCGGTTCGATCACGCCACGAATCGTGCCGTACGCCTTGCCCGCCCGCTCGCGAATCTCCCGGATCGCGGCCTCGGAGGACACGCCCTGGTGGATGAGGAAGGCGGCCAACATCGTTCCGGTCCTCCCGCGGCCGGCATAACAGTGCACGAGGACCTTCTTTCCCTCGGCGAGTTTCGCGTCCACGAAGGAGACGAACTCCTCCACTTGGCCCAAGGTCGGCGGAGCGAAGTCCTCGACGCAGATCTTTTTGTGTTCGAAGCCCGCGTCCTCGATCTCGAAGGTGTTCAGCCGGTCGCACTCCAGACTCACGACGACCGTGTATCCCATCTTCCGCAGGCGGGCGAAGTCCCACTCCATGAATGCGGGACCCGGCAAGCCGGCGAGGCGACCGCCGTCGACGGTGTAGTAGAACATCTGCACGGGCGATGCCCATGCCTGCGGAGTAGTTCAAAATAGCGGCCTCGCCATGGTGTCCCCATGGCGCGCGGCCGCCTCACCCTCGGCCTCTACAATTCCTACGACCCCGTGAAGTTCGCGGAGGCCCATCGCCGGGCGCTCGCCCGGGCCGCCCCCATCGCCCTTGCGTTCGACGCGAACCTCGCGACGTTCGGTTTCCCCTTCGCGCAGGACCTGCGAACGCCGCGGGAGATCGCGACCTGGGTTTCCGGGACGACGAGCATCGGCGAGGACGGCCGGTACTTGCGGGAGCTCGCCGACGCCGGTCGTTTCGTCGCGTTCGACTTTCCGAAGCGGGGATTCCCGCCCCAGTTGGGAGAGGTCGTGGTCACGACGAACCGTCCGGATCCCAAGAAGTCGACCACGGCCCAGGCCCTCGCGGATCTCCTCCGCCGCGGCACCTCGATCGTCCTCGTCTTCGGCTTGGGCCCGCACGGCCTCGACGACCGAGAGGTCCTCCCGATGGGCCAGTACCATTTCGACCTCACCGGCCGCGGCATCGTCTTGGAGACCGCGACAGCCATCGGCGCGGCGCCCGCGATGATTGCGGCTCATCTCCGGGAATGAAGCCCGTCACGGAGAGCCCTTCGAAGGTGGGCTCATTTCGAGGACGGCGACGACGCGATCCGCAGTGATGAGCTCGCCCTC
>Ga0209701_10000303_pt1 | contig 27436 bp, 19 predicted proteins | sample CZO8metaG_4_FD_188356 | JGI IMG/M metagenome (GOLD analysis project Ga0209701, IMG submission 188356) | Vadose zone soil microbial communities from the Eel River Critical Zone Observatory, Northern California, USA - CZOApr15con2H3.8 metaG... | ecosystem: Environmental > Terrestrial > Soil >... | reverse complement strand
GGGCGCGTATTCGGCCATCGCGCGTTCGGCGACTTTGCCGAGTCGCGGCGCCGAATCGGATTTGAACAGATGCGCGCCGCCATAAACCGTGTGCACCGGTTGGCGGCGGCCCGTCTCGCCCGGATAGTCTTTCATCGACGCGACGTTCGCTCGTCGCAGGTCTTCACTGATTTGCTCGATCGCTTCGTCAGACAACGATTGCTTCATCGCGTGCCTTCCTCGCCATGCCCTGGGGCTCTTTGAGTTGAACGAAGACTCTATGATCAAAGCGGCGGGGCCGCAACTACGCCGGCCTTTGGTTAGTGGGATAAAAGTGTAGCGCCGGTTAACCTTGGCCTATCCCTCTGAGCACTAGAGCGGCCAAACGCTTGCTGAGGATAATAAGAAGCAGACCTAAGACGAGGTATACCAAAGCGCAGAGGGTGGCGACAATGAGCGCCCCCGGCGAAGTGTAGTGAGATATGAGCAAGCTATAGAGCCAATACAAAATCGCATAGGCGATGTCTGATACACCGAAAACTCGAAAGAGGATCGTCGCTATCGCTTTGTGGTCGCTCATGGTCCCGGTTTATATCACTGATCCGATGGCTCAGGAAAGAATGATTCTAGGTTGATGCTCGCGCCTGGCTCTGCTTCGATCATGAAAACAAAAAGGGCACGGTCGAACCGTGCCCTGATTTCTGAACGCTGGAGTTCTGGCCCTGCTTAGTTCATCGCGACGCTGGCGCCCGGATAGCCCGAGCCCAGTTTGGCTGAGTCGCCCTCGGCAAGCGTGTTGACCAGTTCCTGATGAAAGTAGTCGTGGCGCGCGGCCACCGGCGGCGCCACGCGTTTCGCATACATCTCTCGTGAGCGTTCGATGTCGTCGCGCAGGCGATCGTAGATGTCGCCCTGGTTCCGGCCCTCCTTAACTTTCTTTTCGTTGTAGAGTTTGATTTCGGAAACCAGCAGGCGCGCAAAGCGACGCGCATCGTTGTGCAGCCGGCGCTCTTCTTCGCCGACTTCGATCGGCAGGTCCGGCTCAGGTATGGCCGAGCGGCGGCGCGTGCTTCCCAGCGGCGTTGAATATTGCGCGGCAGAACCCGGCGCCATTGGCACAAAAGCTTGAGTCGCCGGCTCAGGCTCGACCATCGACGGCGCGGACACTGGCTCTGGCGCGAATTCTTCCGCGGCAACTTCCTCCTCAACTTCTTCCGCGCCAAATCCGGCCGCCGGTTCAGCAAAGACTTCGGCTTCGGGTACTGGCGCAAATTCGAAGGTAGATTCGGCAACAGCTTCGCTCACCGGCTCAGCTTCAACTTCAGTCACCGGCTCAAAAAACATCTCGGAAGCAGGCGGCGAAGCAAACATTTCGGGAGCGGGCGACTGAGCAACCTCGTCTTCAGATTCAGCGACTACTTCGCTCGCCGGTTCAGCGGCAAATTCGTGAACAACGTCGAACTCAGATTCAGCGACAACTTCAGGAGCTTGCGGCTCGACTTCCGGCTCGTAACTCGGCTCGGCTTCATAAGCCTGTTCCCCTTCGACTGCTTCCGAGACTGCTTCGGCTTTGGCAACAGCGGGAGGCGCCACAGAGGCGGTTTCGCTTTCGCTTACCTGCGCCTCAGGCGCAGGGCGCGGTCCGGAGATTAGATCGACCGCCATGCCAGCGACGCGCGCCAGCAATTCCAGCGCGTCCAGATTGATTGCGTTTGGATCGGACGACACCGCATCGGCATACAGCAGGGCCACAACTTTGCCGCGCACCACCAAAGGCAACGCGGCCACACTCTGCGGTTCGCCGCCCAGCTGGCCGAGCAATAAATCGTCTTCGGAATTAGATCCGGGAGCGCCGCTCCATGGCGAGCCAGAGCGCGCCGCGTGGCCCAAAAGCGTTTCGGCCGACAACGGCAAAGTGATGCCGCGGATCGACTCGAGGTTCGTGGGATCGCCGGCTTCGCATTCGCGCCAGCCTAAAGCCTGCTCGTTTCGGATCACGAACAGCGCGACGCGTTCGGCAAACGGAGCTGCGCCGGACAACAGCGAACCGAGCACGCCAGTTTGCGTCTGTTGCTTCTCGATCGCTTCGACTCCACGCTTGACTGCTGAAACCGCGCCCGATTGCTCGCTCGCGCGCACGGCGCCTTCAGTGAGCTTTTGTTCGCGCGCCGCCTGCAAATGGGCAGCGATCAATTCCGCTACCGGCGTCGCCGCGAGTGGTTCGGTCGCCGAGCTTTCGCGCAGACGCCTGAGCGCCTCGTTGAATTCGGTATGCAGTCGGGAAAGTTGTTCATCAATCGCGCGCAGACGATCACCGACGTAGCTTTCGATCGCTTGCTGCAAACTGTTTTCCAGTTCTTCGCTCACGGTAGTTAAAGTCCTCCGATCAAATTGTCCCTGCTCGATTAGTGAGGGGGCAGATAGGAAACGTTCAAGCCTGGACGGCATGGGGCACCGTCGTCAGATTGATTATGAAGGTCGGCGCGAAGCTGAGTCAAGAACCTTTTTGCGGCCGAGGTCCAGTTTTCGCTTATGACGGCCATTTTCAGGCGCGGCAGAGCGCCGCCCCCCAGGTGAAACCGGCCGCGAAAGCCGGCAACAGCAGGTAATCACCGGGTTCGATGCTTCCGCTATGACGCAGAGAATCGAGCGCTATTCCCATCGAGGCTGAACTGCTGTTTCCGAAATCCTCAATCACCGACACGACTCCGCCGGCGCGAGCGAAATCCAGGCCGCGCGCAATCCGGGCCAAAAGGTTGGCGTTCGCCTGATGAGGAACAATCCAGCGAATGTCGCGCTTAGTGAGGTGATTCCGTTCCAGGAGCGCCTGACAGGCCGACACGATTCGGCGCGATGCATGCAGAATCACAGACTGGCCATTCATCCGCGGCGCGAAGTCAACGGCGAATGTCTCACAGAGAGCCGGCGCCGTTCCGAATTCCGTTCCGGGACAGCGAATACCGAGGTCATCGCGAAACGCTCCGTCAGTGGCGAGATGGACGTCAAGGATTTCGATCGCGCCTTCTCGGGGCGCGGCTGAAACAATCAATGCCGACGCGCCGTCGCCGAAAAGCATCGACAGCGTCGCCGCCTCAGGCGAAAGATCGAGGTAGCGCGACTGAATCTCAGCCAGACAGATGGCGACCTGGCTCGCTGCGCCGGACAAAATCAACGCGCGCGCGAGTTGCAAAGCGTAAAGCGCGTTGCAGCAAGCGGCGCGAATATCGAGACAGGGAATCTCGCCCAAACCGGCGCTCGTTTGCACGGCGGATGCGCTGCCGGGAACGAAGCGATCGGGCGTCATCGTGCCGAGCAACAGATAGTCGATCTGATTGGCGGTGATCTTTGCGTCAGCGATCGCGTGTGCGAGCGCGCGCGTGGCGAGCGCGCTGGTCAACGTTCCGGGATCGGCCCAGCGGCGACGCTTGATGCCGGACGACTTATAGATGCGTTCGGGCTCGATGCCGAGCTTCTCTGCCAACTCTTCATTCGTCACCACTCGATCAGGCAGGCAGACGCCGGAACCGATGATATATGCCCCATCAGCAGGTCTCGTTTCGAGCCGCGACGTATCGTTCGACTGCTTCAATGGTGCGGAAAGTTTCGGCGTTGACATCCGCGTCCGGAACTTTGATGCCGCAGTGTTCCTCCAGGACGTTGATGAAATCAACCAGCGCGAAACTGTCGAGGGCGCCGATTTGAAACAGATCATCTTCGGCTTTCGGCGGCGCCGCGCTGTTGGTGGCCGCATTGTGGTTGAGAAAAGTTATTGCCGCTTGTGGTAATGACATGAGTGACTCCTTGTTGTTTTTAGCGTTTGTGCTTCTGCTTCTGGGCCGCGGTTGATTGTGCAAGAGCCTGCGCGCGCCCGCGATAATCCGCATAGCCTTCAACGATCGCGTGGTAAATTAAGACGCCGACCGTGATGGCGCCATCGGCGGTCGGGTGCGTCAGGTCGCCGCCGACCAGATGATGCCGGCCCTCGTGCCAACGGGCCATCGTCCCTTCTCCGCCCATCGCCGCGAACAGGTTCAGAAAGCCGCAGCCGGTATCGCGGGCGACGCGATGCTGCATCTCGACGATTTTGGGAATTGAGTCGAGCGTGGTGACTCGTCCTCCCGCCGCGTGCTTTCCGCGATCCATCGGCGAGACGATCAGAATCGAGACCGTGGGCAGCGCCGCGTGCACTCGTCGCACGACTTCGCGCAAGTCCCGTTCGTATCGCGCCATTTGATCGTCGGAAGCGTATTCGCTCTCGTTCGTGCCGTAGTTGAGAATCAGCAGATCGGGCTGGCGATGTCGCAACTGTTCGGCCCAGTGCGGTTCGTTCATCACGCGCGCGAGCAAGCCCGCATAAGCACCATTCACGCCCAAACTATCGTAAACAACCCCGGGCCCGTCGTTCTCCAACACGGCGCCAAACATGCGGACGCCACCGGACACGGTCTTGATTTCGAAAGTGTTCGCGCCGGGCCTGGCGGCTTTGATTTCCCGGAAGGCTGACTTTGCGGCATCGGTGTCTGTGGAAATTATCTGGCTCGAATCGCCGTTGACGCTGACGCTAAACTGTCCGCCGCCGGGTTGCGCAAGGTAGTAGATGTCCGCACTCGAAAAGTTCTTGCCGGTGTCGCCGCTCGTGGCCGGGCCGAAACGCGTCGACTTGCCCGCCGACGGGTGAAAAGTCACGCCCCCGAGGCCGAACATTCCATCCTTCGTCATCGGGTTCATCAAAGAGTCGCCGGTCCAGCCGCCGCTGGACGTGAAGGTGATCGACTGATGTCCGTACCACTCCCAGGGCCGATCAACCAGAATGAATCCGTGGCCTGCGTCGCCGAACCTTTCTTGCAACAGGCGGCGCGCCGTTCCCGTTATGCCGTCGTTGGTGATCGGCGAGTCGCCATAGTGAGTGATGCGGGTGATCGCACCCGACTGTTTGGCCTCGGTATTAGCCAGCGCAGCGTAAAAATGATCGAGAGCGCGCGCGGGATCGTCGATCAAGCCGGCCGCGCAGGGATCAGCCGGGTCGCGCGCGGTTGGCGCGTCCGAGGTTGGCACGGTCGATGTTCCCATCACCTCAGGCGCACTGCGGTTTGATTTGAAGGAGATCAGCTCGCGGACATCGGGGAGCATCGCTTTGTAGTCCTGGCCTTTCCAACTGAGCGGCCTTTGCAGACGCGGAAGCAACAGAGGCAAAGCCGCGAAGAGGAGCACCAGACAAATCGTTCTCCCGGTCTTGCCGGGAGCAAACCCAAACCTGCGCGCCGACCCGATCGTGTTTTCAGAAGTTGCCATAGATAAACTGTGCCTCAGCGCCCGCGACGTAGTAGAGCCCGAGCGCCATGCTGATGATCAGAACGGCTTGCGCCGGCGAAGGCAGCCACGACCACGCGCGGCGGATTCGCTCGAACGCGTTGGTTGGCGCCCAATGCGCCACGTAACCAAGGATCAGAATAGACACGACCGGAAGGGCGAGATTGCCGGCGGCAAACTGCATCGCTCCGAGTCGCCGGAAGATGTCGATGGTGTGCGACAAGGTTTCTGCGCGAAACACGACCCATGTCAAACAAACAAAGTGGAACGTTACGACTGTCGCCAGAGTCTTTGACCACCACGAGTTCAGTGGCTTCCATTGCTTTCGCTGGCGCAATGCGCCCCACGCGTGATGCGCCGCCAGCCCCAGGCCGTGCAGCGCACCCCAGACGACAAACGTCCAGGCCGCGCCGTGCCATAGCCCGCCGATCAAAAACGTCAGGATCAAATTGCGGTAAAGATTGAGGCGCCGTTTTCGGATCCCGCCCAACGAGACGAAGACGTAATCGAACAGCCAGTTGGAAAGCGTAATGTGCCAGCGGCGCCAGAAGTCGCGCAGAGACGTAGCGCGGTAAGGCGCGTTGAAATTTGCGGGCAGTCTGAAGCCCAACAGCAGCGCCGACCCGATCGCGATATCCGTGTAACCGGAAAAGTCGCAGTAGATTTGCAAGGCGTAGCCGTAAATCGCAAAGAGCGTCTCGAGCGATGAATAGAGCTGCGGCTGGTCGAAGACGCGATCGACCAGGTTGTTGGCGAGAAAGTCGGCGATGGCGATCTTCTTGATCAGCCCAAGCATGATCAGAAATAGGGCCTGCGCGCCTTCTTCATTGGTCAAGTTCGGCCTGGCTCGAAATTGCGGCAGCAAGTCTTTCGCGCGCGCCAGCGGCCCCGCGATGATCGTGGGAAAAAAAGCCACGAAGGTCAGGTAGTCAACGAAGCGCCGCGTTGGTTCAATCGTGCCGCGGTAAACATCGATCACGTAACTGAGCGAACGAAACGCGATGAATGAAAGCCCGAGCGGCAGCACCAGATTTTCGAGAATCGGAACAGAGCCCTGCCAGCCGGCTTTGTGCAGCAGGTCGGTCAAAGACGCGCCGAAGAAGTTGAAGTACTTGAACAGAAACAGTGCGCCGACGTTCAGCAACACACTCAGGCCCACCAGGGATTTTCGGAGCGTGCGGCTGTACGCCTTGCCGATACCCAGAGCATTCAGAAAGTCGAACGTCGAAATCAGGATGATCAGGGCGAGAAACTTCGGGTTCCAGAGCGCGTAGAAATAGTAACTGGCGGCGAGCAGGAGCCAGATTCGCGGCAGACGCCACGCCGCGAGCAGCCAGTAAACGAAGAAGACTGCTGCGAGAAATACGAAGTAGTTGCCGTTAGTGAAGAGCATCTCCGGTTTTCGCTAATCGACTTTCCGTCAGCGAGTTGGCGTAAGACCCCTCTCCCTTTGGGAGAGGGTTGGGTGAGGGCTTACGTCGACGAAACCTGCGACCCTCATCCCCGCCCTTCTCCCATTGGGAGAAGGGAGAAACCTTGCAACTCCCAACGTCGGAAGTCTCTCCCATTAGTGAGAATTGATTTAGCGGTGAAGCAACGGTGAGCGTGAAGGAAAGTCACTGCGCGTTACTGTGGATTGCCACAAGACGCGATTGCGCGAGGTGAGGTCAGGGTCGATCAAACGGCGAGCTGCGCCGCCGATTCGGAGTGGCATTGCCGTAAGCTACCATCATGTCCTGGTAGAAAATGTCCGCGATTCGATTGTAGCCGGACCGCGTCAAATGAACGTGGTCGCTCTGGCCGAGACCCTGCGCCACCCAGGTGTTCATGGTGCCGGCTCCGCCCATGACATCGTATGAACTCCAAAACGCCGCACCCGCTTGGAAGGCCGCGCGGCGCTGAGCTTCGATCAGTAACGGCATTCGATTTACCGCGACGGGCAGGTCGCTGCGGTCCGGCGGGCCGAGCACGATCAGCGACGCCTGCGGGGCCGCGCTCTGCAATCTGCGCATAATGCCGGCGAGAAAGCGTTGGTAAGAGGCGACGGTCCAACCGTTGTCGACAACTTCATTGGTGCCGTATTCGAGCACAATCAGATCGGGTTTGCGGTCGGTTAGCACAGCCGCCAGGGCGGGTTGGTTCCAACTGAGGATGCGACTGGCGCGCGCCCCGTTGACACCGAGTACGTCATAGACGACGCCGGGCGCGATGTGCTCCGAAACCATTCCCAAAATGCTGACCTGGCCCTCGCTCATCGTGCGAATTTCGACGCGGTGCCGGCCGTTCGCAGCGGGCGTATCAAAGAAAAGGTGCGAAGCTCCAGGCATTGGCGACGACAGTGACAGCGGAGCATCGAGCACGCTCCGGCCGTCGACCAACACATCGATTCTGCCGCCGCCGGGTTGGCGCACGTAGTACAACTCGAAATGATTGCCGGAGGCCTCGACCCAGGCGCGCTCATTCGGCTGACTTGTGCTCAGAGCGATTCCGGCCGGGCCATAGATTCGATGCGGCGCGATGCGTCCGCCGATTCCCTCAATCGACCAACCCGAAGTTGCGCCGCTCGTGACACCCAGCCGGCGCGTGCTCATCGGATTCTTCGGGACAATCCAGCCGGCGCCGCCATCGCCAAAATCGCCCTGAAAGTGGCGCCGGATATCTGCGGTCATGACGTCTGCGGCCGTATGCGAATCGCCAAAGTGCATGATGCGCACCGGCTCGAGTCTCTGTCGCGATCGCGCATCCGCCAGTGCGCGAAAAAAGTTTTGCAGTGCCGCCGGGTTTTCAATGCCACTCCGGGGCGGCTCGTCGGCCACCGTCACGCGGTTAGAGATGAGATTGAGCGTGAGGAGAGCGAGTAGAAAAATTATCGATAGTTTCCCCATGACCGCAGCCATCATCACGAGGTCGCGGACCTGGGTCAATGTGGTCACCCACACTTTTCCGCGGAGAAGAGATGCTCGCCTGCGTGCCGCAGCTGCCGGATCACGTCGTAAATGTTCGGTAAAACTCGATGCCGGAGAATTTCATGCGCGTGGCGCGGCCATCAACCACCGGGCCGAAGCTGATGCGCTCTGGCGACCATTCTTCCGCGCCGGCGCGGAACACTCCATCGCCGAGCGGGGTGAGCGGCGTGCCCTCCGCGGTCAGCTTTCCCTTGCGCACGAAGATCCGCGTGCTGCCGAACCACGGGCTGTCGTTGCGGTAATGTCCGGCGTACGCGTCCCATTCTTTCGGATCCTCAAACGTCTTTTGGCCCGCGTAGCGATCGTTTGTAAACCACCGTGCGCCATGAAAAGCCTCCACGACCTTGTCGTGATCGCGTCCGAATTCCAAAAGGAACAATTCGAAGTCTGGATGCTTGACGAAGAAGCGATTGGGCCCGGCGCTCTCCAGGGCGACGCGCTGACTACCAACGGCGAGCCACAGTCTGCTTCGATCCGCTGACAACACAAGTTTCGATCCGTCCGCGGAAGTAAACGTTCCCCCAAAGTCCGCCGCGTTCGGAATCTTATCTGGTGTTGTGGTCGTGCTGGGTGCCGCGGGAAGAGTCTTTCCATCGATCGTCGCTCGCAAAAGATCGAGCGCATACTTCACGACCACGTTCGGCCGGTAACCGGCGAGGTTCGCATTGACTGAGGCGAAAGCGCCGATGCCGCTGGTGAGATCGACGTGAATGGCCGAACTAAACGCGACCATGCCGCCCGTGTGGCGTAACAACATGCGGCCTTCCGTTTCGCTCGTCCAGAGGCCATAACCATAGCTCGCATCTTCGCCCCAGAACGGCGCCTTAATCGCTGGCGCTGAAATCAATTTGAAAGTTTCTTCGCTCACGATTCGATCGCGCTTTGAGCCCTCCATAATAGTCGGGCTGGTGTCCCGGACGGCACCACGATTGAGCAACATCGTCAGGTACTTGCCCATGTCCGTGGCCGTCGACGAGACGCTACCAGCGCCCTCGCCGAATTCAACCCAGGCCGCTTCGGCCAGCGTTCCACGCAAAGGGAACGGCCGATCGTCAAACATCGGCGCGTAACCGATGGCCATGCGCGGCCGGATCGCGTTCGTGATTACGGGCTCGCTCGACGTCATGCCCAGTGGATCAAGCACGCGGCGGCGCAGCACTGCGGCCAGCGGTTGTCGATCAATAGCTTCCAGCACGCGGCCCAGCAGGTCATAGCCAATGTTCGAGTAAGCGAAGTGCTCGCCCGGGGCAAACCCGGTCCACAGCGCCTGATCGAGCCCAATCAATTCAAACGGCACGCCATCCGGCAGTCCCGAAGTATGGCTGAGCAAATGATGGCCGGTGATCGGCGCATACTTCGAATCAATCTTGAGCCAGGGAAGATAAGTCGTAATTGGTTGGCTTGGATCGAACTTGCCTTCTTCGCGCATCTGCATCAGGGAGAGCGCGACAAACGATTTCGAAATGGATCCAATCTCAAACAGAGTGTTGGGTTGCACCTTCGCGCCGGCCTTCCTATCTGTGAAACCGTAGGTCGAAGCGCGCAGCAGACCTGCGCGCGTGGCCAGCGCCAGTGTCATGCCCGGCGCGCCCACGTCGCGCAGGTGCGCAGCGATGAACTCATCCAACCGCTCGAGCGCCGCGCGAAAACGCTTGGCGTCTATGCTGGCGCCTCTTGCCGAACGGGGCAGTAGCCCGACCCGGAGTCCCCAGACGGACCCGGCTGGGGTGAGGGCGGTCAGGGAGGGCGCAAGGTTCCAGATCGCCAGTCCGGCTCCAGCCTTGATGGCGCCGGAGAGCATCGAGCGCCGCGAGATGAGTTGAGTCATGAATCAATCTTCCGCAAACTGGTTTGAAAAGCCTTCCAGGACTAAAAGCGAAACTACGATCCACGAAATCACACTAAGCAACACTCAGGAGGCCCTGTTTCGCGTTGTTTCGTGCGATTTCGTGGATCGCCTTTGTGTTAACCGGCCAACTTTTTTCAGCACTGCTACCCGGTTGGCAACCCCTTGCGCGCGATCTCCGCCATGAGTTCGCAGAAGCGATCGAGCTCCGGGAGGGTCGTGTAAAGATTCGGCGTGATGCGCAAGCCCTGGAACTCTTCGTGAACGATCGGCGTCGTGAAGATGTGATGCTTGCTGAACAGATAGCTGCCAATCTTTCCCTGATCCAGTCCTTCGATTTGCACGTTCGCGATCGCGCACATCTGTGCCGGATCAAACGACGTGTTGAAGCGCACCCGAGGGATGTCTTTGAGTTTGTCCATCCAATAGCGCGACAGATAACGCAGCCGGGCTTCTTTGCGTTTGCCGCCGATGCCGTGGTGAAACAGCATCGCTTCGCCGATGGCCAGCTTGGGCGCAGCCGAATGGGTGCCGATCTCTTCGAACTTGCGAATGTCGCTTTTCTGCTTGTCTTCGGCGGCGAACAGCGGCCAGACCCTGGCGATCTTCTCGCGCCTGATGTACAGCAGGCCGGTGCCTTTCGGCGCGTAGAGCCATTTGTGCAAGCTCGTGCCAAAGTAATCGCAATCCAAATCCGGCTGTTTGAAATAGAACTGCGCAAACGAATGCGCGCCATCAACAATCGTCTCGACACCGCGCGCGCGCGCCATTTGGCAGACAGCTTTGACGGGCGTGATCTGGCCGGTGATGTTGACTTGATGCGCGATTTGAATCAAACGCGTGCGCGGAGTGATGGCCCGCTCAAACGCGGAGGTGATTTCGTTAATGTTCTTTGGCGGAATCGGAATCTTGATCAGGTTCAGCTTGATGCCTTCGCGCTGCTCGCGCTGCCGAATCGTCGTCAGCATGCGGCCATAGTCCTGCGTGGTCGTGAGAATCTCGTCGCCGGATTTCAAGTCCATCCCGAGCAGCAAAGTCTCCAGCGACTCGGAAGCGTTGCGCGTGATCGCAATCTCTTCTCGGTCGCAGCCGAACAGTTCAGCCAGCCCGGTGCGAATCGTTTCCGATTGCGGCTCGAGAATCTGCCACATCGTGTACGCGGTGGCGTCCTCCTGCTGCCAGATGTAGCGCACCAGCGCTTCGGTGACGATGCGCGGGCTCGGCGAGACGCCGCCGTTGTTCAGATTGATGATCCCGCGCGTGACGGTGAACGCTTTCTGAATTTCAAACCAGAAGTCTTCATCCATCGCCGCTTGTTCGGGCGTCAGATGCGCGACGCTCCTGGTTGCGGCTTGAATGTTTTTGAGCAACGCGCCGACGCTGGATGAAGAAAGCGCGGCGAGCCCGAGGCCTTTGCCGGTTAAGGAAAGAAAGTTGCGGCGATGAAGTTGAGTTGATGTCATGGTTGAACTCGTCCGTGTTAGCAGCGCGGACATACGCGACGAGGTCAGTACCATCCGCGTAAGCGGATGGGATCATCGCTCAATCCGCGCTCTGACTGAAACTGTTGACTCTAAGACCCACCCGCTGACGCGGGTGGTACTGACTTCCTATCCTGATATCTCGACTGCATAACCCGCGTTAATCCACGCGCTGGTGCCGCCGGTGACGTTCATTACATTCGTAAAGCCCGCCTGCTGCATGATGCTGGTGGCCGCACTCGAGCGATAGCCGCCGGCACAGATCACCGCGGTCGGTTTCGCCCGGTCGAACCCAAGCACGGGTATGTTTTCTCTCAACGTCGAGAGCGGGGCCGTCACTGCGCGCGGCACGTGACCGCCCTGGTATTCGGCAGGACGACGCACGTCAATGATCTGCAAGTCGCCTTCACGCGGAATTAGATCCTTCAATTCGCTGACCGTGATTTGCGGCACGGCGGCGACTTCAAGGTCCGCCTGGGACCAACCGAGGATCCCACCGCTCAAATAGCCCTTGATGCCTTCGATGCCGACGCGAGCCAGACGCACCTGCGCCTCCTCGACCTGCTCTTCTGAGTCAGCGACGATCACAATCGGCGACGTCATCGGAATCAGAGATCCGGCCCATGACGCGAACTGTCCGCCGAGCCCGATGTTCAGCGCGCCGGGAATATGGCCGGCGCCGAAATCCGCGGCGGCGCGGACGTCAAGAATCACGTATCCCTCCGCAGCGAGATTACGAACTTCCGCGGAAGACAGCGCCGACGGCTTGGGCAATCCATTCAAAGCCGGAGCGCCGGCGCGATTGATTTCCGCGTCCTTCGAGAAATACACGGGAGCTTCCGGCAGGTCGATCGTCATCATCCGGACGAAATCGTCTTTGGCCATTGGCTGCAGCGCGTAGTTGATTTTGCGTTGGTAGCCTATCGTCGAAGAAGTTTCCGTCGAAAGGTTTCGTCCGCACATCGAGCCGGCGCCGTGCGCGGGATAGACTTCGACCGCGTCGTCCAGCTTCAATAATTTTTCGTGCAGGCTGTCGTACATCATCGCCGCCATCATCTCTTTGGTGAAACCCTTTGCGCCGGCGAGATCGGGCCGGCCCACATCGCCGATGAAAAGCGTGTCGCCGGTCAGGACCCTCTGCGGTTGACCAGAGACTTCAGTGTCAGTGACCAAAACGCAAATTCCTTCCGGTGTATGGCCCGGAGTTTCCATGATGCGCAGCTTCACGCGCCCAATCGTAAGTTCGTCGCCCTCCTTCACTGCACGGTGCGGGATCATCGCTCCGGCCTTCTGGCCGAAAACGATTTCGGCTCTCGTGCGCGCGGCCAGTTCGCGATGCCCGCTGACGAAGTCCGCGTGCAGATGCGTCTCGATCACATACTTGATCGCCAGATTGTGCGCGGCAGCTTCGTCGATGTACTGATCTACGTCGCGTTGTGGATCTACGACTGCGGCTTCACCATCCGAGCCGATCAGATAAGAAGCATGAGCGAGACAATTGAGATAGAATTGCTTGAAGTACATCGCCGCAGTTTGTCTTGGAGATTGACCCGCAGGATTTTCGCGCAAAACTCTACCGACCGCAAGGATTTCGCGCGAATTGAACGCGCCGCAGGGGAGTGAGACGTTCTAATTTGGCCTGAGAGTGTCTTGATTCCCAGGTTTGAGAATGGATGACGATCCACGAGGCCACACGAAGCGGCTCGGTTCGTGCGATTTGCTGTGGTTTCGTAGTTCTTTTCTGAGTAATCGAAGGAATACGCAAACCGATTTACTTGACGCCCTCGATACTTTGCTGCGCAATAGTCAGGTACACGTTAATTCGAACGTCGATCGGGTGGATTCCATCCGCCGCGATCTTGGCCCTATCGAAATTCGCCACGGCCAAATACGACAGGGCCATCGCCAGTTGATTCCCGGTCTCGGCAACGGCGTTACCATTCGTCATGATCAATTCGCCGTCCTGATAATACCTTTGGCCAAATCCATTTAGCTTAAGCGCCGACTCGCTGATCTCATTGAATTGATTTACCAGCGGTTCGACAATCTCGAATGCACGATTCGAATCGTATCTGGAAAAAGCCCGGGCAATTTCAAGCAACGCGCGCATTTCCTCCTGGCCTTCAGCCTGGGGGGTGCCTCCAAGCATATTTCGCGCCTGTTCCAGATAGAGCAGCGCCGTGGCCTTTTTCTGATTTGGACCTATCTGATTAGCTATCTGACCAAGTATTTGCGCCCGCTCCCTGGCCGGGTGAAAATTGCTCAAGTTCCGCAGGGCTTCGTCAATCCTTCCTCTGGCAGCGGCGCCGTAGATTGCCTGCTGGTCCAGGTTCTTCAGCGCTTGTTTTCGTTGCATCGGGTTGGCGACGTGATCGGTGATTATTTGCCTCCCGCGCCCAAGATCGCCGGCGGCCGCGGCCTTATTTGCAATCTGCTGATAGAGTTGATCCCGCACCTCTCTCGGCGCCTGACTTACAGCTTCAAGAGCGCTGTCCACGGTGCCGCTGTTGACCGCCGTCTGGAACTGTTGCCACGCTGCGTTTCGCGGATCATTCTGATTGTTAAGCTCGGCGAGTTTCTTCTCGACTGCCGCCGCGCTGCCGGGAGCATAACCCTCCAGGTCAGGGCTCATTTCTTTGAGCGTATTCACCATATTTTGCGCGGCATTCCTCTCCGGCGAATAAACATTACTTGCCAGCGGAGAATAAGAGAGCGCCTCGGCGGCGGTCTTTTGCAAGAGCTGTTGATACTCCTCGTCGGAAATTAGAGTTACCTTCGCCGGCTCGTCACCGCCGCCGCGCTGATTTCTTCTTACGGATCTCACCAGGCGAAGAAAGCTGATCGCCAGGTATGCAGCTTCGGGATGCCTAAGAAATTTCTCAGTTGTCAATTTCGCGGCGATGTCGTGCGCCAGTTTGGCGGCCAGCTCCGGCTCCTTCGGACGTAGGCGATTTAGAGTGTCAACCAAAGTCGATGGATAACCCCTCTTGAGCGTGTCCTCAGCCATTTGAAAGGCGCGCTTCGGATCATTGGCCGCGATTTGGCCTACCAGCGCGAGTTCGAGCTCAAGCTCCTGGTTTGCCTGACCGCTGTCCTGGACTTCGCTCGCGGTCGCCAAGCTGCGGGTTGCTCGAAGAAAGTTCAGCGCCATCTCGGGATCGTGCGTGGTGAGGACGTCGATTACTTCGCGTCTCAGTTGCAGCGCGATTTGAGGGCCTTCGTAATAATCCCAATCGTCATCGCCGCCGATGGTTGCGATGAATTCCTTGACGCTGTCAATTGCCTGCTCCGCCAATTTCGCGGCCCGCTTTTCGTCGGAACTCCATAAGAGCTGCGCCGCTTTGATCTGAAAATGCGCCCGCGTCTGGGGGCGGCGCACTTCTTGAAAGCTCTCGGTAGTTTGGACTAGCAACGCGAGACCATTCGCTTTGAGCACTTCCTGGTTTTTACCGGCTTGCAACTCCTGCTCAGTTGCTTTTCGCAGCTCGACAATCTTAATTTCGTAACGACCGGGCGCCGGGCTTTCGTTCTGACCCAGCGGCAGGACATCGATGCGATACACACCGGCGGCGTTCGCAATCACGGATACATTTTCCGGGCCGTCAGTTCCATTAGGGCTGTCAAACTCACCCAGCCGTTTGCCCGCGGGAGAAAACACGCGAACGACTACATCGATTCCGCGCTGATCGACGACTAGTTGCAGAAGCTGATCCTGTTCGAGGCTGACGCTGTAACTGTGCGTCTGTCCCGCCGACAGAGCCCGCTCGATTGGCGTTCCCGGCTGGATGGATGTGGCCGCCGATTGAGCGCTTAGCTGATCAGCGTTGAAAGGAAAGCTTAGAAACAGCAGGAGCAGGATGCATCGGGCCTTGCGCATTGTCAGAACCCCCTTTTCGGGAAGAACGCGGGCTCGTTACGGATGATGCACGCAACGCGGAAAGAACATTACGACGCCGAGTTGGTCGGAGAATTTCATCAGACTCAAGATTCTTAGGAGAAATTAATAAGGCGAAGGTTGCCTATGGGTTTCTTGGCGGCTTTGCGCCTTCGCGCGAGACATTTCTCGCAAAAGGCGCCCAGACGCAAGTCAGCGTGGCGCAGGCTTGGTTGATTCCGGCAATTTATAAAACTCGCGCGCCGGTTTCAAGGGCCGCAGCATCCAATAGGGCCGGCGCGTCTGGTCGGGCGAATACTTATCCGCGGGCCGTGTCATTGTCAACCATTTCCGATAGACCTCGCGCGACTTTTCCGTATCGACGTGAATGTCGCCATAGCTGTCCGCGCTTTCGGCTTTGCGCACACGCACGGCCTGATGCCAGCAGTGCATACCGGAAATCGGATCGGGATGCACCGGAAAAGTCAGGTTCTGATGCACGCCGACATCGTTCCACCAGATGCGCAAAGTGTCCGCGTCCTTTGATTCGTAAGGGCTGGCCCCGCTTTCGCGTTCTAATCCCCATTGCGTGCCCTCGTGATCGAGTTTGACCGTAGCCATCATTTGCTTTTGCCCATTCTCGTGAACTTTCCAACGCCCCATGTGATGACTGCACGCGACGATGCCGGGCTTGATGCCTTCGGTTACCCACGCTTTCACGACGAAGTAACCAATCTCAGTTTCCACGCGCACCAGGTCGCCGGTCCGCACCCCGAGCTTCGCCGCGTGCTTCGGGTGCAGCCACAGCGGATTCGTGTGCGCGATTTCATTCAGCCACTTCGCATTAGCGCTGCGCGTGTGAATTTGAATCGGGATGCGGAACGTTGAGATCAGAATCGTTTGATCCGCCTCAAGATTGTCGGGATGGACATGACTCTTGATGTAAGTTGGAATCGCGTATTCATGCCAGCCCCAATCGGCGAGTGTCTTTGAATAGAATTCGAGTTTGCCGCTCGGCGTCGGAAAGCCGCGCTTGATCTCTCCGTCAACTTTCACACCGACGAGTCGGCGACCATCGGCATCGCCATCGGGACTGGGAATCGGGACGACATTCGGCGACGCAGGTTTCGCCGCGCGCGTAAACACCCGGCCAAAATGATCTTCGGCGACGTCGTCGAGTTCTTCAGCCGGCACTTCTTCTTCGTAGATCGCGCCGACTTTTCTGCTGATCTCAAACGAGCCATAACGCCGCATGAATTCGAGTGGCGTCAGATTCTCTGCCGCCGCTTTCTCAGGCAATCCCGGCACTGAGTTCTCAAAGATCCAGCCGTAGTATTCATCGACGCCGAGACGCTGGCCCGGATTTTTCCTGGATTCAACAAACTGGCGAATGCCAAGCGAGCCGTCGCGGTCGATGCGCCAGGTCAGCTCCATCCAGAATTCGTTTTCCTCCCAAACTTCCCCGGGATTGACTTCGCGCGTGTCGTTCACGTCTTCGCCGTTACGTTGCCGCGCCGCGCGCATCACCGGCTGGCGGAATCCCAGCCACTGCGCGTCGTGCGTTTCGTACGAATGAATGTCGTGACGCTCCGGGCCCAGCCCCATCGGCAGAATGTAATCCGCGAAATATGACGTTTCGTTCCACACCGGCGTCAAAGCGACATGACAACCTACTAAGTTCTCATCAGTCAGTGCTTCGATCCATGAGAAGCCGTCGGGATTCGTCCAGACCGGGTTGTAGACGCGCGTGAAATAAGTATCCAATCGACCGCGCCCGTCCTTAAGAAAGTGCGGCAGGAGAAACGACATCTCGTGCATCGCGAGTGGAAACTCGCGCGGCCAGGTTTTTTCGTTCCACATCTTCGGGTGCGGCGGCGTGTGGATCGGCTTTGGCACAAATTTGTTCCACGCGTTCGGAAACACTCCGCCTTCAGTCGCGACCGCGCCGAGCAAAGCGTTCAGCATAAAAAGACAGCGCGCCACCGACCAGCCGTGGCTGATTCCCGAAGTCGCGCTGCGCCAGTTGTGACTTGAGAAACGCGTGCCCGCGGTCGCGACGACTTTCGCAATCTCTTCGAGCGCGTTGGCTTCAACGCCGGATTCCTTCGCGGCAAACTCGAATGTGTACTCCGCATAAACCTCTTTCAGGATTCCTTCAAACTCTTCGAAGTCGGCGCTGTCTGAGCGCCGTAGGCGCGCAATGTTTATAGATCCGTTCGCTTTATTTGAGTCTCCGAGCGCAGCAAGATGCTCCGCGTCTTGCTGCGCTCGGAGGAGATCGTGTTGAGCATCGGTGCCTATAAACATTTCGCCGCTACGCGGCTGCTTGTCTGACCTCTGATCTCCGAACTCTGATCTCTGTGCTAGATATTCCTCCCAGTTCCACCAACGCCGCACGAACTCGCGATTGTAAAGACTGTTTTGAATCAGGTAATTCGCGATTGATAACAGAATTGCCGCCTCCGAGCCGGGATAAGGCGAGATGAAATGATCGGCATGCGTCGCGGTGTTTGAAAGCCTTGTGTCAAAGACGATCAGCTTTGCGCCGCTCGCCTTGCCATCGATCACGCGCTGGGCGTGCGGATTGAAGTAGTGGCCGGATTCCAAATGCGCGCTGATTAGAAAGATAACTTTCGCATTCGCGTGATCGGGGCTGGGCCGATCGAGCCCCATCCACAATTGATAACCTTCGCGCGCGCCGGAAGAGCAGATGTTCGTGTGCGAGTTGTGGCCGTCAACGCCCCACGCGGCCAGAATGCGTTCGGTGAATCCATCTTCGCCTGGACGCCCGACGTGATACATGATCTCGTCGCGACGGTCTTCGACGATCGCTTTGCGAATGCGTGCCGCGATTGTATCGAGCACTTCATCCCAACCGACCCGTTCCCATTTTCCTGCGCCGCGCTTGCCCGCGCGCTTCAACGGATAAAGAATGCGATCGGGATCGGTGATCTGATTCAGTGTCGCCGGACCCTTGGCGCAGTTGCGTCCGCGGCTCCCAGGATTCTCCGGATTGCCTTCGAACTTCTGAACCTGATTAGTTTCTTTGTCGATGTAGGCGAGCAACCCGCAAGCCGACTCGCAGTTGAAACAAGTGGTCGGCACTAATGAATAGCGCCGTTCTTTGCGTCGCGGCCACGCCTGCGAATCCAGCTCGGTCCAATCATCCCAGCGCTCCTTGGGCGGAAACGCCGCGAGATGAATCCGGCTCGGGCCGGGATAGAAAGTTTCGCCGCCGGAGGTTGAGGCTTTGTTAGAATCGCCAGGTATTAGGTCCGCGTCACGCATTAACCGAAATGCTCCTCTTCTTCACCACCAGAAGACTCATCGTCGTCGACTTCATTTCCCTGGGCCACGTAACGAAGGCTGCCACGAACCGGAGTTGCTTTCTTTTCCTTGGTTCCATGAATTGGCGTGGAGCGCGATTCCGCGAGCAGCTTGACCACCTTAGGGATTAGATCTTCTTCGGAATTTGTAATCTCAGGCGGAGGGTAGAGCGACCGCGCGCGGCTGGTGAATTCAATCAAACGTTCCCAATCATAAGCGGCATAAAATACCACGGGCAGTTTGGCAATCACCGGATCTGTTTGCTTCGTTCTCAGGTGAAGGATGAAATTAACTCCTTCATGAATTGGTATGCCACCAGTCTCTTTGTAAGTGCGGCCCTCGCGCTGGACGTCGGTGATGATCAAATCGAAATCGTTATCCTCTTCAAGTACCCTCGCTGCTTCTTCACTCGAAATCGCCGTCACTACTTCAACGCCCAGCGCACGAAGGAGTCGCCGCTCTCCGACAACGGCGTGTGGGTGATCGTCGATCCAGAGTACACGGCTGCCTCGGATTGCAGCCAGTTGATCTTTTAGACGCGAAAGGTGTTCCTGTACTTTCTTATTCTTGATGCGATCAAGGCTCAGGCCGGCGATTGCGCCCTGTACCTGGGGCTGATCGAGTGAGAGCTCAAGCCCACCCGCCTTGAACGATTTGAGATATTGCAAGGGAATGAGGAGCAGGAGCAAAGCCGACCCAATCAGGATGAAGAAAATGCTGTCCATCCGGCCAGCCAGAGACGCATGAAACGTCAGACGGATGAGTGCCAGAGCAACCAACAACGCCGCGATAATTAGTCGAATTCTTTGATCCTTTGCGTTAGACATCATGACAGACTTGCCCTCAAACCTTACGCCAGTGGCACTGACTGCCCGGCCTGCACGTATGCATGCTCGAACAACATCATTCCACACAAAGCCAACGGCACGCCGCCCACGCCGAGCGAAATGCTCACGTAGCCCGGAATCGCGAGCAATGGTAAGGCGCCGCCCAAAACAGACAGCACCAGTCCGATCCAAAAATTGCTTTTGTAGCGACCGTGCACCATCTCCCAAACTGCCAGACTCGCATGTGCGGTTGCGTGCGTGAGCGAGACTTCGCCCCAAATCATCAGCACGTGCAGAAGGCTCGTCACTGCCAGTATCACCAGCGATGCGAAAACTGTCGGCGGCACTATATCAATGAAGCTGCGCCGCGGACGCGTTGCTTCAAACCAGGCGGAACTTGTCAAAAGAACTGCCGAACCGACGAGCAACGCCTGCACCAACAGGTGAGGCGGCAACAACGGATTCTGCCAAAGATCACGCGCCTTCGCTTGTGCAAAAAGATAAGCGGTGTAGATTGCCGTCAGAATTGAAAGAGGAATTCCGGCGATCATCAGCCAAGCCTGAAGCGATTTCGATTCCAGGAGACTGCCGATGAAATGCAAAGCGAGCACCAGCGAATATCCGGCAATGATGAACGCGCCCTTCACCAGCCAACTCTTCCACTGTGGCCGCGTAAAGATCATATAAAAGCGCGACGGATGTTCGAGGTCCCAAAGCAATAGCCCACCCGTGATCCCGAGAAACGCGCCCGAAATGACCGGCGTCACCCACAACCAGATCGGGTTGTCCGCCCGCAGGAACCCGAAGAGAACCAACAGCGCCGCGACCAGATAAACGCCCGCCGCAATTCCTTTCGTCCAGGTGTACAGACTTACGCGCCAGTCCCACGGAATCGAATGCGCGACGTCGTAACTCAGCAGCGCTGCGGCCGAACTGTTATTGAAAGTCGGGTTGCCAGAGACGACGTGCTCGCTCGACTGCTGCTGCTCGCTCCACATAAACAGTCCGGCCTCCGGGCGGCGCGCGGCCAGCGGATCGAGCGTCGCCTGATGCGCGCCCTTATAGAAAAGCTTGGGCAGCGTTTCTTTTTCAGGACGACGAACGTTTACAGCTTCGCGATTAATGATCTGCGCGACATAAGACGATTGATCGTTCATGTCGCCAATCAGGATTGCCTGCGTTGGGCAGACGACGACGCAAGCGGGTTCCAGTCCGACATCGATGCGATGCGCGCAGAAGTTACACTTCTCAGCCGAATGATCTTCCGGGTTGATAAAGATGGCGTCGTAGGGGCAAGCGGCCATGCACGCTTTGCAGCCAATGCAGATCGATTTGTCGAAATCGACTATGCCGTCCGGGCGCTTGAACATCGCGGTCGTCGGACACGCGGTCACGCACGGCGCGTGCGCGCATTGGTTGCAACGCGTCACCTGATGCGCGCGGCGCACTTGTGGGAACACGCCCACGTCAACGTGTTTGACGTAGGTGCGCGTGACGCCAATCGGCACGACGTTTTCAGACTTGCAGGCCGTCGTGCACGCATGGCAACCGATGCAGCGGGTGTGATCGATGACCTTCGCCCACTGCACGCGCTGGTCGCTAGCTGTTTGTTCGTCTGGCATCTATCGTTCTTTGAAACGAAAATGCGGAGCGCGAAATATATCACGCAAATGCGCGAAGGCCGCAAAGGAATGTGCCGATGAGTAATGGTCTAGTTTGAATGAACCCAGGAACCGCGAAGCGGTTTAGGCCCTCCAGCCCAACGTTGCCGAAGGCTACGTTGGGTCACGGGTCATTCGCGATGACCGCAACCCTCACAGGGTTGCGGCCGCATCATTGGCTGGGATCCCAAGGTAGCCGAAGCGGCAACCTTGGGCTTTGTTCTATCAACCGCTTCGCGGTAGTTCTTGCGTGGCGGGTAAACTGGCGCGACTTCTCGTTTCTCGACCCAGCAAGTCAAAGTATCAGCCTCAAAGGTTAAACTCCAAAACTTTTCCGCTCGCCGAACTCAAGCCGGCGTTGCTCGATTTCCGCGCGATTCGGATTGGATTTGCTCGAAATCGCTGAGCCAGGCTTCGACCAGTTTCAGCTCTTTGGGATCAAATACGCTTTTGCTCACAAGCTCTTCATAACAAATCAGAAGATTCTCGCCGAGGTGTTCGATTCCTGCTCGTAATTTCAGCCGGCCGAGCGCTTCGCATATCTCCGTGTTGCGAAGATAGCCGGGAATTTCGTCGGCAAAGTCGCGCATTAGATCGTGTTCGTTGCGCGCTTGTTCGCCGTTCGGTTCGTGGAACAGCAGCGACCAATTGTTTTCCCAGGCGATCCTCTGCGCGACGAAGCTGCGCCAGATATCCGTCATGCGAAAAGTGCAACACGCCGGCAAGTAGAGCAGAGGGAAAGCGTCGGCCCACCACGTCGTGTTCTGGCTGTTGAAAGGGCACCACACATTCTGCTTCAGCGCCACGCGGCGGTCTCGGCTGAACGACACCGGCGCCGTTTGGGTGAGCCGATAGATGGCATCGACGTCTGGATCCACATCGCTCAGCCCCTGCTGGATCGGAGCGTCAATGTTAAGCGTGGCGAGTTCATCGAACGCCGTTTGTGGCGCGTTGATTCGATTCAGCGGAAAGCCGCGCGGCCATACGTACGCGTCCGTGAAGTAGCGATACACGTTCAGCCAACCGGCCTCGGTGGCCGCGCGGACGGTCTGCCCGCGCGTGCGTTGATGCCAAAACGTTTCATAGGGTGTGTTGTCGTCGTCAGTCTCGATGATCAGCGTGGCGCCGGCACGCATCGCCAGCAGATAGCCAATGTTCTTGCGGGCGTAGTGACGCGTCGGGCACTGGGTCGCGAGTTTCAATCCAAGCTCGTGCTGTTGCTTCAGACCAAAGAAATCGCAGCCTTCGAGTGAAAAATCCGAAGGGCTCGCCTCATCTCCGATGACGATGAAGGTATGGCCCCGCTCGCGGCAACCGCGCGCCAACGCCTGCAGCGGGGCGTTCGGCCCGGCGATCGAAGTGACCACGATTGCGGTCTTTTGTTCTAAGTGATCAGGCATCGGTTAGCCGCGGCGTTCGCGGAACTCACAACTCGCCCTGTAGTCTTAGTTGAAACAGTCGCCAGAGGTTGCTGAACGAATCTTTCAGCGCGGCGCTGCCGACCTGATGACTGGCGCCGCGATATTGGATCGGCACTTCGACGACTTTAAGACGCCGGCAATAGGCTTTGATCTCAGTTTGAAAAAACGGGCCGCGCGAACGAATGCCTTTGTCCAGCACGTGCTGCAAAGTGGAGCGCGAGAACAACTCAAATCCGCCGGTCATATCTTTAAGCGAAGTTCCCAGCAGTGCATTGCTCACGATCGACCCGCCGCGGCTAATTAGATACCGGTGCAGCGAACTTTCTTTTATGCTGCCACCGCGACAAAAGCGGCTGCCGAAAACACAGTCGTAGCCTTCGCGCATTCGCGTGAAGAACTGAGAAATGTCCGATGGTTGATGGCTAAAGCCGGCGTCTATTTCTAAAACCCAATCACAGCCGGCCGTCAATGCCTCGTGATATCCCACCAGGTACGCATCAACCACGCATTTATTTTGTGGCGCCCACACAACCCGCAGATCAGTTTGTCGCCTGGCGAGGTTGTCCAGAATGTTGCGCGTTTGGTCCGTGCTCTTTCGGTCGAGGATTGCAAAGAAGGTGACCGACTTGAAACCTTCCTGACGGCATTTCTCCAGCACCTCGCTCACAAACGCCGCGGCAGAAATCTCTTCATTGGCCATCGGGCAGACGATCCCCAGGCTGATGGCGGAGAGCTGCGCCGGCGCGCGCCTCGATTTCGTTCCTTCGGATTGCATTCGCGGCTTAAGAATCAGGGAAACACTCCGCGATTGCAAGCTCTTGCGCTTGTCGCAGGCGGCGTGTTTGATTCGCTGAAACCTTGATGAATGTGCCATATTACCGCTTTGAATCGGAACCCAACAGAGGCCGCGAGTCGTGGGTGGATTTGCGTTCAGAGTTCAACCTTTAGGTTGCTGACTACTACAGACGCAAGCTAAACCTTGAAGTCTAAACTGACCCACAACGGCCGCGCAACGAAGTGATTCGTGAAGGAACGACTACTCCAATATCTTTGCTGTCCGGCGTGCTCCGGCGCCGTTGAGGTCGCTGATGTTGAGCGGCGCGACGCATCCGAGATCATGGAAGCCGAGCTTTCATGCGCGTCGTGCAGGACGCGATGGCCAGTTGTTCGCGGCGTGCCGCGCTTTGCTTCGATCGAAGGCGTCGCCGAAGACAAGGCCGCGACGGCCGAGAGATTCGGCTGGCAGTGGCAACACTTCACGCAGACGGACGAGAAGTACGAACAACAATTCCTCGGCTGGCTGGCGCCGGTTAGGCCTGAGTTTTTCAAAGACAAATTGGTGCTCGAAGGCGGTTGTGGCAAAGGACGTCATACGCAACTCGCGGCGCAGTGGGGCGCGCTCGACGTGATCGGAGTCGACTTAAGCGACGCAGTCGAAACCGCGTACGCGGCGACGCGCGAGTTGCCGAATGCGCACATTGTGCAGGCCGACATTTTCAACCTGCCGTTCGCCCGCGTGTTTGATTACGCATTCTCAGTAGGCGTGCTGCATCACTTGCCAGATCCGCGCGCGGGGTTCAAGTCGCTCGCTTCAAAGGTTAAGCGCGGCGGCCACATCTCGGCCTGGGTCTATGGCGCAGAGAACAACGAATGGATCACGCGCTGGGTGAATCCGCTGCGCGCTCGCACGTCACGCATGAATCCGCGCGCGTTGCTGCAACTTTCAAAGTTGCCGGCCGCGATCGTGTTCGCCGCGACGAAATTGGTTTACGGTCCGTTGAATCGCTCAGCGCGGGGGAAGGCGCTGGCTCGTAGTCTTTTCTACAACGATTACCTGAGCGCGATCGCCGGATTTGGCTGGCGAGAGCAGCACACGATCGTCTTCGATCATCTGGTAGCGCCGACTTCGTTCTATATTTCGCGCGCGGAATTCGCCGCCTGGTGGGACGAAATCGGCGCCAGCGACGTCATCATCGAATGGCATAATCGCAACAGCTGGCGCGGATTTGGACGGATCGTTAGTTAGGTTTCAGAGTTCCACCTTTAGGTCGCTGATGGTTCGGAGCAAATCCTTGTACAAGAAGTGGTGAGACTAACAGACAAGCTAATACTGGGAGCGCGGGCGCCCTCGCCCGCACAGCGTGCGCAGCACGCTCAATCTCAAGCTTTTTGACGCTGTAGCTGTTTCGCGCTTCGCGCTCATAGCGGGCGAGGGCGCCCGCGTTCCCAGTACTAACCGGCTCGTTCCAGATTGGATCGACTTTTTGGGCAAGGCCCAGGAGCAAGCTAAAGCTTGAGCTCTAAGCTACCCCTAAAGCAAAATCGTTGACGCCTTATCGCGCGACCAAGTATGATGCTTGTGGTCACCCGGGCTGGCATCACCTGACCCCATTAGAACTTCGGCTTTTGCCCTTTCCCCTCTTCGGTAACTCAACTCAGTAGCCACCACAAGGACTAACGTCTCCATGCCTTTCAAGATTGACGATCTGCTCATAAATGCCAGCGCTCACCTCGCGTCCGATTTGCACCTGAAGGCCGGGTCGTTTCCCGTCATGCGCATCGGCGGCGAGTTGCATCCGGTCGCGGACGCGCCGCGCCTGTCGCCCGAAGACACGCTCGACATGGCGTTTTCGATGATGTCGAATCGGCAGAAACAGAAACTGAAGGAAGTTTCGGAAGTCGACATTGCGTACAGCGTCAACGGCCTGGGCCGATTTCGCGCGAACATCTTTCAGCAACGCGGCGCGGTCAGTATCGTGCTGCGCGTGATTCCCGATAAGACCAGAAATGCCACTTCGCTCGGCCTGCCGCCGGTGATCGATCGGATCGCCGACGAGCGGCGCGGTTTGATTCTGGTGACGGGCTCGACCGGCTCGGGAAAGTCGACGACGCTGGCGGCGATGATCGATCGCATCAACTCGACGCGTTCAGGACACATCGTGACCATCGAAGATCCGATTGAGTTTTTGCATCGAGACAAGCAGGCGTTCGTGACGCAACGCGAAGTTGACGTAGACACGCGTTCGTTTGCCGAAGCGTTGCGCGGCGCGCTGCGCCAGGATCCGGACGTGATTCTGGTCGGCGAGATGCGCGACCAGGAAACGATCGAAACTGCTTTGACTGCGGCCGAAACCGGCCATTTGGTGCTTTCGACTTTGCACACGCTGGATGCGACTGAGACGATCACCCGCATCGTTTCGTCGTTTCCTTCGCATCAGCAGAAATCCGTGCGCATTCAACTGGCGGGCATTCTGAAAGCTGTAATCTCGATGCGTCTGGTGCGCGCCGCGAAAGGTTCGGGCCGCGTGCCCGCGATCGAGGTGATGGTTTCGACGGGTCTGATTCGCGACTACATCATCAACGAAGAGAAAACCTATATGATTCGCGAAGCGATCGCCAACGGCGCGTCGCAATACGGGATGCAGGCCTTCGATCAGTCGCTATTTAAGCTGTTGCAGTCGCGGCAAATTTCTCTGGAAGAGGCGGTCCACAACGCCTCGAACCCGGACGAATTCAAGATGCGAGTCGCGGGAATTCTCTCTTCAGATCAGCCTATTGATTACGCTGGTGGCCAGGGCGAGCAGGCCGAGCCGAAGCGCGAGGAAGTCGAATCGGTGTTTGTGAAGCACTGAGCGGGAAAGCAAACGCCGGTGGAAGGCGAGGGGATTCTCTCATTTTCCATATCTCATTTTTTCTGAACTCCCTCTCCCCCTGGGAGAGGGTTGGGGAGAGGGCTTACGGCTTCGGCTCTCATCAGCTCCGCCCCTCATCCCCAACCCTTCTCCAAAGGGAGAAGGGAGTAATGAGAAATGACAAATAATGACAAATGGAAAATGAGTTCTTATTCCTCGCGCGAACTCATTGCTGAGTAGCTTTCGCTTCCTGCCACAATTCTTCCAATTCATCCAGCGTCGTTTCGGCGAACTTGCGGCTCTGCTCGCGCAGCTTGCTTTCGATGTAACCAAACCGGCGCCGAAACTTTCTGTTAGTTAACTTCAAAGCGGCCTCCGGCTCAACCTGCATGTGGCGCGCAATGTTTGTGACGACGAACAGCAGATCGCCAATCTCTTCGCGCACGCGTGTGTGAGCGGCCTCGGTGTTGGTATCGGCGTGAGTGCTGATCGCCACGCGCAATTCATCGATCTCTTCCTGTAACTTATCGAAAATATCTTCAACGCGTTTCCAGTCGAAACCGACGCGCGCAGCTTTGGTTGAAAGCTGATGCGCTTCCATCAGCGCCGGCGCTTTCGTCGAAACGCCGTCCAGAATCGACGTGCCGGCCGCGTCGCCCTTGAGCTTGCCGGCCGCGCGCTTCTCTTCGGCCTTGATCGCTTCCCAGTTGCGCAAAACTTCCGCGGAATCGCCGGCCGTAGTGTCACCGAACACGTGCGGATGACGCCGCACCATTTTCGCGTGCACCTGTTCGATCACGTCTTCGATGGTGAACTCGCCGCGCTCAGCCGCGACGCGTGCGAAGAAAGTAATCTGGAAAAGCAGATCGCCAAGTTCTTCGCGCAGATCGTCAGGCCGCCCTTGCCGCGCTTCTTCCAGCGCGTCGAAGGCCTCGTAAGCCTCTTCGAGCAGCATTGGCGCCAGCGTCGCGTAAGTTTGTTCGCGATCCCAAGGGCAACCGCCGGGCGAGCGCAAGCGGTCCATCAAAGCCACCAAGTCAGTGAATGTCTTGGACATGTGGAGTCCAAAGTCCCAAGTCCAGGGTTCAAAGTCAAGAGGAAAGGGCTATGTT
>Ga0209701_10000302_pt1 | contig 27437 bp, 23 predicted proteins | sample CZO8metaG_4_FD_188356 | JGI IMG/M metagenome (GOLD analysis project Ga0209701, IMG submission 188356) | Vadose zone soil microbial communities from the Eel River Critical Zone Observatory, Northern California, USA - CZOApr15con2H3.8 metaG... | ecosystem: Environmental > Terrestrial > Soil >... | reverse complement strand
CCCGCACGACAACCGCACCCGCCCGTCGGTGCTTCTCTCGCGCGACGGCCGCCACGCTGTAATTGACACCACCCCGGATTTCCGCCAGCAGGCTTTGCGCATGGGACTCGAGCGGCTGGATGCTGTTCTGCTTACGCACGGCCACGCCGACCACATCCTCGGGTTCGACGACATCCGGCCGTTTAACTTGCGCCAGAAGTGCGCGCTGCCGGTGTATGCGTCGGAGGAGACGTTCAACATTCTGCGCCGCACCTTCGCCTACGTGTTTGATGAATCGCCGGTGCTGAGCGCCATCCCGCAAGTCACGCTGCATGAGGTGAAAGGACCGTTTCGCGTGCTGGATACCGAAGTGGCGCCCGTTCCGGCGCGTCATGGCGGAATCGGCGTGCTGGGATTCCGTTTCGGCAGCGCCGCGTACCTCACCGATTTCAGCGAATTGCCCGCCAGCTCGCGCCATTTATTGATGGGCCTGGACGACCTGATCCTCGATGCGCTGCGCGATGAACCCCATCCCATGCACCAAACAGTCGAACAGGCTCTGGCGCTGGTTGCCGAGTTGCAGCCACAGCGCGCCTGGTTCACGCACATTGCGCACGATCTCCCCCATCATGAAACCAATGAAAGGCTGCGCAAGGCGGGCCACTCGCACGTGCAGCTTGCCTTCGACGGCATGACCCTTGAGGTGCACATCTGATGCCGCTCGAAGTGCTGCATTCGCCGGGGGAATGGATGGCGCGCTTCGGCGCGAGCCGTGCCGGAAGCGTGCTCACCGTCGGGAATTTCGACGGCCTGCATCTCGGCCATCAAAAAATCCTCCGCGATGTGGTGGAGCGGGCCCGGGCGGCCAACGCCGTGGCAACCGTGTTGACGTTTGATCCGCCGCCGCTCAAGGTTCTGCGTCCGGAAGTTGCGCCGCCGAGGATTTCAACCCTCGCGCAAAGGCTGGAAGGTTTCGGCCGTGCGGGGCTGGATGCGGTCCTGGTCCTGCATTTCGATCTGGAGTTCGCAAAGATCTCCGCGGAGGACTTTGTCCGGAAGATTCTTCTCGAGCAGGTCGGCATGCGTTCGATTCTCGTCGGCGAAAATTTCCGCTTTGGAAACAAGCACGCCGGGAATACGCGGCTGCTCTCGGAACTCGCCCGGTTGCATGGGTTTGCAGTGCAGATTGTGCCCCCGGTTCTATGCCGCGGCGAGATTGTTTCCAGCACGGCGATCCGCCGGGAAATGGCGGAAGGAAACGTAAGTCACGCCGCGCGCCTGCTGGGGCGGCCGTTCGTGTTGACAGGAGAAATCCGCCGCGGGACCGGCACGGGACGCAAATTCGTCTTCCCCACGTTGAACCTGGCGCCCGAGCAGGAGCTGCTTCCCGCGCAGGGCGTTTATGTGACGGAGACGAATGTCGAAGGGCGCTTGTGGCATTCCGCGACCAACATCGGCCGCCGGCCGACGTTCAACGGCGCCGAGCTTTCCATCGAAAGCCATTTGCTCGGATTTGCTCGGACGCTGACGCAGGGACGAATGGAAATCCACTTTTGGAAACGGCTGCGCGAGGAAAAAAAATTCACCGGCCCGGAAGAGCTTCGCAGGCAAATCGCCAAAGATATCGCGCGCGCAAATAACTTTTTCAAACGCCTCGACCGCGCGCGCCGCGCGCGTCAATCTGCTTAACGATGATCTTTACGGTTTGGAAGAGCCGCGAAGATTATTTCCGGCAACTTTCGCAGTAGCCGCCAATTTCCGTGCGCGTAACCGTGATTTTCAGATTGCAATCGCGTTCGATCTGCGTCTTCATCTGCTCAAACAGGCTGCTTTCGAATTCGCGCACCTTTCCGCAACGGAGGCAAGCCACGTGGATATGATCGCGCGGACCGTGACTTTCGTAGTAGTGCTGATCTCCGCGGAGATGCAGCAAGTCCAGCTCGTCAATCAGCCCATATCGTTTGAGCAGGTCAATCGTGCGGTAAACGGTGACGCGGTGAACACGCGAGTCAATCTTCTGCGCGCGATCCAGAATGGCTCCGGCGTCGAGATGGCGCTCGGCGCTATCCATCACTTGAAGTATGGCGCGGCGCTGGCGGGTCAATCGAACATGCCGGTTTTCCAGCGCCTTCTGCAGGCGGCCCGGTTTTGCGTCTGCGTTGATCCGTTCGCCGGTCGAGACGCGATGTGCGGAGGTAGCGGCCATCGGTACACCTGCGGCCAGGAAATCTCAAATCTTACCGGCCGGCAAGGCGAGTAACGTCGAAGTACATCACGATTGACAAAAACACTACCAGGAAGACGAACCCCACTTGCACAAATCGTTCTTTGAACGCCAGACTCAAGTCCCGGCGCATCGAGCCTTCGATGGCCAGAAGAAGAATGTGACCGCCATCGAGGATGGGGATCGGCAGCAGGTTCAAGATTCCCAGGTTGATGCTCAGCAGCGCCATCAGCGAAATCACCTGGAAGGAGCCCTCCTTCACGGCAAGCCCGGACTCATGCGCGATGCCGACGACGCTCTGCAACTGCCGGATGGAAAGCTTGCCGGTGAATAACTTCTCGACCACGCCGAGAGTCTGGCGAGTGATGTTCACTGTGGCGGAGAGCGCGAAGTCCAACGAGTGCGAAACGCCCTCGCGGCGGTAGGCCGTGTCTTCTTTCACCAGGACGCCGACCTGGTAAGTCGCTTCGCCCCGTTCATTGACACCGCGTTGCGGCGTAACCTGAAGGCTCACGTTCTGGTTCTCGCGGCGGATGCCCAGAGCAACCGGCTTCCCGTCCGAGTGCCGGATGACGTCAACAAACTGCGACCAGCTCACAACGGGCTGGCCATTGACGGAGGTCACGACGTCGTTTTGCCTGAGGCCGGCGCGGTAAGCGGGCATCCCCGGTTCCACTCGATCAATGACCGGGGGGATCGGCCAATAGCCAAACGGCCAGTCGCTTTCCGGGGAATGCGTCACCGGCAGGGTGAGCGAGCGCCGCGCTCCATCTTTTTCGGCAACGACGCGTAATTCGCTTCCGGGAGGAAGCTCGCTGACCAGAGTGAGCGCCTGCCCCCAGGTGGGGTTTCTCAGCCCGTTGATCTCCGTGATGCGGTCTCCGAGTTTCAATCCCTCGGCTGCGGTTCGCGAGTTCTTCGCAAAGGCGACGACTTCCACCGAGCGGTCTTCGAACGAGTGGTACGGCACACCGACGGCAATAAAGTATCCGCCGAGCAGAACCAGCGGCATAATCAAATTCACGGCCGGACCCGCAAAGGCGATAATGGCGCGCTGCCACCGGGGCTTGCTCAAAAACTCGTCGGGAGCGCCGGTCCGCTCCTCAGAAATGTTGTCGCCGGACATCTTTACGTAACCGCCCAGGGGGATCGCGCTGATGCGGTAATCGGTGCCGCCCCGGCGAATCCCCCAAAGGCGCGGGGGAAAGCCCACAGAAAAAACCTCGACGCGCACGCCGAACAACTTGGCGGCGATAAAATGGCCGATCTCGTGTACCAGGATCATGGTCCCCAGCACGAGTACGATCCCGATGAGAGTGCTCATGAGGCTGTTCTTCCCTTCTAAGAGTATCTCAAGACGCTGCGGCCATCTTGATGGAGATGCGGTCCGCTTCTTCCCGGGCCATCCGGCGCGCTTCGGTATCAGCAGCCAGAACGTCTTCCATTTTTTTAAATCTGACGCTCTGAGTCCGCTCCAGAACCCGCTCAATTACCTGCGCGATGCCGGTGAAGGGTATGCGCCGGTCAAGAAAAGAAGCAATGGCGACTTCATCCGCCGCATTCAAAGCACAGGGCCAAGCGCCACCCTTGCGCAGCGCCTCGCGGGCCAGGCGCAAGCACGGGAAACGCCGGGCAGAAACTTTTTCAAAATCGAGGCGGCGCAACCGAGACCAGTCGAGCTGGCACTCGTTGGATGCGACGCGCTCCGGATAGGTTAGCGCATATTGAATGGGCATGCGCATATCCGTTGGGCCGAGTTGCGCCAGAATCGAACCGTCCACGTATTCCACCATGGAGTGAACGGTGGACTGCGGGTGGATGACCACTTCGATTTGCGCAGGCATCATGGAAAACAGCCAGCGCGCCTCAATCACTTCAAACCCTTTATTCATCAACGTCGCGGAATCTATGGTGATGCGATTTCCCATGCGCCAGTTGGGATGCGCCAGCGCCTGCTCGGGCGTGACGCGCGCCAACGCGTGAATCGGCGTCTTGCGGAACGGGCCGCCCGAGGCAGTGAGCACGAGGCGCTTGACTTCCCCGTGTTCGCCCGCGCGCAAGCATTGATGAATGGCGTTGTGCTCGCTGTCCACCGGCAGAAGGTCGACCCCGGCAGCCTGTGCCGCAGCCATCACCAGTTCCCCCGCGGCGACGAGAACCTCTTTATTGGAAAGGGCAATCTGCTTGCCTTGCTGGATTGCGGCGTACGTGGCCTCGAGGCCCACTACGCCCACTGCCGCGGAGACCAGCAGCTCGACGTCGGGATGCGTTCCGACCGCCAGCAAGCCTTCCCTCCCCCACTGGATGTCGGGCAAGGGAGCCAGGCCCTGGGCGCGAAGCCGCCCGGCCAGCTCATCGGCGCGCGCGGCGTTCGCCACAGAAACCAGTTGCGGGCGATGGCGGGCGATCTGCGAAGCGATCAGGTCAATGTTCTCGCCGGCGGCGAGGGCCTCAACACAAAAGCGCGACGGCAGCGACTCGACAACGCTGAGGCATTGCCGTCCGATTGACCCTGTTGATCCGAGGATGGCCAGACGCTTCAAGACTTGCCTTTTCTCAATTCCCTGTCTACCACACGGTTCCACGCGGCCCGGCATGAATGGGGCCGGATTCCCGGCAGGAGTCGAGCGCTGAAGAATTGTAGTCCGGACTTTGCTCGATTTCCTGAGCCTCTGCACCCGGGGTTCTGCTGGGGGGCTACAGCACCAACTTGAAATAATACCAGACCACGGGCACGGCGAAAACAAGGGCGTCTACCCGGTCGAGCATCCCGCCATGCCCCGGCAGCAACCCGCCGGAATCCTTGGCCCCCGCACTGCGTTTATAGGCGGACTCGGCCAGATCGCCCATTTGGCCGGCAACATTGGCCAGGGCTGCGCCGGGGAGCATGGAGCGCAGGCCGATCCCGGTCCAGCGCGCAAAGAAAATGCCGACCACAAGCGAGGCCAGCAGATTTGCAGCCGCACCTTCCCAGGTTTTGTTGGGGCTGAGGTTCGGCGCCATTTTCCACCGGCCCATTGACCGCCCGACGAAATAGGCTGCCGTATCGCCCGCCCAAACCAGAACCAGGGCGAAAAGCAGGAGTTTCGGCCCGACACGCGCCATTCCCTCAAGCGGAACGCCGAAGCTCAGGGGCAAAGCGACGAAGAGCAGGCCGGAGGCGCTGATGCCCAGCGCGGGCAGAGTTTCGGCGAGGGGCCGGCGGGTCGCGAGCACGATTACGGCTGCACCGACAACGAACACGAAAAAAAGAAACGGAAACAGGGTGAGGGTTCCAGCCGTGGTATTTCGTTCCAGGAGGAGGCCTCCTGCGATCGAAAACGTCTCGGCACGTGTTGTCAGAAACTGTACGAAGACCAGGGCCAGGGCGCAGGCGCAGGTCCAAACCCGGTATCCCCGATGACCAATCCGTTCGCCGAGGGAAAAGTATTCCAGCAGCGCTAAAATGATCACCAGGCCGAAGGCGATGGCCACCCAGGGCAACGGCGCCAACAGGACCAAAGCCACTACGACAGGGATGAGCACGGCGGCGGTGAGAACGCGTTGCAGGGTCATCGCGGGTCAGCCGCGTGCGACGCGAGCGCTACGCTGATGAGAGGAATGCGCATCGCTCAAGCCGCCGTAGCGGCGCTCGCGCCTCTGGAATTCAACCAGGGCTTCGAGAAGGCACGCCCGGGAGAAGTCCGGCCAGAGGGTCTCGGTGACGTAGATTTCCGCGTAGGCAATCTGCCAAAGCAAAAAATTGCTGATGCGCATTTCGCCGCTCGTGCGGATGAGCAAATCCGGGTCCGGCAATCCGGCCGTATAGAGGTGCCGCGAAACGGTCTCCTCGTCAATGGGGTGGGAAGCGCTCCCGTTGCTGCGAAGCTCCTTGAGGATGGCGTTGAAGGCGTCCACCAGCTCACCGCGGCCGCCGTAGTTCAAGGCCACGGCCAAGCGCATTCCCGTATTCCCGGCCGTGACGCGCGAGGCCTCTTCCACGTCCTGCTGGACCCCGGCGGGCAACTGCTCCGGCCTCCCGATGAACACCATGCGAATGTTGTTCCGGTGGAGCATGGGCAATTCCTTGCGGAGGTACTCGCGCAACAGGCGCATCAGGAAATCAATTTCCGCTTTGGGGCGGCGCCAGTTTTCCAGGGAAAAGGCATAAAGGGTGAGGGCGGAAATGTTCAACCGGGCACAAGTTTCGATCACCGTGCGCGCCGAGCTGACTCCTGCCCGGTGCCCGGCCACGCGCGGCAGATGGCGCCGCTGGGCCCACCGTCCATTGCCATCCATGATGACGGCAATGTGCTTGGGCAGCCGCCTCAGGTCGAGTTGATCGAGAAGCCGCGCTTCCTCACGCTTGAGCAAGGGAAGCGATTCGAAAGATTTCACGTTGCGAGTCCTGAGGCCCACGGAGTCAGGCACGGGATGTTGCGGGCAATCATCTTTACCCCGCAAAGTTACCACAGTGTCCGGCAAAGACGCAACGGAACGACGAGGGTTCCCGCCTGCAAACGTCAAGTACCGGGGACGCCGCCCGGCACAAACATGGCCGTGTACACCAGGACCAGGGTGAGGACAATCATAGCGGCAGCGGTGACCCAAGCCACCCAGTTGAAGGCCGGGCTGTTGATCTGGTCCCCCATCAGATCGCGCCGATTGATCAGCAACAACATGAAGATGAGCACGATGGGCAGCCAGACTCCGTTGGCCACCTGCGAAAGGATCAGGATTTTGAACAAAGGCGCCCCGGGAATCAGGATGAAACCGGCGCCAATCCCAATGAGCGCCGTATACAGCCAGTAGAAAATGGGCGCTTCCTTGAATTTATGGTCAATGCTGCCTTCAAAGCCCAGACCTTCGCAAATCACATGTGCCGTGGAAAGCGGAAGAATGCAGGCAGCAAACAGCGACGCGTTCAACAGGCCAAAGGCAAAGAGCGTCCCGGCCCATTTCCCGGCGAGCGGCGCCAGGGCTTTGGCGGCGTCGGCGGCACCGGAAATATCCCGCTGTCCGTGGACCCACAGGGTGGCCGCTGTGGACACGATGATGAAAAACACGATGACCATGCAACTGATGCTGCCAATCATCACGTCGGCGCGCGCCTGCTTATACTGCCTCGGCCCCACGCGTTTTTCGACGAACGCCGCCTGCATGTAGAAGAATTGCCAGGGCGCGATGGTCGTGCCGACCAGCGCCGTCAACGTGAGGAGATACCCGGAATTGAACTGAATGCTCGGGATTACGGTGTACTTCGCGGCCATCAGCCAATCGGGCTTGGCCAGGATGGCGGAGAAAAGATAAGAGAGATAGAAAAGGCAGGCCACCAAAAAGATTTTCTCCACCTGCCGGTAAGTTCCCCGCACGACCAGGATCCACACAAGGACCGCGGCAATGGGAACGGCGAAGTATCTGCTGACGCCGAAAATCTCCATCGCTGCGGCGACACCGGCAAACTCCGCCACGACGTTCCCCAGGTCCACCAGGAAGCCCGCAACCATCATGAAAAATGTGGGCCGAAACCCAAATTCTTCGCGAATCAAGTCGGAAAGACCCTTGCCGGTGGCGACGGCCATGCGCGCGCACATTTCTTCGGTGACATAGAGCGCGATGGTCATGGGGATCAGCGCCCAAAGCAGGGCGTAACCGTATTGCGCTCCGGACTGGGAATAAACGGAGATGCCGCCGGCATCGTTGTCCACGTTGGAGGTGATCAACCCGGGGCCAAGCACCGCCAAGAGGACAGCCATCCGCCGCCGGAAATTGCGCGCGCGAAGCTGGGCCGAGTCGGCGCGCTGCCGCAAGCCGTTCCAACGTTCGATGATGGTTCCCCAGTTCACAGCGTCCGTTTCCTTCTTGCCGATCCTCGGACTCCCTTCCCAAATCAGATGATCTTCACCAGCCGCGTCACGACGTCATCCACCGTGATTGTTCCCAGGGGCCGGCGATTCGCATCCACGACGGTGAGGCTGCGCAGGTTGTACTTGTCAAACAGCTCGAACACCTCTTTTTCCTGTGCATCGGGCGGAACCCAAATCAAAGGCTCGTACTTCATCTGGCCGACGGGCTGGTCGGGCAACCCGAGCAGGAGGCGGCCCAGGGGAACGCTCCCGGAAAACCCGGCGGCGTTGTCAATCAGAACAACTGCGTCAAGCTGGTCCAGGTTCAGATCCTTCGAGCGGATCCATTCGACGACTTCATCGCGCGTCGCTGATTCGCCGACAAAGACGAAGTCGGGATTCATCATCCCGCCGGCTGTGTTTTCCTCGAATTGCATCAGCTGGCGCACTTCTTTGGCTTCTTTGCCGGGCATTTCCTCGAGAAGTTCCTGAGACGTTTCCGGCGAGAGATCGGCGAGGACGTCGGCGGCGGCGTCCGGCGCCATCTCTTCCAGGATTTCCGCGGCCTTTTCGGGGTCGAGCTTCTCGACGATTTGCGTGGTCAGGCGCGCGTCGAGCTCTGCCAGCACGGCCGCCGCGGTCTCTTCATCAAGCGAGGCGATGATGGACTGGCGCTCGGAAGCGGAAATGTCTTCCATGATGTCCGCGAGGTCCGCGGGGTGGAGGTTCTCGAGCTTTTCGTGGGTGATGCGCAGCTTGACGCGGCGCAAGGGGTCCGGCTCGATCAAGTTCACGAATTCCCAGCGAATGAGCTTGGCGGGCAGTTTTTCCTGAAGACGCCGGATGGCCGTTGACGACACGAGCCCCTGCAGGAGACGCCGCGCCGCGCCGGTAAGCCCAACGTCCACTTGCGTGATGCGCAGCTCGACGGTTCCATTCATGCGCTGCTCGGCTAAATCAACATCGTTCACGCGGACGACCTTGCGTCCGCTGGTGTCAATAATCTGCTGGTCGAGCAAGTCCTTGCGGACCGCCAGCCAACCCTCATTCGGCGAGTAGGTTTCCAGCGCGCGCTCCCCGCAGTTCAGGCGCACCGTCCCCGGCGCGACGAAAGCAACCTGGTCATAGCGCGCCACGAGGGGCTGGAATTTCCCGCGGCCCAACAGCAGGCGGCCGATGCGGTTGGGCTGCTCGGCCGGGTCAATGAATAGCTCCGTCAGACGGCCGAGGAAGTTCCCGTGGGCGTCGTAGGTTTCCGCACCCATCAGCTCGGTTGCGTGCAGCATATGTGCGCCTCCTTCCAGGGATACGCGCTGGAAGTTTCCTAAGTACGCAAAAAAATACCCGCGACCCTGAAAAACTTGGCGGCCGCGGGTAAACTCCGCAAAATCTTGGGCTTACCTCAGCCGGAGGCGGCTCCTCCCTGGCCGGTTTCCGCCATCTCGGTCCCCCCTACGGCCGGATTTCGAGGCCGCCGACGGCACCATCACAGTAAACACAAGGTTGTCCCGGGTTCTACCCGGCCCGGGCTCGCGTTCACCTAGTTCACTCATGAAGCAGAATCCGCCTCTATTGTAGTAGTTAAATGGAGACGCAAAGTTTGTCAAGAAAAGACTGAAGAAAATCGCGATTATTTTTCGGGGGAGAAGACCATATGGCCCGGCGGCATCCCCCGGGCCCGGCATTGCTCGAGATAAAGAGCGAGGTAGCTTTTCGTAATGTAGTCTTTCGGCCCGAATCCCAGAAGCTTCGCGGCGCGGTCAATGGCCTCTGAAGGCCCTTCCAACTCGACAAAGGTCCCGATGGGGGTCTCATCCAGTTCGACGAGGAGGTCGCTGGCCCAGCGGGCCCTCGCCGGGAAGCGATACGTGGTGCGAAATTTCTCGTAGCGAAACCACCCGCGCATCCCCAGGGCTTCCAGAATATTGGCCAGAGGTGCTGGCTCTGCAACCTCGACCTCAATCTCCTCGCGGACTTTGTGGCGCCCAATGGGAACGAATTGAGATGCCTCCCCGAGGGGGCCGGGAGGCAGGGGGTTGGCGGCGTTTGGCGATCCAGCGGAGGCAGCGCCTTCCTCCAGAGCCGGGCCTTTGTAGGTGAGGACGGCTCGAAGAAACCGGCCCGATGCCTCCCTCGGGCGATTGCTGTCTTCGCTTTCGATGCGGACACGCAAAAGCTGCCCATGCTTGGCCAAGGCGCTCTGCGGCGTGTCGAAGAGGAAATTCATTTCGCGAACCCGCGGATGCGCACCGCTCTTTTTCTTCCTCTTCCCCGAGAGCAACGAAACGGGGAGGACGGGGCGGGCGTGGAGCCGCTTCAAGCCGCGCCGAAATGCAGCAAGGTCTCCGACACGGCATTTGATTTCGACTTCGCGGTGAACTGGCATGACGGGGAAGCCTTTCCGCGGCAGGTCTGGTCTGCGGCGCGGAGATTCGTTAGTATAGCTCGGCGCTCGCGCAAGGCGCACGGCCGCTTGGGACCATCGGCCGATAACCGCGGCCCAGAACACCGCACCATGACCGAACCGACCACGCCGCTGATGCGGCAGTATCACGCCATCAAGACGCGCTATCCGCATGCGCTGCTGCTCTTCCGTCTGGGCGACTTCTACGAGCTCTTCTACGAAGACGCGCTGGTGGCATCGCGCGAGCTGCAGATCACCCTGACGGCGCGCAACCGCGAACGCGGCCAGCCCGTGCCGATGTGCGGAGTCCCCTATCACGCGGCGGAAACCTACATTGCGCGGCTGATCCGCGCCGGCTACAAAGTGGCCATCTGCGACCAGATGGAGCAACCGGCGCCCGGCAGGAAGCTCGTACGGCGCGAAGTGGTCCGCGTCATTACTCCGGGAACAGCCACGGACCTGCACGTTCTGGACGCCAAGGAGAACAATTTCCTCGCGGCGCTGGCGCGGCATCCTTCGGGCACGCCCATCGGCCTGGCGTGCGTGGACATTTCCACGGGCGAATTTCAAGCCACCGAGTTTTCCGGGCCGCAGGCCGAAGAAACCCTGCGGGACGAACTGCATCTGTTGCGGCCGCGGGAAACTCTGCTGCCGCGCCAGGAAAACCTCTTTGGCGCCCCGCCCACCGAGCTCGATGGAGCGGGCGGCGTCGAAACACGCCTGGAAGGATGGCTCTTCCGCGAGGATTACGGCGAACGAATGCTGCGCGAACAGTTTGGCGTGGCCGGACTGGAAGGCTTCGGCCTCGAGGGACACGGCCAGGCCACAGCAGCCGCCGGCGCGCTGGTTCACTACCTCCGCGAGACTTCGGGCCAGGGCGAAGGCACAGTAGCCGCGCTGCGGCACCTCAGTGGCGTGCGTTACTACGAGCAGGGCGATGCGCTGGTGCTTGATCCGGTTTCCGTGCGCAATCTCGAACTGGTCGCCCCCCTCTTTCCCGACGAGAGCGCGCGGGGAGGAAACACGACCCTGGTTGGCGTTCTCGGCGAAACCTGCACGAGCATGGGAGCGCGGCTGCTGCGCGGCTGGGTCCTGCGCCCGGAAATTTCCATCGAGGAGATTGAGGCGCGCCTGGAAGCGGTGGCGGTGATGAAGGGCCACACCGTATTGCGCGAGGAAATCCGCAAGGAGCTGCAAGGCGTTCTGGACCTCGAGCGCCTCACCAGCCGCATCACGCTGGGGGTGGCCAGCCCGCGCGAAATGCTGGCGCTCAGACAATCGCTCGCGCAGATTCCGCTGCTGCGGCGTTTTCTTGCGCCACCCGATTCCGGAGCAAGCGCGAGGCTGGCAGAGCTGCATCGCGGGCTGGATGAACTGGCGGACGTTCGCGAGCTCATCGAGCGTGCCATCGCCGAAGAGCCGCCCGCGCAGGCAAGCGAGCCGGGGGTTATCCGGCGCGGCTACAACGCCGAGCTGGATGAGTTCCGCGAGCTCAGCCAGCACAGCAAGCAGATTGTCGCGGCGATGGAAGAGCGCGAACGAAAACGCACGGGCATCGGCTCGCTGAAAATCCGCTTCAACCAGGTGTTCGGTTACTACATTGAAATTTCCAAGCCGAACCTGCACCTGGTGCCGCCGGACTTCGAGCGCAAGCAAACGCTGGTGAACGCCGAGCGCTTCACCACTCCGGAGCTGAAAGAATACGAGGGAAAGATTCTGGCTGCGGAGGAGCGCATTCTGGAGATCGAGCGCAGACTCTTCCAGGAGGTGCGCGGGTCGGTAGCCGCCCAGGCGCACCGTTTGCAAAAAACCGCGGCGGCGATAGCGCAGCTCGATGTTCTGGTGAACTTCGCGCGGCTTGCCGCGGACCGCGATTACGTCCGCCCGGAATTCGGCGGCGATGGAGAACTGCTGCTCATCGGCGGACGTCATCCGGTGGTCGAGCAACTGCTGTCGCAGCGCGGCGAGCGGTTCGTGCCCAACGATCTTTACCTGGATGCGTCGCAGCAGCAAATCCTGCTGATTACCGGGCCGAACATGGGCGGCAAGTCCACCTATTTGCGGCAAGCGGCGTTGATTGTCTTGATGGCGCAGATGGGTTCCTTCGTGCCCGCGCGGCGCGCCAAGCTGCCGCTGACCGACCGCATCTTCACGCGCATCGGCGCCTCGGACAACCTGGCGCGGGGCCGCTCCACGTTTCTGGTGGAGATGAGCGAGGTTGCGGCAATTTTGAACACCGCCACGCCATCGAGCCTGGTGCTTCTGGACGAAGTCGGGCGCGGGACGGCGACGTTTGATGGGCTGTCCATCGCCTGGGCGGTGGTCGAACATCTGCAGCAGCACACGCGCGCGCGAACGCTCTTCGCGACGCACTATCACGAATTGACCGAGCTGGCCGACCTTTTGCCCGGGGTGAAGAACGTGCACGTCTCGGTGAAGGAAACGCCCAACGACATCGTGTTTCTGCGGCGCGTCGAGCCGGGAAGCGCCGATAAAAGTTACGGCATCGAGGTGGCGCGCCTCGCCGGGCTTCCCCGAAGCGTCATCGAGCGCGCCCGCGAGGTTCTCCAGAAGCACGAGCAGAGCGAACATCAGTTGAGCGGGAAACTGACTCCCGGCGCGGCGCATGGCGCGGATTCGAACGGCAAACAGCAGGCGCTCTTTACGCCCCTTGACCGCGCCGTGCTCGAAGCGCTTCGCCAAGCCGATCTCGACCAACTGAAACCCGTCGAGGCGCTCAACCTGCTGGCCGAGTTGAAGAAACAGATTTCATGAGCGCCCGCTCGATGTTCGTCCTCGGTCTGATGTCGGGGACTTCCGCCGATGGAATTGACGTGGCGCTGGCGAAGATTGCGGGCGCGGCGCCGCGAATCCACGCTAAGCTTGAGAACTTTGTTTCACTTCCCTTCCCGCGCGAAATTCGCGCCGCTGTCTTGCGGGTGGCTGAAGGCGCCTCGACGACAACGGGCGAGATCAGCCAATTGAATTTCCGGCTGGGCGAACTTCTCGCGCAAGCAGCCCTGAAAGCCTGCCGCAGGTTTGGAGTTCCCTTGCGGCGGATTGCACTGATCGGGTCGCACGGACAAACGATTTACCACCAGGGCCGCGGAAGCCGGTATCTCGGAGCGCGAATCGCCTCCACGATGCAAATCGGCGAGCCCTCAGCGATCGCCGCGCGGACGGGAATTACCACCGTGGGAGATTTTCGTCCTGCAGACATGGCAGTTGGTGGACAGGGCGCGCCCTTGGTGCCGTTTGTGGACTACGTGTTGTACCGGGACAAAAGGCGGGGACGCGTGGCGCTCAATCTCGGCGGCATCGGGAACGTCACAGTCATTCCCCGCGCGGCGAAGCCCGACGAAGTATTCGCGTTCGATACCGGGCCGGGCAACATGGTGATTGACGCCCTCCTGAAACATTTCACGCGCGGAAGACTATCCTACGACCGTGATGCGCAGATGGCCCGGCGTGGCCGCGCTTTGCCGCGACTCCTCAACGCATTGCTGCGCGATCCCTATCTGCGCCGGCGCCCGCCAAAATCGGCGGGCCGCGAGCAGTACGGGGCAGCCTTTGTAGAAAAGCTGATGGCCATGGGGAGAAAAGAAAAAGCTCATCCGGCTGACCTGGTGTGCACGGCGACCCTTTTTACGGCGCTCGCGGTTGTGGACGCGATGCACCGCTGGGTGCTCCCGAAGACCCGCATCCATCAGTTGATAGTTTCCGGAGGGGGAGTTCACAATCCGCTGGTGATGGCGCAGCTTTCCGCTGCGCTCCCCGGCATTGACGTTATCCCGTCTTCGGCCCTAGGCGTTCCGGAGGATGCCAAGGAAGCATTTGCATTCGCCATCCTTGCGTATGAAACCTATCACCGGCGTCCCTCGAACTTGCCCAACGCAACGGGCGCCGGGCGTCCCGCGATCCTCGGGAAGATCTGCTATGCCCCTCCAAACTAACGGTGTCGCTCGCCGTGCCGGCATCCGCGCGGAGCGGTGTAGCTCCATCTTTACGACATGCGTTGCTGTGTTTCTTCTGGCCCTGTGCGCGTCCTGTGTTCGCCAAAAGCCTCGGGATCCCTCGACGGTCACATTCGTCATCGAAACCATGCCGGCGAATCTGGACCCGCGAATCGGCACAGACACGCAATCGCAGCGCATCGCCGGGCTCATCTGCGACAGCCTCATCGAGCGTGACGCACAAATGAATCCCCGCGGCGACCTGGCCGAAAGTTGGGACACACCCGACGCACTTACCTATATCTTTCATCTGCGGCGCGGCGTGCATTTTCACAATGGCCGCCCGCTGACCTCCGCGGACGTCAAGTACACGTTCGACACCATGCTGAACGGCTCGCTCAAGACGCCCAAGCGCGGGTCGTTTCGCATGGTGGCTTCCATCGAAACGCCGGATGATGCAACGGTGATCTTCCGCCTGAAAGAACCTTATGCTTCGTTTCTGGTGAACCTGACCCGCCCTGGAGTAGGAATCGTACCGCAGGGTTCGGGCGCGGATTTCGCCAGTGCGCCGGTTGGCACCGGGCCTTTCCGGTTTGTCACGGCCAAGCAGGATGAAGAAGTCGTGCTGGAGCGGAATCCCGATTACTTCCGCGGGGCGCCCCGAATCCAGCGCGTGCGATTTCGCGTGGTCCCGGAAGCGACGGTGCGCGCGCTCGAACTGCGCAAGGGCACGGCCGACATCGAGACGACTTCGCTCACGCCGGACATGGTGCCCGTTCTGGCGCGCCAGCCGGATCTGGAGGTTACCGAGCAGCCCGGAACGATTTACGCGTACATCGGAATCAATCTCGATGACCCCGCACTCTCGAAGCGCGAAGTGCGCCAGGCGCTGGCTTACGCCACCGACCGCGAAACACTCATCCAGTATCTTTTGCGCGGCCAGGCGCGGCTGGCCAGCGGCTTGCTCCCGCCGAACCACTGGGCCTACGAACCAGATGTTCCACAATATCCCTACGACCCGAAACGCGCCGAACAGTTGCTCGATGCCGCCGGCTTCCCGCGGCAGGCGGGAGGAACCCGTCTGAAGGTTGCGCTGAAAACCTCCACGGAGGAATCCAGCCGCCTGCTTGGAGCGGCGCTGCAGGATCAATGGCGGCGCGTCGGCGTGCAACTCGAGCTGCGGCCGCTGGAGTTCGCCACGCTGTTTGCCGACGTCACGCGGGGAAATTTTCAGCTTTGCACGCTGCGCTGGGTGGGCGCCAACAACGACCCGGACTTCTTCGAATATGTCTTTGACTCCAAGAAAATTCCCCCGGAGGGCGCGAATCGCGGCCACTACCGCAACGCGCAGCTCGACGCGCTGCTCGACGCCATGCGCGTCGAGGGTGACCCCGAAAAACGCAAACGGCTGTGCAGCCGGGTGCAAAAGATCGTCGCCGAGGATCTTCCCTACCTGAACCTGTGGTTTACCGACAATGTTTCCGTGCACCGGCGGGGGCTCGGCCCCGTGGAGCTGTCACCCACCGGTGACTACGATTTTCTTACAAAAATCGGGTGGTCCACAACGCACTAAGAGGAAAGCGCGGCCTCAATCTCTTTCGCGCTGAGGGCCCCCTCGCGGACGATGCGCCACTGGTCGTCCTGAAGATCCACGATGGTCGAGGCCAGCGAGGCGCCCGTCTCTCCCGAATCGAGCACCAGGGGCAGGCGGTCGCCCAATTGCTTGAGAAGCTGCTCCGCGTTGGAGCACGCGGGAAAGCCGGAAATATTCGCGCTTGTTCCGGTAATGGGTGAACCAAGCTGCTCGATGAGCTGACAGGCCACTGCGGACTTTGGCCAACGCAAGGCCACGCGCCCGGTGTGCGCGGTGACCTTGAGCGGAACGCGGTTCGAAGCATCCACAAGAAGGGTGAGCGCGCCGGGCCAGAATTTCTTCGCGAGCGGTAAGAAATGCGCCGGCAATTCGCGCGCGAGCAATACGGCCTGCTCGATGGAATTCACCAGGATGGGAAGTGCCCGCGTTTCCGGGCGCCCCTTCACGCGGTAAATTTCCTCGACGGCGGCGAGATTAAAGGGATCGGCGGCGAGGCCGTAGTAGGTGTCGGTGGGGATGCCGACGACGCGCCCCTGCGCGATCAATTCCGCCGCGTAGCGGACGGCATCGCGCTCGGGGGTTTCCGCTGAAATCCTCAGCAGTTCAGCCGGCAAAGTGTTTGCGCCTTTGGGGCCCGGCTGGAGCGCACCCTACAAAATTTACGCGCCCCGAGGGGCGGAGCTGGCGGGCGATCGGCGGCACGATGCAAGGCCCGTCCCGATTGCGCCCCTCCCGCAACACCGGGATCACCGCAATGGCCGCACCCTACCACAGCCTGTGAAGGCCACGCAAGGCGTCACCCTTTACCGCTGCTAAAGCGTTTGTTAGGCTTCTGGCCATGACCGCCGCGAGACAATCCGCGGGCGCCGCTCCCGCAAAAGGCGAGCTGATTGCCAGCCGCGAGAACCAATGGCTGAAGGAATTCCGTCTGGCCTTGCGCGGCGGGCTCGCGACTGCGCGCGGCTTCATTGGCGTGGAAGGAGCGCGGCTGGTCGAGGAGGCCTTGCGCTCCGGGTTGCACGTCGAAGCGCTGCTGGTCAGCGCTTCCGGCGAAAGGCACCTGGAGCGCCTTCGCCCTTACTTGCAGGAGGAGCGCAGCGCCGGCCTTCGAGTTCTGCGCACCACCGACCGCTTGTTCGCCGGAGTAGCCGACACGGAGACTCCGCAGGGGGTGGCGGTGCTGGTCGCTCCTCGCGCGGCATCGTTCGACGATATTGTGCGCAGTCCGGCGGCCGGTGCGCTCCTGATTGTTGTTCTCGTAGGCGTGCAGGACCCAGGCAACGTCGGCACCATTCTCCGAACAGGCGAAGCATTCGGCGCCACCGCCGTGGCCACCTGTGCTTCCGGAACTTCCGGGACCGCCAATCCGCATTCGCCGAAAGCGCTTCGGGCCTCCGCAGGCTCCGCGCTTCGCCTGCCGATCCTTCACGGCGTGGGCATCTCGATTGTGCTCACGCAGCTTCGCCTTGCCGGGGTGAAAATTATCGCCGCCACTTCCAGCCGTCAGTCCGGTGGTACGCCACCGGTTTTTTCGCCCTGGGAAATAAACTGGAGGGACCCCGTGGCGCTCCTGATTGGAAATGAGGGCGGCGGCTTGCCTGAAGAAATCGAGAGATCGGCCGATGCGCTGCTGCGCATCCCGCTCGCCGAACCGGTAGAATCCCTGAACGCCGCGGCTGCCGCGGCGGTGCTGCTTTATGAAGCGGCGCGTCAGCGGAGGGCGCCGTGAGCCTCTTCCATCACATCGAGCCCCGGGAGACTCCGTTCGATGGCAGCCAGCCGCTCGCCGAGCGGATGCGCCCGCGCACGCTCGACGAATTGGTCGGCCAGGAGAAGCTCCTCGGCCCGGGCAAACCGCTGCGCGTACAGATCGAGCGCGATGAAATCGGCTCGATGATCTTCTGGGGACCGCCCGGCTGCGGAAAGACCACCCTGGCGCGGCTGATCGCGCGGATGACCCGCTCCGAGTTTGTGCCCTTTACCGCCGTGCTTGCCGGCATCAAGGAAATCAAGCAAGTGATGGCCGAAGCGGAGCGCGCCCGCCGCGCCGGATACCGCACCATGGTCTTCGTGGATGAAGTGCACCGGTTCAACAAGGCGCAGCAGGACGCCTTCCTCCCGCACGTGGAGGCCGGAAACATCATCCTCATCGGCGCCACCACCGAGAATCCTTCCTTCGAAGTGATCGCGCCGCTGTTGTCGCGCACAAAAGTTTATGTCCTCGCGCCATTAAGCGCAGAGCAGCTCATCGCGCTTTTGCGGCGAGCGCTGACGGATGCAGAGCGAGGGCTCGGCAAGGAGAACATCGAAGTCAGCGAGGAGACGCTCGGCCGCATCGCTACGTATGCCGACGGCGACGCACGCGCCGCCTACAACACGCTCGAAGCCGCGGTGCATGGCGTCAAGGTGGATGCCGCGGGACGCCGCGTCATCACCCGGGAGCTCGTCGAAGACGTCTTGCAGCGCAAGATCCTGCGCTACGACAAGGCCGGCGAAGAACACTACAACCTGATCTCGGCGCTGCACAAATCCGTGCGCAACTCCGATCCCGACGCCACGCTATACTGGCTCGCCCGAATGCTCGAATCGGGCGAAGATCCGCTGTACATTGCGCGGCGGCTGGTGCGCATGGCCAGCGAAGACATCGGCCTGGCCGACCCCGGCGCGCTGGGCGTCACTCTGGCCGCGAAAGAAGCCGCGGAGTTTGTGGGCATGCCGGAAGGCAATCTGGCGCTGGCCCAGGCGGCTGTGTACCTCGCGCTGGCGCCAAAATCCAACGCGCTCTACACCGCCTACGGCGCCGCGTACAAGGATCTGCAAGCCACCGAGGCCGAGCCGGTCCCGCTGCATCTGCGAAATCCGGTCACCGGACTGATGGCCCATTTCGGTTACGGAGAAGGCTATCAATATGCCCACAATTCCCCGGAAAAAGTCGCCGACATGCTTTGCCTGCCCCCCAAGCTGGCCGGGCGCGTGTATTATCATCCGACCGATCAAGGCTTCGAGCAGCGGATGCGGCAGCGGCTTGAAGAGATACGAAAAATCCGCACAAAGGGAACCGCCCAATCATGATTCCTTGCATCCAGCCCAGCCCCGTTCAAAAAAATAGACGGGAAACTCTCCGCGCGGCAATCCTTGCTTTGCTGGTGTTCTGCGCAACTCTCCTGGCGAGCGTCGCCCGCGCGCAAGAGACGCCGCTTTCCACTGTGGACGAAGAGTGCACCGCCATCGCCTACGCCTCCGACGGACGGATCGCCCTGGGCGCGCGGCACGTGTACAACTTGCGGCAATTCCAGGTGCAGCGCGACGACATCGTCGTCGTTGGCACGGACGGCAAACGCAAAAAAATCGTCAACGGCGAGAAGCTGGTTCGAGGCGCGGCCGCTTTCAGTTACACGGTCAGCTCGCTCCGCTGGTCACCCGACGGCTCGAAGCTGATCGCTGAACTGCTCACCACCCAGATGATCGATTCCGCCGGAAATACAAAGGACGGCGTGGTGTCGCTTCTGCTGGAGGATTCCGGAAAGGAAATCAAAATCCACGGAGGAGACAGCGACATTGCCGATGCAACGAATGCGGCGTGGCTCGGCGACGGCGTCACGGTTGTTTACCTGACCGAAGCCGTCAAGCCCAAGCTTCTCTATTCCATCAATTCCGTCCGGCCCGTGTCCGGGGTGTTCAACGGACTGTTTGTCGGGCATACATTTTCGGCGGTCGCTTGGAATCCCAAACAGAGCGCTGCCGTCGCCGTCGAGCGCGCCTCGAGCCTGAGCGGCTCGCCCAACCTCGTATCGCTCGACCTGACAAGACAGACAAGCCATGAGCTGGCCACGCTGGAATCGTTCGCAGGAGGGCTTTCCGTGTCACCTTCCGGCGCCAAGGCCGCCTATTACCTCGACCACGAAGTGCTGGAAATCCGCGACGTGGCCGCGCCGGAGCGATCGGCGCGCCTCCGCGTGGGCTTCGGCGTCTATCAGTGGACCTCCGACGAGCGCCGCATCGTGCTGAAGCGGGGGCTGGAACACAAGACCGCCGACCTGGAGTGGTTCGAGGTACCTGTGCTGACGGCTCCGGCGGGGAAAACGGGGAGCCCTGCACCGCCCGCCCGCGAGCCTACCCTCACTCCAATCTTGCACGGCCTTACCTATCGCGATTTCGAGATATCGCCCGATGGCAGGTTTCTCGCCGTAGTTCAGCCGGGAAAACGGAACCTCCTCATCTTCCCGTGGCAATAGGCAGGCCGCTGGCCCGGCTACTGCGCGAAGCGCCGGAAGAAACTGTCCGCATTCCAGTGGGGGCGCTCCGGAGCATTCGCGACGCGCTCGGCTAGGTGCAACAGGATCGCGTTGAACTGCGCCGCCGCAGCGGCATCCACCGGCTGATTGGCATCGTCGGAAGGAGCGTGGTAGCGCGTGGTCAGCCAGTCGTTGAAGATTTTCTCCTGGGGCGTGCCGGGCAGCCATCCGAACTTGAACGCCAGCGCGGGGACACCGCGCTTGATGAAGCTGTATTGATCGCTGCGGATAAAACGGTTGCGCGCGGGCTGCTTATCGGCCTGCACCTGCACTCCGGCTTTTTCCGCTACCGCGCGGATATCTTCCCCCAGTGTGGATTCGCCCAGACCTTGCACCTCCAGGAATTTCAGCGGGAACAGCGGCAGGTACATATCCATGTTGATGTCGGCGACGATGTTTTTCGACGCGATGGTCGGGTGCGCCGCGAAATATTGCGACCCGAGTTCGCCTTTTTCTTCTCCGGTCACCGCCAGGAACAGTATCGAACGCCTGGTGCGCATGCCTGATTCATGCAGGGCGCGCGCAATTTCGACGAGCGACGCGACTCCCGACGCGTTGTCCATCGCGCCGTTGTAAATCGAGTCGCCGCTAACCGGCGCGCCCACCCCGAGGTGGTCCAAGTGCGCGCTCAGGATGACGACCTCGTCTTTCAGCTTCGCATCGCTGCCCGAAAGGAGTCCGGCAATGTTCTTCGATTCCACGCGCCAGCGCTTGACTGCCTGCCGCGCCCGGAAACTTGCGCCCAGCGGGAAATGCGGCAAGGGTTTTTCGGCATTGGCGGCCGCGAGGATTTCCGCAAAGGTGTGCCCCGATCCCTCCAGGAATTTATCCGCGTGCGCCGGATTGATTGTGATTGCGAGCCGAAGGCCCTTGGTGTCCTGCAGTGCGGTTTCCGCCAGGTCCATGGATGGCTCGAGCCGCGACGACGCGACCCGCGACCACGGCGTGTCCATGGATTTTGGATTCCGCATCACGGCAAGGCCGATTGCTCCGGCCTTCTGCAGCATCTTCCAGCGCTCGCCACTCGATTGGTAGTGCGCAAGGAGAGGTCCGGGAATGGATGCGGGCCCGCCCGACAAGAACACGGCAATCTTTCCGCGAAGATCCAGGCCGGCATAATCGTCGTGGTGCGCTTCCGGGATGGCCAGCCCGTACCCGACGAACACTGCCTCCGCTTCTGCCTGCTCGGCGGCATCCGGGCCGAGGTGGAAAAACGCCTCTTCGCCGAAAGTGACTGTCTCCGCTTTCGTGCCCCGCACCAATTCGAGCCGCGAGTTTGCCTCGTCAATCCGGCGGGCCACAAACTCAACAGGCTGGAAATACACGGATGTGCCCGCGGGTTGCAGGCCGGCCTGCTCGAACTCCGCCGCCACGTACGCGGCGGCTTTGTTGAAGCCTTCGCTTCCCGTTTCCCGCCCCTCGAGTTTGTCGTCGGCGAGGAACTGGACGTGCGCCCACCAGCGTTTCCCGAGCGCATCCCAGTCGGGTTTGTCGTTCGCCGCTGCGAACGCCGCCGCGGTGGCTGCGCAAATCAGAAGAAGGAAATGGCATTTCTTCATGCTTCACCCGTTAGAGAGATCTCTTCGCTCGCATCCCGGCGCTTATCGGAAGCGCTTGCGATGTTCCTTGAAGATGCAAACATCCATGGCCACAAAAAGCCCCGCCTGGCGGGCGCGCTCGGCGGCTTGCGGATGAACGACGCCTTCCTGCATCCACACCGCCTTTGCGCCGGCGCGAATGGCGCTTTCGACAACCGGCGGCACTTCCTCCGAGCGGCGGAAGATATCCACGATATCGATTTTTTCCGGGACGTCTTCCAACGTCGCGTAGGCTTTCTCGCCGAGAACTTCCGTCTCGTTGGGGTTCACCGGAATAATCCGATAACCCGCGCTTTGCAAGTATTGTGCGACTCCAAAGCTCGGTCGCGCGCGTTTCGACGACAAACCGACGACGGCGATCACGCGGGAAGCGCGCAGGAGCTCCGCGATCGGATCAGGCCCGGCAGGGGAACCAGGGGGAACCACAGCCGTCATCGCGGCGAGGGTCCCGGCGCAGGGGTGACGCTCGCCCGGATTTGCGCCATTGCACGGAGAAATTTCTCGTTCTCTTCGCGCGTCCCCACGGTCACGCGAATCGCATTGGGGAAGCGCATCCAGCGCATGGGCCGCACGATCACGCCGAGTTTCAGGAGTTCCTCGGAAACCGGGTTGGCATCGGTCCCCAGCTCCACCAAAACGAAATTGGCAAACGAGGGGATGGCCTGAATATCCAGCGCCGCCAGGCCCGCCTGCATTTGCTGGAGTCCTTCGCGGTTGGAGCGGATGGAGCGCCGCACATGCTCATAATCATCCAGCGCCGCGAGCGCCGCCGCCTGCGCCAGATTGGAAGTGTTGAACGGCGTGCGCAGCTTGTTGATCTCCGCCAAAAATTCCGCCGGACCTATTCCGTATCCCAGGCGCAGGCCGGCCAGCCCGTGCACCTTGGAAAACGTTCGCAGGACCAGCAGGTTGTGCCCTTGCCGGACGCGCTCGAGCGAGCGCGAATAATCGGTGCGCTCCACGTAATCGCAGTAGGCCTCATCGAGCACCACCAGCACGTGGTCCGGCACTTTTTCGAGGAAGGCATCGAACGCATCCGCGTTGAACATCGTGCCGGTGGGGTTGTTGGGGTTGGCGATGTAAATCACGCGCGTGTCCGCCGTGATCGCCCGCGCCATGGCGCCGAGATCAAAGGTGTAATCCTTCAGCGGAGTCTCAATCAGCTTCGCCCCCGAGGCGCGGATGGAAATCCGAAACAGCGCAAACGAGCCGTGTGAGGTGATGCCCTCGAGTCCGGGGCGCAGCAAGGCCCGCGCCGCGAGGTCAATCAGCTCGCTGGAGCCCAGGCCGATGAAAATATTCTCCGGCGGCATTTTGTGACGCCCGGAAAGTTTTTCGTGCAGCAGAAAGGAGCCCCCGTCGGGATAGCGGTTCGAATCGGCAAGGGCGCGCTGGATGGCTTCGACGGCCAGCGGCGAGGGACCCAGCGGGTTTTCGTTCGAAGCGAGCTTCACCGCCCGAATTTTCAGCTCGCGCTCGACCTCTTCAATGGGTTTGCCGGGAATATAAACGGGAAGGTCGTGGAAATACTCGGGAACAAGTTCATGGATCGATTTCCGCATTCGCATCAGAACCTTTTGATTTTGCGGCCCGCGCGAGCGGGACGAAATCGCGCTTTCGTGGATTGGGCCGCAGGGATGGCGGAACGCTCCATTCCCCGCCCCTCTTTCCGGGAGTCCATGCGCATCAAATAAGTCTCCAGTTCGCCGGCCTCTTGTTCGCTGAGCCGGCGGTATCTTCCTTCGGGCAAAGACTCCACTTCGAGCGGGCCGAGCCGCATGCGCCGCATCTTTTCCACGGGATGACCCTGGACCGCCAGCCATCGCCGCAAACGGTCGCGGCGCGCTTCGCTCCAGACCGCCTCGTACCAGAAATTCGCCGCCCGCCCGCGGGAAGCCGTGGGCTGCTTCAGCGGGTGTAGCTCCGCGCCCGCTTCCCGCTTGGCGCGGGAAAGCAGCGCTTCATCCAGCCGGCCCTTCACCTTGATCCAATACGTTTGCGGAATCGCGTGAGCCGCCTTCAGCAAACGGTTCGCGAGCTCGCCGTCGTTGGTCAGCAGCACCAGGCCGGAAGCCGCGTAATCCAGCCGCCCCACGGGATACACGCGCTCGGGCAGGCCGCGCAAAAAATTCCGCAGCGTCTTGCGGCCTTCCGGGTCGGCCATCGTCGAAACAACTTGCGGGGGCTTGTGCAGAAGCAGAACCACCTTCTCATCCTGCGCGGCAACGCGCTTCCCCGCAGCTTCGATGCGGTCGGTTTCGAGGTCGGCCTTGCTGCCAAGTTCGGTAATCACCTGGCCGTTCACGCGCACTTGTCCGCTCAGGATGAGCTGCTCGGCGTGCCGCCGGGAAGCAATGCCCGCGCGTGAAATAATCTTTTGCAGTCGTTCCAGCATGATGTTGTCGCGAATCGACACCCCGCGCCGCTATAAATTGTCATTCTGAGGGGCCCGGAGGCCCCGAAGAATCAACACCACGGCCAGTCTTCGGCGAGGAATGCGATTCGTGTGTGGCTCGATCGCGCCGTGGATTCTTCGCTCACAACAACCGTTCGCTCAGAATGACATCGCAAATCGTTTCTCTGTACTCCTTGGGTCAAAAAGTTGGAACGGCACTAGGATGCGCCGCCTCTCCCAGCCGTTTCATGGTTTGCGGCTGCCGCGGCTGCCTTCACGTCCGAGTTGCCGGGTTCGCCGCTCGATGGCGCCTCTTGCGGCGCTCCCGGAGCGGACGCCGATTCTGCCTGTGAAGGGACCTCGGGCAAAATCGGGGCAATGCCCTCGTCCGCGCCCAGCGCTTCGCGCGCCAGCGCCTCGAACTCCTTCAAGCTCGGCAGTTCGTCAACGTCGCTCAAACCAAAGCGCATCAGAAAATCCCTGGACGTGCGGTACAGGATCGGCCGGCCGATCACCTCTTTGCGTCCTGCAGTGACAATCAAGCGTTTCTCGAGCAGTGTCTTGAGCACCCCGGCGCAATTCACTCCGCGAATCTCCTGGATTTCGGGACCGGTCGCCGGCTGCTTGTAAGCGATGACCGCCAGGGTCTCCAGCGCGGGCATCGTCAGGCGCAGCGGCGGACGCAGGCTCTTGATGAATCGCCGCACGGCTTCGTGGTGCTGCGGCTTGGTATACATTTTGTAGCCCCCGGCAACGGCGCGCATTTCCACTCCGCGCTCGTCGGAGGCGTAGCTGGCCACCAGCTCATCGAGCGCCGCGCGCACGGCCGTTTTTTCTTCCCCGAGCGCGGCGGCAAGCTGCTCGATTGTGGCCGGCTCATCGGCCGCGTAAATCGCGGCTTCGAGCGCTGCTCTCAACTCCACAGGTGTCATGCTCATTGGTATCGCTCGTCAATTTTGTTGAGCGCATCTTCGCCGGGGGCGTTTTCGTCCGCGGCTTTGCCGGAAAACACCACGTCGAACATTTTATGTTTTCGGAGGACGATTTCGCCGAACAGTTGCTCCTGCGTCAACACCACCGCCTGCAGCCGCACCATCTCGAGCACCGCCAGAAAGGCCACAATCATGGCGTGCCGCGACGCGCAAGCCTCGAAAAACGCCACCAGCCGCACGCCGTCTTCGCCGGCAACGAGCTGCTTGCGCAATTGGTCCATCATCTGCGCCACGGTGAACTGGTCGTGGCTCAGCTCGATCTTGGCGACTTCTCTGCGCCGCTCCAGGACCTCCTGAAACACTTTGATCAGGTCCACCAGCGAGACGGTGATCTCTCCTTCCGCGTCCTCGCCCTCATAGAGCGAGCGGTCCGGCTTCGACCACACGTGCTCTTCGATCTGCTGCTTCTGATAGAGCAACTGCGCGGCGTTCTTGAATTTCTCGTGCTCCACCAGGCGATGCACCAGCTCCGCGCGCGGGTCCTGCTGTTCATCCGGGCCCGCCAGCGGGTCGGGCGGCAGGAGCATCTTCGATTTGATGTAGATCAGCGTCGCCGCCATGTAAATGAAATCGGCGGAGACATCAATGTCCAGCTCGTCCAGCTTGTGCAGGTATTCCAGATATTGCCCGGTGATTTTCGCGATGGGGATGTTGTGGATGTCCATCTCCTGCTTGCGGATCAAGTCCAGCAGGAGATCGAGCGGCCCCTCGTACATGGGAATCTGGATTTTGTAGGGCGTCGCCATGTCAGTTCCCTACCCTCACGTTCTTCGCGCCTGGCTTCGTGCCCGCAATTTCCGCGCGTTTCTTCTCCCAGCCGAACACGGCTTCGCGGACGCGCGCCATCGTCTGCTGCGCGACCTTTCGCGCCTTCTTCGAGCCTTCGTCGAGAACCCTCAAGACATCCTGCGGATGCTTCTCATACTCCTGCCTGCGTGCCCGCACCGGCGCAATCCACTTGATCAAGTGGTCCGCCATCGCGGATTTGCACTCGATGCAGCCGATCCCCGCCGTCCGGCAGCCGTGTGCTGCCCACGTGAGCGTCTCCTGCGGCGAAAACAATTTGTGCCAGTCGTATACCGGACAAATGTCCGGGTTCCCGGGGTTCTCCCGCCGTTTCCGCGCCGGATCGGTTATCATCACCTTCGTCTTTGCTCGGATGCTCTCGTCACTCTCACTTAGCTCAATCGCATTGCCGTAACTCTTCGACATCTTCCGCCCGTCTGTCCCCGGTATTCTTGGCGTATGCGTCAACAGAACCTCTGGTTCAGCCAAAACCTCTGACACTTCAATCAGGTCAAGTTCGGGACCGAGAGTATTCAGAAAGTTGTGCAATCCAACTTCAATGACATGCTTGCGTATCATGCTTACAATGCGTGCTTCTTCATCTGCCGAAAGCACACCTTTCTGTGAAATGATCTTTTCTGCTGTGGCGACAAGGAAAACATTATTCTTGAATTCGTGAGCCTTGATTAATGAACTCTGAGCCTGAAGACGAAAGAACTCTCTCCGAAGTGAAAACCCGTTGAAAACATTAAAACGTCTTACAATTTCTCGAGAGAATTCCACGTGCGAAACCTGATCTTCCCCCACGGGAACACAGAGCGGAAGGCCCTCTTGACCGTACATGACGATGTCGCCGCACTGCAGAACCGGATAGCCCAGGAAGCCGTAGGTATGCAGGTCCTTGTCCTCAACGTTTGCGAGCGCTTCTTTGTACGTGGGCACGCGCTCGAGCCAGCCCAGCGGCGTGACCATCGAGAGCAGCAGATTCAGCTCGGCGTGTTCCGGCACCAGCGATTGCAGGAAGATCGTGGACTTGGCAGGATCAAGCCCGCCCGCGAGAAAATCAATGGCCACTTGAATGGTATTCTCGGCAATCGCCGAAGTATCGGCATAGTCCGACGTGAGCGAGTGCCAGTCGGCAATAAAGTAGAAGCATTCGTTCTGGGGATCGTTCTGGAGCTTGACCCAGTTCTGGAGAGCGCCGAAATAATTCCCGATGTGGAGCCGGCCGGTGGGCCGCATGCCGCTCAGCACTCTCTTCCGAGCGCCGGGCACTATCTGCCCCCCTGCGTCGTGGCGGCTTCCTGCATGGCCGGCTCGCGCACCTTTCCCGGCCCCGCCTGCGCCAGCAAATCCCGCGCAATCACCATCCGCTGGATTTCGCTGGTGCCC
>Ga0209701_10000300_pt1 | contig 27513 bp, 27 predicted proteins | sample CZO8metaG_4_FD_188356 | JGI IMG/M metagenome (GOLD analysis project Ga0209701, IMG submission 188356) | Vadose zone soil microbial communities from the Eel River Critical Zone Observatory, Northern California, USA - CZOApr15con2H3.8 metaG... | ecosystem: Environmental > Terrestrial > Soil >... | reverse complement strand
CCTGCCACCCGCGGCGCCGCTCCTGCTTCCCGCGCGCAGATCGTGCGCCGAGGTGCGACGGCAGAATCGTTGTCGCTCGCAAAATTTCAACGCATTCTGACCGGGCCGTTTTCCCCGAGGTCAATTCACGTGCCGCGCACCGTGCTCGTCGTCGACGACAGCCCCACCATCCGCGGATTCGCCCGGCTGCTGCTGCGGTCGCTCGACGTGACGGTGGTCGAGGCGGAGGACGGAGCCAAGGCGCTCGCCGCCGCCCGCGCGGACGCGCCCACGCTGGTGCTCGCGGACGTCAACATGCCGGTGATGGACGGCCTGGCCCTCACGCGCGCGCTGCGCAAGGACAAGGCCCTGAAGGACGTCCCCGTGCTGCTGCTCACGGGAGAGAAGTCCGAGGACCTCAAGCAAAAGGGACGCGAAGCCGGCGCCAACGAGCTCCTCACCAAGCCCCTGCAAGCGGCGGAGTTGCACGCGGCGGTCCGCCGCTGGCTCGGGGACGCGGCGTGAGCCTCCCGCACCTCTTGCTCGTGGACGACAGCGAATCGGTGCTGGCCTTCGAGAAGGCGGCGCTAGCGGGGCACTACGTCGTCTCCACCGCCGTGAACGGGCGCGAGGCGCTCACCAAGGTCGCCCAGCTCAAGCCGGCCGGGGTCCTGCTCGACCTCTCGATGCCCGAGATGGACGGCGACGAGGTGCTCGCGCAGATGCAGAAGGACCCGCAGCTCGCGCGCATCCCCGTCATCATCGTCTCCTCCGAGAAGCAGCGCGCGGAGGCCTGCCTCAAGGGAGGCGCGCGCGCGTTCGTCGCCAAGCCGATCCGCGCGCAGGACCTCTTGCCGATGGTGGGCAAGGTGCTGGAGGACGCGCGCCGCGCGGACCGCGCGGGCAGCCTGGCCGCGCTCTTCGTCGACGCCGGCGGGGTGGAGATCGGGCTGCCCCTGGAAACGGTGGTCTCGGTGCTCCACCAGACCAGCACGCGGCCGCTGCCGCTGGGCCCGGCGTACCTGTGCGAGATGCTCGAGTTGCACGGCGAGCCGGTGCTGGTGCTCGACCTCCCCCGGCGGCTGGGCCTCGCGCACCGCGCGCCGCTCTCCGAGCGCAAGCTGGTGGTGGTGGAGTGCGGGCCGCAGCGCCTGGCGCTGTGCGTGGACGGCGTCCGCGACCCCGAGGAGCTGCCCCGCGAGCAGGTGCTGCCTCGCGGCGCGGTGGCGGGCGCGGAGCACGGGCCGCTCCGGGAGGCCCTGGTCGCGGTGGTCCGCACCGGGCGCGGCGCGGTCCCGGTGGTCGATCCGCGCGCCCTCGCCTCGCCCAAGCTGCTGAGCGAGCTGTCCAAGGCGCTGCGCGCCGGGGCGGCGGCATGAGCGCGCGGCAGCAGCTCGACGATCGCGTGCTCGACCGGCTCGCCGAGTGCGCCGCGCGCTGGACCGGCTTCTCGCGCGACGCCATCCTGCCCGACGCCATCCGCCGCGCCGCGCATTCCCTGGGCGCCGCTCCCGAGGAGCTCCTGGCGCGCTCGGCCGCCCACGATCCCGAGGTGGTGCACGCGCTTTGCCAGGCGGTGTCGGTGGGCGAGACGTTCTTCTTCCGCCATCCCGACCAGTTCCGCTGGGTGGCGAGCGAGTGGATCCCGGAGCTGCTCGCCGCAAAGCGCGCGGGCGTTCGCGCCTGGAGCGCGGGGTGCGCCACCGGCGAGGAGGCGTACTCGATCGCCGCGTGCCTGCTCGACGCGATGCCGCGCGAGGCGGCGGTCGAGGTGCTGGGCACCGACCTGCTCGAGCGCAACGTGTCCGCGGCGCGGGGCGGCGTGTACGGCGCCTGGTCGCGCCGTCCCTCGGGGCCGCAGCTGCACCCGCTGTTCCGCGAGCAGCCGGGGGGGAAGGCGCGGATCGAGGAGCGGGTGCAAAAGGTCACGCGCTTCCAGCTGCACAACCTGCTGGAGCGCGCGCCCGAAGGGCCCTTCGACCTCGTCTTCTGCCGCAACGTCCTCGTCTACTTCTCTCCCGAGGCGGTGCGCGTCGCGGTGCAGCACCTGGTCGACGCGCTCGCGCCGGGCGGGGCGATCCTGTTCGGGCCGATGGACCTCCCCGAGACGCCTCGGGGGCTCGCCCTGGCCGGCGCGCCGGAGCTGCAGATCTACCGGCGTCCGGACGCGCCGCAGCCGCGCCGGCGGCCCCGGCCCGCGGCGGTCAAGGAAGCGCCGCCGCCTCCCCTGCCCCTCCGGCCGCGCACGCCGCCGCCCGAGCCGGTCGCCCTCCACCTGCGCGCGCTGGTGCACATCGAGCGCGGCGAGAAGGCCATCGCGCAGCGCGCGCTCACCGATCTCTGCGCCCAGGTGCCCGACTACGTCCCCGGCATCCTCGAGCGCGCGCTCCTGCACGTGCGCCAGGGCGAGCGCGCCGCCGCGGCGCAGCTCATGCGCGAGGTCCTGCGCCGCACCGAGCGGCTGCCGCTCGATGAGGAGCTGCCGGGCCCCGAGCCGCTCCCCGTGCGCTTCTATCGCGAGTCCGCCGCCACGTTCCTGCGCGGCGCCGGAGGAGGCGGCGGATGAAGCTCGAGCCGCGCTTCCCGGAGGAGATCACGCAGGAGGAGCGCGAGCTCCTCGAGCGAAGGGCCGCGCGCCTGCGCGACAAGCCCCGCGCCGCCGAGGAGGAGTCGGTCCTCTGGGCGGCGGAGTTCCCCGTCGGAGAGGACAGCTACGCGCTGCCGCTCGAATCGCTGCGCGCCGCCGTCCCTCTCAAGATGGTCACTCCGGTGCCGCTCTCGCCGCCCCACGTGATCGGCATCCTCCGCTTCCAGGGGCAGATCCTCACCGCGATGAGCCTCTCCTCGCTCCTCGGCGGGCGCGGGTGGCGCGAGGATCCGGCGGTGCTCCTGGTGGTCGATCCCGGCCTGGGCGGGCGGCTGCTCGCGCTCGACTGCGAGCGGATCCCCAAGCCGGTGCCGCTCCCGCACGCCCTGGTCGAGGAGGCGCGCGCGCGCTCGACGGGAGCGGTCGCGGAAGTGACGCTCCCCGGCCTCCACCAGGTGAACCTGCTCGACCTGCGCCGGCTGATGGACCGGCGCGCATCGGAGAAGCGCGATGCTTGATCCGATGATGGAGCAGCTCCTGCCGGGGTTCGTCGACGAGTGCAAGGAGATCGTCGAGCGCGTCACCGACCACCTCATCGAGCTGGAGAAGGCGCACGAGCAGGCGCACTTCGACGACCTGGCCCGCGGGCTGCACACCCTCAAGGGGAGCGCCGCCACCCTGGGCCTGAGCGAGCTGTCCGAGCTGGCGCACCGGATGGAGGACGCGGTGCTGCCGCTGCGGGGCAAGGGCGCCGCGCTGCCCGGAGCGCTCACCGACGCGCTGCTCAAGACGCTCGATACCTGGATGGCGCACCTCCGCGCTACCACCGCCAAGTCGGACCTGCCGGATCTGCGGCCCAGCCACAAGCTGCTGGAGGCGGTGCGGCACGCGGTTCAGGCGGTCGAGCCGGGCAAGGCGGCGGCGAACAACGGCAAGAAGCCCAGCAAGCGCGGGCGCGAGGCGCGCGCCGCCCGGGCGGAACCCGCGCCCGCCGAGCCCGCCGCCGAGGAGGAAGCCGTCCCCGGCGAAGAGGCGGGGAGCTGGCGGGTGCGGACCCGCGAGGTGGTCTCGCTGCTGCACGAGGTAGAGCGGCTGCGCGAGGTGCGCTTGCGCCTGGAGGAGCGCCGCCGCGAGCTGGAGCGCGGCCTCTCGCAGCTGGCCCGGCTGGGGATCCTCGCCCAGACGGCCGAGGTGCGCGCGCTCCTGATGGGCGTCCAGCGCGCCCTGTCCGCGGATGGCGACGAAGCGGCCGACATCGTCGCCTCGATGGAGGACGAGCTGAAGGCGATCTGCACGCTGCCGGTACGCACCGTGCTGGAGCCGCTGCGCCGCTCGGTCCGCGACCTGTGCAAGCAATCGGGAAAGCTGGCGCGGCTCTCGATCGTCGGCGGCGAGGTGTCGCTCGACCGCCGCGTCCTGGAATCCTTGCGCGGACCGCTGGTGCACCTGGTGCGCAACGCGGTCGACCACGGCCTGGAGCTGCCCGACGTGCGCGAGGCGCGTGGCAAGCACCGCGAGGGCATCGTCGTGGTGCGCGTCGAGCAGCAAGGGAACATGCTGTTCATCGAGGTCTCCGACGACGGCAACGGCCTCGATCTGGCGCTGATCAAGCAGTCGGCGCGCGACCTGTCGATCGTGCCCGGCGCCGAGCTGGACGCGATGACGCCGGCCCAGCTGCACCAGCTCATCTTCCGCAACGGCTTCTCCACCCGCCGCACCGTCACCGAGGTGTCCGGGCGCGGCGTGGGCATGGACGTGGTCCGCAGCCAGATCCAGGCTCTGCAGGGCCACGTCGAGGTGCACTCGACGCCCGGGCAGGGCACCCGCTTCACCCTGACGCTCCCCGCGGAGCTGGGCAGCTCGCCGGTGCTGGTGGTCCGCTGCGGCGAGCACGAGCTGGGCGTCCCCATGTCGGCGGTGGAGACCTCGCTCCTGGCCCGCTCCACCGAGCTGCGCATGGCCCGGACCCGCGTGCAGCTCTCGCATCGCGACCAGCTGATCACGGTGCAGGACCTGGGCGCCCTGCTCGCGCTGCGCCAGCCGGAGGTGCCGCACGACGGGCAACCGCTCCTGGTGCTGCAGTCGCAGGGCCGCCGGATCGCGCTGGCGATCGACGAGGTGATCGGCGACCGCGAGCTGGTCATCCGGCCGCTGCCGCCCGAGGTGCGCGACCTGGCCGCCTACCAGGGCGCGGCCACGCTGGCCCGCGGCGAGCTGGTCCTCATCGTGCGCCCCGACTGGCTGTCCGGGTTCGAGAAGCGCGACGCGTCGCTCACCGGCACGCGCCGGGCGCTGGTGGTCGACGACTCGCTCACCGCGCGCGCGCTGCACCGCACCGCCCTCGAGTCGGCTGGCTACTCGGTGCACACCGCGTCCAGCGGGCGACAGGCGCTGGAGCAGCTGCGCCACTCCTCGTACGACGTACTGGTCTCCGACATCGGCATGGACGAGATGGACGGCTTCGAGCTCACCCTCGAGGCGCGCCGCCGCCACGAGCTGGAGGCGATGCCGATCATCCTCGTCTCCGCGCGTGACTCGGACGCCGACCGGCAGCGCGGCACGGCCTCCGGCGCCGACGGGTTCCTCAGCAAGAAGGACTGCGCCTCGGGCCGCCTGATCGCCGAGGTGCAGGCCGTGATCGCCCGCCGGCAGGGGGTCGCATGACCCGCCGCCACCCCATCCGCATCCTGGTGGCGGACGACTCGCTCACCATGCGCAACGCGCTGATGGCCCTGCTCGCCCAGGAGCAGGACCTGCGCATCGTGGGCGAGGCCCGCGACGGCGTCGAGGCGGTGGAGAAGGCGCGCGAGCTGCGCCCGGACGTGATCACCATGGACGTCAACATGCCGCGGCTCGACGGCCTGGGCGCGACCGCGGCGATCATGGCCGAGTCGCCCGCGCGGGTGCTGATGGTCTGCGCGGTGAGCGAGGACCGCCAGCTGGACCTCTCCTTCCGCGCCATGGCGGCCGGGGCGCTGGAGGTCATCTCCAAGCCCGGGCCGGCGCAGGACGAGCTGCACCGCTTCGGCCGCCGCGTCGCCGAGGCGGTGCGGCTGATGGCCGAGGTGCCGGTGGTGCGGCGGCACAAGCCCGGGCACGGTCCGTCCTCGCGCGCCGCCGGCGCGGGGGTCGGGGCGATCGGCCTGGTCGCCTCGACCGGCGGGCCGCCCGCGCTCGCGGTGGTCCTGCGCGGGCTCCCGGCCGACCTGACCGCGCCGGTGCTCATCGCGCAGCACATCGCCGCCGGGTTCACCTCCGGCCTCACGCGCTGGCTCTCCGAGGTGGCCGCGATGCGGGTGCAGGTCGCCCGCGAAGGCGAGGCGGCGCAGCCCGGGCGCGTCTACCTGGCGCCCGACGGATGCGACCTGGAGCTGGACGAGGCGGGGCGCGTGAGCACGCCGCGGTCGAGCGGCCTGCACTGCCCTTCGGCGAACCGCCTGCTGCAATCGCTGGCGCGCTCGCTGGGGGCCCGCGCGGTCGGCGTGGTGATGACCGGGATGGGCGACGACGGGGCGCAGGGGCTCCTGGCCATCCGGCACGCCGGCGGCGCGGCCTTCGCGCAGGACGAGGCGAGCAGCGTGGTGTTCGGCATGCCCGCCGCCGCCCGCGCCTGCGGCGCCGCCGAGACGCTGCTTCCCCTGGAAGACATCGCGCCGATGCTCGCGGGGCTCTGCTCCGCACGGCGCGCGAATCGAGAGAGGTGACGAGGATGGACACCAAGCTGGTGGCAGGACCCCAGAAGGCGCGTTTCCCCCTGCTCTGGAAGATCTCGCTGCTCGTCGGCACTACCCTGGCGCTGGTCGCGGCGGTCGTGGCCGCGGTGGAAGGCAGCTACTTCGGCAAGGTGCTGGAGAGCGAGGGCCGCGCGCGAGCGAAGGCCATCTCGGTGACCCTCGCCTCGGCGCTGGTGGAGATGCCCGAATCCGCCATCGCCTCGACCATCCAGTCGGTGAAGAAGGACTCCGGGCTGGCCTACATCCAGGTGGTGGGCCCCAACGGCAACATCATCGCCCACACCTTCGAGGGCAAGGCGCCGGCGCAGGACCCCCGGCAGCTGCGCGAGAACGAGAAGATCACCGAAGTGACGCTGAACGGCGTGCGCTACGTCGACGTGCCCGCGCCGGTGATGACGGGCGCGCTGGTCCACGTCGGCCTCGACCCGGGCCACATCGCGGCGCGCCTGCGCGAGGCGCAGATGCGCCTGTTCGGCGTGACCGCGCTGGCCATGGTGCTCGCCATCGGCATCGCCTACCTGATGGTCCGCCAGATCATCAGCCCCCTCCGGCGGCTCACCCACCTCACCTCGCGCATCCTCGAAGGAGACCTCACCCAGCGCGTCGACGTGACCTCGAGCGACGAGATCGGGGAGCTGGCGGCGGCCTTCGGCGCGATGGTGGAGAAGCTCAAGCAGGTGGTCGGCGCGCTGCAGGACTCGGTGCGGCTGCTCAAGCAGGCCGGCGACGACCTGGGCACCTCCACCTCCGAGCAGAGCGAGACCATCACCCGCCAGGCGACCGCGCTGCAAGAGACGCAGGTCACCGCGCAGGAGATCAAGCAGACCTCGCTGCTCGCGGCGCAGAAGGCCGAGGCGGTGCTCAAGCTCACCGAGAAGGCGGACGAGGTGTCCAACTCGGGCGAGACCGCCATCGAGTCCAGCCTGGGAGGCCTGACCGACATCCGCGCCCAGGTGGACGAGATCGCGCACAAGATCACCCAGCTCGCCGAGCGCACCCAGCAGATCGGAGGCATCACCCAGACGGTGAAGGACCTGGCCGACCAGTCGAACATGCTCGCGCTGAACGCCGCCATCGAGGCGGTGCGCTCGGGCGAGCACGGCAAGGGGTTCGCGGTGGTGGCGCGCGAGATCCGCAGCCTGGCCGATCAGTCGATCCAGGCGACCAACCGGGTGCGCGAGATCCTCGAGGACATCTCCGGGTCGATCCGCGGCGCGGTGGCGATCACCGAGAAGGGAACGCAGAAGATCGAAGGCGGTCTGCAGCAAGTGCGCGTCTCGGGGGAGAACCTCAAGCAGCTGTCCAACATCGTGAAGGACAACTCGGCGGCCGTGCGGCAGATCGCGGCGGCGGTCTCGCAGCAGAACGCCGGCATCACGCAGATCTTCAGCGCGGTCACCGACCAGACCAAGATGATGGACGAGACCATGCGGCGGCTGGAGACCACCACCGCGGCGGCGGGCGTCTTGAAGGACCTTTCCCAGCGCGTCTCGGACGTGGTGCGAGGCTTCAGGGTGTAGAGGTCCGGACGCGGTTCCTGCCCTGCGCCTTGGCCTCGTAAAGCGCCGCGTCGGCGCGCTGGACCAGCGCCGCGGCCGGCTCCTTCCCCTGCGCCGCCGCGAGCCCGATGCTGGCGGTCGCGCGTAGCCGCGCTCCGCCGGGCACCTCGAACTCGTGCGCCTCCACCCGGGCGCGCATCCGCTCGGCGACCACCGCCGCCTCCTGTGCGCCCGCCTCCACCAGCACGAAGGCGAACTCCTCGCCGCCGTAGCGCGCGACGATGTCGCTCGACCGCACCGAGGCGATGAGCAGGCTGGCCAGGTGGGCGAGGACCGCGTCGCCGCCAGGGTGCCCGTAGGTGTCGTTGACCCGCTTGAAGTGGTCGACGTCGAGGAGACCGAGCGAGAGCGCGCTGCCGTACCGGCGGGCGCGGACCAGCTCCTGCTCCAGCCGCATCTTGAAGTACTTGTGGTTGTAGCAGCGCGTCAGGCCGTCGCGGATGGCCATCTCGCGCAGCGCCGAGAGGCGGGACAGGTGCGAGCGGACCCGCGCCACCAGCTCCAGCGCGTCGAACGGCTTGGCCAGGTAATCGTTGCCACCCACCTGCAAGCCGCGCACGCGCTCCTCGACGTCGCCGCGGCGGGTGACGAAGATGATCGGCACGAGCTGCAGCGCCGGATTGGCGCGCACGCGGCGGCACACTTCGAACCCGTCCACCTCGCCGAGGAGCACGTCGAGGATGATCAGATCCGGGCTCTCGCGCAGGATCGCCTCGTACGCGTCGGCGGGGTCGCAGCAGCTGGCGGTGAGGAACCCGGCCGCGCGCAGCACGGCTTCGGTCGCGCGAGCGGTCACCAGGTCGTCATCGATGACCAGCACCCGCGACGGCACGTCCTCGAGAGCCACGCGGGCCGCGCCGGTCTCCTGCTGCAGGACGGGGATGAGGACGCCCAGGGCCGGCGTGCGGGTCTCGAGCACGTCGTCGACGCCGGCCAGGCCCTCGGCGAAGATGCGCGCGGTGATCTTCGAGAGAGGGCCTTTGCGCTCGAGCTCCTGGTCCGCCGCCAGCTCGCAGGCGCCCGCCAGGCGGGCGAGCATGCCGTGGCCCACGGTCCCGGCGCTGCCCCCAAGCCGGTGGAAGAAGTTGCGCAGCTCGCGCACCGCGGCGGGGTCGCCGGCCTCGCGCCCCGCCCGGGCCAGGGCGTCGCGGGCGCGCGCCCGCGCCTCGTGCATCTCGCGAAGGAACACGACCTGGAGGTCGCGCGGATCGAAGAGATCGGACATTCCTGTTGAATCCTATCGGCACGACCGGTACTTCCCCTAGTGCGATGATCGCGGTCGAACGGCTCCGCAAGTCCTACTTCGTCCACCGGCGCGAGCCCGGGCTGCGCGCCGCGCTCCGGTCGCTGGTGCACCGCCCCCGGGAGGAGGTCAAGGCGGTCGACGGCGTGACCTTCCGGGTCGGCGCCGGCGAGCGGGTCGGGTTCCTCGGGCCCAACGGCGCCGGCAAGACGACCACCTTGAAGGTCCTCTCCGGGCTGCTCCATCCCACCTCGGGGCACGTCTCGGTCGCCGGACATACCCCCCAGGACCGCTCGCCCGACTTCCTCCGGCAGATCACGCTGGTGATGGGCCAGAAGCAGCAGCTCCTCTGGGACCTGCCGCCCAGCGAGACCTTCCTGCTCAACCGGGCCATCTACGACATCCCGCGCCCGCAATACGACGAGACGCTGGCCGAGCTGACCGACCTGCTCGGCCTGCGGGGCCTTCTCGACAAGCCCACCCGGCAGCTCTCCCTGGGCGAGCGGATGAAGTGCGAGCTGGCGGTGGCGCTCCTGCACCGGCCCCGCATCCTCTTCCTCGACGAGCCGACCATCGGGCTCGACGTCACCATGCAGGCGACGGTCCGCGGGTTCGTGCGCGCCTACAACGAGCGCTTCGGCGCGACCGTGCTCCTCACCAGCCACTACATGGACGACGTGGCTGCCCTGTGCCCGCGCGTGCTGGTCATCGACCACGGGCGCCTCATCTACGACGGATCGCTCGACGAGCTCGTGCGGCGGGTGCGGCCCGACAAGCGCGTGCTCCTCAAGCTCTCGCGCCCGGTGGAGGCGCGGGATCTCACGAAGCTCGGCAGCATCGTCTCCCAGACCGACGCGCAGGCGGTGCTGCAGGTGTCGCAGTCCGAGCTGCAGGGAGCCGTGCAGCGCGCGCTGGCGCAGCTGCCCGTGGTGGACCTGACCGTCGAGGACCCGCCGCTCGAGGAAGTGATGCGCGAGCTGTTCGAGCGCGGCGTCGCCGAGGGAGCCGCGTGAGCCTGCGCGCGGCCGCCAGGGCGTATCCGGCGCTCCTGCGCGCGGGTTTCGCCGGCGCGGTCGCGTACCGCGCGGAGTTCCTCATCTGGATGTTCAGCACGAACATGCCGCTCATCATGCTGGCGCTGTGGGCCGCGGTGGCGCGCAGCGGGCCGGTGGGCGGGTACACGCAGCGGGGATTCGCCGCCTACTACCTGTCCACGCTGCTGGTGCGGCTGCTCACCGGGTCCTGGGTGGTGTGGGAGCTGACCATGGAGATCCGCCAGGGCGTCCTCGCGCTGCGGCTCCTGCGGCCGCTCCACCCGCTCATCGCGTACAGCGCCGAGAACCTGGCCGCGGTGCCGCTGCGCGGGATCGTCGCCATCCCGGTGGTCTCGATCCTGCTATGGACGGCCCGTGGGCAGCTCGGGCACGATCCGCTCCTCTGGCTGATGCTCTTGCCGGCCCTCCTGGGGGCGTGGCTCCTGACCTTCCTGGTCATGGCGCTGATCGGCACGCTGGCGCTGTACGTCGAGAGCGCGGCGAGCCTGTTCGAGGCGTGGCTGGGCGTGTCGGCGGTGCTCTCGGGTTACCTGGTCCCGCTGGACCTCTTCCCGCAGGCCGTGCAGCGCATCGCGCTGGCGTTGCCGTTCCGCTTCCTGCTCTCGTTCCCGGTCGAGCTGATGCTGGGGAAGCACGGCCGCGGGGAGTCGTTCGCGCTGCTCGGCGCGCAGTGGCTCTACGTCGCCTTTGCGCTCCTCGCCACCAACCTGGTCTGGCGCGCGGGGCTGCGCCGCTACTCGGCGTACGGCGGATGAGGCGCGCGCTCTCCATCGTGCGGGCGCAGCTGCGCGCCTCGATGGCGCTCGGGCTGCAATACCGCCTGGAGTTCCTGGTCGAGGGCGGCCTGGCGGTTCTCTGGATGGCGGTCACGCTGATCCCGCTGCTGGTCGTGTTCGGGACGCGCCAGGCGGTGGAAGGCTGGACCTTCCCCGAGATGCTGCTCGTCCTGGGCTGGTTCGTGGCGCTCAAGGGCGTGCTGGAGGGCGCGGTGAGCCCCAGCCTGACGGCGGTGATCGAGCACGTGCGCAAGGGGACGCTGGACTTCGTGCTCCTCAAGCCCGCCGATGCGCAGCTCCTGGTCTCGGTGGCGAAGCTCGAGCCGTGGCGCATCGTGGACCTGCTCGGCGCCGGGCTGATCTTCGCCTACGCTTTCTCCAGGCTGGGCCGCGCGCCGACAGCCGGCGAGGTCCTCGCGGCGGGCGCGATGCTGCTGGGGGCGCTGCTCGTCCTCTACTCGATCGCCATCCTGGTGGTGTCGATCGCCTTCTTCGCGGTGCGGGTCGACAACCTGCTCTACCTGTTTCAGAGCGTGTTCGACGTGGCGCGCTGGCCCAGCACCATCTTCCGCGGCTTCCTCGCGGTGCTCTTCACGTACGTGCTGCCGCTGGCGCTGATGACGACCTATCCCGCCCTGGCGCTGCTGGGGCGGCTGCGGGCCGGGACGGCGCTGGGCGCGCTGGCCGGGGCGATCGCGTTCGCCGCCTTTGCGCGGGTGCTCTGGAGCCTGTCGATCCGGAGGTACACCTCGGCCAGCTCTTGATGCCGACCATGCGAATCTTCTACCGCGATGCGCGAGCCGCTGCCCATCGACGAGGTGCTGCCCGAGGTCGCCGCTCGGATGCGCGCGGGTCCGGCGCTGGTGCTGGAAGCGCCGGCAGGCGCCGGCAAGACGACGCGCGTCCCGCCCGCCCTGCTCGATCTGGTCCCGGGGGAGGTGGTGGTGCTCGAGCCCCGCCGGCTCGCGGCGCGCACCGCCGCCCGGCGGGTCGCGCAAGAGCTGGGCGAGCGGCCCGGAGAGACCGTCGGGTACCAGGTGCGGTTCGAGGACGCGACCGGCCCGCGGACGCGGCTGCGGTACGTCACGGAGGGGGTGCTGACGCGCCGGCTGCTCGCGGATCCGCTCCTGCGGGGCGTCTCCGCCGTGGTGCTCGACGAGTTCCACGAACGGCACCTGCAAGGGGACGTGGCGCTCGCGCTCTTGCTGCAGCTCTTGCGCGGCCCGCGGCCAGATCTCAAGGTGCTCGTCATGTCGGCGACGCTGGACGCGGGGCCGGTCGCCGCGCACCTGGGATGCGCCATCGTGCGCAGCGAGGGGCGTCGCTTCGAGGTGGCGGTGGAGCACGCCGAGCGGCCCGACCCGCGCCGCCTCTCCGAGCAGGTGGCGGCGGCCGTCCGCAAGCTGACCGTGGCGGAGACGAGCGGCGACGTCCTCGTGTTCCTCCCCGGCGCGGCGGAGATCCGCCAGGCGGGCGAGGCGGTGGCGGAGCTCGCCGCGCATCGCCGCCTGCTCGTGCTGCCCCTGCACGGCGATCTTCCGGCGGAGGAGCAGGACCGCGCGCTCGCCCCGGCCTCGCAACGTAAGATCATCCTTTCCACCAACGTGGCCGAGACCAGCGTCACCGTCCCCGGAGTCACCGCGGTGGTGGACAGCGGGCTCGCGCGCATCGCCGCGCACTCGCCGTGGTCCGGGCTGCCCAGCCTGCAAGTGGCGAAGATCAGCCGCGCCTCCGCCGCGCAGAGGGCCGGGCGCGCCGGGCGCACGGCGCCCGGGCGCGCCCTCCGGCTCTACACGCGCGCGGACCACGACGGCCGGCCCGAGCACCTGTCGCCGGAGGTGCGCAGGCTCGATCTCGCGGAGATGGTGCTGGAGCTGCGCGCGGCCGGGCACGATCCGGCGCGCCTCCCCTGGCTCGATGCGCCGGCGCCCGCCGCGCTGGAGGCCGCCGAGGCGCTCCTGCGGCGGCTCGGCGCCGTCGATGCGGCCGGCGCCGCGACCGAGCTCGGCCGGCGCTGCGCCCGGTTCCCCCTCCACCCGCGCCTCTCACGGATGGTGCTCGAGGCGGCGGCGCGCGGAGCGGCCAGCGAGGGCGCCTCCGCGGCGGCCGCTCTAGGCGAGCAGCGCGGCACGCGCGATCGGCGATCCGCTCCGCCGACCGCCAGCTCCGACCTGATCGACCTCGAGGCCCCGGAGCGCGCGCGGGCGCAGATCGAGCGCATCCTGGGCGCTTCGAGACGGGAGCCGGACCGCGACGCGCGCGAGGAGGCGCTGCGGATCGCCGCGCTGGCCGGGTTTCCGGACCGCGTCGCGAAGCGGCGAGCGCCGGGGAGCAGCGAGGTCCTCCTCGCCTCGGGCGGATCGGCCGTCCTCTCGCCCGGCTCGGCTGTCCGGGACGCGCAGCTCCTGGTCGCCGTGGACGTCGAGGAGCGCCGCGGGCAGGGGCGCGTGGTGCGGCTCGCCAGCGCCATCGAGCCGGAATGGCTGCTCGACCTGTTCCCCGGCGAGCTGCGCGAGTCCACCGAGGTGGTCTGGGAGGAGGCGCGCGGCCGGGCGGCGGTGTCTTCCCGGCTGACGTACGGTGCGCTCGTCCTGGAAGAGGGTCGCCGCGCCCCTGGAGAGGCGGAGCGCGCTGCCGCGGAGGCACTGCTCGCCGAGCACCTCCGGGCGGACGAGCTTCTCGACCCGGAAGCGCTCCGGTCGCTCCGCGCGCGCGCCGAGCTGGTCGCGAAGCACTGTCCCGAGGCAGGCGTGCGCGCCTTGACCGACCTGGACGTGGCGGAGGCGCTGCGCGAGCTCTGCCGGGGACGGGCGACCCTCGAGGAGGTGCGCGGGGCCGACCTCGCGGCGGCGCTCCTGACGCGCCTCGGCTTCGGGGCGCAGCGCGCGCTCGCCACTCTCGCGCCGGAGCAGGTGCAGCTGCCGGGCGGCCGCAAGCTGCGCATCGAGTACGAGCCGGGCCAGCCGCCGGCGGCGCGCTCGCGCCTGCAGGACTTCTTCGGGATGCGGGCGGGACCGCGCGTGGCCGGCGGGAAGGTGCCGGTGGTGCTCCACTTGCTGGCGCCGAACGGCCGCGCGCAGCAGGTCACCTCCGACCTGGCCGGATTCTGGGAACGGCACTACCCGGCAGTGCGCCGCGAGCTGATGCGCCGGTACCCGCGCCACGCCTGGCCGGAGGACGGCGCAACCGCCACGCCACCGGCGGCGCGCCGGTGATCCGTCACGTCGATCGCGTGAACGCGCCGGCGCCTCGTACGCGCCAGCGGCATTCGAGGAGCGGGAGACGTGCATCGTGCATGTGAGGACGAACCCACCTGGGTCTGCATTTGCTTTTTCAGGTGAGGTGTCGAGCGGAGCGGCGGCGAGGAGCTCAGCTCGCACGCCAGGCCAGCTCCTCTGACGCACTGTGTCCCGCCCCGGGGCGGGACGCGGCGCGTCAGAAGGGGCACTGCACAGGCGGCGCCACCGCGGACGACGCCCTCCGCCTCGCCCGCAGCGAATTTGGAGTCCTCGCCGTCGCTCCGGTCGGCTCTCCTAGAAAGCAACTGCCACGCTCATCGGCGCCGCGCCGTCCCATCGGACAAGTTACGTATGCGGTCGTTTGCGATTGACAGGTTTGGCGCGTCGTCTTGCAGACGGCCCGGCAGCATCACCACAAAGGTGGTCTACGTGCCGGGGGCGCGTGGAGAGCGGCCGTTCCTCCTGGGTCCTCCTCGCCCGGTCGACCCGCCGTCCAGCGTGTGCGCGCGGCCTCCGGAGAGCTCGGAAAAACACCATGCTACGACGGCGCTCATGATGAACTCACGAACCGTTGTCGAATCGCTAAGCTCCTCCGACCTCCTTTCCGCTACGCGAGAGCTCGTGCAGAGATCTCGAGGCGTAGAGGAGGAGCTTCTCGTCCATCTCGCAGAGATCGACGAGCGGAGGCTCTACCTCGATCGGGCGTTCTCCTCGATGTTCGCCTTCTGCGTCGGCGAGCTCGGGTTTTCCGAGGACGCCGCCTGCAACCGGATCAACGTCGCTCGCGCCGCACGACGCTTGCCGGTGATCCTGGAGGCGGTCCGCTCGGGGCAGGTGCACTTGACCGGGTTGCGTTTGCTCGCGCCGCACCTGACCACCGAGAACCAATCCAAGGTACTGGCGGAGGCGGCGGGCAAGTCGAAGCGCGAGATCGAAGAGCTCGTCGCACGTCTGTCGCCGCAGCCGCCGGTTCCGACGGTGGTGCGCAAGCTTCCGGACCGCTCCAAACCAACGCCCGAGGCGTCACCCGCATTCGCGTTCGGCACTCCCATCTCGGTGGCCCCACCCCAGTCGTCACCTGCTCTCGACTTGGCACCGTCACCCACACCGCCGCCGCCACGCGATGAACGCCCGGCCGTGATTGCACCGCTGTCCGAGGAAACGTTCAAGTTCCAGTTCACCGCGAGTCGCGCGTGTCGCGACAAGCTCCGCCAGGCCCAGGATCTGCTCCGGCACCGCATGCCCGACGGAGACCTGGGGACGATCTTCGAAAAGGCACTCGACTTGCTGATCGAACAGGTCAAGAAGGAGCGGTTCGCCACGGGTCGGAAGGCGCGACAAGCCCCGAGCGACGACGCGGACGAGTCGCGTTTCGCGTCACATCCCCGACGCCATCAAGCGCGCGGTCTTCGAGCGCGACGGTGGCCGCTGCACGTTCGCCGGCGAGCATGGCCGCAGGTGCGCCGAAACTGGCGCCCTGGAATTCGATCACCGGGACGGGTTCGCGCGAACGCGTCTCCACCGAGCGGACCGGATCCGCCTGCTCTGCCGTGCGCACAATCAGCACGCCGCGGAGCAGATGTACGGTCGCGAGTTCATGCAACGAGCGCGCGCCTCGCTCGACCCGCCTCCAACTCGTCCGGGGATTCCTTCAGGGATCTAACGCGCTGCGGCCCGCGCCGGGGCGGGTTGAACCCGGACCCCGAGGTGCTCGAGGTCATCCATGGTGGTTCGAGGTCGAAGTCGGGTTCGGAGTCCTGGTCGACGTAGGGATCGCGTCAGTGGATCGCCGCGCGCATAGGCAGCTTCTCCAGGAGGCGCGCCTCGGCAGAAGCGAGCTCCGCACCGCGGCGCGCGGCCTGCTCGGGCGAGGCCTTCAGGGCCATCTTCCAGAACAGCTCGCCGTGACCGGCCTCGGCGGCCGCCAGCCGGGAATAGAAGTCGCGCAGGTCGGGATCGGGCAGGTGCTCCGCCAGAAGCGACAGACGTTCCTGGCTGCGCAGCTCGATCAGCGCGGCCACCAGGAGGCGGTCGAGGAGGCGCTCGGCCCGCGGCTGCCGCACGAGCGCCTGCAAGGCTTGCGCGTAGGGGTCGCCCGGATCGCGCCCGAGCCGGAGCCCGCGCCGATCGAGGATCTGGAGCACCTGGGCCAGGTGGCCGGCCTCCTCGCGGGCGAGCCGCGCCATCGCGCGCGGGAGGCCGGGGACGTCGGGGAAGGCGGCGAGCATGGAAAGCGCGTTCGCCGCCGCCTTCTTCTCGCAGTGCGCGTGGTCGACCAGCACCTCGTCGAAGCGAAGGGTGGCCAGGCGCACCCAGGCGGCAGGAGTGGCTGCAAGAAGGTCCACGGCCGCGCCTGTTTCGCACGCGAAGCGGCGCGCGGCAAGGCGAAGCGGTACCCTTGGGGCATGCGCATCGGCGTCATCTCCGACACGCACGGCCTGCTCCGCCCCGAAGCGGTGTCCGCACTGCGCGGCGCCGACCACCTCCTGCACGCCGGCGACATCGGCGGCGAGGAGGTGCTCGCGGCCCTTCACGAGATCGCTCCGGTGACCGCCGTGGCGGGCAACGTGGACGGCTTTCGCTGCGGCCATGCGCGCGCGACCGCGCGGGTCGTGCTGGAGGGAGTGCGCTTCTACCTGACCCACATCCTCGACCGGCCGCGGCGGCCGCGTCCGGAGGTGGAAGCGGAGCTGCGCCGCGAGGCCGCCGACGTGGTGGTGTTCGGCCACAGCCACCTCCCGCACGACGAGGTGCTCTCGGGAGTGCGCTTCTTCAACCCGGCCAGCGCGGGGCCGCGAAGGTTCGACTATCCGGTCTCGGTCGGGATGCTGGAGGTGCGCCGCGGGCGCGTGGTCCGCTCCGGCTTCGTCCCGCTCGACGCGCGCAGCGAGGCCGCGCTCCAGAGGCACCTCAATCAACTCAGCCGGTGAGGGCGGGCGCCGCCGAGCTCACGTGCGCCGCGGCGACGTGCGCCGCTTCGTCCACCGTCGCGCAGAACTGCACGCGCCCCGGCTCCTCCTGCACGCCCGCCTTGCGCAGTACGCTTTCCGGCTGCGGGCGGACGCCCGTGATCAAGGTGAGCACTCCCTGCTGGCGCAGGCGCAGGAGCGCGCTCTCCAGCGCGACCAGCCCGGTGATGTCCATCGCCGGGACCGCGGACAGGTTCAAGATCAATACGCGCATGCGCGCGCCGATCGCCTTGAACGCGTCCATCGCCGTCTCCGCCGCGCCGAAGAAGAGCGGTCCGTTCACCTCGTAGAGCACGGTGTCCTTGGGCAGCTTGACCTTGAGGTGCGGGTGCCCGTCCTCGACCAGCTGGACGGAGGCCACTTCCGCCATGCGGCGCATGAAGAGGAAGGCGGCCAGCACCATGCCGGCGGTCACGGCGATCACCATGTCGAAGACCACGGTGAGGAAGTAGCAGGTGAGCAGCACCGCCACGTCGCTCTTGGGGGCGACGCGGACGATGTGGAAGAAATGCTTCGCCTCCGACATGTTCCAGGCGACGAGCAGGAGCAGCGCGGCCAGCGCCGCCATCGGCAGGTAGGAGATGAGCGGCGCGAGCGCCAGCACCGCCGCCAGCACCACCACCGCGTGCACCATGGTGGCGATGGGCGAGCGGCTCCCGTAGCGGATGCCGGTCGCGGTGCGCGCGATGGCGCCGGTCGCCGCGATGCCGCCGAAGAAGGGGCACACGACGTTGCCGACGCCGAGCGCGAGCAGCTCGGCGTCGGGATCGTGCTTGGTGCCGGCCATGCCGTCCGCCACCACCGCCGAGAGAAGCGACTCGATGGCTCCGAGCACCGCGATCGCCAGCGCGGACGGGAGCAGCACGCGCAACGTGTGCAGGCGGAGCGGGAGCTCCGGCCCCAGCGCCCAAGGCTTGACCGGGAGCGGCGGGAGGCGCGGGATGCCGTCCACGCGCACGCCGTCGATGATGCTGTGGAAGCGCGATCCGATGGTCGCCACGTCCACTCCGTGGCGGTGCAGCCAGAAGCCAGCCACCGCCGCGGCGGGCAGCGCGACCAGCGGCGCCGGGATCCGCCGCGAGATGCGCGGGAGCAGGACCAGCAGGAGGAGCGTCCCCATCCCGATGCCCAGCTCGGGCAGGCTGGCGGTGCCGCGCGCCTGCCAAAGCGCGTGCACCCGCTCCGCGAAGTGATCCGGGGAGCGCGTGGGGGCAAGGCCGAGGAGGTCCTTGAGCTGCAGGACGCCGATCACCGTCCCGATGCCGGCGGTGAAGCCGGTCGTCACCGGGTGCGGGATGAACTGGATGAGCCGGCCCAGCCGGAAGAGGCCCATCGCGATGAGGATCGCTCCGGCCATCGCGCCGGCGATCAAGAGGCCGCCGATGCCGAACCGCGAGACCACCGGGGCCAGGATGACGACGAACGCCGCCGTGGGACCGGTCACCTGGAAACGCGAACCGCCCAGAAGCGGCACCACCAGCCCGGCGACGATGGCCGTGTACAGGCCGTGCTGGGGTGGAACGCCGACGGCGATGGCGAGCGCCATCGACAAGGGCAGCGCGACCACGCCGACGACGAGGCCGGCGAGCACGTCGGAGCGGAGGTCGCGGGGACCGTAGCCGTCGGCGAAGGCGGAGCGCAGTCCGGTGAAGGGCAGCGCCCGGAGCTTCGGCGCGGAGGTGGCGGGAGCGTAGCGGTGGGTCATGCGGAGAGGAGGAGGTGCAGCTCGCCGGCGTGCGCGCCGGACTGGAAGGAGGGAATGGTGGCGCCGACCGCCTGCAGGCAGGAGGCCGCGTCGAAACGGGCCAGCGCGCGGGCGGGCTCGAGGCCGCGGCGCTCGGCCTCGTCCCACGTCGAACCGTCCACGGCCGCGCCGGCGGCCGCGGTAGGGCCGTCGCGCCCGTCGGTGCCGGCGGCGAGGAAGCCGGCGCGCCGCCCCCGCAGCGCGCGGGCCATGAGGAGGGCCAGGTGCTGCGCACGCCCTCCCGGCGGGGCGTCCGGGGGAACGGTCAGCTCGGGCTCGCCCGAGGCGGCGAACAGGCCCTGGCCCGCGGCGCGCTCGTACTGCTCGGGAAGCCCGGACACTGGACCGCGCACCAGCGGGCCCACCCTGGCCGGGGACCGCGAGAGGCGCGCCGCCTGCTCCGCGGGCGCGCGCATGTCGCAGAGCACCACGTGCTCGACGAAGTCGGCCGGATCGCCCGGCTTCAGCGTCTCCTCGGAAGCGCCGCCCTCGAGGAGCCGCGCGGCCCGCGGCGGCAGCGCGACGCGGCGGCGCCGGACGATCTCGCGGGCATCGGCGAAGGTGGTCGGGTCCGCCGCGAACGGGCCGCTCGACACCGCCGCCGGGCCTCCCTGCGGCACGTCGACCAGGACCAGGGCGCGCGCCCGCCGCACACCGGCCGCGTGCAGCGCCCGCGCCAGGCCCCCGCCCTTGAGTCGGGACAGGTGCGCGCGGACGCAGTTCATCTCCTCGATGGGCGCGCCGCTCCGGACGAGCGCGTCGTTGACGGCGCGCACCTCCTCGAGGTCGAGCGGCGGGCGCGGCGCCTCGGCCAGCGCCGAACCGCCGCCGCAGACCAGGAGGAGCGCGGCGTCCCGCTCGCCCAGCGAAGCCGCCGCTACGAGTAGCGCCTGGCCGGCGCGCAGCGACCCCTCGTCCGGCAGCGGGTGCCCTCCCTCGATGAGCGCGCCTCCGCCGGCGCCGGCAGGCACCGCGAAGGCGAGCGGCTCCAGGGCCTTGCCCAACGAGCCGCGCGCGCCCGCCAGCATCTCCGCCGCCGCCTTCCCCAGCCCGAGCGTCACCAACCGTCCGCCCGGGGCGGGCTGCGGCGCCTGGCCCGAGGCGCACGCCTCGCGCACCAGGCGCTCCGCCGAGAGCGCCTCGACGACGGCCCGGAACAGCGCGATCAGCTCGGCCCGGAGATCCATCGTCCGCTACCCTACACTGCCGGGCTCAGTCCTCCAGCTTGAACAGGTCGGGCAGGAGCTCGCCCGCCTTTCCCAGGCGGCACTCGTCGAAGGAATGGGCGTTCTCCGGACGCTCGAGGCCCACGTAGACAGTCCGGGCGAACCGGCCTGTGCGCGTGCTGGGGAAATTGCGCACATGCGACACCAGGCCGGCGGCGGGGTACACCGCGCCCGAGCTGCCGACGGTGACGAAGAGGTCGCAGCTCGCCACGGCGGCGCCGATCTCGTCCATGCCTTTCGGGATCTCGCCGAACCACACCACGTCCGGCCGGAGCAGCGCTCCGCACTGGCAGCGCGGCGGCCCTTCCAGGTAGGCGCGATCGTCGGGAAAGGAAGGCCGGTCGCATCCGGAGCAGCAGGTGCGGAGGAGCTCGCCGTGCATGTGCAGGACGCCGCGCGAGCCGGCCCGCTCGTGCAGGGGGTCGACGTTCTGGGTGCAGACGAAGAGGTCCTCGCCGAGGAACGCGCCCAGGCGCGCCAGCGCGTGGTGCGCCGGGTTCGGGGCCACCTGCGCGGCCTGCAGCCGCCGCTCCGAGTAGAACCGCCACACCAGCGACGGATCCCTCTGGAACCCGCGGGGCGTGGCGACGTCCTCGACGCGGTGCTGCTCCCAGAGCCCGCCCGCGTCGCGGAAGGTGCGGATGCCGCTCTCCGCGCTGATGCCCGCGCCGGTGAGCACGAACACGCGGGTGCCCCGCCGGAGGGGGATCGGCGAGAAGGCGCTGCCCGGCGCGACGCGGGGGAGCGGGATCATCCGCGGCATGGTGTCCCCGCCCGTCCCGTTCCGCAAGGCGAGCATTTGGACGTTGCGCCGCGCCCGCTCGCAGGCAAGATCTCCCCCATGTTCGTCCAGGAGCTGCGCCGGGAGCTGTCCCGGCGGTTCTACATCCGCAGCCGCACCGCCCGGACGGCGGCGCTGCGCATTGCGTACGTCGCCTATGCCTCGACGCTCAACGGCTGGCAGACCCGCCGCCCCGCGCCCGAGGCGGCCGCCTCGCTGCGCCGCCGCATCGAGCAGCTCTTCGACGAGGACTGGCAGGACGCCGACGCGGGCCTGTACCCGCGCGAGCTGATCGACGCGCTGCCCTGGCGCGAGTACGCCCTGGCCGCGCCGAAGCTGCTCGCCGACCTGCCGCGCACCCGGGAGCGCATCCGCAACCGACGCCACGACGAGCTGCCCGAGGATCTCGCGCCGCGCTACCCGCCGTACTACACGCGCAACTTCCACTACCAGACCGACGGCTACCTGGGTCACACCAGCGCCGAGCTGTACGACCTCCAGGTGGAGCTGCTCTTCGGCGGCACTGCGGACGCGATGCGGCGCCGGCTCATCCCGCCGGTGGTGCGCTTCGCCCGCGCCGAGGGGCAGGCAGGCCCTCTGCCGGCACGGCCGCTCAAGCTCCTCGACGTCGCCTGCGGGACCGGGCACCTGTTGCGGATGCTGGGCGCGGCGCTGCCCGGTGCGCGGCTCTTCGGGGTGGATCTCTCTCCCCACTACCTCGCCTGGGCGCGCGAGAAGCTGCCGCGCGAGCTGGACGTGAGCCTCGTCTGCGAGAACGCCGAGCGCCTCCCGTTTCCGGACGGGCACTTCGACGCGGCGACCAACGTGTTCCTGCTCCACGAGCTGCCGGCCGAGGTGCGCGGGCGCATCCTCGGGGAGATGGCCCGCGTGGTCCGCCCGGGCGGCCTGGTGGTGGTCGCCGACAGCCTGCAGCTCGGCGACGCGCCCGAGCTGCACCAGGAGCTGCACGCCTTTCCGGACCGCTTCCACGAGCCCTACTACGCCTCGTACATCCGCGACGACCTGGCCGCGCGGGTGCGCGAGGCCTCGCTCGAGGTGTGCGAGGAGAGGCTCGCTTTCCTCACCAAGGTGGTGGTCGCGCATCGCCCGATGGCCTAGCTCGCCGCACCCCGGTGAATTGGACTCCTCCCGACCGGACGGTACAGTCGCTTCCAGACTCCTCGTCCGGGGGGACGGGATGGAAGCGAAGAAATCGATCCTGCTCCGGCACCGCTTCGACGACGTCGAGCAGCTGCGCAGGCACCTGCACGTGGTGGACGGCACGACCTTGCTGTTCTTCCGCGACCCGCATCTGGACGTCCCCACCGGCGCACAGGCGCTGCTGGAGCTGGCGTTCGAGAGCAGCGAGCAGACGCGCGTGCTCAAGGCCATCGTGCTGGCCCGGACCGACCAGGGGCTGTGGCTTGCGGTGCCGAACACCCGCTTCGCGCGGGACGTGCACGAGCGCGGGCTGTCGCCCCGCAAGGGACGGCGCCTGGGCGTCGACGAGTCGGTGCGGCTCAAGCGCGCGGGCGGAGGCGACTACATGGTCCGCCTGCTCGACCTGAGCATCGGGGGAGCGCGCATCGGCGGGGGCCTCCCTGCCCAGCTCGCCCCGGGCAACGTGGTCGCGCTGACCATCGCTCCTCCGGAAACGGGGCGCGCGCCGGAAATCACGCGCGGCCGCATCGTCTGGGTGGAGGACGGCGAGGCCGGGGTAATGTTCGACCGCGACATGGAGAGCTCGCGGGTGGCGGCGGGGCGGCTGTTCCGCTCGCTCGAGCAGCCGTGGGCGCAGGCGCGCGAGATCCGCCACCTGCCTCCCTGCTGCAGGAACGGCGAGGTCCTCGACCCGCCGGTCCCGCGCGTCCGCATCGACGGCAAGACCGCCGGGAAGAAGACCGGCTAAGCATCTCCGTGGTGCAATTGGTTTGTCTCCTGCGCGGCGAGGGCGCGGGCTCTTCGGGACCAGACCACCGCCACGCTGGCGATGCCGGCCAGGACGCAGACGACCACCACAAGCAGGAACAGGACGCCCCATTTCGCCGACTGGGTGAGCGGCGAGGAGGGATCTCCGAAACAGACCGGGCAGGAGAGGAGGAGGTTCACGTGGAGCTCACGTCCTTCAGCTTGCGCAGGAACCACAGTCCGTAGAACACCAGCGCCGCCGCCGCCAAGAAGCCCAGGATCGCCATCGCCAGCGTCCCGCCCTTCCCCGTCCGGCCGAAGTCCCAAAGGCCCCAGGCCCCGAACATCAGCGCGGTCAGCGTCGCCAGCACGATGAAGAAGACATGGAAGCCCTTGAGGCCCATCAGACCACCACGCCCTCGAAGATCGTGAGCGACGGGAGCAAGAGGACCAGGAGGAAGAAGGCCGCGGTGAGGATCAGCACCGCGTAGATCACCTTCTTCTCGGAGATGAGGTGCATGAATACGCCGGCCACCAGGCCCGCCTTCACGGTGGCGATGACGAGCGCGATGGCGATGGCGAGCGGCCGTTTCAGGTGGAGGTAGCTCACCGCCACCGTGACGGCGGTGAGGCAGAGGAGCGCGACGAAGACGACGTAGTACTGCCCCAGGTGCTTCTTGAACTGCTCGGGGCTCGAATGCTCGGCGGTCTCGGCCATCGACGGTCCTCTAGAGGAGGTAGAGAGAAGGGAAGAGGAAGATCCACACCAGGTCGACGAAGTGCCAGTACAGACCGGCATTCTCGACCCGGTTGGTGAAGTGGTCGCGGTCGACCTTCCAGAGCCGGGTGCCGATGGTGAGCAGGAAGGTGTTGACGATGATCCCGCCGACCACGTGCAGCCCGTGCAGCCCGGTCAGCGTGAAGTAGATGGCGTAGAAATTGTTCGTCGAGGGGAAGTGCCCGTGGTGGAACTTGTCGGTGTACTCGAAGTACTTGATGACGAGGAACACGAACGCCAGCGCGATGGTGCCGCCCATCCAGAGGCGGAACCGGTCGATCCGCCCCATCTTGCAACTCGCCCAGGCGAGCACCATGGTGATCGACGAGGTGATCAGCACCGCGGTGTTCACGGTGGCGAGCGGGACGTTCAGGATCTCGCTGGAGAGCCCGCCCTCGGGAGGCCAGTGCGGCGCCTGGGTGCGGATGAGCACGTAGCTGGAGAAGAGCGCGCCGAAGAGCATCACCTCGCTGGCGAGGAAGAGCCAGATCCCGAACTTCCCGTTGGGGAGGCCCGTGACCGGATGCGGTTCGACGGTGTGCGGGATGGCGGCGTCGGCTGCGTGGGCGGACAAGGTCAGGCCTCCCGGGCGAACTGCGGGTGGAAGTCGCTGCTCCGGCCCGGCTCGCTGTACTCGTACGGGTCGCGGTAGACGACCGGCGGCGTCGTGAAGTTGCCGTGCGGCGGCGGGGAAGGCGCGGCCCATTCCAGCGTTGTCGACTGCCAGGGGTTCTCCGCTGCCTTGGGGTGCCGCAGGCTGGCGAAGAAGTTCCAGATGAACGGCAGCTGCGCGATCGCCAGGCCCCAGGCCGACCAGGAGATGAAGACGTTCAGGCTCTGGATGGCGCGGCCGTGCACGTAGATGGTCGGGTCGTACAGGCGCCGCGACAGGCCCGCCATGCCCTGGAAGAACATCGGCATGAACACGCCGTTGATGCAGAGGAAGCTGAGCCAGAAATGGATCTTGCCCAGCGTCTGGTTCATCTGCTTCCCGGTGACCTTCGGGTACCAATAATAGATGCCCGCGAACAGCGCGAAGATGGTGCCGGGCGCGACCACGTAGTGGAAGTGGCCGATCACGTAGAAGGTGTCGTGCAGGTAGATGTCGCTCGCGGTGAGGCCCAGCGGCAGCCCGGTCAGACCGCCGATGGCGAACATGGGCAGGAAGGCGGTCGCGAACAGCATCGGCACCGTGTAGCGGATCGCGCCGCCGTACAGCGACATGATGAAGCACGTCAGGATGACCACCGAAGGAATGGAGATGATCATGGTGGTGGTCTGGAAGAACGTGCTCATGGTGGTGCCCATGCCGGTCATGAACATGTGGTGCGCCCACACCACGAACGACATGAAGCCGAGGAAGATCGCGCTGTAGACGAGCAGCCGGTAGCCCCACAGCGGCTTGCGCGTGTTGTTCGCGATCACCTCCGCGATGATGCCCATCGCCGGGAGGATGAGGACGTAGACCTCGGGGTGGGCGAGGAACCAGAAGAGGTGCTGCCAGAGCAGCGGACTGCCTCCGCCGGCGACCCGCAGCGGCTCGCCGGAGATCACCAGGCCGCTGGGAAGGAAGAAGCTCGTCGCCGCCAGCCGGTCCATGAGCTGCATCACCGCGGCCGCCTCCAGCGGCGGGAAGGCGAGCAGCAGGAGGAAGCTGGTGACGAACTGCGCGTGGACGAAGAACGGGAGCCGGAAGAAGGTCAGGCCCTTCGCCCGGAGCTGCACGATGGTGACGATGAAGTTGATCGAGCCGAGCAGCGAGCTGGTGATGAGCAGCACCATCGCGAGGAGCCAGAACGTCTGCCCGGTGGTGGCGATGTCCGCCAGCGGCGGGTAGCTGGTCCAGCCCGAGTTCGCCGCGCCGCCCGGAGCGAAGAAGCTCGCGAGCATGAGCAGCCCGCCGGGCAGGAAGGCCCAGTAGGAGACCATGTTGATGCGCGGGAACGCCATGTCCGGCGCTCCGATCTGCAGCGGCACCACGTAGTTGCCGAACGCGCCGACCGCGAGCGGCACGATGCCCATGAACACCATGATGGTGCCGTGCATCGCGCCGAGCTGGTTGTAGAACTCGGGCGCCATCACGCCGCCCGGCATGGCGTTCTCGCCCAGCAGCTTGCCGATCACCGGCAGCGGCTGGCCGGGGTAGGCCAGCTGCCAGCGCAGCAGCATCATCAGAGTGAAGCCGAAGAAGAGGAAGACCAGCGCGGTCACCCCGTACTGCACGCCGATGACCTTGTGGTCGACCGAGAAGATGTACTTGCGCCAGAAGGGCAGCTCGTGGTGGCCGTGGGCGGCGTCGTGTCCGCCGTGGGCTGCGTGGCCGTGGGTCGTGGTAGCGCTCATACGCGTCGGCTCCTCGCGGCTACTTCTGGGGGGCGGGCTGCTGGTTGTCGGGCGCGGCGCTGGTGGGCGGCTCCGCGGGCGGCGGGGCGTTCTCCGCCTGCCATTTGGCGTAGTCCTCCGGCGTGTCGATCAGCACGTCCGCGCGCATGCGGTAATGGCCCAGGCCGCACAGCTGCGCGCAGGCCAGCTCGAAGTGGCCCGGCTGGGTGGCCTGGAACCAGACGGGGATGCGCGCGCCGGGGACCGCGTCCTGCTTCACACGCAGCACCGGGATGTTGAAGCTGTGGATCACGTCCTTCGACGAGATCTGCACGATCACCGGCTTGTTCACCGGGAAGTGGAACTGGTTCACGGTGACGATGTCGTCCTTGCCGTCCGGGTCCTCGGGGTCCATGCCGAGCGGGTTGTCCCCCGACATGTTCGCCTCGCTCGTCTTGCCGAACTTCCCGTCCTTGCCGGCGTAGTGGAAGTTCCAGGCGAACTGCTCGGCGACCAGCTTGACGACCAGCGCGTCCTTCTCGGCCGGCGGGTGGTTCTTGTAGCGGAACCAGACCGGCGTGGAGAACCCGAAGAGCAGCAGCACCTCGACCACGATCACCGAGACCTCGATGACCTTCGTGAACTGCGCCTTGGGAGGGAAGTAGGTGGCGGTGTGGCCTGGCCGGGCGCGGTACTTGATCAGGCAGTAGACGAAGAAGGTCCCCCACCCCACGAAGAGGATCAGCATGAACCAGTGGACGATGTCGATCAGCTGGTCGATCTGGACCCCGTGCGTCGAGACGTCCGGGGGGAACCAGAAGCCGTACTTGGTCTCATCCATGCGCGTGGCCCCTCCGGGCTTTCAGCGTGGGACGAAGATCTGCGCGACCTCGGGGCTCGCCGCCGCGGAGGCCGTGATCGACGAGAGGCACCAGAGCGCGAGCCCGGCGAGGAGCACCGCGGGCGTGGCCGCCCAGAAGAGCCGCGCCGCGGCCTGCGCGGGGGTCGGCTCGGGCTCGCGCCGGCGCGTCCAGAGGAAGATGGCCTCGGTGGCGAGCACCGCCAGTGCCGCGCCCCTCATCAGGGTCCAGAGCAGGATGGGCGCGGTCTCGGGCGCGGAGAGATCCATCGGGTGCGCGGAGCTTATTCCACGCACCAGAGGGGGAAGTCAATGCAGACGGGCGGGCTGGCGCAATCGCTGTGCGCTGCGTAAACCGGTGAACTCCACCGCGTTTCCGGGCGAGTGCGGCGAAGCGTCGCGCCCGACCTCGACCTGCGACGGTCTAGGGGGTCCACCCGACAGGTCGGGCGAGTCCATCAGGTCTCGACACCGTGACCAATCATCCTCTTTCTCGGCTGCCGCCGACAAGTCGGAGGAGTTCATCGATATCCACCGGCTTGACGAGGTGAGCGTCGCAACCTGCGGCTGCCGATCGTCGCCGGTCTTCCTCTCGACCGTATCCACTCAACGCGACGATGGTGAGGTCGCTGCTCTTGCGTTCCATCCGCATCCGGCGCGCGACTTCGCATCCGTCCATGCCGGGCAGCCCGATATCGAGGAGCACTAAATCAGGGGCGAACGCGTGCATCGCTTCGAGGGCGGCGGGTCCATC
>Ga0209701_10000296_pt1 | contig 27672 bp, 26 predicted proteins | sample CZO8metaG_4_FD_188356 | JGI IMG/M metagenome (GOLD analysis project Ga0209701, IMG submission 188356) | Vadose zone soil microbial communities from the Eel River Critical Zone Observatory, Northern California, USA - CZOApr15con2H3.8 metaG... | ecosystem: Environmental > Terrestrial > Soil >... | reverse complement strand
GCGTTCCGCGTGCTGGCCGTCGCCCTGATACCGATCGCCGCCGCATCGACGGCCATACCGTTCTCGTCGCCCGCCCGGGCCGCGGCCAAGGGCAAGATCGTCCTCGCCTGGCATGCCGGCTTCGCGTCCCGCTGGCTGGACCCCCAGGAGCACGACGGCACCGCCACCCCGGACAACTTCTTCACCGCCCTCCACGACGCCCTCATCAAGAACCAGGGCACCGAGCTCTACGACCACCGCGCCCTGGCCGAGCGCTTCGCGGTCGCGGCGGATGCGAAGAGCGCCACCTTCACGCTGCGCAAGGGGATCAAGTTCCACAACGGCGAGCCGGTCACTCCGCAGGACGTCAAGTTCAGTTACGAGCATTACCGCGGCGCCAAGGCCGACGTCTTCAAGAAGAAGACCGAGCGCGTCGAGATCGTCGACGACCATACGATCCGCTTCGTCTTCAAGGAGCCCTTCCTCGACTTCGCCATCCTCTTCGGGACCGCCAACGTCGCGGGCCCGGGCTGGGTGGTGCCCGAGAAGTACTACAAGCAGGTGGGCGCGGACGGCTTCAAGCAGAAGCCCATCGGCGCGGGGCCCTACAAGCTCGTCCGCCACGAGCCGGGCATCAAGGTCGAGATGGAGGCCTTCGACGGCTACTACCGTCCGGTCCACGTGAAGGAGCTCGTCATGGTCTCGGTGCCGGAGCCGGCCACCCGTGTCGCCATGCTGGAGCGCGGCGAGGCGGACATCATCTATAACGTTCCGGGTGAGCTGATCAGCAAGGTCGGCAAGCTTCCCGGGGTCGTGCTGGCGCCGGTGCTGTCCGGCTCGTTCTTCATCGAGTTTCCAGGATTCCAGGATCCGAAGAACCCGTTCCGCGACAAGCGCGTGCGCGAAGCGGTGAGCCTGGCCGTCGACCGGCGGGCCATGAACCAGGCGGAGACGGGGGGAATGGGCAAGCCGACGGGCAACTGGATCAACGACGACGTTCTGTACGGGATCGAGTGGCCCGAGTTCCCCCGCAACGTGGAGAAGGCCAAGCAGCTCCTGCGCGAGGCGGGCTATCCGAACGGATTCGACGTGGACTGGGTCACGCCGCTGCCCACGTTCTACTCGCGCGGCGAGCGCCTCATCGCACAACTTCGCGAGGTCGGTATCCGCGGCCGGCTCCAGACCATGGAGCGGGGCATCTTCTTCCAGCGGCTCCAGGGCGGCCTCAAGGAGTTTCCTGGGACCCAGATCATCCTGAACGGCGTCCGGATCGCGGGAAGCTGGTCGTTCTGGTACGAAGGCTACTTCAAGTGCGGTGGCTTCAACTCGCGCGACCGCATCTGCGTGAAGGATCTCGACGGCAAGTTCGACCAGTACGAGCGGTCGATCAATCCGGCGGAGCGGAAAAAGCTCGCCGAGGAGATCCAGCGAGGCATTCTCGAGAACTACTATATCGTGCCGGTGTTCCGCCACGCGTTCGTCAACGCGATCGGGCCCCGGATCGCGGCGCAGAAGTGGCAGGACGTCTTCCCGACCATCACCACCGGCTACGCCTATCCCTGGGAGGACCTGAAGGTGAAGGACCAGTAGCCGGCCATGCCGCAGTTCATCATCCGGCGCGTCCTCTACAGCCTCGTCACGCTCTTGATCCTGAGCGCGACGATCTTCCTGGTCGTCCGGTTCACGGGGGACCCGGTGGCGCTCATGGCGGAAGCCAGCGCACGCCCCGAAGATCTCGACCGGATTCGTCAGCAATGGGGACTGGACCGCTCGTGGCCCGTGCAGTACGTGACCTTCATGCAGAACGCCTTCAAGGGGGAGCTCGGTAAGTCCTTCAACTACCGGCTCCCGGTCAGCGAGCTCTACTTCCAGCGGCTGCCCAACTCGCTGACCCTGGGTCTCTCCGCCACGCTCATCTCCCTGCTCATCGGCGTTCCGGCTGGCATCATCTCGGCGGTGAAGGTGAACAGCTGGTGGGACAACGTCGCGAAGGGCGTGGCCCTGCTCGGCCTCTCGATCCCCGGGTTCTGGCTGGGGCTCGTGCTGATCCTCGTGTTCTCGGTCTGGCTCCGATGGCTGCCGACCTCCGGGGCCGGTGACTGGCGGCATGTCGTCATGCCCGCCCTGGCACTCGGGTGGTACTTCGCCGCCTCGATGCTCAGGCTGACCCGCTCGAGCATGCTCGAGGTGCTCGGCAGCGAGTACATCAAGCTCGCCCGGCTCAAGGGGCTCCCGGACGTCGTGGTCATCGCCATGCATGCCTTCAAGAACGCGCTCATCCCGGTCTTCACGCTGGCCGGCGTCAACATGGTCGTGATGGTCAACGCCGCCGTCATCATCGAGGTGATCTTCGCGTGGCCCGGCATCGGCCGCCTGCTCTACGAAGGCATCTTCCAGCGGGACTTTCCGCTCGTGCAGGGCGTCGTGATCATGGCGGGCTTCATGATCGTCGGGATCAACCTGATCGTGGACATCCTCTACGCCTTTATCGACCCGAGAATCCGGCTCACGAGATGAGCCGAGAGCCCGGCTCACGAGGTAGGTGACGATGGCGACTATCCCGGCGAATACGCGGCTCGCCTCAGAACGGGCGGCCGCCGGCAGGCTCAGATCGGTTATCAAAGCGGTGCGGGAAGCGCCGCAGGCCGCCATCGTCATCCTCGGCGGCCTCATGCTCGTCGCGATTTTCGCCGACCTCATCGCACCGCACGACCCGACGCTGCCAGTGCAAGGCGCGAACGTGTTCGATCCGCCGTTCTGGATGGAGGGGGGACGTGCGACGACGCTACTCGGCACCGACTTCCAGGGCCGGGACATCCTGAGCCGCCTGATCCACGGCGCGCGCGTGTCGCTGATCGTGGGGCTGATGGGGACGCTGGTGGCGGGCAGCATCGGGACCGCGATGGGGATCCTCGCCGGGTACGTGGGCGGCTGGGTGGACCAGATCATCATGCGCGTCACCGATGCCTGGCTCGCGTTGCCCGCCATCGTCTTCGCGATCTTCCTCGCCGCCATGGTCGGGCCCAGCATGTGGAACATCATCGTCATCCTCGGCGCGGTGTACTGGACGCGGTACGCGCGCGTCATCCGGGGCGAGGTGCTGACCCTCCGGGAGCGGGAATTCGTGAAGCTGGCCGAGATCGCCGGCGCCAGCAAGCTGCGCGTGATCAAGCGGCACATCCTGCCGAATGTCATGAACACGGCGACGGTGCTGGCCAGTCTCACGGTCGGCGTCGTCATCATCGCGGAAGCCTCGCTGAGCTTTCTCGGGGTCGGCGTGCCGCCGCCGCAGCCCGCCTGGGGCCTCATGCTCTCGGAGGCGCGTTCCACCTTGATGGCCGGGCAATGGTGGCTCACGGTGTTCCCCGGGCTCTGCATCCTCCTGATCGTCCTCGCGACCCAGCTCTTCGGCGACTGGTTGCGGGTCCGGCTGGATCCTCAGCTGAGGAATTTATGAATATGGGGGGCCCCGACATGGCCCCCCATTCCCCCCGGCGCTCGGCGCGCCCCGGCGAAGTCGGGGCGCACCTCGATCCCGTCCTGACCGTCTCCGACCTCCAGACGCACTTCTTCTCCTTCGGTGGGACACGCGTCGTCAAGGCGGTGGACCGCGTGAGCTTCACGCTCCACGAGGGCGAGACCCTGGGGCTCGTCGGCGAGTCGGGGAGCGGCAAGACGACGACGTGCCTCTCGATCGTCGGGCTCCTGCCGCGGGCCGCCCGGATCGTGGGAGGCAGTGTCGTCTTCGAGGGCGAGGACCTGACCCGGAAGAGCCAGCGCGAATTGCGCCGGATCCGTGGCCGGCGGATCGCCGTGATCCTCCAGGACCCCATGGCGTCTCTGAACCCGCTCTTCACCATCTTCAGGCAGGTGGCGGAGCCCGCCTTCTTCCACCAGCACCTGCGGGGCCGCTCGCTGCGGGAGCGCGTGCAGCACCTCCTCCGCGCCGTCCGCATCCCCTCGCCGGAGTGGAGAATGCGCGAGTATCCCCATCAGATGAGCGGCGGCATGCGCCAGCGCATCGTCGGGGCGATCGCCCTCGCCGGCGGGCCGAGCCTCGTCATCGCCGACGAGCCCACGACGAACCTCGACGTCACGATCCAGGCGCAGTATCTCGACCTCCTCAAGGACATCCAGCGGGAGACCGGCGTGGCGCTCATCTTCGTGACGCACAACCTGGGCATCGTCGCGAAGATGTGTGACAAGGTCGCCGTGATGTATGCGGGTAAGCTCATCGAGCGGGCGCCGGTGCGGGAGCTGTTCGACGACCCCAAGCACCCGTACACGCGAGCCTTGCTCGGCGCGGTGCCGAAGCTCGGCAGCAAGGAGCCGCTGTATTCGATCCCGGGCCAACCACCCAACCTGGCGAATTTACCAGCGGGATGCTCGTTTCATCCGCGCTGCCCCGAGGCCGTGCCACGCTGCGTGAGCGAGGAGCCGGGGGACTTCCATCTCGGCGACGGGAGCGTCGCCCGGTGCTGGCTCGTGGAAGGCAAGAACGAAGCAGGAGCGCACCGTGGCCCAACCCGTTCTTGAAGTGCGGGGGCTGAAGAAGCACTTCCCCGTGCGGCACGGACTGCTCGGACGCGGCAAGACGTGGGTCAAAGCCGTGGACGGAGTGGACTTCGCGATCCATCCAGGCGAGACGCTGGGCCTCATCGGCGAGTCCGGGTGTGGGAAGACGACCACCTCCAAGTTGATTTTGCTGCAGGAGACACCCACCGCGGGATCGATCGCCTTCGAGGGCCGGGACATCGCCGGCCTCGAGGGCACGGAGCTCATGGCGTACCGCCGGGCCGTGCAGGTGGTGTTCCAGGACCCGTTCAGCTCGCTCAGCCCGCGCATGCGCGTGGAGGACATCATCGCCGAGCCTCTGGAGATCCACACCGATCTCTCGCGCGCGGCGATCGGCAAGCGCGTCGGCGAGGTGCTCGAGCTGGTCGGGCTGCAGCCAGACGTGGCCCCGCTGTTTCCGCACGAGTTCAGCGGCGGGCAGCGGCAACGGATCGCCATCGCCCGGGCGCTGGCGACCAACACCCGTCTCATCGTGCTGGACGAGCCGGTCTCCGCGCTCGACGTGTCGGTCAGAGCCCAGATCATCAACCAGCTCGAGCACCTGCAGCGGACCCTCGGCGTGAGCTACCTCTTCATCGGCCACGACTTGGCCACCGTGGCGCACATCAGCCACCGGATCGCGGTGATGTACCTGGGCAAGATCGTCGAGTCGGCGGACAGCGATACTCTGTGCGCGCGCCCGATGCACCCGTACACCAAGGCTCTCTTCGCCGCCGCGCTTCCATCCCATCCCGACGACCAGCAGCAGGAAAGGACCATCGCCGGGGAGGTCCCGAGCGCCCTCCGCCTGCCTTCCGGGTGTCGTTTCCATCCACGGTGCCCGTCGGCGATGCCGGTGTGCTCCGAGGTCGAGCCGACCTTGCAGCCTCGCGACGGCGGCGGCGTGGTGGCCTGCCACCTGTACGACTGAATGCAGATCTGGGTCGACGCCGACGCCTGCCCGCAGGCCATAAAGGAGATCCTGTTCCGGGCCGCCGAGCGTGCGCAGGTCGTGATGACGCTGGTGGCCAACACGCTGCTCCGGACGCCGTCGTCGCCCTTCATCCGGGCCATCCGGGTGCCGAAGGGTTTCGACGGGGCCGATCACCGCATCGTGAAAGAGATGGCGCCGGGCGACCTGGTGATCACTGCCGACATCCCGTTGGCCGCCGAGGTCATCGAACGCGGAGGGCACGCGCTCGACCCCCGCGGCGAGCTCTACTCGGTGGACAATGTTCGGGAGCGGCTGGCCATTCGGAACCTGTTGCAGGGGCTACGCGCGAGCGGGGAGCTCATCGGCGGTCCGGCGCCGTTCACCCAGAGCGACCGTCACCTGTTCGCGAATCACCTCAACCGCTTCCTGACCAGGCAGCGGCCGGCCGGTTGAGAACGCCTTCAGTCGCCCAGATCGACGATGGCGATGACTGGACCGCCGCCGTGCGGTCCCTGGTGCATCGCATCGACCGAGACGAACACCGCGGAATCACCGATCGCCGCCGCCGCCACGCCGCCGACCGCCGCCTTGGAGTGGCGATGATGGTGGACGTCGGAGTCGTCGAGCATGATCTGGCGCCTGCCGCGTAGCTTGCCGCGATGGTCGGCCTCGGACTTGATGAAGCAGTTCACGAGACGGCCCTTGAGGTCCTCTGCGCGCGGCCGGTCCGGCAGCTCGAGCCCGGCGTTCCGGATCGCGGCGTAGATGCCGTCGATGTCGAGCGCATCCTTCATCACGCTGTGGCCGATGCGGTAGTGCCCGCCCGCGGACGCCTTGTTGCCCATGAGCACGATCTGGGCTTGTGTCAGCTCCACGCCGGAGGAGCACGATGCGACCGACGAATACAGGTCGAGATCCTTGCAGATCTGCTCGGCCCGCGGCATCGGGATCTCGCCCAGCGCGACCGCGATGCCCAGGCCGGTGGTGCCGTTCGACACGCCCATCGAGTCGTGCACTTCGCAAGCGACGGTCTTGCCCCTCCGCTTCGCGTTCTCCACCCATTCGATGGTCAGCAAGGGCGTCTTGGTCTGGACGTAATGCACGTCCTTCGGGTCCTCGATGCCGGCATTCTTCATCGCCGCCCTCACGCCTTCGGCGACGATCTCGACCATGCGCAGGCGGCCGATGTCCTCCGGCTGAAGCTCTGCGCTCATGGCGGTACCAATCACCAGGCGCGACTTGTCCGCGGACCCTTTCGTGTCGTTCCTCGCGAACACGGTCCCGTGAGGTGTGATGACGCCGTCGCAGCCCCCGGACCACACCATCGGGACCGTCGCGACCTCGGCTTCGCTGCGCGTGCCGTGCTTCAATAGCACGCGCCGGAAGGCGTGGTCGGCGAGAAGGCGGGTGAAGTCGTTGACCCCGCCGTTGCCCTCGGTCTTCCCGACGACCGCCACCACCTGGTCGGCGGTGAACTGGCCCGCCAGGATGCGCTCCTCGAGACCGGAGGCATCCTGGACACTTTTGAGCTCGACCTTTGCCACTTCGACGGCCATCGCCGGCGTCTCCTCTCTGTCAGTCGAGCGGTCGAGCTTGCACGCGGATCCCGTCTTCTGCCGAGAAGTCGATTCGCAGGACTGTGCCCTCCGGGTGTCCGCCTCCCCACTCGGTCAGGGGGGCTCCCGCATAGTAGGCGGCCACGCTGCCCTGGCTGACGTTGGTCTGGACGTGCTGGTGGCCGAGGGCGATGTAGTCCCAGCCGGTGTCGCGAACCTCGTCGGCGAATATCGGCGACGACCGCTCCGGCCGCTGCCGCGCCTCGTAGAAAAATCCGTGCGCCATGGCGAGGCACCAGCGTCGGTCGTCACGCCCCGGGATATCGGCGAGAGGCCGGAACTCGGGCTCGTGCTCTTCCATGGCGCGGCCCCACACGACCACATCGAGCTCCGGGAAGTCGATGGTCTCTCCGTTCAGCCGGCGGATCACGTGGACGTGGCTCGCTCCGGCCGTGAAGTCGTGCCGGTCGTAGATCGCGTTCGTGCGCAGCGAGTCGTGGTTCCCGGGCAGGATGACGACCGGCTGGCGCAGTCGCTCGAGCTCGGTCCACACGAAGGCGACGGTCTCGTCGGGCACGCGGTTGTGATCGAAGAGGTCGCCGGCGATCAGCAACAGGTCGACCTTGTCGGTCAACGCCCGATCGACGATGCGCTGGAAGACGCGCCGGCCGCGCTCGTGATGCGCGGCTCGCTGTCCGGGATTGCCGCCGCCGTCGCTGTCGAGATGGACGTCGGCGGTGTGAAGCACTCGCAGGGGCCGTCTTGACGGAGGCATGACCAGCAGCATGCCACATCCCCGGTGCGGCCACCGCGGATTGACAGGCCCGGGCGCACACGCATAATGCCGCCATGGCTCCTTCAGCCGCGACACCCGAGCAGTGGCTCCACACGTTCGAGGCGGTGGTGCGCGCCCGCGATTTTGCCGCCGGCCGCACGCTGTTTGCCGACGACGCGGTGGCCTTCGGCACCTGGGCCCGCGCGGTGGCGGGCCTCGACAACATCGTCCGCGAGCAGTGGGAGAACGTCTGGCCGCGCATCCGCGACTTCCGCTTCGAGACGGATGCTCGCGTCCGCACCGCCGGCGAGAGCGCGTGGATCGCCGGAGGCTGGCTGACCGAGGTCACCGGCCCCGACGGCCGCCCGCTCACCCGTCCCGGCCGTGGCACCTTCGTGCTGGAGCGGCGAGAGGGGAGGTGGCTCGCCGTGCACAGCCACTTCTCGCTGCTGCCGTCCCAGTCCGAGACGGCCCACGGGCAGCTGCCCGGCAACGCCGCGTCCCGGTGAGCGCCGTCCGGGTGCGCCCCGCGCACCCCGCCGAGGCCGCGATCCTTGCCGAGATGGCCAACGACCTCAACGACCACGTCGGGATTCACGGGCGCCCGTTCACGCCGGAGCGCATCCGGGCCGACGGCTTCGGCCCGCAGGCCGCCTTCACTCCGCTGGTCGCGGAGCTCGACGGCGCCGTGATGGGCTACGTCTTCTTCAGCCCGGGTTACAACACGGACATCGCGGCCCGGTCCGTGTGGCTCCACGACATCTTCGTGGCGCCCGCGGCGCGCGGGCGCGGCGTGGGCTACGCCCTCATGGCCGCCGTCGCGGCGGAGACGGTGCGCGTGAGCGGCGTATCGCTGGAGTGGGGGGTGCACACGGCCAACGCGGGCGCGCTCGAATTCTACCGCCGGCTGGGCGCGGTCGCCGCGGAGACGCGCATCATGGGTGTCGCCGGCGCAAGCCTGCGCGCTCTGGCCGCCGCCGCACTCTAGCCCGAAACTTCACGCGGCGCGACGGCGACGCCCAAGCCCCTCGGCCCCCGCCGACGATCGACGGCGTGGTAGGCCTTCGATCCAGACGCGACGATCCACGACGTCTTCCGCGCCAGGTCGAAGAGGCGCATGCTGTACCGGTCCCCGGTGGGCGCGAGCGCAGGGCCCCCTTGCCGCGGCGGCCGAGCGAGGCGAGCACGCTCGGCGGCAGCCGTGAGCGCCCAGAGCCGGATCGACCCGTTCCGCTCGCCGGTCGCCACGCGGCTGGCGTCCCGTGCCAGCGCGATCGAGTCCACGAACCCGCTGTCGGTGTTCACCTCGGCGATGTCGGCGACCTTGGCGGCCATCGCGGGCGCCAGAGGCGCCTCCTGGCGGCAGCCGATCGCAAGCGCAGCCGTGCCGACGATGATCGGCAGGCGCCAGGTCACGATCGACGTGGCGATGCGCACGCCAGAATTCTACGACAGCGGCGCCCCGGGGCGTCGCCCCGTGTCTTTTTGCCTCGTTCCCGTCCAAGGATCGCCCATTTGTCCCCGAATACTCGCGAGGCGGAGCATTTCCGCGCCACTTCGGAGCCGAAACGCCTGATATGAATCATGGCAAATTTGTTGCACTGGGCCGCCGAGTATGGGGTCGCCGCGCGAGGCTCACTAGACTTGGCGGTCAGCGACCCGGCGTTCCTGTCCTCGCCATCGCGTCGCAGCGCACTTTGATGGTCGCCCACACCAGCTGGTGTTCTCTCGCTCAGGACCCACAAGGCTTCGCGACGCAGGGGAACTTTTAATCGTGCGCGTGATCGCCGGCCCAAAAGTCATACTTGAAAACAGCAGGATTGGCACTCTTTCCCGCGGAGACGAGAGGGTATGAATACAAAACTCTGCTCGACGGTCGGCGCGATTGCACTGGCGATGTTGCTTCCGGCGTGCGCCGCCAAAATACACGGCACGGTACAACTCGTGGGCGCCAACAAACAGCCGATGGCGAAGGAGGGTCTTCACGGCACCGTGGTGAACATGATCAACACCACGGTGCCCGTCGAGCAAGCTTCCCATGCCGTGACCACCGATGCTGACGGAAAGTTCGAGTCGACGAAGGGTCGTCTCCGGCCGGGCACGTATCGGGTGGAGGCGAGCCGCATCGGGTATGAGACCGACACGCAGACCGTGGAGATAAAAGAGCACACCCGGAAAAAAATCGAATTCAAGCTTCGGCAGATCCAGGAAGGTACGCGCAAGACCATCCAGGGATCCAGATCCGACGAGGATAAGATCATCAATCCCGGGGAAGTGAACATTCAAGCGCCTACCCTGTAGGTCCATCGCGCGCTTCTCGATGAGAGGACATCCCATGATCAAGCCTACGATCCGGTCGGGCGCCATTTCGTTGGTCGCCTTGCTGCTCGCCGCCTGTGGTGGCCCCCGACTGGATCTCGAAGTGAAAGCGCGCCTCGACGGTCAGCCGACGCCCGAGGCGCAGGTCGTGGTGGACGGACGGGCACAGGGCGTCACCGACAGCCAGGGGGTCTTCGCCAAGACCCTTCATCGAAGGCCCGGAGCGGAGGTGGAGGTGATCGTCGTCAAGGAACTGCCCGGCTACCGCATCGAGCCGTGGAAGACCAGCTTTCTGGTGAGATTGCCAAAAGACGGGACCGTCGGGAAGTACTCCTTCGACGCTGATCTGCAGGCCACGCGCTTCATGACCCTGGCCGCCACCGACAAGGGGGCTCCGGTTGGAGACGCCACGGTCAAGGTCAACGACAAGGAAGTCGGCAAAACGGACGCCCGAGGCGAGTTCGTGTATGGATACAAGAACCTGCCGAAGACGGGCGTCACCGTCACCGTTCGCAAGACCGGATATTCGACCTGGCACAAGACGGGCGAGCTGGAGCCCGGGCGGCGGCTCGAAGTCGCGCTGTCCCGACGCACGCTCATCAACGTCACCGCCCTGACCGAGCAGTATGGCTACACGCGTGGGGTGGCCGGCGTGGTCGTGACCCTCGACGAACGCCCGGTCGGCAAGACCGACGACCGCGGAGCCTACACCTTCACCGATGACGGCGCGCCCGGCAAAAAGGTGCGACTGGCGCTTTCAGCGCCCGGCCACATCCCCGACGAGTGGAAGACCCTCGTCACCCTGGAGGGGCAGGTCAATATCCAGCGGTACTTCTCTCCGGCCACGCCGGGACAGATCCGCGTCGGCGTTCACCGGTTTGCCGGCAACACCCTGGGTGTGGATCTCAGGGACATCGCCGCCCAGACCGAAAGCGCGGTCTCGGGCCAGCTCTTCAAGTACACGGTCTTCCGAGAGGTGCCGAGCGCGGAACTCGAGGCTGAGGTCAAGCGCCTCAAGCTGGGCATCGACCGAATTGCCACCAAGGGCTGGCAGGACACCCCGCTCCGAAAAACGGTGGACATGATCGTCGTGGGCAGCGTCGCCAAGGACGACAAGGGCTTCGTCATGGAGGCGAAGTTCTACACCTCGAACGGGCGGTTGATTCTGAGCCAGGTCACCCGGGCCCGGGATGCCGGCGCCATCACGAGCGCCGCCAGAGAGATCGCCGCGAACGTGATGGAGCGATTTCCCTTCGAAGGGGCGATCGTCGCGGTCGAGGGCGGCAGCTATCGCGTCAATATCGGCAAGCCGTATCGGGTCAGCCGGGGTACGGAGCTCACGCTGACGGCCGCCGCGCGCGGCGAAGCCGGCAAGGCGACGGAGTATCGCGAGACGGGCCGGCTCAAGGTCAAACGGGCCGAGGACGCAGGGTCACTGGCGGAAGTCGAGGACCTCAAGAAGGGCGAAAAGATCAAGGTCGGCGACCGGGTCGTGCGCCGCGTGTCTCGCGAGGGCGAAGAGGAACGCGCCCGGAGCTATTTCCTTCTTTCCGCGAAGGGCGGGCTCGCGCCGGACGTGGCGCCGCTGCCCCGGGTGAATGTCTACCTCAACAATGATTGGGCCGGTTCGACCGGCGCCGACGGCAAAGCCGAAGTCCCGATCCGCCTGGGCAAGAGCTACGCGCTCTTGCTCTACCGGCACGGGTACCAGCAGGTGAACGAGAAGATCAAGCTGGAGAAGAACGGGGACAGCCGGGAGTTCGTGTTGGGCGTCAACAACGCCTCGTTCAAGGTGGACTCCGAACCGTCCAGCGCCGCGGTATTCGTCGACGGCGATCAACTCGGCAAGACTCCGATCCTGGAGGGCAAGCCGGTGGGCCTGGGGTTCCACACGGTGAAGCTCACGGTGGGCGAGGACTACCGCGACTGGGAAGAGGTCGTCGAGTTCGATAAGAAGATCGAGGACCGCACCGGGGACCGTAAGATTGCGCTGCAGCGGGACTATCTCAAGCTCGGGGAGCGCGCGGCGCAGAAGGGCGATATCAACGGCGCCATTCAGGCTTATGGCAGCACCGACACGAAGCACCCGGATTACTCCGAAGCGCACCACCGGCTCGCGCGGATCTACCTGGACGACAAGAACGACTACGATGCCGCGATCCGCGAGTTCGAGAGCGTCCTTTCGTTGCCCCAGAACCAGCAGCTCATCTCCAAGCAGTTCGCGGTGGCCTTCACCAATCTCGGGCATGCCTATTACGAGAAGGGAAACACCCTGGTCGAAAAGGACCGTGACACCGCCGCGCGATTGTTCGCCAAAGCGATACAGAATCTTCAGACCGCGAAGCAGAACACCCGCTTCTTCCCGACCGCCCACTACGACGAGGCCCTGCACAACACCTATTTCTATCTGGCGTTGTCGTATCACAAGCTCTACCTGGTCACCAGAAAGGACGCGATCGCGCACAACGCCAATCTCGCATGGCGCGAGTACATCGACTTCTTCCCGAAAGGGCTCGAAGGGAATCCGGTCTTCATGCAGAGTCGGGAGGCCGCGCGGAAGTACTGGACTCAGATCAAAGACCAACCGTCGTAGGGGAGAATGGGCTTCGGCTTGAAGAGCAGCAGTGGCGTGTACGCGGCCTTGCGCGTGCTGGTCGCCGTGACGGCCATTGCCGCGATCGGCGTCGCGGCCCGGTCCATCGCCGGGCTCCACGCGCCCGAGGACCTCCTGCAGGAGCCGCCGGCGCCGGCGATCGAGCTTCTGTACGTCCGCCCGCTGATACCGGTTGAATCCGGTCGCAACGATTCGAATCCGGTCTGGTCTCCCTCGGGAGCGCTGATCGCCCTTGAACGTAGCCGGGGGGACAAGAAGGAGATCGTGATCGCGCGTCCGGACGGCACGGTGGTTCACACCATCTACTACCAACTGTCCGAGAGCAGTACGAAGCCGAAGTTCTTTTTCCCGGGAGTCGTCGAGGATATCAGCTACAACGCCGGGATCACGTGGTCGCGCACCGGTGACCGGTTGGTCTTCATGAGCAACGGCGGAACGGGCAACTACGATCTCTATCTGCGCGCGCTCGATGGCAAGACGACCCGGCTGACCGATCACAAAGAGAAGGACGGCCATGCTCACTGGTCGCCCGTGGCCGATCAGTTGGTGTTCGTATCGGGCCGCAGCGGCGAAGGGGATATCTATCTCCTGGACGTGACGACCCGGGCCGTGACGCGACTGACCTGGGGGGCCAAACCGCACCTGTACCCTCAGTGGTCCCCGGACGGCCAGAAGATCGTGATGATCCACGGCAGCAACGAAAACCACGACATCTATCTGATCGAGGATGTGCGGAAGCCGGTAGAGACGCTCAAGGCCTTGACCACGTGGACGCACGACGATCTTCGTCCGGTCTGGTCGCCGGATGGGAAGAAAATCGCCTTCTACTCCAACTACAACCCGGCGGGCGACCCCAAAGTCTGGGCCATCCTGGTGATCGCCGCCGACGGCTCCGACCCGACGCAGGGCGACGGGCTTGCCGCCAAGGTCGTGGCGACGGACGTGGTCCCGGACGTTGAACGGGGTCCTGCGTGGATGCCGGACAGCAACCGCATCGTGTACGTCAGGAACGATCTTCAGGAATACAACCCCATCTACGTCGCGGATCTGGCGCGGAAGACGAACCTGGCGCTCAAGACCGACACGAAGATGAATCACGATATCGCCAGTTCCGCCGATGGGGTGATCGCGTTCCGGGCTCAGGTCGACCAGTGGGACCAGATCTTTCTCACGAAGATGAGGGATTAGCAGGTGGCGCGGCTGGGCGTGACCCTTGTGTCGGCATTGATCGGCCTGATGGCCGGGGCGGCGTCGGCGTCGGATGACGCGGTGGTGCGCGCGATGCGGCTGTATGAGCAGCATCACTATGAGGACGCTGCCCGTACGCTGCAGGCGGATCTGCCGGCGCTGAATCCGAGCCGTCGCGCGGCCGCCTATCTGACGCTGGGCATGATCTACCTCGGCAATGCCGAGCTCCATCGCGGATTACACGAAGCGGGAATCACGGTCCAGCTCGACTATCTGAAGAAGCTCGTGGCCGTTCGCGGTGCAGGGGGAAGCCGTTTCGTGACTCTGTACCTCGGCAAGACGCTGCTCGAGAACGGGAACGCCGGAGAAGCGACGAAGTATCTCGAGCGGTTCAGCGCGCAGCGAGGGCTGGAGCCTCGCGACAAGGCCATCGCCGGAGCCAGTCTCGGTCTGAGTCACTTCCTCGGCAAGAACGCGCAAGCGGCGCGCGCTCAGTGGGCGACCGTCGATACCGCCGATCCGGAAGTCCAGATGGCGCTCGCGGCCGTCTACAGCCAAGCCGGGCTCAAAGACAGAGATCCAGTGGGAATGGGTGACGCGGCGCTGAAGAGGGTCGGCTCCAGTCCGTCGGCGCGCATGCTGGAGAATCTTCTGACGGTCTACGCCCGCGCGGGCCTGACCGACAAGAGCCTGGAGCTGGTCAAGCTGGCAGACCTGAAGGCGGCCTCCTACACCGAGGCGCTCGGGGAGACCAAGACGATCAGCTTCTATGACGTCGCCGCCCTCGGTGATCTGGCGGCGATGTATCGGCAAGCGAGCGTGCGTTATCTGGAGAAGGCGGCGGCCGATACTCAGATCAAGCCGACCGCTGACTACTACCTCGGCGCGGCCTACGCCGAGGCCGGTGATGTGGAGCTGTCGCTCCGGGCGACCGGCGCCTTTCTGGCCGTCGCGAACGCGCCGCTGCCGCAGCGGAATCGGGCACGGGTACGGTATGCGACGGCCCAGTACCTGCAGGGCCGACGTGGTGAGGCCATGGCGGTCTGGGAAGCATTGGCCCAGGGGCAGCCTGCCGAGCCCGAGCTGCTGGCGGAGATCCTCCTCGGATGTGCGCGGGCGAAGGCCGGCTGCGCCAGCATCGAGCCGTGGGCCACGCGCGCGGCCGAGGCCGGTGAGGGCAGGAAGACACGCTCGCTGAACATCGCCCTGGGCCGTCTCTATCTTTTGCGTGGAGACTACGGACGCGCGGTCGCGTACCTGGAGGCGGGACGGGACAAGAGCAACAAGAACCGGATCGAATCGAATGATCCGGTGATGCTCGTCCACCTGGCCGCGGCGTACTACCGTGGCCGACAATTTTCCGAAAGCCTGGAGATCTATTTCGAGATGAGCAAGCACTTCCCGGTGGTCCGCCGGATCCAGGAGGCCATGCAGGGGATGTACGCCATGGAGCACAAGAGCGCCGGGGACGTGAAGATCTTTTAATCACGAGTCATCGCGAGGCAGAGAAGACTATGAACAAGCGAATTGTCGTCGTGCTGTCGATCCTCGCTGTTGTCGTCGGGACGCCGCCGGTGTCCCCGGCGGGACCCAAGAACGACGGCCGGCCGGACGGAGGCACGATCGGCTACGGCGAATACGGCCGCCCCTCGACTCTGGACCCGATCACCAGCAACGAGATGGTCTCTCTGCGCATCACGGAGCTGGTGTTCAACGGCCTGGTCGGGATCGACGAAAAGCAGGAAATCGTTCCCGAGCTGGCGGAGCGCTGGGAGACGTCCAAGGACAGTCGTACCTACACGTTCTTCCTGCGCAAGGACGTGATGTGGCACCCGAAAGAGGGAGAGGAAGCGAAGCCGTTCACGGCCGACGACGTCGTGTTCACCTACAAGATCATGATGCATCCCAAGACGACCACTCCCCTCAAGGTGCGCTATGAGTTCATCGAGAGCGTGGAGAAGCTCAGCGACTACGGCGTGCAGTTCACGCTCAAGCGGCCGATCCTGAACGCGCTGGCCAAGTTCAGCTTCAAGGTGATCCCCAAGCACGGCCCGTCCCACCCTCTGTACCTCACGCGCGAGGATCCGTTCGTCCGGCAACCGATCGGCACCGGGCCGTTCGTCGTCAAGACGATTACCACCGACCGGGAAATCGTTCTGGTGGCCAACGAGAATTACTTCAAGGGCCGCCCGCACATCAACCGATTCATCTCCAAGCCGTTCGCCGACCAGAACATCATGACTCAGGCGCTGATGTTCAACGCGATCGACATGGTCGTGCTGGTCAACCCGCGGGATATTCCGGAGCTCCAGGGCGACAAGCGTTTCGTCCTGCAGCCGTACAACGCCCTGTCGTACGCGTTTTTCGGCTACAACTTGCGCAGTCCGCTCCTGGCGGACAAACGCGTGCGCCAGGCGTTCACGTATGCGGTGAATCGGCAGGAGGTGCTGGATTCATTTTTCAACGGCCAGGGGACGCTCGTCTCCGGTCCGTTCGCGCCCGGGAGCTGGGCGTACAACCTGGACGTCCGGCCGCTGCCGTTCGATCCGCAGAAAGCGGTCGCGCTGCTGAGGCAGGCCGGCTTCGCCCCGGGGCCGGATGGCACGCTGCAAAAGGACGGCAAGAAGCTCACCCTGTCGCTCAAGGTGCCGATCGAAAAGGAGAGCGAAGCGGTGAAGCGGGTCGTGCTCGCCTTTCAGAACTACCTCAAGAACATCGGGGTGGCGATCAAGGTGGAGTTCAAGGAGTGGCAGGCGTGGAAGGAGAGCGTCTTCCAGGAGCACGACTTCGACATCATCTTCGCCTCGTGGGTGTTCGATGACTCGGCCGATATTTCATCCCTGTTTCACTCGGCCGAAATCGGCGAGTGGAAGAACAACTTCGGCGGTTACTCCAATCCGGAGGTGGACGGCCTGATCGTGGAGAGCAAGCTGACGCTCGATCACGAAAAGCGCCGGACGATCAATCGCAAGCTGCACGCCATCCTCGCCGAGGAGGCGCCCTACACCTTTCTGTGGACCCTGACGAATTACAGCGGCTATCACAAGAAGCTGCGCCGCGTGGCCATTCATCCCTACAAGTTCTTCTCGTTCGCGGATGAGTGGTTCATCCCGGCCGCCGATCAGAAGTAGGCACGCCGCACGCGGAGTGGCGGGCGCGGTCCGGGACCTTCGGGATCGCGCCGCCGGTCTTCGCGGCCGAAGCCGTGAAGCTCTCCGCGCTTAGACCCGTCACCCTGGTCCTGTCCAGGGAGCTGGCGCTCACCGCCCTGTTGCTCTTGGGAGTGAGCTTCGTGGTGTTCGTGATCCTCTTCCTCGCACCCGGCGATCCGTTCAGCGTGCTGCTCGAGGGGCAAATGCCGAGCCACGAGGCCCGGGCCGGCGTCCGCGACGCGCTGGGCGTCCCCAAGACGTGGTACGTCCAATACGTGTCCTGGCTCGGCAACCTGCTGCGGGGAAACTTCGGGACGTCTATTCGCACGGGCCTGCCGGTGTTCGGCGAAATCGTGCGGGTGGGGCTGAGCACACTCTACCTTACCCTCGGCTCGATGCTGGTCACCCTGCTCATCGCCGTGCCCATCGCCCTGCATTCCTCGGTGCGCGGTGCGACCCCGCTCAATCGGCCGTTCACCCTGCTGGCCTATCTGGTGTCGGCGTTGCCCGTGTTCTGGCTCGGCTACGTCGCCATTTATCTCTTCAGCCACACGTTCGGCGTCTTCCCGCTGGTCTCTGCGGCCTCGGCCACGGCGGACCGGGCCTGGCTGTATTCCCTGCTGCCCATCTGCGTGCTCGGCATCGGCAACGGCACGGTGAGCGAGGTCGTTCGCTACCTGCGCGAAGAGCTGAGCCGCGTCATGGCCGAGGATTACATCCGGACCGCCCGCGCCAAGGGAGCCTCCGTCTGGCGGCACGCGTTCAAGGAGGGACTCCTGATCCCGATGACCGAGATCATCGCGTCCAAGATCCCGTTCATCCTGGGTGGCGCGGTCATCGTCGAACAGGTCTTCAACTGGCCGGGCATGGGGCGGATGGCCTGGCAAGCCGCGCAGGATCGGGACTTCCCCGCGATCATGGGGATCGTCATGATCGCGGCGACGTTGGTGCGTCTGGGGAGCCTGCTCCAGCGCGTGGTGTACGTCGCGGTCAATCCCCGTGCATCGAAGCAGCGGCGCGGCGCGGGCTGGGCTGAATGACACGATACTCCCAGATCGCGGGCGAAGGCCGCGAGACCTCGGACCTGCCCGTGTGGAGGAGCGCCGACACTCTGGATCTGGCCTACGTCGGCTACGGCCTGCTCATCGTCGCCCTGGTGCTGGTGTCGTACGTCCTGGGCGTCTTCAACTGGTTGCCGCACGACCCCGAGCAAATCCGATTCGATCTCTTGAATGCCCCGCCCGGAAGCGCCGGCCATCTGCTGGGGACCGATTTCCTCGGCCGGGACATTCTGTCCCGGCTGATCGTGGCGATTCAGGCGTACTTCCTCCCCGGCCTCGTGGCGATCGTCATCTCGCTCGTGGTGGGCACGACCCTTGGCGCGCTGGCCGGCTACCGCGGGGGCGCGGTCGAGGTCCTCGTCACCTATTTCAACAATCTGGTGGATTCGTTCCCGCGCCTGGTCCTGATCCTTCTGGTGATCGCGGCGTTCAAGGCGGACATCTACTACATCATGATCATCGTGGGCGTGACCGGCGTTCCCGTGGTCGCGTCGCTGGTGACGGGCAAGATCGCGTTTCTGCGCCAGAAGCATTTCATCGAGGCGGCCCATGTCCTGGGTCTGCCGTCGCACGTGATTGTTCTCAAGCACATCCTCTGGTACCACTGCGGGCCGCTCCTTGTCATCAGGGCCACCATCGGCATGGGCGAAGCGATTCTGATCGAGACCAGCCTCAGCTATCTCGGCTTCGGCGTGCAGGAGCCGATGCCTTCGTGGGGCAACATGGTCCAGGCGGGCGCCAACTACTTTTTCCAGGGCAAGTTCTGGCCGTCGACCGCGCCGGCGCTGGCCATCCTGTTGACCATCCTCGGCTTCCACCTGTTGGGCGACGGGCTGAACGGCATCCTCGAAGACAGGGGCGGGAAGTGACGGGTGCGCCGCTTCTCGAGATCGAGAACCTGCGCACCTACTTCTACTCCCGGAGCAAGCAGGCGTTCATTCGCGCGGTGGATGGCGTGACGCTGTCGATCGCCAGGGGCGAGACCCTCGGCGTGGTGGGCGAGAGCGGCAGCGGCAAGAGCGTCACCGCGCTCTCGATCACGGGCCTGGTTAGCGCCGGCCCGGGCGTGATCAGCGGCAGGATCACTTTCCGAGCGGACGGGGTCGAGCACAACCTGCTCCAGGATCTCGAACATTACGTCCGCCTGGAGGAGCGCGACGGCAGGATCCTGGAGGTATCCAAGGACGAGACCGGCTGGCGGAAAACCGTCGAGCGCCTCATGGCGCCGGTGCGGGGGAAGGAAATCGCCATGATCTTCCAGAGCCCGAAGTCGGCGCTCAATCCCTTCGCTCGTGTCGGTGACCAGATCACCGAGGCCATTCGTCTGCACACGCGGGCGAAAGACCCGGGGGAAGCGAAGGAGCGGGCGCTCCACTGGCTCGAGCGGGTCAAGATCGATTCTCCGCGTCTGCGGTTCGATAATCATCCGTACGGCCTGTCGGGCGGCATGTGTCAGCGGGCGGTGATCGCGATGGCGCTCGCGTCCGAGCCGTCCCTTCTCATCGCCGACGAGCCCACCACCGGGCTGGACGCCACGATCCAGTCCGAAATCGTGGGGCTGCTGGCCGAGCTCAAAGCGGAGTTCGGAATCGCCACGCTGCTGATCAGTCACGACATCAGGGCGATCTCGCGGCTCGCCGACAACGTCGCGGTGATGTACGGCGGGACGGTCGTGGAGCACGGCCCGGCGCCCGATGTCCTCGCGTCGCGGTTCGCCCCCAAGCATCCATATACGACCGCGTTGCTCGCGTCCATACCGAGTGTGCAGAACGTGCGGGACAAGGGCTACCTCACCGTCGTCGAGGGCGAGGTGCCGGATGCCGTCGATCTCCCGCGGGGGTGCCGGTTCTATGCCCGCTGCAATCGCGTGACGGACGACATCCGGGACAAATGCGCGCATCACGAGCCAGAGTTGCAGGAGGTCATGCCGGGACATCACGTGCGCTGCTGGCTGTGCGCCGAGTAAGCCTGGCCCCGGGGTCCCATGTCGAGAACGATCCTGGAAGTCATGAACCTGAAAAAATACTACCGCCAGCGCGCGGGCGTCCTCTCCGCGGTCCGATGGCGGGAGCAGTTCATTCCGGCGGTGGACGGGGTGAGTTTCTATCTCAAGGAGCACGAGACCCTCGGTCTCGTCGGGGAATCCGGCTGCGGCAAGACGACTATCGGGAGGACCATTCTGCGGCTCACACCGGCGACGTCGGGCCGCATCGTCTTCGACGGCCACGACATTACGGCGATGTCCGCGCGCGAGCTACGGCCGTTGCGCCGCCAGATGCAGATGATCTTTCAGGACCTGGACGCGGCGCTCAACCCCAAGATGCGCGTACGGGACCTCCTCAGGGAGGCGATCACGGTGCATCATCGGCTGAGCGATGACGAGGTGGGGCGAAAGACCGGCGAGCTCCTCGAGCAGGTCAACTTGAAGAAGAGTAAGCTCTCCAGCTTTCCCCGGGAGCTCTCCGGTGGGGAAAAGCGCCGCGTGGGCATCGCGCGCACCCTGGCGGTCGGGGCGCACTTCATCGTGGCCGACGAGCCGACGAGCGCGTTGGATGTCTCGATCCAGGCTCAGGTGGTGAACCTGCTTCGCGATCTCCAGAGACAGCTGGGCCTTTCCTATCTGTTCATCTCGCACGATCTGGAGGTCGTGCAACTCGTCAGCCACAAGGTGGCGGTGATGTACCTGGGCAAGATCGTGGAGATGGGGCTCGCGGACCGCATCGCCGGCGCGGCGCGCCATCCCTACACCCAGATCTTGTGGTCGGCGCTGGTGGACAGGAAGAGCGCGGAGGCCTCGCGCGCGCTGCCGACCACCCGGAGGGGCGCCTGGGGGGTGTTCGATTTCGAGCGGCCCGTCCGCGGCTGCCGGTTCGCTCCGCGCTGCCCGGTGTACGAGGCGAACGGCCGGCCCGCCGTGTGCACCGACGCGGCGAGCGAGCCAGAATTGCGCGACCTCGGCGGCGGCCACTACGTCGCCTGTCATTTTCCACTCTGGTGAACCAGGCCGGGAACCTTCATCGACGCTCGAGCGCGACCTGTTCGGCGTACGCGGCCCGGTAGCCATCGTAGGAGCGCGCATAGGCCGCCCGGGCGGTCTCGTCGAGATCGACTGCCGGAGCGGGTTCGAGCTCGAAGTGGCCGAACGTATCGACACCGCGGACCAGCATGGCCGGCGTCTTGTGCTGCACGCCCAGGTGTTGCACGTGCGTCGGGATGTAGCTGATCGCCAGGCCGATCCGACGTCTGGACGACCGATTCGGCTGCGAGCGGTGGAGGCACAGCGTGTGGTGCAGCGAGAACTCGCCCGCGCGCAGTGGCGCGTGAACCGCCGGCGTGTCGTCCACGTCCCCGACGACCGCCTGCCCCGCACGATTCACGCTGCCGGCGACGACGCCCGCGCGATGGGGCAACTGCCCGCGACCGTGACTGCCGGGCAAAAACTCCATGCAGCCGTTCTCTGCCGTCGCATCGGTGAGCGCGAGCCACGCGGTGACGTGCACGTACGGGCGCAGTCCGAAATACGTGGCGTCCTGATGCCAGGCGGCGATCGCCGTGCTTTCGGGCTCCTTGATGAACCACGTCGAGGTGTACACGAGGATATCGGGACCGATGAGATCCTCGACGGCGTCCAGGATCGCAGGCTGTCGAGCGAGCGCATGCACCCAGGTCAAGAGGACGTGCGTGCGGGACCGGTAGCGCGGATCCGTCCCATCGGACGTGAGCGGTCCGCCGACGGCTTGTTCGAACGCCTCGAGTTTCCCGCGATAGGATCCCGCCTGCTCACGCGTGAGCGCCGCGAGGGGCGACAAGAATCCGTCTCGTGCGTAGCTCTCTGCCTGGACTGACGAAAGCTTTGTCGGCATGGTCATCCACCTGTCTCGCTGAGCATGGCCAGGGCCTGTTCCAGGGGGCGGACACGCGCGTACATCTTCATGGACTTGTCGAGGCTGTAGGCGTGGGCCGCGGCGTCGCCGCCCCAGCAGCACTCGCGCACGACCACGGTGTCGAGGTCCATGCTGAACGCCTCGCGGACACTGGTCTCGACGCCGCGATTGGTCGCGCCGCCGCCGATCACCAGCGCGGTGCGGCGGAGCACTCGCAGCAGCTCGGCCACTCCGGTGCCGTAGAATGCGCTGGGACGGCGCTTGAGGTACACGTAGTCCTGGGGCCGGGGGGCAATCTCCTCCGGAAAGCCGGCCTCCGGCGTGCCCTCGACGCAGTTGGTGAGGGACGGCACCCCCGTCTCGACGCTGAGATCGGTGGGTAGCAGCACGACGTCGGCGCCGTCCGCCCGGCTGACCGGGGTGGTATAGATGATGGGCATGGCGCGCGCGCGGCAGGCGCCGATCAGGGCGACCCAGGCGTCGAGGACGGGCCGCATCGCCGCGCGCCGCGCGGGATCGGCGGGAGTCAGGGCACGGCGACAGGCGTCGTAGACGATCAGGGCGGCGCGCGAGGAGTCGATGCGGTCGGGCGTGGCTCTGATGCTCATGGCCAGGATTCTAATCTGGACGCGAGGTGATCTGATGGCAGAGACGAAGACCGGACGCGCGCACCTCATCGCCGGCGGCTTTCCGCCCGGCTCGAGCGCCGGGCACGATCACGACTATGCCCGCCTGCGGCTCCTCGGGCTCCTGGCGGAGCAGGACGTTCCCGCCTCGGTCGCCAACGACTTCGCCGACCTCGAAAAGTGGCTACCGGTGAGCCGGTTGCTGATCACCTACGTGGCCGGCCCGTACCCCGACGCCGCGCAGTGCCGCGCCATCCAGCGCTGGCTCGAAGCGGGCGGCCACTGGCTTGGCTTGCACGGCACCAGCGGAGGCCGCGCCGAGCGAGTGGAAGGGGCGCGGCAGCGCCGCACTGTGAAGACCGAGCATCACGCGCTGCTCGGGAGCTACTTCCTGACCCATCCCCCGATCTGCAAGATCCGCGTCGACGTGGCGGTCGGCGACACGAGCCTGACGCGAGGGCTCGCCGCGTCCTTCGTCGTCGAGGACGAGCCGTACTTCATCGAGCTCCAGGACCCGGGTTCGACGCGAATCTTGCTGACCGCGGACTACGGCCCGGACGCCACGTCGCCCACCATCGGCACCCTCTACCCCTCGGACACGTCGTTGCGGCCCGACGGCAAGACCCGCGTGCTCGGCTACACGCGTGCAGTGGGCGAAGGCGGCGTCACGTACTTCGCGCTCGGCCACTGCCACAACCCCGCCATCCGAGCGTCCCGGACCGTCGACCCGACGGACACGACGCCGCTCACCTTTCGCGGCTCGTGGGAGAGCGATGCGTTCATCACGTTGTTACGCAACGCCATCGCCCGGGGCGTGGCAGACTAACGCGGACCGAGGACGACGTTCGCCATCAGCGCTGGGGCGTCAGCGTCAGCGCGCCCACGCGTCCGCGATCATCCGCCGCTACCGCTCCATCGATGCCACGGACCTCCACCGTGAGCAGTCCGTCGGCGCCGATCCGGAGCACGCCGAAGTTCTGGAAGCTCGGCCGCGCCGGATCGGGCCGCCGGCCCTTCGCGAATAGCTCGATCGGCCCGAAGGTCGTGGAGAGCGGCGCCGGCGGGCCCGAGGCCGCGCTCGTCGGTCCTGCGACGAACTCGTGGAACACGAGCCCGGCGAGCTCGGCGGCGGGCTCGTAGCGGAGCAGGCGTGCATGGTGCACGTCGGTCGCGACCCAGACCAGGTTCGTGATCTTCTCGTCCTTGAGCGTCTTCAAGATTGCGCGTAGCTCGGACTCGACGCCCAACGGATTCCCCTGGTTGCCGTCGGTGTCCGTGTTGAGCCGCCGCCCCGCGGCCCAGGCGTCGCGCACGGTGTAGAGCGGCGTCATCGCGCCCTCGGGCGCGAAGAGCGGGTAGCTTCCCGTGGGAATCGACAGCGGGTCGTCCGTGGAGATGATCTTCCAGACGACGCCCCTCGCCTGGGCATCGCGAAGACCCCGGAGCAGCCACTCGCGCTGCGCGGCGCCGAGCATCGTCTTGGCCTTGCCGCGGATCTGCCGCCGCTCGCCATTGCGGAAGCGCACGTCCACCGTCTTGCCGTCCCCGTCGGGAACGAAGTTCTCGTCCCGGTACGAGCGGAGATCGAGGACGAACAGCTCCGCGAGGCGGCCGAGGCGAAGCGCGCGGTAGATGCGCTGCTCGCCGTTGGGCCGGATCGGCGTGAACTCGAAGAACGCCTTCCGGCCGGGACCACTGAGCGCCGTCATCGGGCGCGCGTCCCCGGTCCCGCGGAGCAGACCGATCTTGTCCTCCTGGGGTGACCAGTCGTTGATGACCTCATGGTCGTCCCACTGGTAGACGTGCGGCGTCTGGGCGCGGAAGGCCCTGTAAGCGTCATCCTCGAGGTTGTACTTCCACTTGCCGCGGTACGCGGCCAGCACCTCCGCCGCCGCCAGGCGCGGGTCGCTCACGTCGACGAGTTGGTGGAGCGCGGCGTCGGGATCGGTGCTCACCACGTTGCGCGGGTGGTCGGGGAGCGCGGTGACCGGCGGGCACGTGCTGTCGGCGTAGATCGAGTCACCATTGGCGACCGCGAGGTCGGGCGCCAGGCGCGCCATCTCACGGAAGAGCGCATAGCCGCGCTCGGGGTCGCGACAGTACTCCTGGCCACCGAGGTCGCCCCACCACACGAGTGTCACGGCGCGCGCGACGCCGTCGGCCGGCGCCGTCCGGAACTGCCCGGGCTCTGACACGACCTGCTCGCTTTCGGAGACGAAGCGCACCCAGTAGAGGTAGCGGCTGTCCGGCGTGAGCCCGGTGAGGACCACCTTGCCGGTGAAGTCGTCCACGGCAGTCACGGACGGGCCGTCGCGGCGCGCAGGTGGCCGAGTCGGCGCGCCCACCGGCGTGTACTCGACGACCATCCGCGCCGCGCGGTTCGCACGGGCCCAGACGACGGCGTCGGTCGCTGTGATGTCGCCGCTGGCGACGCCGTGGGTGAGCCTGAGCAACTCCGCGGCGTGGAGCGGCGACGGGCCATTGCCGCCGACGAGCAGCGCGACAAGCGTTGCTACGTTAGTGAATCGGAGCAATCTCGTGACTGAGCCCACATTCGCCTCCTGAAGCGAGGAGCAGGCGAGCTCCACCGGCTTATTTCATCCGCTCCTGGATCTTGGCGATGGCTGCGCGGGCGCACTCGTCGTCGAACTGGCCGCCCGGCGCTCCGCTCACGCCGAGCGCGCCGATCGCCTTTCCACCGGCCATGATGGTCACGCCGCCGACCGCGTACGTCACATTGGGCAGCGGCGTCTGCGGCACCGTCGTGGGGGGATTCTTGGCCATCCGCTCGGCGACGGCTTTCGTGCTGTCTTCCTTGCGCCCGAGTGTCAGCGAGGCCGCCGAGTACGCCTTGTAGAAGGCGTTGTCGAGCGTGTGGATCGGCGCCCCGTTGCCCCGTAATAGCGCCTGGCGAACACCGTCGAGATCGACGACGACCGCCGTCACCGCGTAGCCCTTCTGGGCGCAGGTCGCGACCGTCTCGCCCACCAACTCATTGGCAAGCGGCGCGGACAATTTCTGCATGGTGATCAACCCCTGGGCCCAGGCGCCCGTCGCCGTGCCGACGAGGGCGACTGCAACCACCGCACCTGCCGCCAAAGTCCGTGTCATCTTTCCCCTCCTTGAAGTGTTTTCCAGCCGGGCGCCATCTTACTCCGGGACGAGGGCAGAGGCGGCTTCGGCTCCTTTCGGTTGCGCGAGCCCGTCAGAGTTCCCGGAGCCCGAGCATCGTAGCACTGTGGCCCAGCTGTTTTTCGCGGCGCTTGAAGACGGCGAGAATCTCGGCTAAAGAGAGCAAACAGGGGAGGGCAGACCATGCCGATTGTCGACGCGCAGATCCACATCTGGAAAAACAACAAACCGACGAATCCGAACCACCGTCAGGTCACCGACTTCACGGCGGACGACGTGCTGAAGGAGATGGACGAAGGCGGCGTCGATGCGGCCGTGATCCATCCGCCCGGGTGGGATCCCAATTCCAACGCGCTGGCGGTCGAGGCCGCGCGTCAGCATCCCAACCGTCTCGCGATCCTCGGCAACTTCCCGCTCGACAAGCCGGAAAGCCGCTCGTTGATCGACGGCTTGAAGAGTCGGCCGGGGATGCGCGGACTCCGCTTCGCGCTACTGCAGCCGCATCAGAAGGCGTGGCTGACCGATGGAACCATCGACTGGCTGTGGCCTGCCGCTGAGCGCGCGGGACTGCCGGTCGCACTTCTCGGACCAAACCTCCTACGGGTCATCGGCCAGATCGCGGAACGCCATCCGGGACTCAAGCTGATCGTCGACCATTTCGGGCGCCCCGACGCCGCGTGGTCGAACCTGCCGGACCTCGTCGCGGCGGCGAAGCATCGCAACGTGGCGCTGAAGGCGACCGGCGCGCCGAGCTATTCGAGCGAGCCGTATCCGTATCGCGACATCCACGGACACATCAGGAAGCTCTACGACGCCTTCGGCCCGGAGCGCATGTTCTGGGGGACCGACATTACTCGGATGCCGTGCTCGTGGAAGCAGTGCGTCACGATGTTCACCGAGGAGTTGTCGTGGCTGTCGGCGAAGGACAAAGAGCTGATCATGGGGCGCGCGCTCTGCAACTGGCTCGACTGGAAGCTGCCGGGATAAGCCAGGAGTAGGCGCTGGAGGGGCAAAGCGACGTCGGTCGGGCGTAGACGTCGTCCCCATGCTCGTCGACGATCCGGCGGGCCCACAAGGACCAGGTCAACGCTGACCTCCTGTCATTCATTCGGACCTAGGTCGGACAGACCGGTTTAGCGCCGCGACGGTACAAGACTCGTTCGTGTTTTCACGACAGGAGGTGTGTCGTGATCTTGGGTATGTCGACATCGACGTTTACCGCGGTGCACGTGGTCTTGAGCTTGATAGGAATCTTCTCCGGGCTCATCGTTCTGTTCGGCATGTTCAGCGCGAACCGACTCACTGACTGGACGGCGCTTTTTCTCGTCAGCACGGTGTTGACGAGCGTGACCGGGTTCCTCTTTCACTCCGCACACATCAGGCCGTCCCATGTAGTCGGCGTCATCTCGCTGGTGGTGCTGGCGGTCGCGATCCTCGCGCGTTATGTCTATCGGCTCGCGGGGCCCTGGCGCTGGATCTATGTGGGCGGCGCTGTACTGGCTCTCTATCTGAATATCTTCGTCGGGGTGGTACAGGCGTTCCAGAAGCTGCCGTTCCTGAGCCGGCTGGCGCCGACGCAGTCCGAGCCGCCATTCTTTGTCGCGCAGGTCATCGTAATGGCGGTCTTCGTGCTGCTTGGCATACGCGCCGTGATGAAGTTCCGCCCTCCGACGGCGACACCGATGTGATCTGGGGCTCGTAAGAGCACCGTCCAACCTAAAGCGAGGGGCCCGTCTGGGTTTCGAATCCGCCAGCAATCCCGAGTGAGATACTGGCCGTAGGGAGAGCAAACATGGCTGACGACGCGCTGCAAGCGGAGGTCGAGCGGCTCAAGGCGGAGAACGCGGCGCTGAAGGCCCAGACGACGCGCGGCGTTTCGATCAAGGTCGGTGAGAAGG
>Ga0209701_10000292_pt1 | contig 27780 bp, 23 predicted proteins | sample CZO8metaG_4_FD_188356 | JGI IMG/M metagenome (GOLD analysis project Ga0209701, IMG submission 188356) | Vadose zone soil microbial communities from the Eel River Critical Zone Observatory, Northern California, USA - CZOApr15con2H3.8 metaG... | ecosystem: Environmental > Terrestrial > Soil >... | reverse complement strand
GCTGCTTCGCCGCACCTACATAAAAGAACCACATGTGGGCGTGTTTGTGCGCGAGATGCAAAGCCATGCCGTCTCGGTATTCGGCGCGGTGAAAAAGCCAGGAGTCTTTCAAGTCCGCGGCGCCAAGACCGTCGTGGAGCTTCTCTCGATGGCCGAGGGTCTGGCCGAGGATGCCGGCGATACCGTGCTGGTGATGCGCGGCGCCGGTTTCCAGGCTCGCGGGCGCGCGAACGTGGAGGGAGAGGCCCCGCCGGCGGAGGCGTCTCCGGCCGGGGAAACTGGGGCGGCGGAGACGAGTGCTACAGAGCCGGCCACCTCGGTCGGGCCCGGGACGATTGAAATCAACCTCAAGCAACTGCTCGCCTCGGGCGATCCCCGGTGGAACAGCTCGGTCTATCCCGGCGACGTCGTCAAGGTCACTCGCGCCGGGATTGTGTACGTCGTCGGCGAGGTCAAGAAGCCCGGAGGATTTCTGCTGAAGAGCAACGAAAACATCTCGGTGCTGCAAGCCATCGCGCTGGCCGAAGGGCTGACGCGCACCTCGGCCAAAAGCCATGCGCGGATCATCCGCACCGAGGAGCGAACCGGGGCACGCACCGAGATTGCCATCAACCTGGGGAAGATCCTTTCGGGGAAAGCCGCCGACCCGGTCCTGCGGCCGAAAGACATCGTGTTCATACCGAATAGCGACGCGCGCAGCGGGCTGTATCGCGCCAGCGAAGCGGCCATCACCACGATCAGCGGCCTGATTGTCCTCCGGAGATGACGTGGAACCCGTAAACAAGATTCAGATCTACGAGCCCGTCGCGGGAACCCTCGAGCGAGCGCGCCCGGCTCCGCCGCTGCGCCCGGAAACGGTGGAGATGCGCGAGTCGCCCGACCTGCTGGCCTACTGGCGGGTAATCCGCAAGCGCCGCTGGACCATCGTGACGCTGTTTTCGGTTCTGTTCACCATCGTGCTGCTGGGCACGCTCAAGCAGAAGCCCATCTACCGCGCTCGGGCGCTGCTCGAGATCGAAAAAGAAAATCCGAACATCCTGACGGTGCAGGAGCTGTTCGCGCTCGAGACGGTCTCGGACACCTACCTGGAAACGCAGTATAAGATTCTTCGCAGCGAGACCCTGGCACGGCGCGTGATTGATCAGTTCGGGCTGGACCGGCTCACCGAGTTCAACCCTCGCGCCGGCCGCCGCAGCCAGACCGACGCCGGCGGCGCGTCGCAGCCGCAGACATTTGGCGCGGGCGCCACCGACCGCGACCCCAGGGGTTACCAGATCGCGCTGGCGCGCTTCAACGACCGGCTCACCGTCGATCCCATCAAGCGCAGCCGATTGGTGGAAATCAGTTTCGAGTCGGAGAACCCGGAGCTTGCGGCCCGGGTGGTCAATGCCCTGGCCTCCCACCACATCGAGAAGAACCTGGAAGTGCGCTGGGAGGCCACACAGAAGGCTTCCGAGTGGCTCTCGCAGCAATTGCACGAGTTAAAGGCGCGGCTGGAGAAGTCGGAAGACGAGTTGCAAAGCTACGCCCGGGTAAACGGGCTGCTGTTCCTGGAGACGGAAAAGGGCGCGCCGGAAAACATCGTCAACGAGCGGCTGCGCCAGCTCCAGGAAGAGCTCACCAAGGCGCAGGCAGCGCGCTACGAGAAGGAGTCGCTCTATCGGCTGGTGCAGGCGAGCGACTATGGCTCGCTGCCCGGCATTGCAGAGAACCGGCTCCTGCAAGACCTCACCATCCGCCTGGCGGAACTCAAGCGCGAGCAGGCCCTGCTGGAGACCACTTTCACCCCCGATTATCCCAAGGTGAAGCAGATTCAGAGCCAGATCCAGGAGATCGACTCCGTGCTGGCGCGCGAACGCGGGCGCATCGCCGAGCGAATTACCAACGACTACCTGGCCGCGCAACGGCGGGAAGCCCTGGTCTCCCAAGCCTTCGAAGGGCAGCAGAAACAGGCGAACGTGATTGCGGAGCGCTCGGTGCAGTACAACATTCTGAAGCGCGAAGTAGATACCAACAAGCAGCTCTACGAAGGCCTGCTGCAACGGCTCAAGGAAGCAGGCGTTTCCGCCGGGCTCAAGGCCAGCAACATTCGCGTCGTGGATGCCGCCGAGCCGCCGAAAAAGCCCGCTAAGCCCAATCTGCTGCTGAACCTTTCGCTGGCCGTGGTGTTGGGACTGGGGCTCGGCATCGGCGCAGCATTTCTCCAGGAACATCTGGACAACAGCTTGAAGACCTCCGAGGACGTCGAGCGGTTCCTCGGTCTGCCGGCGCTGGCGCTGATCCCCTCGGTGGAATCGCTCAACGGCCACCGCGGAGGCGTCTACGGCCTGTACGACCGCCGCAAGCTGCTGGCCGGCGAAGCGGAGAAGACCGCGGCGGCGCCGCAGTGGTACCGCATCGACGCGAGCTCGCCGAAACATTCCGCGCTCGGCGAAGCCTTTCGCAGCCTGCGCACCTCGGTGCTGCTCTCCACCGCCGAGCGGCCGCCGCGCACGCTGCTGGTCAGCAGCTCGCAGCCGGGCGAGGGTAAGACCACCATCTCGAGCAACCTGGCCATTTCTCTCGCGCAGCTTGGCCAGCGCGTTCTGCTCATTGACGGTGATATGCGCCGGCCGAGCGTGCGGAAAGTCTTTCAGATCGACAACGGCCCAGGTCTGGTCAGCTATCTCACCGGCCAGCAAGACTGGCGCGCGGCGGTGCAGCCAACCGGGCAGGCCGGCCTGGATGCGCTGTTGTGCGGGCCGGTGCCGCCCAACCCGGCCGAGCTGCTTTCTTCCGAGCGCATGCGCACGCTACTGGGCGAAGCCAAGGCGGAATACCAGTTCGTCGTCGTGGACTCCCCGCCGCTGCTCAATGTGGCCGACAGCCGCATCCTGGCGACGATGGTCGAAGGCGTGGTCCTGGTGGTGAAGGGCGGCGTCACGCCGCGGGAGCTGGCCCAGCGCGCGCAGGCGTACGCGCGGGACGTCGGCGCCAACCTGATTGGCGTGGTGCTGAACAACCTCGATGTACGCGGCAGCGACGATTACTATCGTTACTACCACTATAACTACTACGGCTCCGAGGAACACACCAAGGGAGAGGAGACGCCCTGACGGCGCTGGCCCGCCGCACGTTTCCAGGAGGCATCACATGCAGTTGTTTCTCGATTCAGCGAACTACCAGGAGATAGAGCACTGGCTCCGCCAGGGCGTGATCGACGGCGTGACCACCAACCCCAGCATCATGCTCAAGGACGGCGTGTACGACATCGAAGAGGGCGCGCGGCGGATCTGTGCGCTGCTGGGGAGCCGCCCAGTGAGCGTCGAGGTGACCACAAACGACCACGCCGAGATGCTCAAACAGGCGCGCGTGTTTGCCCGCTGGGCGCCAAACATCGTGGTGAAGATTCCTGTGGTGAATGAGTACGGCGAGTCCTGCCTGGGCGTGATCCATGCCCTCAACCAGGAGGGCATCCCCATCAACACCACAACGATCCTTTCGTTCAACCAGGCCATCCTGGCGGCGAAGGCCGGAGCCACCTACGTCAGCATCTTTGCCGGGCGCGTCGCGGACGAGGGCAATGACCCCGGCACCGTCATCCGGCAGGTCCGCCAATGGCTCGACGAGTGGGACTCCGCCGCAAAGGTCCTCGTGGGCAGCATCCGCGCCGTGATGGATGTTCAAAACGCAGCTATCGCCGGGGCGCACATTGTGACGATCCCGCCGCAGTTCCTGCCCAAAATGGTGGACCACAAGTACAGCCGGGATACCGTGCGGCAATTCAACCAGGACGCCGAAAAGGCGATGGCCCAGATTGCCCAGGCCAAGATGGCCAGTTGAGCTCTCGCAGCAACGTCCGCAGTCCGAGATTCTGATTGTGTCCACGCGGTTAAATCCCGCAGGCCTCTGGAGCACGCGACACGTGCTGCTGGCGGGCAGCTTCCTCTCCCTGAACGCCAGCTTTTATCTTTCCTACCGCCTCCTCCCTTACTACCGGCCTCACCTGCGGGCGGGAGTATTCGCCGCGCAGCCCTTTTCGGCATACATCGGGCTACTGCTGCTGATATTCCCCCTGTGGTATGTGCTGCTCGAGCAGGCAGGGCTGCACTCGGCCACGCCACTTTCGTGGCAAACGATCGTCGGGCGGACGATGCGCGTCCAGGCGCTTGGCCTGGGAGCGCTTTCGCTGGTCATTTTTGCCTTCAAGCTGCAAGCCGTCAGCCGCCTGCTGATCTTCGGGTTCTGTCTTCTTGCCGTGCCGGTTTCGATCGCCACGCGCTGGCTGTCACTTTCGGCTCTGGAGGCGCATCGCTCGCACATCTACAACATCGCGCGCATCCTGGTGATCGGCTCGCGGGAGCGGGCCAGGGAATTCATCCGGCAGACGCGCCGGGCGGAGGAGGGTTACTACCAGGTGGTGGGCTGCCTCGACCCTGAGCCAGCGCAAGCGGCTGCAGAAGTGGAAGGCGTGTCGCTGCTCGGCTCGACCGAGCTCCTTCGCACCTACCTGTTCGCGCATCCGGTGGACATCGTCGTATTCGCCATGCCGGTGGACCGCATCCCCGACGCGCAGAGCCATATCAGCGCCGCGCTGGAGCTCGGCCTGCGCGTCGCCGTGCTGCCTGATTTCTACCTGCAACGCCTGGGCTACTCGCTGGACGAAGCCGAAGCGTCGTTCGATTTCTTCCTCGGGCGGCCGGTGGCCGCGCTATCCAACGTGCCGCGGAAAAGCGCCTACCTGTTAGTCAAGCGCGCGCTCGATGTTGCGGTCTCCGCGGCCTTGTTGCTCCTGCTCGCGCCGCTGTTTGCCTTGCTTGCGCTGCTGGTCAAGCTGAGCTCGCCGGGCGGGCCGGTGCTCTTCCGCTGGCACGTTCTCGGCATGAACAAAAAGCCATTTGTCAGTTACAAGTTCCGCACCATGGTGCCCAACGCGGAGAAACTGAAGCCCCGCTTCCTTGCGCGCAACGAAATGAGCGGGCCGGCCTTCAAGATCCGAAACGATCCCCGCGTCACCCTGCTGGGAAGCTTTCTTCGCAAGTACAGCCTGGATGAGCTGCCGCAACTCTACAGCGTGTTCAAGGGCGACATGAGCCTGGTCGGCCCGCGGCCTCCCTTCCCGGAGGAGGCGGACCGGTTTGCCTTCTGGCAGCGGCGCAAACTCAGCATCAAACCGGGCATCACCTGCCTGTGGCAGATCAACGGGCGCAGCGAAATCCACTGCTTCGACGAATGGGCGCGGCTGGATCTCAAATACATCCAGTCGGCGTCCCTCTGGCTGGACTGCAAGATCCTGCTGAAGACCATTCCGGCGGTCCTGCGGGGCCGCGGCGCGTACTGAGGGCGGAGGCGGCAGTGCGTCGAGTCCTGGTTACTGGCGGCGCGGGGTTCATCGGATCGCACACCTGCGACCTGCTGCGGGAGCGCAGCTACGAAGTGCGCGTGCTCGATTGCCTGCAAGCTCGCGTGCACCCGCGGGGACGACCCGCCTACCTGCCCGCGGATGCGGACTTCATCGAAGGCGATGTGCGCGACCGCGCTGCCTGGGAACGCGCGCTCGCCGGGGTGAATTGCGTCTTCCACCTGGCCGCCTACCAGGACTACATGCCGGACTTCAGCACGTTCCTGCACGTCAATGCGTACAGCACGGCGCTGCTGTACGAGCTGATCGTAGAGAAAAATCTCCCCGTCGAAAAAATCGTGCTGGCCTCTTCTCAGGCGGTGTATGGCGAAGGCCAGTACGTCTGCGCCGAACACGGCGTGTTCCATCCCGGCCCGCGACCGCTCGAGCAGTTACAGCGAGGTGAATGGGAGCACGCCTGCCCGCGGTGCCGCCGCGCCCTCGCGCCGGCGCCGTTTGACGAGTCCGTGGTCCACCCGCACACCGCCTACGGAATCTCCAAATACGCGGCCGAATTGCTGGGGATCGTGCTGGGCCGGCGCTACGCCATCCCTACCGTGGCGCTGCGGTATTCGATCGTGCAGGGTCCGCGGAACTCGATCTACAACGCCTATTCCGGCGTCTGCCGCACCTTCACGCAACGCCTGCTGAACCACAAGCCGCCGGTCATTTACGAAGACGGAAAACAGCTCCGCGACTACGTCCATGTCCGCGATGTGGCTGCGGCGCATCTGCTCGTACTCGAACGCGCGGAGTGCGACTTCGAAGTCTTCAATGTGGGCGGGAGGCGCGGCGTAACCGTGCAGGAGTTCGCGCGCATTGTCGCGACCGCGACCGGCGTGGACCTCCCCCCGGCGCTCCGGGGCGAGTTCCGTGTCGGGGACACACGGCACACCGTCTCGGATTCCTTCAAATTGCGGAGGCTCGGCTGGTCGTCGCAATTTTCGGCCGAGCAGATCGTCGCGGATTATGTCGCCTGGGCCCGCCAGCAGCGGGAAGTCCCGGACAACTACGACGAGGCAGCACGGGTAATGAAGCAACAGGGTGTCTTGCGGCCCGCGGCGGCCCACGCGTGAAAGGCGAGCTTGCATGATCATCACGCGCACGCCATTTCGAATCACCCTGGGAGGCGGGGGCACCGACCTGCCCGCCTACTACTCCCGCTACGGCGGATTTATTTTTGCCGCGGCCATCGACAAATACATGTTCATCAATCTCAACCGGCCGATTGTGGATGACCTCGTGCGCGTGAAGTACACCCGTTCCGAGATCGTGCCGCACCGCGAAGAGCTCCAGCACGAGATTGCCCGCGAAGCGTTACATCTGGCCGGGATTGATCGCGCCGTGGAGATCGTTTCCATGGCCGACGTGCCCGCCGGCACCGGCCTGGGCTCCTCGAGCTGCTACGCCGTGGGCCTGCTGAACGCCCTGCACACCATGAAGCGCAAGCCGATTGGCTTCCGGGAGCTCGCCGAGGAAGCCTGCCGGCTGGAAATCGAGATCCTCGGCAAGCCCATCGGCAAGCAGGACCAGTACATGGCTTCGTTCGGCGGCCTGACCGTGCTGGAGATCGCGCGCGATGGCACGGTCGAGGTCTCCCCTGCCGAAATTTCCGATTCCGTACTCGATGAGCTGCAGCGCAACCTCCTGGTCTTCTACACCGGGACCGAGCGCTCCAGCCTCGACATCCTCTCCGAACAAAGCCGCGGCGTCGCCACGGCGCAGCAGATCGTCGTGGAAAGCCTGCACGCCATCAAGGAGATGGGCTATCAGATCCTGGAGATGATCGAAAAGGGCAACCTGACGGACTTCGGCCTGGCGCTGGACAAGCACTGGCAGGCAAAGAAGAAACTCTCCAGTCGCGTCAGCAATCCGGCCTTCGACCAGATCTACAGGCTAGCGAAAGAAAACGGCGCGCTGGGAGGAAAAATCTCGGGCGCTGGGGGCGGTGGATTCTTTGTGTTCTACGCCGAGAATCGGCACAACGAGCTGCGCCGGGCCCTGCAAGCCGCCGGGCTGCGCGAAATGCGCTGCCGGTTCGACTTCGAGGGCACCAAGGTAATGGCTAACCTGACCGACGGCACCTTCCATTGGAATGGGGGCGCAGCATGGCACGCCTAGCGGTGGCGGGGCTGTGGCATCTGGGCTGCGTCGCCGCAGCAGGCCTGGCGAAACTGGGCCACACCGTCTGCGGCACCGATTTCGATCCCCTGACGGTCCGCGAGCTGCAGCGGGGAGCCCCGCCCGTGTACGAGCCGGGTTTGGCTGAGCTTATCGCCGAGCAAACCGGCGAAGGGAGGCTGCGGTTCGTTTTCTCCTGCTCGGAAGCTTTTGCCGACGCCGAATACGTTTTCGTTGCGTTCGACACACCGGTGGACGAAAACGACCAGAGCGACCTGACGGCGATCCTTTCGGCGTTTGACGCCATCGTCGAGGACGCGCCGCACGGCGTGGAGATTGTCGTGATGAGCCAGGTGCCGGTGGGCACCTGCCGGCAGCTCGCCGAATGGCTCCGCACCCGCGCGCCGCGGCTCTGTTTCGACCTGGTCTATCATCCGGAAAACCTGCGCCTCGGAGAGGCGCTCCACAACTTCCTGCATCCCGATTTCCTGCTCGTGGGAGCCGATGACGAAGATGCTGCGGATCGGCTGCTTCGCCTCTACGCGGGAGTCTCCGCGCCTTCCCTGACCATGAGCCTGACCAGTGCGGAGATGACCAAGCATGCCCTGAACGCCTTCCTCGCCACATCTATCAGTTTGGCAAACGAGTTGGCCGGGCTGGCCGAATCCTGCGGGGCGGACATGCGCGATGTCGTACGCGCGTTGCGACACGACCGCCGCATCGGCGCACACGCGTTTCTCGACCCAGGGCCCGGATTCAGCGGCGGGACGCTCAGTCGGGACGTGCAGGCCCTGCGGCGCCTGGGCGAGCAGCTCGGCCGCAAGACCTCGCAGCTCGACGCGACTCTGGCAGTCAACCGCGAGCAGTTGTCCCGCCTGCTCGAGAAAATATACAGCGCCTGCGGCGGCCTGCGGGGCAGGCGAGTGGGCCTGCTCGGGCTCACCTACAAGCCCGGCACAAATACTCTGCGTCGCTCGCATGCCCTGGCGCTGGCGCGGCGGCTGCGCGAGGCCGGAGCGCAGGTGCGGGCGTTCGACCCGCAGCTCGGCGAACCCACCGCGGAAACCGACGGCGTCACGCTCTGCGCCGATCCCTACCAGGCCGCGGAGTCCGCTGACGCTGTCCTGCTCATGACCCCCTGGCCGGAATTCAAACGCCTGGACTTGGCGCGCTTGCGTCGGGCTGTGCGCCAACCCGTCCTGCTCGACGCCCACAACTTCCTCGATGACCGCGCGGCGCGGGTTGCAGGCTTCCACTACTGCGGCGTGGGGATTCCCGAAGAGACGGCAGCACGCGCTGGAAGCGGAGTGGCACGATGACACTCGCCGGCAAAACTGTCTTGATCACCGGCGCGGGCCGCGGGATCGGCGAAGCGGTCGCACACGCGTTCGCGCGCGCCGGCGCCAACCTTGTGCTCATGGCGCGCACGCAACACGATATCGACTGGGTGGCCGAGCGATCGGCATCGTGCGGGGTCAGCTCTCTTGCGCTGGCCGGAGACGTTTCCCAGCGAGCCGACGTGGCCCGCGTCGTGGCGGTGGCGCAGAAAACATTTGGTCGCATCGACGCGCTGGTCAACGCCGCGGGCATCTACGGACCTATCGGGACGTTTGTTGAAAACGATTTGCGCGCCTGGGCCGAGGCCATCGAAACCAACCTGCTCGGCACGGTCTTTTGCATGCACGCCGTCCTGCCGGGAATGATTGCGCGCCGCAATGGCGTCGTCATCAATTTCTCCGGCGGCGGCGCCGTGGCGCCGTTTCCCCGCTTCAGCGCCTACAGCACATCCAAAGCCGCCGTGGTGCGCCTCACCGAAACCGTCGCCGAAGAGGTCAAGGAGTTCGGCGTGCGCATCAACACGATTGCGCCGGGCGCGGTCAATACGCGCTTGCTCGACCAAGTCCTCGCCGCAGGGGAGCGTGCCGGCGAGGAGTTCCACGCAAAGGCCAAGCAGCAGAAGGCTGATGGCGGGACACCGCCCGCGCTGGCCGCCGAGCTAGCGGTGTTCCTGGCCTCTTCGGCGGCTGCCGGGGTGACCGGCCGGCTGATCAGCGCCGTTTGGGACGACTGGAAGTCACTGCCCGAGCGCGCGCCGGAGCTGGGCCGTTCGGCGTTGTTCACGCTGCGGCGCATCGACGGGCGACACTTCACCGAGGTCCGCTGAGAGCGCGTCATGTTACGCGTAGGCATCGTGGGAGCAGGCCAGATGGGCGCCAAACGCGCCCGCGAAGTGGCGCGCGACGCCGGCGCCCGCCTGGTGGCCGTAGTGGATCAGGAGGCGCACCGGGCGCAAGCGCTGGCCGAGGCCTACGGCTGCCGGGCGGGCACCGACTGGGAAGCGCTGGTGGCCGGACCGGACGTGGATGCGGTGGTGGTGGCGACTCCGCACCGCTGGCTCGCGCCCATCGCCCGGGGCGCGCTCGAGGCTCACAAGCACGTCTTGTGCGAGAAGCCGCTGGCGACGACCCCCACGGAGGCCGCACAACTCGTGGCCAGCGCATCGCGAAACGGCTCGAAGCTGAAAACCGGCTTCAATCACCGCCACCACCCCGCGCTCTGGCAGGCGCATGGCCTGGCGCAGGCGGGGCACATCGGCCGGCTGATGTGGATTCGCTGCCGCTACGGTCACGGCGGGCGTGCCGGCTACGAGAGCGAATGGCGCGCCAACCCGGCCGAAAGCGGCGGCGGGGAGCTCATGGACCAGGGGATCCACGCGCTCGACCTGTTCCGATGGTTTCTCGGCGAGTTCAGCCAAGTTTCAGCGACGCTCCAGAGCGCGTTCTGGCCGGCACCGGTCGAAGACAACGCCTTCTGCACGCTGACTACGCCCGGCGGGCAGGTGGCCAGCCTGCACGCCAGTTGGACGCAGTGGAAGAACCTGTTTTCGTTCGAAGCGTTCGGCGAGCAAGGCTATCTGATCGTCGAAGGCCTGGGCGGCAGCTACGGGCGCGAACGCCTGGTCATCGGGCGCCGCCCGGCGGAGTTCGGCCCACCGGCCGAGGAGCTGATCGAGTTCGCCGACCAAGATTTCTCGTGGGCCCTGGAGTGGGAGGAATTTACTTCCGCCATCCGTGCAGACCTCCGGCCGATGGCCGACGGGTTCGACGGCTGGCAGGCGCTGCGCCTGGCCCATGCGGCGTATGAATCGGCGCGTACCGGGCAAGTCATTTCCATTGCTGAGGAGGAAACCGATGCAGAACCAGGAATATATCGGGGGATATCTCGAGGGCATCAAGCAGGTAGCGGAGACGATTGACCGGCAGGCCATCGACCGCGCCATCGAAATGCTGTACGGCGCCTGGCAGCGTGGCAGCACGATTTTCACCTGCGGTAACGGCGGCTCCGCAGGCACGGCTACGCATCTGGCCGCCGACCTGTTCAAGTGCACCATTGTGCCAGGGCAGCCGCGGCTGCGGGTGATCAGCCTGGTGGACAACGTTCCGCTGGTCAGCGCGCTGGTGAATGACGAGGGCTGGGACAAGGTATACGTCGCGCAACTCGAGACGCTGTTTCGCCCGGGCGACGTCGTGGTGGGCATCAGCGTCCACGGCGGCGCCGGGCGCGATCATGCAGGCCTGTGGTCACAGAACCTGCTGCGCGCCTTGCAGTACGCCAGGGAACACAGCGGCTACGCGCTGGGCTTCAGCGGCTTTGACGGCGGCGCGATGAAGGACTTGGCCGACGTATGCGTTGTGGTGCCCTACAACACCACGCCGCACGTCGAGTCGTTCCACGTCGTGCTGCACCACCTGGTGACGTTTTGCCTGGCAGACCGGATTCGTGCCGGCGCAGAAAAGAAAAGTGCCCATGCGGCGAGCGGTATTTCTCGATAGGGACGGCGTGCTGACCCGGCTGGTCCAGCGCGACGGCCGCGCCGTGTCTCCGCGAGCGCTGGCCGAATTTGCGGTTCTGCCGGGCACGTGCGCGGCTGTTGAAGCCCTGCGCCGAGCCGATTTGCTGGCTGTGGTCGTCACCAACCAGCCCGACATTGCCCGCGGCGCGCTCGCGCCGGCCGAGCTGCGGCGCATGCATGATTGCCTGGTGCACGCCGTGCCGCTCGACGCCATCTACACCTGCACGCACGACGATGCTGACGGCTGCTCGTGCCGCAAGCCAAAGCCCGGCCTGCTTGTGCACGCTGCGGAGGAGCTGCAAGTCAGTCTCAAGGATTCCTGGATGGTCGGCGATAGCCGGAAAGACATCGAGGCAGGCAGGGCGGCAGGTTGCACCACGCTTCTGGTCGAGGCTGCCGGAGCATCCCCGGCTGGCATTGCCGCGGATTTTGTTGTCTCCGACCTCGCCGCGGCTGTCGAGGTCATCCTGCAGGAATACCGCCGCGAACCAGATGGCATCCGCCTGCCACGTCCGGAGGCCGGATCAAGCAGGCGACCCTTTCCGGAGGAGGCTCTGTGAACAACGCTATGACGCGAAAGTCGGCTCTCATCACCGGTGTGACCGGTCAGGACGGCTCGTACCTGGCGGAGCTGCTGCTCGAGAAGGGCTACAGCGTCTTTGGGATCGTTCGCCGCTCGAGCAGCCCGAACCTCGAGCGCGTTCGCCACATCCAAGACCGGCTCCACTTGATCTCCGGAGACCTGCTGGACCAGAACTCGCTGATCAAGGCACTCGAGCAGGCCGATCCGGACGAAGTCTATAACCTGGCGGCGCAGTCCTTCGTGCCCACGTCCTGGAATCAGCCCGAGCTGACCGCGGAAACCACCGGGCTGGGCGTGACCCGGTTGCTCGAAGCCATCCGGGCCGTCAATCCGCGCATCCGTTTCTTCCAGGCGTCGAGCAGCGAGATGTTTGGCGCCAGCCAGCAGAGCCCGCAGAACGAAGCCACGCCGTTTTATCCGCGCAGCCCGTACGGCGTGGCCAAGGTGTACGCCCACTGGATCACCATCAATTACCGCGAAAGCTACGGCCTGTTCGCTGCCTGCGGGATTTCCTTCAATCATGAATCGCCGCGGCGCGGCCTCGAATTCGTGAGCCGGAAGATCACCCACACTGCGGCCCGCGTTCATCTCGGGCTCGCGCGCGCGCTGCATCTTGGCAATCTCGACGCCCGCCGCGATTGGGGCTTCGCCGGCGATTACGTGCGGGGCATGTGGCAGATGCTCCAGCAGGACACGCCGGGAGAATTCGTCTTCGCCACTGGCGAGTGTCGCTCGGTGCGGGAATTCGTGGAGGCTGCGTTCCGCCACCTGGGGCTTGATTGGCGCGAGTTTGTGGTGGAGGACCCAGCGCTGCTGCGCCCCGCCGACGTCGCGCATCTGGTGGGCGACGCCTCGAAGGCGCGGCAAGAACTTGGCTGGAGCCCCGTCACGAGCTTCTCCGATCTAATCAAGCAGATGGTGGAGGCAGACCTGCGCATCGTGCGCTCCGAGCTCGCGGTAGAAGCCGCCACAAGGTAAGGGCACTGATCACCGGCTGCGCCGGCTTCCTCGGCTCAGGCAGTGTGAGGCGCGGCGAGGTCCTGCTCGATGAGAGAAGTGAGCTCTCGCTCGAATTGACTCTTGTCGAAATCCCAGGCGCGCTTGCGGATGACCTGCGCGGCAAACTCGAGCGACTCGAACGAGCGAACCGCCTCGATCACCGCCTCGGTCGTCTGTTCGTAGAAGAAGATTCCAGTCGCATCGCGGGCGGGGCGCCCAGTGTGGCTTGTGTCGTTTGCCGCTACAACGGTTTCGAGCGCGCCGCCGCGGCCCAGCGCAATCACGGGCTTGCCGCAGGCGTGTGCCTCCAGGGGCACGAGTCCGAAGTCTTCTTCCCCGGGGCAGACCACGCAACGACAACGGACATAGTAGTCCAACAGCGTCTCCTCGGAGACCGCGCCGATGAACTCCACGCTGGGCCCCGCCAGCATCTTCAGGCGCTCGAAATCGGGGCCGGCGCCGACAATTTTGAGCGGATAGCGCAACCGGTTAAATGTTTCCACGACGATGTCGATGCGCTTGTAGGGCATCAACCGGGACACCACGAGGAAGTAGTCCTCCGACCGCGAGGCCAGCGGGTAGCGAGCCACGTCCACGGGCGGATACACAACGGCGGGCTTCCGGCGGTAGGCCCGCTCGATTTTTCGAGCGGCGTGGCGCGAGAGGGCCACCAGCCGGTGCGGCTGTTGCGCCGCCCGGTAATCCATCCCGCGAAAGCCCGCAAACACCGGCCGCAGCACAGCCTTCGCGAAGCGGTTCCAGTCGTACGCGGCAACATACTGGTCGAATTCCCAGGCGGGGCGGAAGAATGAGTAGCAGTAGCAGATGTGCCGGGCGCCGACAGGCGGGACGACATTCTTCGCGCAAAACGTGGAGGAACTCAAGACCACGTCGTAGCCGGAGAGGTCCAGGCGGCGCATGGTCAGGTAGGTCAGCGGGAAGAGTAGCTTCAGCTGCGACTCGTTGCGAACCACTTTCTGCAGGAAAGTCGACCGGATGTCCGCGCCGCGCAGCGACGCATGCGTGCGGTCGGGAAGATACACCGTCGTGTAGATTGGCGCCTGCGGGAAAAGTTCGTGGAGGATTCCCACCACGCGCTCCGCGCCGCCAAAATTCACCAGGGCATCATGGACAATCGCCAGCTTCATCGCCGCCCGGTTCCTCGCAGGCTTATCCTTGAACTACTTCCTCGTACACCCCTAGCACCTGCTGCGCCGCGGCTGTCCAGGAAAACGAGCGCGCCCGGGCGAGCCCTTTCTCGCGGAGTTCGGCGCGAAGGTTTGCGCTGCCCAGCGCGCGCTCCATGGACTGGCGCAGCTCCAGGGTGCTCTCTGCAGATACGAGCAGGGCCGCATCGCCAACTACTTCGGGCAGGGACGTCGCCGCGGAGCAGACCACCGGCGCCCCACAGGCCATCGCTTCGAGCGGAGGAAAGCCGAAACCCTCGTAACTCGAGGGAAAAACGAACAGACTCGCCCCGGCGTAGAGCTGCGGCAGGTCGGCTTCAGCGACCTCGCCGCAGAAGATCACTTCGCCGCGCGCGACCAGGTCTGCTGCCGCGTCGTAGAGCGCTTTCCGCCGCGGGTCGCGGCGCCCGCTCAGTACGAGTTGGTACTCGCGGCGGCAGGAGAGTTCGCGATACGCCTCAATCAGCCGGCGTAGATTCTTCCGAGGCTCGTGGTTGCCCGTATAGAGAATGTAGGGACGCTTGATGCCGAGTTTTTTCTGGACGGGCCGGCCGTTTGTCGCGCACGGGTCCGGGCGATACAACTCCAGATTCACCGCCGGATATGCCACCGCGATCTTCTCCTCCTTCAACCCAAGATGGCGGACCATGTCCCGCTTGGAATACTCGGAGATAGTGATGACCTTCCGCGCCTTGTCGACCGCAGCCCGGATCATCCAGCGGGCATACTGGTGCGCCAGCCAGGAAGGGCACGCCTGCGGCGAGAGGTAGTAGATCAAGTCGCAAAGAGTCATCACGTAAGGCGCCCGGCCGAGCAAAGGAACATTGAAATTGGGGTAGTGGACCAGGTCCGGCCGGCAGCGAAAAACTTCCAACGGCAGAATGAGCTGCTCGCGAATGGAATAAAGCGGGGCGGAAATCGCCAGGCGGCGCGTCGCAGTCGCGAACGGGCGCACGCGCTGGCTATCCCGGTTCACCAGGACGGTGATGCGGTGCCGGGAATCGGCCTGCGCGAGGTGCGCGACAATGTTTTCCAGCCACCGGCCGATTCCGGTGTTTGAAACCATCCGGCCATCAACCACCACATGCATGGGCTTTGCCCGACAAGCAAGAATCTGTGTTCACGCCGCGCTTCACGTTCCGCCGCACAGCCACTTCCAGGCCGGATCGATCGTCCGCAGGACGTGCGGATCGATGCGCCGCAGCGTGTAGGCTCCGATCTTGGACAATTGCTCGAATTGCCGGGCCATCTCCGGCCAGTCATCCCAGAGCGCGCTCACCAGGCGTCCGGTGAGCCCATTGGAGTCAGCCGAGGCGAGGAACACCGTCAGTCCCGCCGCGCGTTCGGGCGGAGTGCCGCCGGTTTCGCGGCAGCGCCGGGCGTCGGCCAACGCCACGTCTCCGGCAGCTTCGCCCGCTGCGAGAACCTCTTCCAGCATCCGCGTGAAGACGGGGCCGGGCGCAATGGCGTTGACCTGGATGTTGAACTCGCGGACCTCTTCCGCCAGCGTCTCGGTCAGCCGCACGACACCAGCTTTCGCGGCGGCGTAGGCGCCGAAGTTCGGCCGAGGCGTGGCCGCGCCCCCGCCGGAGAGGTTGATGATCTTCCCTTGTCGGCGTGCAATCATGTGCGGCAAAACGCTCTTGCAGCACAAGAACGTTCCCACCAGGTACGTCTCGATCGTATCGGCCCAGGCTGCGATGTCGTTGTCGTGCAGTTTCCCGATGGGGCCTTGTATTCCGGCGTTGTTTACCAGGATGTCGATGCGGCCCCACTCGGCCAGAGCGCAGTCCATCACCCGGGCCACGTCTTCCGGGCGGCGTACGTCCGCAACCAGAGCAATCCCTCGCCGCCCGCACTGGCGGACCGCGGCCGCAGTGGCCTCGACCTCGGCGCGCGTGCGCGAAAACGTCAGCACGTCGACGCCTTCCTGCGCAAGCCCCAGCGCGATTGTCCGACCGATTCCCCGACCGCCTCCGGTCACCACTGCCGTTTTGCCTTCGAGCTTCATCGCCAAGTGTGACCCGCGCCGGCCTACTGGGAGGCCGACCGGTAGAGCTTTGTCGTATCCTCAAGCGCCGCCTGCTGCTCAGTGGCTTTCCCGCGCTGGCGCACGAAGTGCTCCCAGATCTTCAGGTACTTCATCGCGTCCACAACCGCGGAGGTATACGCCAGCCAGAAACCTTCCCGGCGGTCGAGGAATCCCAGCCGGAGCACGTACATGTAGAAAAAACGCAGGAAGGGGTAGAACGGAATCAGCCAGACCAAATCAACCTTGTTTTTTACGCGATTCTTGTAAATCAGGCGCAGGGCAAACAGCGTCTTCGGGCCCGCCCAGAAATCGCGCAGGCAATCCCGTAGCACGGCGAACGGGAAAAACCAGCAGAGGCGCAACGGTCGGCTCTTCGCCTCCTTCAGCTCGAGCACCGACGAGAGCAAGCCCTTGCGCAGGTGGTCGTGCATGTCGCGCAGGCTCTTGTGGATGAGATCGTGACGGAGTACGCCGGTCGCGCCGGTGACGACAACTTGCTCGTGTGAATGGCCCTGCCACACCCCAGCGCCTCGGCGGTATAGTCGCAGCGTGAGGTCCGGATACCAACCGCCGTGGCGAATTGCTGTCCCCAGCCACAGGTTTCGCCGGGGAATTGCAAACCCGGCGAGCCGCGTCTCCGACGCCAGCCGCTGGCAGATCTCTTCGCGCAGCTCCGGGGAGACCGCTTCATCTGCGTCAATGCTCAGGATCCAATCGCCGGTGGCTTGTTCGGCGGCGAAGTTCTTCTGATTGGAGAAACCCTCGAACGGCCGGACGAATATTCTGGCGCCATAGCGCGCGGCGATCTCTCGGGAGCAGTCTTGGCTGCCGGAGTCCACCAGAATGATTTCGTGGCACCACGTCAGGCTACGCAGGCATTCCTCGAGGTCCTCTTCCTCGTTGAACGCAATCACGGTGGCCGACACCCGGAGCGCGCTGTCGAGCTCAGTCAAAGCGGATCTCCTCCGGAATTGGATTTGCGCGCGAAGATGTAGATCTGCGCACCCAGATTCAATTGCCAAAACAGCCAGCGGGCCGGATAGGTAGTCCAAAGGAGGGGGCGAATGCATTTCTGTAAAGCGCCGCTGGCGGAAAGCCGTCTCCCGTTTCGCCGCAGCAGCGCGGCGATTCCACGGATCGCCGCATCATCGAATATGGTTTCCATACTCTGAACGCCGCGCAGTTCAAACCCCGTTCGGCGAAGCAACACGGTCATGCTCCGGGTAGAAAAAAGCTGTAGGTGCTCGGGCGGAATCAGCCATGGAAAGCGGTCGCGCATGACCCAGTGCATCCAGCTACGTACATTGTCGGTGAGTAGGAAGAGGATGCCTCCGGGCCGCAACAGCGGCTCGAGCTCCCGCAGGAATTCGACCGGGCTGGGCACATGCTCGATGACGCCGATCAAAGTGATCAGATCAAAAAATGCCGCGGGAAAGCTGAGCTCTTCTACCGGCTTGCTGAGCACAGAAAGCCCGTATGAAGCGCGCGCAAACTCGGCGCTGTGCGGCGCGATCTCGACCCCATAGGTCTCCCAACCCTGCCGGCGGGCGCAGTTCAGGAAGTGCCCCGCGCCGCACCCAACATCCAGCACGCGGCCGCCACGCACGTAGCGTCCCAGGCGGCGCAAGATGTCCATTTCTAAGCGACAATCCTCTGCCAAACGAACCGCCAATTCTTCTGCTCGATAGTCCTGATCGGCATACAGCTCGCCCAGCTCAGACTCTCCCGGACGAGGCCAGACGTAGAGCAGCCTGCAGCGGCCACAGCGAAGCATGGAATAGGTCTTCTGCGTTGGCTTTTTGCGGTAGCGTAGCCCGGTGTAGATCACGCTTGCATCGGCGTGTCCACAGACTACACAATTTTCGGCCACGGGTCGCTTCATCTTTCAAAGGCACTCCCGTTTGCTGCTCTTCGAGGCGTACAGCCGGATACTATCGCTCACGTTGATCCCCAATATCTTCTGGACATGTCCTCTCATTGATCCTCATTGCATCCTATATTGGGCCACAGCCATTACATCGGCCGGAGGAGTGATACAGCCAACAGCGGCCGACCTCACAAGAATAGTAAGCGACGATCCGGCCACATAATTCTTGCTGATCGCCCCCGAATCGTTGGTGGCGGCGCTTACGGTCAAGTCCTGGAACGTAATACCGTTGCTAATGCGCATCACGGCGTTGGTAGTGCAACCTGCGGGAGCGGTCTTGGCCTGGACCTGGAAACGCGTGACGTTGATCGCCTTGTCTAGTGTCAGCGTCGCGCCGGTCCACGTTGTCGTCAGCGCGCTAGGAAAAAACGCCGCGTACACTGCGCGAGGTGCAGCGGCCAGCGTTTCTCCTCCCACACCCAGCTTCCCGCTGCAAATGCGCGAACCGGTAGGCCCGCCGTTGTTCGCCAGCATTCCGAAGTCGTGGCAGCCCACCGCCCCTGCAGGGATGTTGAACAGCGTTGTCGCTGGGCCGAAACCCGAGAGCGATGTGCCGGTGATGTCGTAGTTCAGAAACGTTGGGCTGCCCGTGACACTCAGCGCCTCGCAGTTTGCGGGCGTTCCCGTCGCCTGACACGTCAGGATGCTATTCCTGAGCGTAAACCAGATGCTCTGTCCGCCCACGGATGCTCCTACGTCGAATATCGGAGTTACCGCGGCCCCCGCCGAGTAGGTGAACGCAGAGTTAGAGACGTTCACCGTGGCGGCCGCAAACTGCACGATGGGCTTGGTCGTGCTCGTTCCAGACGGATTCTCCGTGAAGGTTGAGTTAGTCACATAGAGAGACGAGCGCGGTCCTCCGCTCGACAGCAGCGCAATGTCGGTCGAAGCTACGCCGTTGGCCTTCTCAAAATGCGCTGCATCAAGCCACAGTGTCAGCCCGCCCGTCGAAGGAGCATAGATTTGCCCCAGTGTGCCGTTCCCATTGTTATCGAAGTGCGTGTTGATGATACGGATGTCGCCGTTGGAGTTCGCTGAGGCCAGAAGCCCGGTGCAGGTTGCAGAAGCATTGCCGTTGTTGAAGACCATCGAGTTCGCAAGTGTGGAAGTTTCCGGCGCGGTGGCCGTATCGAAACGGATTCCATTGCAGGCGTTGTTGTGCGTCTTCAGGCGGTCGATGGTCAGGGCAAAGGCGTCTCCGCTGCCGGAGATCACCACGCCGTTTCCAAACCCGGAGATTTCCACGTTGACCAGCGAGACCCCGTGGGCGGAGTTTGTGGAATTGCCGATCTGCACGCCGACGCTGGTGTCGCTGCCCCCGCCATTCCCGAAGAGCGTGCAGTTCTCTATTCCGCCCGGAGACCAAGTTGTGTCAGTATTCGAGCCAAAGGTGAATAGCCTTGCCGTTGCGGACACGAGCTTGATAGTCACACCGGGGGCACATACGATCCGCGTGCCACGCTTCAAAATGAAGCCTGACGAGACGTTATAGGAGCCGAGGGACGGTGGGAAGTAGATGCCCCCGCCCCTGGCCTCCGCAGCCGCTTGGGCAGCCGAGATTGCCTTCGTGTCGTCGCTAGTGCCGTCGCCCCGAGCGCCGTAAGCCTTCACGCCATTCAGCGGACTGGCGTCGGAGTTGGTGTCAGCTGCGAGAAAATGCAGTTGGCCCAGGGTGACCGGGTCGGTGTGGGCGACGTTGAAGGTTCTAAGCGTGGTCGGTACCGCGGAGCCCAGGTTGTACGACGACTTGGTGATGGCGGCCCCAGTCGCAATAGCCCCAAGTAAAGGCAGCCATACCGATATGATGCGCGTTCTCACTGGCAACCTCTTCCAACTCGCCAGTCTAGATTCCGGCCCCAGTTCGTTGCCGGGTTCGGTAGCCTGTCCATCGGCCACTCCGGGATGAATCGAATAGGTCGTTTGCGGTGGCAGCTTGCGATAGCGCACTCCGGAATTGGCCGCCGTCGCATCAGTGTGTCCACATACAACGCAATCCTCAGCCAGGGATGGCTTCCTGTCTCAAAGTCACACCCGGCTGCTGCCCTTCGAGGCGTACAGTCGGATACTATCGCTCACGTTGATCCCCAATAACTTCTCCGCTAGATGCGAAATGCCATAGAGGCATTTCTTCGCATAAATCTTGGCCTTGCTGCGGTAGAGGTAGCCGGTATGGCCTGGCCGGCATTCCAGCACCTGAAATCCCGACATTCGCACCAAGGCAGCGAGCGTGGGGGGAGAGAAATGGAAGAGGTGCAAAGTCACCGAAAGGGGATAGCGATAGGACTTGCGGGCCAGAAAATTCAAATTGGGGACTTCGATGGCGAGTAGGCCTCCTGGAGCCAGGAGTTCATAGCACCGCACGAGGACCGCAAGGGGATCGCGCGTATGCTCGAGCACGTGCCACATCGCCACCACATCAAACGAATTGTCCGGGAGGCGAAGATCAAAAATTTCGCCCACCTCCACTGCAATACCGTATTTCTTCCGGCATGTCTCCGCCACCGCAGGCGAAAACTCAAAACCGCGGACCTGCCAGCCGGCTTGCAGGGCATGGTGAAGAAAATCGCCGTACCCAGAGCCAACGTCCAGAAGCCGCACGCCCGGGCCACCCTTCCAGCGCCGCACGTCCTCGAAGCGCTCCTGCCAGAGTGCCTGGATCTGTTCGGGCCCGTGTCGTAAGTAGCTCGACCAGCCGTCCTGCTGCATGATGTCCTGGGCCGAGTAATATTGCAGGAGTGCGTTTTGGGTCGGCTGCGGATTGACGAAGACCATCCCGCAATTCGTACACCGCACAATCCGCAAGGAATCATTGGAGCAGACTGGCCGGTAATTCTCTACACTGCAAAGCGCACACGCGACGGGTTGAGTTGCGAGTCTCAGCTCCGACATCCGATCTCCCCCTTAACAGGGTCGCCACCGGGCTTGCGGAAGCTCACAATCAGATTCTGGCAAAGCCGCGCTCGCAACCGCTTGCCCAGCAGCCGGTCCCCATCGTCAAATGCCCGGACCATGCCCGCGAGAAACGGCGCCGACACCACGCGGCGCAGCAGGCGATGAGCCACCAGGCGCAGGAAAGTGCCGTGGCCGTCCAGGTCCCAAACCTCCACGCCAAATCTCCTCCCCAGCGCCGCGAGCTGCCCGGCCGAGTATTCGGTTTCCCAGCCGGGCGGCCACTCGCCGCGGCGCATCCGCCAGCGCTTGTAAAGCGTAAAGAGGTTGTATTTCTGCGGCACGCTGAGCACCAGCCACCCGCCGAGTTTTACAAGAGCCACGTGCGCCATAAGCATTGGAAAGGGATCCTCGAAGTGCTCGATCAGCCCCTGGCTGAAAACCAGATCAAACGTCTCCGCCGGGAACGGGGCACGTTGCACATCAGCGACGATCAGGTGAACGGTTGGCTGCCGGCCGTTCTCCATCGCCCGGCGGGCCACGGCAACAGCTTCCGGCACAATGTCCAGGGCGCAAAAAGTCCCCTGGTATTGCTCGGCCAGCAGACGCGATGCCGTCGCTCGGCCCGCGCCCACTTCCAGCACGCGGGCGGGGATTGAATCTCGAGCCTGAAGGGCGCGCTCCAGAAACCGCGCGAACGGCGCGAGCTCGATTTCGTGCAGACTTTTGTTTGTGACGGAATCTTCTTCGGCCAGCACGCGCTTCCAATAGCCGTGAAACCCCCAGGTCTTTGGCTTGCCAGACGTTTCACGGGGATCTTTGACCCGGCGGCGATCAGCCGCCAACTCTTCGTAGATTCTCTGGTAGTGATCTACTTCGCGCTCAATGGTGAAGCAGCGGCGATATCGTGCGTAGCCGGCTTCCCCCATGCGCCGCCGGCGCTCCGGGTCAGCAAGTAGGGCGAGAATTTTTTCCGCCAGCTCCTCGCCATTTTCCGGCTCAACCAGCTCGCCGGTGACGCCTTCCTCGACAATCTCCGCCGGGCCTCCGAGCCGCGAAGCGATCAACGGCAAGCGATACCCCATGGCCTCTGCCACCGTGTGGCCGAAGGCCTCCGTCGTGCGATACTTCCCTTCGCACACCGGCGTGTGCACGAACAGGTCAAAGACCGGGTAGTAGCGGTAGGCATCCTCGCGAAATCCCAGCCGTCGAACGCGTGAGCCGAGGGCCAGTCGCTCGTACATGGCGTCGATTTCGCCGGCGTAAGCTTCATAGCCGGGCACCGGGCCGCCGAGATGGACGAACTGAGTTCCCGGCAACTGCCGCGCCACCCGCGCAAAGGCTTCGAGCAGGATGTGGATGCCCTTCCAATACTGCAGATTGGCGATCGACCCGACCACCAGCGCATCCTCGGCAATCCTCAGTTGTTGGCGCAACTCTCGCCGCCGGGCGAATAATTCCTCCGGACGAAGCCCTTCGGTCCACGGCCCGTTGTAAACCACCTGCATGTTCGGCCGGCGTCCGAACTCCTCGTACACCGCGCGGGAAACGCAGGGCGCGCGGTCCGCAAACCGCGCCAGGAAATGGGCGTGGCCCTGCATGCCGAGCATGGCAATTTGCCAGACGAATTTCACTCCGGTCAGTTGCCGCACCACGGGGCCGAGCACAGCGGCCCGCGGGGCGGTGCTGTGGAGGACCTCAACTTTGTATTTCCGCACCAGCCCCGCCAGCTCCCAGGCCGCGCGGCCGAGGTCCCAGGCGACGAGCGGACTAGGCCGATTCAGCGACCGCGTCCGCAGCGTCGCCAGCTCGACGTCTGCTCCGCGAAAGAAATCGGCCAATTCGGCGCGCTCTTCCGGCAACACCACCACCGGCCGGAACCGCTTGCGGTCGAGCTGGCGAACGATGCTGCGCAGGCCGTAAAGCGCTCCTCCGGGAAACGGCGCGCTGGTCAGGTACATCACGCCGATGCGTGGATCGCTGGAGTTCACAGCCGACTCTGCGCCCATCCGGGTTTCATCGGGATCCGGCTTGGGGTAGAGGCTGTGCTGCTGGCCGCCGGCGATAAAGTCTGTTCCGTAGCCACGGCCAGACCCAGCACAAACCAAAACGACGGATAGCTCAGCGTGCTCATGGACATTCCGTTTGCCACAACCGACACCATCGCCAGCAGCGCTCCGAGCTTCCAGGCAGAGTTTTTCGGATCGCTCTGGCGGAAACACCGCCAAGGCCGCAGCAGCCCCAGCCCGACGAGAAACACAAAGGGAACCAAGCCGACCAAGCCGGCCCCGACCATGACGTCGAGAAAGTTGTTGTGGGCTACCATACGCAGATTGGCCATATCCCAGCCGGACAACGAATTGGGAATATAGACCCCCCAGTTGGTGGCTTCGGCGGGGCCCAAACCCACCACCGGATGGTCATAGAACGCCCCCAAGATCTGCTGCCAGGCAAACGTCCGACCACCAATTCCTTGCTCAACCGCGAGTGCACGTCCCCAGACCGTGTCCGGACGGATCCATTCGCCTCCCCAGACACGCAAAGCGCCCCAACCCAGGCCGACAAACAGAGCGATCAGGACGAGCGCGCGCAGGCGAGTCGGCAAGCGCCGCTGCAAAAGCACAAAGCAGAGCAGGGCCGCGACCACACCCAGAAAACCGCTTCGCGAATAGGTCGCCGCCATGGCCAGCAGCATCACCACCACTGCGGCGATCGCCAACAGCCGCTGCCATCTCCGGACAGCCGCCTGATAACAGGCCAGCCCCAGGGGAATGGCCGGACAGAGAAAACTGGCGAACAGGTTCGGGTCGTAGAACAGCGAAACCACCCGCACCGCGGCCGATGTTCCCGTGCTGAAGACGAGCGGGGTCGCGCGCACCTCGGTGTCCCAGCCGGACAGGTAGCCTGCGTATTGCAGCAGGCCATAGACCCCCGCGAACGCCCCGGACAACACTGCCGCCCACGCCATCGCGGCCAGCTCCTCCGGCGTGCGCACCAGCATCACGACCAACGCGGCGATTACCAAGAACAGCGCGTAATGGGACAACGGCCGGAGATCGTCGGGGTTCTGCGAGAAAAGATAGGAAACCAGATTCGCCAGATAGAAGGCCCCCAGCCAGAACAAGATCGGATGCCGCGGAAGTCGCGCAAAACGCTTTCGGCCAAAGGCAAGGCGCCCCAGCAGAGCGAACAGCGTCAGCCCGGCCAGCAATTGGAATGGCTTGACCTTGAACCACGGCAACGGAATGTTCCCCACACGCTCGAAGGGAAAGGCAAAGACGGTTAGAAGTAGGCAATGGAATGGCGACCGCAACGCCCAGAGCAAGACTAGGACAGCGGGAAGAACCGCCAACCATTGCGGTTCGCCGCTGAGAACGGCAGGCACCATCGCCAAGCCCGCGCCAAGCGGAATCGCCACGGCCAGCCATTGCTTGCCGGTAGTCACGGAGTCGCCTGGTCGAAAGTTTTCATTCGGCTCGCCCACCTGTCGCCGTTTTGCGGCCTCCGGCCACGCTGGCCGCGGGGAGCCGGAAGGTCGGCACGCTTTGTTTCTCGAGCCCTTGGAGTTTGCGCGGCATTATTCGCGTATCTTGACTGCGCGCTCTGCATCTCTCCCGTTCGCGGGAGAGCATGAGCCGCACCAAAAGGCCGTAGCCCTCAGGCAAAGGAGGCATGTTCTGTGCCAGCCGGCGGAACATGGCCAATTTCGTCTGCACCTCGAAATTGAAACGGACGGGCAGCCGCAGCCGTCGGTGGTAATGCTCCTCGAACGTCACCAAATTGGGATTCGGCTCTTGGCGGAGTTCCAGTTCAGCACTCATCGAGACACTTCCCCCCTCGAATTGGCCATCGCCACTACGTATCCCCGCAACTCCTTTGCCAGACTGCGAATTTCTCCGAGTCGCAGCAGCCAGCAGAACGCCACAAAACAGGTCACCGTTGCTGCGCCGGAGAGGGCTAGTCGGCCAACCTGCGCCAGGATGGACATTCCCGGCCAAGCCCGCGGAATGGTCGCAGAGACGAGCCAGCCGAGGGGGAGCGTCGCGGCCGCGGCCAGCAGCGCCCGCGCTGCAAAATTCCCGAGCGGGCGCCACCAATCGGAGGCCAGGGAGCGGCGAAGAAACCGGCCGAGCAGAATCGCCATCAGGCTGAAGTTGATGGCATGGGTCAATGCGATCCCTTCTGCGCCCCACAGACTGACTGCCAACCAACCGCACCCGCCAGCTACCGCCAATCCCATGGCCCCGGCGCCGACCCGGCCCGCGGGCAGCTTCAAGGCATATAGCGCGTAAAACAAGAGCAGCGTCGCCGCGGCCCCCGGCAGGCCCAGAACGTAGATCTTGAGGATCGCCGCAGTCTCTGCCGTGTCGGCGGCGGTAAAGCTCCCACGCTGATAGAGAAGCCTGACCAGCGCATCGCCCGCCACAATCAGAACGATCATCGCCGGCAACAACACCAGCAGCATACCCTTCAGCGCCAACGCCAGAACTTGCTGGAAGCGTCTGACCTCGCCCGCCGCCGCCGCGGCGGCCAGGCGAGGAAAGGCCATGACCGTGAGGGGCACGACAAAAATCATATAGACCAGCCAGTTCACCTTGAACGCATAGTTGATCAGGGCGATGTTGCCTTCGGGCAGCCAGGAAGTCAGAAAGCGTTCCACCACCGGGATGAGGCTGTACAAACCCAGGCCCACTGCAAGGGGCTTCGCCAGCTGCGAGAATTCCGTAAGCCACGGCCGGGCTTGAGCGACAGGAGGCTCGCGGCGCCCCGCCGCCGGCAGCCCCCGCCACTGGAATGCGACCACGAGCAGCGCGCCGAGTGTCATCCCGACCGCGGCGCTATAAACTCCCAGCCGGCGGGCGTAGAGCAAAATGCAGAACAGCGTCGCCAGGTTTCCCAGCAGGGCGGCGAGCGCCGTCCAAAGGTACCGGTGGTGGTAATTCAGCAACGCTGCGCAGATTGTACCGACGGCAACCAGCGCAATGCACGGCGCCAGGATCCGGAAGGCGTATGCGGCGAGGCGCGTCCCTGTCGGAGTGAGCCCCGGCGCCAAAAAACGAATCACGGGTACGGCCAGAACCGCTGCTGCCGCGGCAACCCCGCAGCCCGCCACGAAGAAGATCCTGAGCAGGCGATTCAACCGCGCCCACGCCGCCCGCTCGCCGGCGGCCAGCAGCCAGCCAGCAAAAAGCGGGAGGACGCTCGCTCCCAGCAATTCGTCAAAGACACCTTGCACGGCGGCAGGAAGCGTTTGCGCGACAACAAATGCGTCCATTTGCCGGCAGGCACCGAACTCCGCCGCCAACACAACCTCACGCAGAAAGCCCACGAGCTTGGTCAGCCCGCCGAGAAGGGCGAGGACGAGAAAGGTTCCGCTGGCGCGCACGCCGACACTCGCGGCGGCCGAAGGCTGCGGATCGAGCACGGCCGCAGTATCCGTTGTGCCAGACTCCATCGGTGAATATCCGGGCGGGGAAGGGGGAATTCCGCCAAGGAAAAAACAGTAGTCCGTTAATCTAATCTCTCAGAACGCGCTCAGGTCTGCCACCCACGCCACTCGTGCTCGCGCATTGGCAATTCGCGTGCACGGAATTTGCGCGCCGCACCCGCGAGTCACCCTCGAAGGCGCGGACCACGCATGAAGCAGGAGCCCCAGAGCAAGTTCGCCACGCTGGTTGGAATCGGCCTGCTCGCCGCCGTGTTTGTTGCCGTGGGCAGTTTTGGCGGTACCGCATCGATCACCTGGGGCGTAGTCGAGGCCTTGATTCTGCTGCTCGGCCTGGCCCTGCTGCTCGAGGAAGGCATCGAAATCCGCCGGGACAACGCGGGGCGATTTCTCGGACCGGCCGTCCTGCTCATCTTTTTCGGAGTGAAATTTTGCATCGTCAACCGCGGCGGGTTGATGGCGGACCGTTGGGCTGCCCGGGAGGAGTCGCTCCAGCTGGGCTGCTACCTCTGCGCGTTTTACCTGACGCTGGCGGTGGCCCGTACGGCACAAGCGAGGCGCCGCGTCGCCACCGCACTGGTCGCCTTGGGGCTGTGCGAAGCGGTGTATGGAATGATTCAGTACCTGACCGGGTGGCAGCGAATCTTCACCTACGTGAAGAAGTATTACCTCGAGGATGCCACGGGCACCTACATCAACCACAACCATTTCGCCGGTTTGCTGGAGATGGTGCTTCCGCTCGGCGTCGCGCTGGCTTCCTGCCAAATCGAAAGAGCGATTCACGGCCGGCGAAATCCCGCGCGAAGTCTCGGCGAGCTGCTCGGGCGATCGCAGATGCACAAGAGCCTGTTCCTGGTCTTTGTCTCGTTGCTGCTGTTTGTCGCCGTTGTCTTTTCGCGCTCCCGGATGGGACTGATCTCCTGCGCGGTCTCGCTGCTGGTGATGGCGGCGCTGGCGGCCACCCGCAAGGGCCGCCGGTCGCTCTCGGCCGCTCTGGTCTTCGTGCTCCTCGCCGCGGGCGTGGGCTTCACCTTCTGGATTGGCGTGGAGCCGATTGTTTTTCGTTTCGCCAGCCTTCCCTCGCAAGAGTTTTCCCAGCGCCAAGACCGTGGCAGACTGGCCATCTGGCGCGACACGACGCACCTGCTCCGCCAACATCTCTGGTTCGGTGTCGGCCCGGGAGGGTTCGAAACGGCCTACACGCAAGTTCAAACCGTGCATCTCGACTCCACTGTGGATCACGCTCATAACGACTACCTCGAGCTGGCAACCGAACTCGGGCTGGTCGGTGCCGGGCTGCTATTTGGAATGATCCTCACTGTGGCGGCAAGGACCCTCCGGGCGTTCACTGCTCATCCGGACA
>Ga0209701_10000291_pt1 | contig 27783 bp, 20 predicted proteins | sample CZO8metaG_4_FD_188356 | JGI IMG/M metagenome (GOLD analysis project Ga0209701, IMG submission 188356) | Vadose zone soil microbial communities from the Eel River Critical Zone Observatory, Northern California, USA - CZOApr15con2H3.8 metaG... | ecosystem: Environmental > Terrestrial > Soil >... | reverse complement strand
TGACGACCCGCCGTCCGGGAGATCCGCGGAGACTCACTTGAGGCTGTACGAAACAAGCTCCCAGTCTGTCCCAGAGCCGACGCTGGTCGCGAATTTGACCATCGACTTCACGTCAGGCGCGTACCAAACGGTGGTTCTCCACTCAAGTTTCTCCGGCAAGTCGGTCGACGGCAGAGCAGGCTTCTCGTCCCTCGTGGGCGCGACGGCTTCGCCGAGGGCGCGCATCTCGAGGAACACACACACGAAGAATCTCGCGCCGAGGCTGCACGGTCGGCACGTCGCTATGGCACCGCCCCGAGCGCAATGTGCCACGGGGTCATCGCGGCTCGCCGCCTCGGGGCATAAGCGCACAAATTCGAGGAGTGACGCGCCGGAGTGAGCGCGGTCCGGTGCGGCACTCTTCTTGCTGTTCGAGCCGTACAGCGATGGAACCTGGCGATCAGCGCACTCCGTCGGGATCCTGGATTATCGGCGTGATCACGGCCATCCTGACAGTGGCTGGGTGCGCCTCTTCGCCGCCGAAGAGCTCACCGGCCGTCGCGTCGGCGGAGTACTCTGCCGTGCGGGACCGCGTGGTATCGACGTCGCTGAAATACGTCGGCGCGCCCTACGAGCGGGGCGGCACGTCGCCCGCGGGCTTCGATTGCTCCGGCTTTGTTCTGTTCGTCTACGCCCAGGCCGGCGTGTCGCTGCCGCACGGTGTCGCGAAGCAGTACCGCCTGGGATCGGCGGTCTCGCGCGACGAGCTCGAGCCTGGTGACATCGTCTTCTTCGATCGGCTTCGCCACAGCGGGATCTACATCGGCGACACGCGGTTCGTCCACGCCACGAAGCCCGGCAATGTCGTCATGGTCTCGCGCCTCGACGAGGAGTGGTTCCGGCGCCGCTGGATCGGCGCGCGTCGACTGCTTTAGGAGTCTCGTCTCCCGGTTCCGGACCGCCTCATTTGAGCTTCAGGTCCTCGGCCCCGTCGCCGGCGTGCCATAGAAGGTCATGAACCTCCTCTGGCCTCCGGGCCGCCTCTACACTATTCTTCGCTCTGGACCCGCACGATGCGAGCTTGCTCATCTCATCAGAGAGCTGATACAGGGGGGCGACTGTCGTGACAGCAGAGCCCGGCGCACAGGACAAGCCGTTTCGTCTGGACGAGGCGACGATCGAGGAGGTGCACGGAGCAATCCAGTCGGGACAGACGACCTGCGTCGCGGTCGTTCAGCACTACATCGCTCGGGTGCGCGCCTACAACGGAGTGGCCAGCGTGCTTGTCACGGACGACGGGGCCCCGGTCCGCGAGGTGATGGGCGCCGTGCGCGCGAAGGCGCCGCTTCGCTTTCCCACGGAAACCGTCAAGGCCTCCACTGTCCTGCCGAATCTCGACAAGTACAAGGGGCCGACCCTCGAATACGGCCGCATGGAGGCGACGGCCTCCGATCCTGACATCCAGCAGCAGTTCGGGATGATCGTCGGCAAGCCGGATGCCGGGCAGGTGAATGCGCTCGCCACCCTCAACATTCGGGGTGAACGTTCGGTCACCTGTCGGGGCGACTTCGACCGGCACCCATCTGCGGGGCCGCTTTCCCCCGGCGCGCCTGCCGTGTGCGAGATGTTCCGCAGGCTGCCGGACGCCCTCGAGCGCGCGGCAGAGCTCGACGCAATGTATGGGCGCAATCCCGATCTCGAGCAGATGCCGATGCATGGCGTCGTGTTCTCCTTCAAAGATCCGTTCGACACGAAGGACATGCGAACGACCGCCGGGGGCGACGCGCGCTATGACATCGACTTCCCCGCGCGCGATCACGTGCTGGTCGAGCAGCTCCGCAACAAGGGCGCGATCATCTTCGCCAAGGCCGTCAACACGGAATACAACGGGCGGGCGGGCAATCCAGGCGGCCGCCACGTGCCGGACAAGGTGCTCCCATCGACGCTGGGCTACCAGCGCAGCACCTGGGGCGGCAATCCCGCGAACCCCTACGACACGGCACGCTCGGCCTCGCTCGGCTCGAGCTCGGGGTCGGGCGTGTCGGTCAGCGCCAATCTGGTAATGGCCAGCCTCGGTGAGGAGACGCGGGCGTCCTGTCGCGGACCGGCCAACCACAACGCGGTGGCGCTCATTCTTCCTCACAAGTCGATGCTGGGATTCAACGGCGGCGCCATCGGCGCGGACATCTATTGCGACCGTAGCGGCATCCTCTGCCGCACGATCGCGGATTGCGCCAAGGTCCTCGATGCTCTCAAAGATAACGTCGAAGGCTACTACGACCCGCGGGATCCCTACACGACCGTGCCGCGCTCGTCGGTGTTGAGTACGCCGTACGCGAGCCACGCGAAGATGCCCGGGGCGCCGGGCGCGCTCAGGGGCATGCGCCTCGGCATCGTCCGGGAGTCCATGGTGTACCCGCCGGGCTCGAAGGCCGAGGAGCCGATCGTCACCACGGCTGCAAGAGAGATCAAGACAATCCTCGGCGGCCGGCTGGGGGCGACGCTCGTGGAGTCGTCCGATCCCCTGTGGAAGCGGGATCCGGACGTCGAGAGCATGACGACGGATTTCCGGCGAGCGCTCGCGCGGCTGGTGCCCCTCATCATGCCCGACCTGTTGTTCAGGCTCGGGCGGGACGGGCGGCCCCTGTTCAAGGAGTTCGCGGCGGCGATCGTGCCGACCGAGTTCATGCCCAGTCAGATCTTCGGCACGGGCACCATGCAGCCGATCGACTATTGCGTCGAGCTGGCGGAAGGACGGATCTCGCCGCCTGCGAACCTCGACATCGCGACCATCCAGGAGCAGGAGCTCGCGATGGCGTTCAGGTTCCACATCCCGCAATACCTGACCCGCCGTGCCGCGGACTGGAAGGTGCGGGGATTCACCGAGACGCTCGTCGATTTCCCCATGCTCAACGCGCGATCCAAGTTCTGGGGCGACGATGGGCGCGCGGCCTTCAGGAACTGGGAAGAGGTGAGCGACCCGCGCAATCCCCACGGCCGGCGTCAGGGCGTCGACGAGCGCATCATGCTGCGCGAATTGCTGCGCCGGGTGGACATGATGGTCCTGCTCGAGAACCACCTGGACGCGCTGGTCCGCCTGCACACGCCGTTTCCGCCGGGAAAGATCGGCGGCGCGTACCAGCCGGGCCTGCCTGGCAATCTGCGGCTGGAGACGTTCTACGGGCCGAACGCGGGATTGACGGAGGTCCTGATCCCGGCTGGCTATGTGACGACCGCCTACGATCCGGTCTTCGCGCTCAGTCCGGACGGCACACGCTATGTGCCGGTCCCCTCGGACACGCCGACCACCATTCCGGAGCCGGGGCTGCCCTTCTCGTTGGTGTTCCGAGCCGAGCCGGGCAGGGAGGATGTCCTCCTGAAGGTCGCCTCGGCATATGAAGCCGCCTCGAAGCGCCGCGTTCCTCCGCCCGCGTTCGGCCCACTCTAGGCCCCGCGATCTTCCCGCAGCGGTTCAACCAGATCTCCCAGCCGGGGTAGGTCATCGAACCGATCGACGAGGGCCTCGAGCCGCGCCACCCCGGCTGGACTGAGCACCAGGCCCGCCAGTTCCCGGAATTTTGACCGGACCTCGCCTTCTCGATACGGATCCTGGTAGTCGCCGCGGGCGCTCTCGCGCAGCCGAGTCACCTGGCGGCCATCGGTGAAGGTGACGGTCACTCGCGCCGGCTTGAGTCGCGGCACGTGGGCACTGAGGTCTGGATCCTCGCGAACCGTGACCCGCCGGCGGAAGGCCGCGATCGCGGGATCCCGAACGACTTCTTCGGTGAAGGCGTGATACCCCGCGTTGCCTCGCAGGACCAGAGCGGCGGCCGCGTGGGGCAACGAGTACTTGGCCGCGAAATAGTTAACCGGGTCGCACTCGCGCATGTTCGCGGCGAAGCGGTAGGTCGCCACCTCGATGCGCTCGATACTGGTGGGAGGTGGCCGAAGGTCGGTGAGGATGTCTTCCAGCGCGTCCAGCGCCGCATAGATCGGGTTGCAGCACGCACGCAGCCGGAAATAGTTGCGGGCGATCTCCCAGCGCTGCCCCAATTCTTCCGTCAGGGCCTCGGGCCGGAACCCGTCGCCGACCAACTGGCCGAAGGCCTCCTCGATGGCGTTCGGCTGTGCGGCGACGCCGGCCAGCGCCAGCTCCGGCGCCAGGGCCCCGGCGAAGCCGCTCATCCCTCCGGCCACGTTCAGCGCGGTGGCTCCCGCCACGGCGTTGGTGTAGCCGGGTGTGAGGACGAGGATCGCGCCGATCCTGAGCGCGAGGCTCATCTGCTCGCCGGTCAGTCTGCGCAGCCGCCCCCCGGCAGCCACTGCGCCCAGGAGAGGCGCCTGGCCGTTCTGATGGGCGATCGGCCGGGCCGTCAGCCCCGCTCCGAGTCGGGCGGCGACTTCGTAGCCGAGAATCAGCGCGGCCAGCGTCTCCCGGCCCGACCGTTCCAGCCATTCGGCGCTGGCCAACGCCGTCGGCAAGACCTGCACGGCACCCTGGCAGGAGACGTAGCGATGCCCCTCGCACAACTCGATCGAGCGCCCGGCCAGTCCGTTGAGCAGGGCCGCCGTGCGCGGGTCCGTTGTTGGCCAGCCCGGCGCGTAGACGGTCGCGCCCCGACCACCGGTCGCGGTCAGTCGCGCCCGCGCGCCGGCCACCTCGGGTTGGACTGAGCCGGCCAGAATCACGCCCACCGTGTCCAGCAGCACGAGCTTGGCGTGCTCCCGAAGAGCCTCGGGGATCGTCTCCCACGGCGTGCCGGCCACGAAGTGCGCCAGTTCCTCGATTGCTTTACCCATCATGATCTCCGTCGTCGAAGGCGCAAGGTCCCTTTGCGGGGCCTCGGCCGAGTCCTGCCAGGAGCGACGACCAGCGCGTTTGGCACCCCCCATCCGCCCGGTAGCGCCAGCGCCAGCGCGGGAAGCTTCACCACGAGCTGTGTCGACGGACCGCCGTCAAGGTTCAGGGCATCCGAGCATCCGAGCCCGCCCTGCTGAGGCGGATCGGCGAGGAAGCGTGCAAAAGCGGTGGTCTCGGCCTTAGTCGCAACGACGATGACAACGACGGCTCCCTCGGCGCAGACAGCTGTCCGCGCCGCGAGCTGCGGCTTTAGTCCCTGGACCTTTCCCCCGACGACGAGACGGGGTATGCCCTGGACGATGAGGCGGTGTGCGAGGCGATCGGGGATGTCGGAGCCGAGCACGATCCTCGCGTTCGTGCCATTGACCACGAGGGCGCCCCAGCTCTGCAGCTTGCCCGTGGCGATGAGTCGTCCCTCGTCGACAGCAAGGCCCATCGCGCGACCCTCTTTGTCGAAGAAGCTGGCATTGACAGCGATGACGGCAGGGTAGGGCGCGGCGATCTGCTCTACGGTGCGCCGCGACGAAGGGCCTCCGGCAGGAACTAGACGGAGCTCCACCACGTCGAGATCAACCCTGAAAACGTGGCCCGAGAAAGGCTCAGCGTCCCCTGGGCGCACCTCGAAGGTCGCGTATGCAATGCCTGGGGCGACTGTAGAAAACCGCGGCGCCTCGCCGCCTTCCGCGATGGTCAGAGCGCCATTTATCGCCAAGAGCAGGGCCAGAACGCAGAGGAGGATGGTTGCCATGGAGCCTCCCGCTGCTCAGCGCTGGTTGAACCGCCACCGGCGGAAGATGTATCCGGGATCTGAGGCCGTTCGGCCCTCGCCAATCAGACATGCACCCTCGGCTTGGAAGTCGAAGATGCGCTTGACTTCCGCATGCTCGGTGGGCTCGACATGGGCGTCCGTGACCGTGACGAAGACCTCGTCCAGGAGGTGAGCTTGGTGAAGAGACTCCAGCATTACCGCTCCGCCCTCGCAGTCCAGGTAACGCACCCCGAATTCGCCGAAGAGACGCTCGTGTGAGCGGCTGAGTCCGACTGAATCGATTCTCTCCGCGGCAGCGACAAACATCGAGAGACCCTTTTCATGACTGCCCCGTGCGCGAAGCAGGCGCGCTCCAGCGCCGGTCGTGATGATGATCACCACGAGATGAGGAGTATTGAACATCGGCGCGTCGAGGTCCAGTCGACCGGACTCGGAGTAGACCACCTGGATCGGGAACCGGCCTAGCCCGTGTCGCACCCTGAACTGATACAGGGCGTCTCCGAGCCCGCCTTCAATGTCGGGCGTTCCGATGAGATCGGGCTGATCACGGAGCGTTTGAGCGCCAAAGGAAATGGCATCCGCGCAGGCACGGAGATAGCGCATGAGCTGCAGATCGGCGAGCCGGCCCGATCGGGTGACATCGCCGCCGGCAATGGCGCGGACGGGATCGTCATGCACACCCGCCCTCTTCCACGTGAGGATTCCGTTCTTCGACGCGATCACGTTGGCGTAGATCCACGGACGGGTGGGCCAGGGCGGTGGGAAGCCGAGAGGCTCGACGCGATCGGGGTCCGGAGAGGTCGGACCGTATCGATAGCGCGTCTCGGAGTTCTGGTGCCAAGAGACCCGCGCTCGATCTCTAGCCGTCGGATTCATTGCGCTCCCATCATTTGAGGCCTCCGAGAAGGGTAGCCTACGCTAGCCTGGAGGACAGCCCTAGGCTCGCATGGAAGGGAGGCGTGGCGATGTCTGCAACGACCCTTAAAGAAACAGCACTCGCTCTGGTAGCGCACGGCAAGGGGATCCTCGCGGCCGACGAGAGTCACGCGACGATCGGTCGGCGCTTTGAGGCGCTCGGGATCCCCAACAGCGAGGAGAAGCGTCGGGGCTACCGGCAGATGCTCTTCACGACCAAGGGCATCGGCGAGTTCATCAGCGGGGTGATTCTCTTCGACGAGACCATCCGCCAGGCGGCCGACGACGGCCGCCCGTTCGGCGAAGTCCTGGCAAGCGAGGGGATCATCCCGGGGATCAAAGTAGACCGCGGGGCGAAGCCGCTGGCGGGGGCGCCGGGCGAGCAGGTGACCGAGGGACTCGACGGGCTTCGCGAACGTCTGGCTGAATACAAGACGCTCGGGGCGCGCTTCGCCAAATGGCGTGCGGTGATCGCTATTGGCGAAGATGGCCGCACCCCGACGCGGCTGGGCCTGGAGGCCAACGCGCACGCGCTCGCGCGCTACGCCGCGCTGTGCCAGGAGGCGGAGATCGTCCCGGTCGTCGAGCCGGAGATCCTGATGGACGGCGGGCACTCCATCGAGCGCTGCTTCGAGGTCACCGAGGCCACGCTCCACACCGTGTTCCACACGCTGTGGGAGCACAAGGTGGCGCTGGAGGGACTGTTGCTGAAGCCGAACATGGTGCTGCCGGGTACGACCTCCGCGCGCCAGGCGCCGGTGGAGGAGGTGGCGGAGGCGACGGTACGATGTCTCCTCCGCAGCGTCCCCGTGGCGGTGCCGGGCATCGTCTTCCTCTCCGGCGGGCAGGCTGATGAGCTGGCGACCGCCCACCTCAACGCGATGAATCGTCTTCCCGCTCCGCGGCCCTGGCCGCTCAGCTTCTCCTACGCTCGGGCCCTCCAGGCCGCGCCGCTCAGAACGTGGGGCGGCGACCCCGCACGGGTTGGTGATGCCCAGCGCGCGTTCCGCCACCGCGCCCGCTGTAACAGCGCGGCTCGATCGGGGGCGTATACGCCGGAGCTCGAGCGGAGCGCGGCGTGAGCGCGAAAGTCCTCGCCATCCTCGTCGGCGGCGGACCGGCGCCCGGCATCAACGCTGTGATCGCCGCGGCCACGATCGAGGCGCGCAACCGCGGGCTCCGCGTGCTTGGGTGCCACGACGGCTACCAGTGGCTCATGCAGCGGGACCTCGGCCATGTCGAGGAGCTCGAGATCGCCCCGCTCTCGCGGATCCACTTCGAGGGGGGCTCGGTTCTCCGCACCTCCCGCGCGAACCCATCGCGGTCGGCCGAGACGCTCCAGAACGTCGCGGAGTCGCTGCAGCGCCTCGGCGCCACCTACCTCTTGACGATCGGCGGCGACGACACCGCGTCCGGCGCCGCTGCCGTGGCGCAGGTATCGGGGGGGAAACTCGCCGTCGCCCACGTTCCCAAGACCATCGACAACGATCTGCCGCTGCCGGCCGGGATCCCGACGTTCGGCTTCACGACCGCGGTCGATGTGGGCAAGGACCTCGTGCGAAATCTAATGAAGGATGCGGCGACGACCGACAAGTGGTTCTTCGTGACGATCATGGGCCGTCATGCCGGGCATCTGGCCCTCGGCATCGGCAGCGCCGCCGGCGCGACGCTGACCGTCATCGGTGAGGAGTTCTCCGAGAGCCCGGTCCCCCTCGATCGGATCGCCGGCATCCTCGAGGGCGCGATCATCAAGCGGCGCGTTCGGGGCCAAGAGCACGGCGTGGCCCTTCTTGCCGAAGGGTTGATCGAGCGATTGGATCCCGGCACGTTAGGACACGTGGAGCGCGATCCCTACGGGAACGTACGCCTGGCGGAGCTGGAGCTCTCGCGCCTGCTCAAGGAGCGCGTTTCCGCGAATCTACGGGCGCGCGAGATTGCGTGCAGCATTGTGGCCAAGGACATCGGCTACGAGCTTCGTTGCGCCCCGCCGGGGGGCTTCGACATCCATTACTGCCGGAGTCTAGGCTACTGGACGACCCGGTTCCTGATCGAGGGTGGCACGGAAGCGATGGCGACGATACAGGGCGAAACATTCGTTCCGGTCCCGTTCCGGGACCTGATCGACGCCAGGACGGGGCGGTTCCGCGTGCGCCACGTCGACGTCACCTCGGAAGCCTACCAGATGCTCGCCGCCTACATGATCCGGCTCACGCGGGCAGACCTGGAGAATCCCGAGCAGGTCCGCGCCCTGGCCCGCGCCGGCGGGCTCGACGAGACGGCGCTGCTCACGCGGTTCGCCGGCCTCGTGATTCCAGGCCGAGGAGCCGGACCGTGATAGCCGCTGGACCTCGACGCGGCCGCCAGCTGGTGTCGCGGCTTATTGCTTGCGCTGATTCGCGCTGAGCGAGCCCGTCCGAGTGTGGTCGGCAGTAGCCGACTCACTCGACTCGCTACTTCCAATACCACGTGCCTGACATCGGAATGTTCGACGGCGGGTCGCCGGCCACCAGACGGTGGGATTCGACTACCTCGAGACCGCCGAGCGCGAGAACCAGTAAGGCGACGACGATCAAGAAGAATACGCGCATTGCTATGACCCCTCTCTCGTGACGCATCAATGTTGAGATGCGCGCATTCATCGAAGGATTCGCTGAAGGTGACGACGATCTGCTCGGGACTGCCGACGCATTCGTCCGAGCGGCGGGCGGCACGAGCCGCCGCCCGCCTCGGCTGCTTTCAGCTCAGTGCTTTGTCGCGAGCCCCCGCCGCTTCACGTAGTTCCAGAGCTTCTTCGTCATCTCGGCTGGGCCGATCGGTGAGGTACCGAACAGCGATTCGAGGCTGTCCGTGCGGCCCTGAAAGCTGATCGCGTAACCCCCGAACGGCTTCTTGCTTCCCGTTGGCTTGGCCATGGCTAACCCCCCTTCCCGTATGAAGTTTGAACAGAACCCAGCCCATACCTACCACGCGTAGAGGCCAGCTCAAAGAAAAACCGCAATATCTGGGAATGCCGCTGAGCGCCGGGTGCGCTACAGTGTCGACCGGGCCGGCGGGGCTACCACCACCTGGAGGGGAAGCGCTCATGGGAAGAATCGTCACCTTCGCTGATCTGTCGTATCGCGAGGCCGCGCCGGGTGTGAAGCGCGCTCCGATCACCGGCGCCGAGATGAAGGAGATGGCTGCGGAGGTGATCCGGCTCGGTCCGGGCGCGCGCCTGACGGAGTCGGTCCCGGCGGGCGCGGACCGTTATCTGTTCACGTTGACCGGGGGCGCGACGGTCGGCGCACTCGGTGCGTCGCACGCGATGACCGAGGAGTCGTTCGCCACGATCCAGGAGGGGACCGAATTCACGGTCTCGAATCCGAGCAATGCGGAAGCGACGCTGGTCAGCGTGCTCACACCGCCGCCGGGAAACCCGGCGGGGCGCGCCGGGTTTTCGGCCGGCCTCACCGCTGCGGCCCGGGCGACGACCGGCGTGCACGACATCCCGGCGGAGAAGAAGCGCCGCATCTACTTCGTCGGTCACGGGGCGGCTCACTCTGAGCGCGCCCACGCGATGATCGTGGAGTACGTGCGCGACACGGTGACCGGACTGCACATGCACCCCAACGCGGAGAGCATGTTCGTCCTCCTCTCCGGCCGGACGCGCTTCACCGTCAACGGCGAGGACGTGATCGTGGGACGCGGGCAGGCCACGGTTTTCCCGATGGGAGACCGGCACGGGCTCCGCGTCGCGGAGGGCGACGGTGTCAGCTTCCTCGAATTCCACATCCCGGCGGGCTACACGACCGTCAGGGGCTGACGCCGGACACCATGAAGTTCGGGTGGATGACCCTGTCGCTGTCGCCGTCGGCCGCGGACGACCTCGCGTGTGTCCATCAGCAGCTCGAGCAGGGCGTGCTCGCCGAGGCGATGGGGTTCGACTACCTCTGGCTCACCGAACACAACTTCACCGGCGAGTGTGCCTACGCCGACCCGATTCCGTTCGCCGGCGCGCTCGCGGCGCGTACCTCGCGCGCGCGGCTCGGGTTCGCCGTCATCCAGATGGCGCTCCACCATCCCGTGCGCCTCGCCATCCAGCTCGCGGTGCTCGACAACCTGAGTCGCGGGCGGCTGGAGGTCGGCATCGGACGCGGCTCCAGCTACAACGAGTACGAGTACGTCGGCTTCGGTCTCCGGAGCGACGACAGCCGTGACCGGATGGAGGAAGCGGTCGAGGTGCTCACGCGCGCCTGGACCGAGGAGCCGTTCGTCCACGACGGAAAATTTTTCTCGGTCCGGCTGCCGGCGGTCCGGCCGCGCCCCGTGCAGCGGCCGCATCCGCCGATCTGGCGCAGCGTGATCGCCGTCGAGTCACTCGTCGAGTGCGGACGCGCCGGCATCCCCGTGATGATGTCGCGCGTGCCGAACGCGAGGATTCCCGAGCGCCTCGCGCGCTACCGCGAGGGACTCGAGGCCGGCGGTCACGACGCGGCGAGGCAGCGCCGTCTCCTCGGTGAGGCCTCGGTATGGCGCTTCCTCTACGTCGCCGATAGCGAGGCTCAGGCTGAAGACGACGTCCACGAGGCGACGCTGCACTACCGCCAGCACATGCACCACGTCCGCGAGGCCTACAACCCGTCCGACTTTCACGTGACCGCGGCGGCGATGAATCCGTGGATGGACCCCGCCGTCTCCCATCCGGACGGTGTGCGCTTCGTCCTCGAGACCGGCGCGCTCTACGGAACTCCCAGGCGCGTCGCCGAGCAGATCGCGGCGCTGCGTGACGTCGGTCTCGGCCACGTCATGTGCCAGGCGAGCTGGGGCGGGCTCGCTCACGACAAGGCCATGGCGTCGCTCCGCCGCTTCGGCGAGCACGTCGCTCCCGCGTTCCGCGAGGCGTAGCTCATGGGCAATCGAGGAGCGCCACGGGTTCCCCGGGGCGCTCCGAGCGCTGGGGGTCTGGGGGCCATTTCGGGGCCCCCAGCCAGGAGGTCACCATGCCACGCATGACGGGCAATCGATATTTTGCCGAGGCGGTGCACGCCTACGGCACCACGCACGTCTTCTTCGTCCCGACCATCATGCTGCCGGCCATGGCCGAGATGGAGGACATGGGGATTCGCCGCGTGGTGACGCACGGCGAGAAGGCGGCGGCCTACATGGCCGATGGCTACGCCCGGGCGTCTCACCGTCCCGGCATCTGCCTGGCTCAGACCATCGGCTCCGCCAACCTCGCGGCCGGACTCCGGGACGCCTACATGGCGTGCGCGCCCGTCATCGCCCTGACCGGCGGCGTCGACGCCGCGTCGCGATACAAACACGTCTACCAGGAGATCGAAGACTTTCCCATGTGGGAGCAGGTCACCAAGGCGAACTTCCACGTGGACGCCCTGGAGCGGTTCCCAGACTTGCTGCGGCAGGCCTTCCGCGTCGCAACCAGCTCGGCACCGGGCCCGGTGCATCTGGAGATGTCGGGCACCCACGCGCAGGTTCTGGAGCGCGAGGCCGACCTGATCCCCCTCTGGGAAGAGCGCTTCATGCAGGTCCCGGCGTTCCGTCCCGAGCCGGAGCTCGACGCGGTGCGGAGAGCGGCTCACGTGCTGGCCCAGGCCGAGCGGCCCGTCATCATCGCCGGAGGTGGCGTGATCTGGTCGGGCGCCGAGGCTGAGCTGGTGAAGCTGGCCGAGCTGCTCCAGATCCCCGTCGCGACGTCGCTGAACGCGAAGGCCGCGCTAGCCGACGACCATCCTTTGAATGTCGGGGTTCCGGGAACCTACTCCCGCTGGTGCGCCAACCGGGTCCTCTCCGAGGCCGACCTGGTCTTCTTCATCGGCAGCCACGCCGGCGGGCAGGTCACCACCAACTGGCAAGTCCCCCGGCCGGGGATCGCCGCGATCCAGCTCGACATCGATCCCGAGGAGCTCGGGCGCAACTATCCGCTGCAGGCGGCGCTACTCGGTGACGCGAAGGTGACGCTGCAGAAGCTCATCGCCAGCGTGCAGCCGGCGCGGCCCCGGCGGGAGTGGCTCAGCCGGGCGCAGGGCCTGGTCCGGGAGTACGAGGAAGAATCAGATCAGATGCGCCACTCCGACGCGGTGCCCATCCGCCCGGAGCGGATCTGCAAGGAGATTTCGGATTGGTTGCCCGAGGGCGGCGTGGTGCTGTCGGACACCGGCCACTCCGGCATGTGGACCGGCCAGATGATCCGGCTGACCCGGCCGGGGCAGCGTTTCCTTCGCTGCGCGGGCTCCCTGGGCTGGGGCTTTCCCGCCACCCTGGGCGCCAAGTGCGCCCTGCCCGACAGGCCGGTGATCGGCTTCTGCGGTGACGGCGGCTTCTACTATCACATCGCCGAGCTGGAGACCGCCGCGCGCTTCAACATCAACGCCATCATGCTGGTCAACAACAACTACGCGCTGAACCAGGAGAAGCACCTCTTCGACTCGGCCTACAAGGGCCAGCAGCGCGGCCGGGCGACCGAGATGTGGCACTTCAGCCGCGAGGTGAACTTCGCCAAGGTGGCCGAGGCCATGGGCTGCGTCGGCATCCGGGTGGAGCGCCCCGAGGACATCCGGCCCGCGCTGGACAAAGCCCTCGCCTCCAATTGCCCGGCCGTCGTGGAAGTTATCAGTGACGTCGACGCGATGTCCCAGCGGGCATGGATACCATCGGTCACATGAAGGGCGTCATCGGGGGCGCGTCTTGAACTTGTAGTTCCCCGACACGGCGAGGTTGCCCGCGGCATCTCGCGACTTCATCCGAAACTGGTACCAGGAGTTCGGCGCCAGACCGATGATCCCCTGTGAGTGCGATGTCACGAGGGCGTTGTTCAGGGCGGTGTTCAGCGGCGCCAGGCTTCCGTAGGATGTCGTTAGCCAATACTCCACCTGAGTATCACTCGGCTTATTCGTCGTCCAGCCGATCGTCGCGCCGCCGGACGACGTGACCGACAGGCTCGCCTTCGAAATCAGGGGGGCAGTGACGTTAATCGCTTGCGCATTCGCCACCGTCACGGTGACCCCTGGCGATGTCGCCCTGTTGCCTGCCGCGTCTCGAGCCACCGCCGTCAGGACGTGGCCACCGTCAGCGGTCGTCGTCGTGTTCCACGTCACGGCGTAAGGCGGCGTGGTCACCTCCGCCCCGAGATTCGCGCCATCAAGCTTGAATTGGACACCGGCCACGCCAACGTTGTCGGTGGCGCTGCCCGACACGACAACCGTGCTCGTCACCGTTGTTCCGGCGGCAGGAGCCGTCACGGCAACCGTCGGCGGAGTCGTGTCGCTCAGGGTCACCGTCAGACTGGCTGTTTTCGTGTAGCCGGCGGCGTCCCGCGCCGTGACGGCGAGCACGTTCGAGCCGAGCTGGAGGGCGATCGCGCTCGCGGTCCAGCTGCTCGTCCCGGTTGCGGTGCCGCTGCCGCCCCGGCTGTTCACCCACGTCACCTGGGTCACGCCGACGTTGTCCGAGGCGGTGCCCTGGAGGGTCAACGACGAGCCGGTCGCGGTGTAGGTCGGGCTGGAGGTCGGCGAGGTAATGGTCACTGTGGGCGGCGTCGTTACTGCGCCGGCCCCGCTGCCGGTCACGATCGCGGAGATGGTGCTGCCACCCGCCGTGAAGGTGAGATTCGTGCTCACCGTCGTGGTTGTGGTGGGCGTGAATCGCACTGTCACGGCCTGGGTTGCTCCCGCTCCACTGAGAGTGAACGGACTTCCGGACGCGATACTGAAGGGCGCGGCGATAGACGCGGACCCCGAGACCGTCCCGCCGCCCGTGCTCGACACGGTGAAGGTTTGTTCCGCGAAGCTCCCGAGGTTCACGCTCCCGAAATTCACGGTGCCGGTCGGGCTCACGGCAAACTCGGCTCGGGCAATGGCGCTCGCAATGCTCGAGCAGGAGCTTTGATTGCCGATCGCATCCACGGCGCTCACGGCGACGTTGTAGAGCGCGCCGCTGGTGAGCCCCGTGAGTCTGAAGCTCATCGTCAGGTTGGGACCAGGGCTGGACGTCGGGGAGGCCACCTGAACGGAGGAGGACCCAGGGCAGGGAGAGCCCGCGGTGGCGTAGTAGAGCCGATAGGACGCCAGATCCGTGAGCGGGCTTCCGTCGGTATTCGTGATGGGGGCGGTCCAGGTGGCGTCCAGGATCCCGGCCGTGCCGGGGGCTGCCACAAGAAGGACTCCGCTCAGGATGAAAGCGAGCCCCACACAGGTGACGGCAGACCGCGCGTTCTTTCCCGGCATCATGGTCTCCTTGCAGGGAGACCCACCATGTTCCCGGGGCCCGACTGGACACCCCTCCTTCGGTAGTCCGGCTGTCAGGCTCGAGGCCTGACCCGTGACTTTGCGTCCCTGCCTCGCGGCAGGTTTGCCCTTGTCGAGAAGGAGGTCTTCCCGCTAAGAGCACGAGTGCACCGGACATGCCACGGAAGGGCAGCGTCGTGATCAGGGCTGATTATCCGGAAACTGCAAGATCCTGAGTGGCGAGACGAAACCGACCGGAGCCAGATCGGCACCGAACGAGTGCCACGCTGGACAGACGAGCATTCAGATGCTGACCGGGAATTTTGAGCGCGTCTCAGTTTTGCGAATCGGTGCGATCGCTCGCGCTTACCCCGCGGTGCTCTCGGTCGCGACACATGCCCAGGCGGATGTTCTCAAGAGGTCAAGGCGGAGTCGACTCGCGCATTCCTGACTCTTCCGTTCGGAGACTCTCGTCCACGGCCGCCAGGAGGCTTCGCACATCCAGGGGCTTCGTCAGATACGCCCGCACGCCCGCGTCCAGGAGCAGCCGCATCCTCGACGGGAGCGCGTCGGCGCTGAGCACGATCACGGGGATGTTCCGCGTGCGCGGATCGTCACGGAGTAGACGGAACACCTCGTCGCCGGAGATGTCCGGGAGGTGACGGTCGAGCAGGATCAGGTCCGGTCGATGGTCTCGAGCGAGATCGACTCCCACCCGGCCCTGCATCGCCGACAGCACGGTCGTGCCGGGGCGGCGCGCCAGGATGCCCTCGACGAGCGCGAGGTTCGATAGATTGTCCTCGATATAGAGAATCTTTCGCGGCGCCCTCTGCGGGTCCTCCGCGTGCGGCTCGACGACCACCGGGGGAACGACCAGACCTTCGCGGGGTCCCGCCACGACCGACAGCTCCACGGAGAACGTGCTGCCCGCCCCCGGCTGGCTCTGCACGCGTATCGTGCCGCCCATCGCTTCCACGAGGGACTTCGAGAGCGCGAGCCCGAGCCCCGTCCCCTCGACGGCACTGGCTTCGGCGCCCAGGCGGTCGAAGGGAGTAAACAGCCGCGCGAGCTTGTCGGCCGCGATCCCTTCGCCCGTGTCGGTCACTCGAACACGCAGGCGGTTGGGGGCCACCGCTTCGGACGAGACGGTCACGATACCGCTCGGGCGGTTGTACTTGATGCCGTTCGAGAGGAGATTCAGGAGTACCTGCTGCAGGCGCTGTCGATCGGCCAGGACGTGCAGCTGCTCGTCGACCGCGTCGGACCGGACCGACACGCGGGACTCGGCCGCGGATGGCCGGACCAGCTCGATCGCCTGCCGGACCGTTTCATGGAGGGGAACCGGCTCCAGCGATAGCTGAAGCCGTCCAGCTTCGATCCGGCTGATGTCGAGCACCTCGTTGATGAGGCCCAGCAGGTGGCGGCCGCCGCGGAGAATCTGCTCGACGCTCTCTCGCTGCTCGGCCGACGCCGCGTCCATCTCCAGCAGCTGCGCGAAGCCCAGGATCGCGTTCAGGGGCGTCCGGAGCTCGTGGCTCATCCGCGACAGGAACTCGCTCTTCGCCTGGTTGGCGCGGCCGGCCTCGGCGGTTGCGGCGCTCAGCTCTCGAGTGCGCTCCTGCACCCGGACCTCGAGCTCCGCCGCCTGCCGCTTGACGCGCTCGTGGAGGCGAGCCTGCGCGATGGCGATCGCGAGCTGCGTCGCCACTTCCTGCGCGATGCTCACCTGCTCCGGCGGGAACTGCTGGCCCCGGTCTCCGCCGAAGCTGACGGAACCGATGAGCTCGCCGCCGACGATCATCGGGACGACCATGTACTCATGGACGCCCGAGGCGAGCAGAGCCTCCGCCTCGGCGCTCGGAGGGAGCGCGTCGACATCGATCACTTGCGGCTCGCCCCTGCGCAAGGCCTCCAGGTCTCCGGCCAATCGCAGCGGATAGCGGACGCCCGGCCCGGTATAGATGCGCCGACGTCCGACCGCCGCGAGCCACTCGACCTCGCCGGCCTCCAGATCGAACAGGTTCACGATCGCGCGCGGGATACCGAGCAAGTCTCGTAGCGGCCGCAACGCGGCCTCCGCGATCGCGACCGGGGCCTGTTCCGCGATCAGCCCCCTGTCGATCTCGTGCAGGATCTTCAGGCGCTCGGCCTGTTTGGCGAGCGCCTGCTGTGTCTGGGCGTTGTTGATGGCGACCGCGGCCTGGTCGGCGAAGCTCTGGAGCAGAGCCACCTCAGCCTCTGTGAACGCTCGGGGCGTTGGGCTTCCCACCGAGAGCACGCCGATGACCTTCCCCGCCACCCGCAGCGGCACCGCGAGGCCCGCGATGATCCCGACCGCGGCGTTCCGCTCGCGGATCTCCGGGTTCAGCTCGAACCGGGCGTCGCTGCGGATGTCCGGGGTCCACATCGGACGTCCCTCGACGGCGGCCCGCCCGATGAGACCCACGCCGGCCGGCACGACGTCGTGGTTTCCCGCGTACTCCTTGGCCCGACCACCGAGCGCGATCGCGTTGAGCGCACCATCCGGCTGGAGGAGGCGGAGGGCCGAGCCGCGCACGCCAAGCAGGCCGAGAACGCTGTCGGCGATCCGCTCGCCCACGGTTGTCAGGTCGAGGGTCTCGTTGACGAGACGGGCGACGCGGGCCAGCTCCTCGTACTCACGCTGCCGCCGGACGACCTCAGCGTGCAGCTCGGCTCCGCTCGCCGCGACCGCGCGGGCGGCCTCGAGCCGGCGCTCGAGATCCACGACCGCTTCCCGCAGCCGCGCGATCTCGGCCTCGGGCGTGGGAGCGGAAGCCGGCTCCATGGCGCTTGGTTAGACGACCCGTCTGCGAGGTGTCGGGAAGCCCCGAAGAGCCTTGACATGAGCGAACGTCTTTATCTCGACGCAGGATGCCATCACTTGTCCTCAGCGAGCACACTCACGCGCGAGCGATGTCTATGGTGCCACGGCGGCGACGCCGTGGCGCGGCGAAATCGGCCTCCGCGAGATTGTTCTCGTTCCTCTCTGCGTGGCAGCGGGGCTTTCGGACACGACCGGCCGGAACCCGGCCAAGCCGACGCTGGTCCCGACCGGCCGCGTGGGTGATCGAGCATTCGGGCCGAATGGCCCGGTCGCGGCGGTCGGTCTGCTATGCTGGGCTCGCCCAGCTCGATGTGGCTTCTAGGCATCTCGCCCTCGCACGAGGCTTCGGCGGCGCTGCTGCACGACGGCGTCGTCGTGGCGGCTTTGGCCGAGGAGCGCCTGACGCGGATCAAATGCGACGGCGGTCGGCTGCCGCGTCTGGCGATCGAGCGCGTCCTGCAGATCACCGGCGTCTCCCGCCGCGACATCGACTGCATCGCCGTCGTCGCGGACCGGTTCCCCGAAGACTGCATCCGGCATCCGCACAGCAGACGCGAGCTCGCACGGCGGCTCCGGTCCTGGCGTGACCGTCTGCGTGGCCTCCCGGTGCGCGACGTCGCCATGGGGCACGTGCAACGCGCGCTGCAACGGATGGGTCGCGAGCCGAACGTGGAACCCTACGTGCGGACCGCGCGGTTCCTGGCCCGGGAGCGCTTTCGTCCGGATGCCCGGCTGCGGTTCTTCGATCACCACGCCAGTCACGCGATGGCGGGCGCCTACTGCTCCGGCTTCGACGAGGCGGCGGTCGTCACCGTCGACGGCGTCGGCCACCTCGGTGTCCACCACACCTCCGGGGTGTTCCGCGACCAGGCCCTGACGCGGCTGGCGGCGTCGGACACACCCGGCACCTCGGCGGGGTGGTTCTACGAGGGCGTCACCGGACTGCTCGGCTTCCGCCCGCTGCGCCACGAGGGCAAGGTTCTCGGTCTCGCCGCCTGGGGTGATCCCAAGCCCCTGCAGGAGGCCTTTCGCCGGGCGCTGCGCTGCGCGTCGTCCGGCCGCACACTGACGTCCGACTTCGCCGGGAGACCGGACGCCGACGCCGAGCGCATCGCCTACCTCGAGGAGGTGATCCGCGGCCACACCCGCGAGAACGTCGCGGCGGCAGCGCAGCGCACCCTCGAGGAGGCGGTGATCCCGCTCGTGCAGACGGCGCTGAACGAGACGGGGGCCCGGCACGTCGCGCTCAACGGCGGCGTCTTCGCGAACGTGCGGCTCAATCAGCACATCGCGGCCCTGCCGGGTGTCGAGCGCGTCTTCGTCTTCCCCGGCATGAGCGACACGGGCAACAGCGTGGGCGCCGCGCTGCTGGCGCTGGCCGACCTCGATCCCGGGGCCTTCGCCCGCGGGCGCCGGCCCCTCGATACGGTGTACTGGGGGCCCGGGTACGAAGACGACGAGATCCGCCAGGCGCTCGACGCCGTCGGCGCGCGCCACGAGCGCGTGTCGCCCCCGGAGATCGTCGAGCGGACGGCCCGCGCGATTCACGAGGGTCTGGTGGTCGGCTGGTTCCAGGGGCGCATGGAGTTCGGGCCGCGCGCGCTCGGCAACCGAAGCATCGTGGCGAGCCCGGTCGACGGCACGATCAACAAGCGGCTGAACGATCGCCTGAGCCGCACGGAGTTCATGCCGTTCGCCCCCAGCGTGCTCGCCGAGCACGCGCACACGATCTTCGCGGACGTGCGGCCGGCCGCGCACACGGCGGAGTTCATGACGATGACGCTCGAGGTGACGCCTCCGTGGCGACCGCGCATCCCGGCGGTCGTCCACGTGGACGGCACCGCGCGGCCGCACCTCGTCGTCCGCGAGAAGAATCCGCTCTATCACCGCCTCGTCGAGCGTTACCACGAGCTGAGCGGGATCCCCCTCGTGCTGAACACAAGCTTCAACGTCCACGAGGAGCCGATCGTGTGCCAGCCGTCCGAGGCCGCTCGCGCCCTGGTCGAGGGCCGCGTCGATCGTCTCGCCATAGGCCCGTTCTGGGTCGCGGGGCAACCGGGGAGAACGCCAGTCTCAGGCTCGAAGAGCAGATGACTCGTGCCGTCCGCCCGACCCGCTTGAGCGAGCTGACGCCCGGCGGTTACCCGCGTTCGGTGATTCGCGTCGAGTCTGAATGCGCGGTCGCGACCGCGGGCAGCGGCGGCTTGCCGAGCACCAGGTCGGCCGCTTTCTCCGCGATCATCAGCACGCAGGCGTTGATGTTGCCCGAGACCAGATCGGGCATGGCCGAGGCGTCGGCGACGCGGAGTCCCTCGACGCCTCGCACGCGGAGCGCCGGATCCAGCACCGCGTCCTCTCCGATTCCCATCGCGCACGTGGCGCACGGGTGGTGGGCCGTGATCGCGGTGCGGCGCACGAACGCATCGATCTCGGCGTCGGTACGGCAATCGGGCCCGGGCGCCGTCTCCCGGCCCCTGAAGGGGGCGATCCCGTTCCGGCTCGCAATGTCGCGTCCAAGCTTCACGCCCTCGCGAATCGTGCGGACGTCATTCTCGGTGGCGAGGAAGTTCTGCACGATGCGCACGGGAGCGCTCGGATCCGCCGAGCGCAGCCGCACGACGCCCCGGCTTTCGGGATGGAGCATCACCGGTCGAAGCCCGAAGCTGTCCTCGTAGGCCGGCGTAAGGCCCGGGAACCACGGATGCGCCCGCGACGGCGCACCGCGGAATAGAAACTGGATGTCGGGCACCGCGAGCTCGCGTCGCGTCTTGAGGAAGGCGTGCAGGCGGCTCGGCAACACGGTCCCCGGCCCCGTGCCGAACAGGTAGGCGCGTACCATGTTGAAAGCGGTGCGATCGAGACGCATCTCGGCATGGAAGGGGCCGCGACCGCGACGGGCATGGTGCACGTCGACGGAGAGATGGTCCTGTAAACTCTTGCCGACACCCGGCAGATTCACCGTTGGCGCGATGCCGACATCGCGGAGATGGTCCGCCTCACCGATGCCCGACAGCATGAGCAGCTGCGGCGTGTTGAACACGCCGCCGGCGAGCAGCACCTCGCGTGTGCTCGACGCCTGATGGAGGCGGCCGTTTCTGGCGTACTCGACGCCCGTCGCTCGCGTTCCCTCGAGGATCACCCGGGTCGCGAGCGCGTTCGTCTCGACCGTGAGGTTGGGCCGGCGCATGGCCGGCCGCAGAAAGGCCACGGCGGCGCTGCAGCGCCGGCCGTTCCGGATGGTCCATTGGCTACGACCGAAGCCCTCCTGCTCCTTGCCGTTGTAGTCCTCGGTGAACGGCCAGTCGGCCTCTTGCGCCGCATCGAGCCAGGCGTCGAACAGGGGATCTCGATTGCGGGAATCGATGACGCTCAGCGGCCCGCGGCCGCCACGCCAGGTGTTCTCGCCCTTCTCCCAGCTTTCGCAATGCTTGAAGTAAGGGAGGACGTCGGCATACGACCAGCCACGGCAGCCGTTCTGCGCCCACCGGTCGTAGTCGCCGCGGTGACCGCGCACGTAGGCCATCACGTTGATCGAGGAGCTCCCGCCGAGCACCTTCCCGCGCATCGCCTCGATCCGGCGATTGTCCAGTCGGGGCTCGGGTTCCGTGTCGTAGCCCCAGTCGAACATCCGATGCTCCCAGATCTTGCCGAGCCCGATCGGGATGTGGATCAAGGGATTCGTATCGCGCCCGCCGGCCTCCAGAAGCAGCACGCGGATCATGGGATCGGCGGTGAGTCGATACGCGAGCACGCAGCCCGCCGAGCCCGCGCCAACGATCACGTACTCGTAGGTCACCGCGTGAGCCTCGCGGCTGGACCCGCTCCCCGCAGCCTGGGCTCCAGCACGTCCCGCAGGGCATCGCCCAGCAGATTGAAGCCCAGCACGACGATGAAGATGGCGAGACCGGGGAAGATCCCCGCCCACGGTGCCTTTGTTACATGTCCCTGGGCAGCGGCCGTGAGCATGCCACCCCAGCTCGGGACATCCGGCGGAACGCCGACCCCGAGGAAGCTCAGCGACGCCTCGAGGATGATGGCAAACCCCAGATAATAGGTGGCCAGGATCAGATAGATGGCCAGACAGTTGGGCATGATGTGTCGCACGATGATGCGCGCCGAACCAGCGCCGATGGCCCTGGCGGCCACGACATACTCCATTTCCTTCACTGACAACACCTGAGACCGGACCGTGCGGACCACCGGAGCCAGCATTCCGATGACGATCGCGATGATGACGTTGTTCAGGGAGGAACCGAGAACGGCCATGATCGCCAGGACGATGATCAGGCCCGGAACGGCCATCATCGCGTCCACGATTCGCTGCACGATGAGGTCCACCAGACGCCCGGCGTACGCGGACACCATGCCGACGACGAACCATCCGGTCACTCCGATCAAGACCGCGCCGAGCCCGACGTACAGCGAGATCCGGGCGCCATAGATGATCCGGCTCACGATGTCTCGCCCCACATGGTCGGTCCCCATGGGATAGGCCGACCCCGGCGCGACATAAACAGGGACTCGATTGTTGGCCTCTCTGATGATCTGGCGCGGATCGTACGGCGAGATCAGAGGAGCCAGAAGAGCCGTCGCGACCAGCGCCAGGACGATGAGGCCCCCCAGGGCGCCCAGGGGCTTTCGTCTCGCGAACCTGGCCACCGCGATCCAGGGGGCCGCGCGCGCGGGCGACTCGGTGCGAGTCTCGAGAATGGGGCTCGCGACCACCGTCTCCCGGCCCGCCATCATCCCGTCCTCGCGCGCCATCGCGTTACTGGTACCGGACTCTGGGATCGAGCACGCCGTACGACAGATCGACCATCAAGTTCAGGATCAGGACGACCGCGGCGATGAGGAGGACGATGGCCTGCAGCACGATGAAATCCCTGTGGATGATGCTGTCGATCAGCAGGGTTCCCATTCCCGGTACGACGAAGATGGATTCGACGATGATCACGCCGCCCAGGAGCCGGGCGAACTGATATCCCGAGACGGTCAAGACCGGCAGGAGCGCGTTCTTCAGCGCATGCCGTCCGATGACTCGCATCTCGACGAGGCCTTTGGCGCGAGCGGTCCTCAGATAATCCTCTCGCATCACCTCCAGCATCGAGGAGCGCGTCACCCTGGCCGTGAAGGCGAGATCGTTGAAGGCGAGCGTCAGGGCCGGGAGGATCAGCTGCTGCAGATTGAGGAGAGGGTCGTCCCACAGCGTGGCGTAGCCCAGGGGAGGTAGCCACTCGAAGAAGGTCGCGAACGCGTACACGATGAGGATGCCCAACCAGAACGTCGGGAGCGCGATGCCGACGCTGGAGAACATCCGGCTGAGATAGTCCAGTCCGGTGTCCTGCTTCACGGCGGAGATGACGCCCAGCGGAACCGCCGCACCGATGGCCAGCACGATCGCCATGACCGCCAGCTCCATGGTGACGAGAAACCGGTCCTTCAAATGGTTCCAGACCGGCGTCTTGTACCACAACGACGTGCCCAGGTCCCCGCGGAGCACATTCGTGAGCCAGCTCGCGTATTGCACGTAAATCGGCCGGTCGAGGCCGAGCGTCTGTCGCAATTGCTGGAGCTGTTCGGGCAAGACCGCGCCACTGTCGCCTTCGCCGCCGGCCAGGATCGTCAAGGCGGGGTCGCCGGGGACGATCCAGAAGAGCGTGAACACGAGGATCGTCGCCACCAGCAGTGTCGGGATGAAGAGCAGCGTCCTTCGTATCGCGTACTTTCCCATAGGGTCTTCTGTCGATCAGTTTCGCGGCAGTGGGGCCTCGGGATCCCACCAGATATGCTCGAAGTGCTTCACGATCTGCTCGGACCCGGGGACGTGGAAGTTCTGGAGCCGATAGTCCATCATGCCGCCCGAGGATCCCCAGCTGAGAGGCACCATGTGGCTTTCCCCCTGGCGCAAGATCTCCACTGCCTCCTTGAGCAGGCGGAGCCGCTTCACCGGCTCGAGCTCCTTGGCCTGGGCCTGGATGATGTCGGTCAGCCTGGGATGGCGCCAGCCGTCAGGATTCTTCTGACCGCCACTGACCAGATAGTGCTGGTTCAGATAGTCGGCCGGATCGAGGATGATGACGCCGGACGAGTCCAACGAGGCGTGATGCGTCCCACGCATGATGCGATCGACCTGAGTCGCTCGATCCACGGGCTCGAGCGTGAGGTCGATGCCGAGGCCTTTCCTCAGTTGCTCGGCGAGCACCTCACCGGAGCGGACGACCAGCGGGACGTTTCCCAGATTCAGCGTGGCCTTGAAGCCATTGGCGTAGCCGGCCGACGCCATGAGGGCTTTGGCCTCGGCGAGATCCTGGTCCTTGGGTCGGCGCCATCCCTTCGTCTGCGCGAGCTCTTCCGGGGGTTCGACGACCTTGCCACCCTTGTTGGGCAGGAACGTCCCGACTGAGCCAAAGCAGCCAAAGGACTCGGCGCATCGCACGATCTTCATCAGCTCGTGCCGGTCGACGGCCAGGAAGACCGCCCGCCTGACCCGCGGATCCTGGAAGGGCGGCTTGTTCATGTGGAAGACCAGATAGGTTTGCACGGCTTCGGGAATGTAGATGGCCCTCACGCGGCCCTTGGTCTCCCGCTGCATCCGCATGGGATCTTCACTCCCGTACGTGCCGATGGTCGGCCCCTCGGTGGTATGGGCTTGGCCCACCTGCATCGCGGCCAGGCGCCGGTTGTAATCCCGGACGATCGTGAAGATCATGCCGTCGAAATACGGCAGGCCTTTCTTGAAGTAGTTGGGGTTGCGCACGTACTCGATCGAGATGTTCGGCTTGAACTCCTTGAGCTTCCAGGGACCGGACCCGATCAGCTTTCCCGGCCTTTGCGCGTCCTCCGGCGAGAGGTTGCGCGCGACGTGCTTCGGGTACATCTTCATGTACTCCGAGGCGAGATTCTCGAGGAACAAGGGGCTCGCGAACTTGATCGGCACCCTGATGGTCCTGTCGTCGATCACCTGGGCGCTCTGGTGTTCATAGAACGCTCGCAGCACCCCGGTCCGGACTCGGATGGCTCCGGGCTCGGTGATCCGGTCCAGGGAGAATTTGATGTCCTCCGCGATGACGGGCTGCCCGTCGTGCCACTGCGCCTGCCGCAGATGGAAGGTGTAGGTTTTCCCGTCCCGACTCACCGTCCAGCTCTCGCACAGGTCGCAGACGATTTCGTCGGGGTTCACCGGATTGTGGTACACGAGCCCGTTGAACTGAGGGGAAGCGGGCATGAGGCAGTCCGGAAGAGTGCCGCAAGCGTGAACATCCCACTGGCCCGGGTTGAAGCCGGTGATGCCGCGAAGGACCATCTTCTGGTACCTTCCCCGGGCGACCCAGTCCGGCGGCCAGGGAAAGATGAAGGTCTGTCCATCCGGCGATGGCGTCTGCGCGGCCGATGGCGCGGGGACTCCACTGATGATCATGAGGAGCAACAAGGAAATGGCAAGCATGATTGTGTCTCCGTGATCGTCGCTGTGACGCTCAGCCATTTCTCTTCGACACCGCCAGCGACGGATTGACGACTGGAGGATCTCGATGCCGACGTTCCAGGCTTCTCCCGACCTGCGAATGCACTATCTCGTCGACGACTTCACCGAGCCCTGGACGACGACGGAGACGATCCTGTTGCTGCACGGCAATGCCGAGAGCAGCCTGGCGTGGTATGCGTGGGTGCCGCTGCTGGCGCGGCGGTTCCGGGTCGTGCGGCCGGATATGCGCGGCTACGGCGCGTCGACGCCGATGCCGCGCGATTTCGCATGGACGCTCGACGTCATCGTCGGCGACTACGCCCGCCTCATGGACTCGCTCGGCGTTCAACGCTTCCACCTGGTCGGCGCGAAGATCGGCGGCGTCATCGCACGGGCGTTCGCCGCGCGCCGCCCCGAGCGGGTGACGACGCTCACCGTGATCGGCTCGCCACCGCCGCTCCGGAAGGGCGCCGAGCGCATCCCGGCGTTGACCGAGGAGTTCGAGACCCGCGGTGTCGAACACTGGGCGCGGCGCACCATGGCGGGCCGGCTCGGCGACCGGTTCCCCGCCGAAGGGGTCGAGTGGTGGATCAAGTTCATGGGCCGGACGCCCCTGTCGACGCTCGTTGGCTTCAATGCCACGATCAACTACTCGGACATCCGGGCCGACGTGCCGAAGATCGCCTGCCCCACGCTCGTGATCACCACCGACGAAAGCGGCCTCGCGTCGGTGGAGGAAACTCGCGCGTGGCAGCAGACGATCCCAGATGCTGAGCTGCTGGTGATTCCCGGCAACTCCTACCACGTCGCGGCGAGCGACGCCGAGCGCTGCGCACAGGCCACCCTCGACTTCATCGCCCGGCGCGGCGCGGCCCGGGCAAAACGCCAATAGCGCCATGAGCTATGTGACTTCGACCAGCTCCAGCGCCTCGCGGCTCGGGCCCTCGATCATCGCCGCGCGCGTGTCGCCGAGCGTGTAGGGCTCTTCGAGAAACCTCACGCCCTCGCTGCGCAGTTTGGCGACCCAGGCGTCGAGATCGGCGACGCTGAGTGCGATGTGATCGTACAGCTGCCCGCGCGTGCTCGCGAGCGACCGGTCGCCCTGACGCATGTACCAGGGCAGCGCGACATCCCCGAACACGACCGCGGCCGACGGCGTCCGGAACATGCCTTCCCGTTCGAGCGCGGGCCAGCTGCGATCGGGCCCGCGCGGCACCGTGCAGGTGGTCTCGGTCAGCGGCGTGCGGCTGGTGCGCCCCGCGAACACCGGCGCGTTGAGGTGCTTACCGTACCAGAGCTGCGCGCAGAACGGATCGTCCTGGTACATGTGCACGTGGTTGAAGCGCTCGGCCGGATGGTTGCCCGCGTATTCCACCAGGGCATTGTCCGGACCTTGCATGTAGCTGAAGCCGCCGGTGCGAGTCGGCTGGACGCTTCTGGTCTTGGCGTCGGCGATCTGCGCTTTCGTCAAGCCGGGAGTGCCACCGGTGCCCGGCCAAGTGTCGCTGCTGACGAAGACCGAGCCGCCTTCATCCGTGGTGTACAACGGCAAGAGCTTGACGTCGGGCCGGCCCTTGTAGGATTCGAGGCTCGCCCGCGAGTCGGTGACATGCCAGCCGAAGTGCCAGATCGCGGTCTGCGGCGCCGTCGCGGGCGCGGCGGCGACCCGGGTGAACAGGACCAGGACATTGTTGGGCGCGGCGAGCGCCGGCAGCCCGCCCCAGCTCGCCTTCGCGGAGGTCGGGAACTGCCGGACGTAAAAATCGACGGCCGCGTCCGGATCGACGGAGTTCAGATGGAGGTGATGGAAGCCCGGCGCTGGCAGCATGGCGGTTTCTCCTGTGCGACTTCGCCAGATGATGTCACATCGGAGTATTATCCCGCCAGACAACGCTTTGCCCCGGAGGGCGCCCATGCTCACCAGCGGTCAGACTGAGGCGCGGAAGCGGCACGACAGTTTGAAGCATCCGATCATCGACGCGGACGGCCACTGGGCCGAGTTCGCGCCGCTCATGCGCGAGGAATTTCGCCGCATCGGCGGGGACACGGCGGTGGAGGCGCTGGCCATGGCGAGCCAGCGCATCCCCAACTCGCTGGCGATGTCCGTCGCCGAGCGGCGCCGGCGCCGGATCGGCCAGGAGGCGTTCTGGTTCCTGCCGACCAAGAACACGCTCGACCGCGCGACCGCCATGATGCCGCGCCTCCTGTACGAGCGCCTGGACGACCTCGGCCTCGACTTCTGCGTGGTCTACCCCACGGCGGGGCTGGGCTACTACCGCCTGCCGTCGGACCGGCTGCGCCGGGCCCTCTGCCGCGCCTACAACGTGTTCACGGCCGATCAGTTCCGTCCGTTCAACGATCGCATCATTCCCGCTGCGATCATCCCGATGTACACGCCCGAGGAGGCGATCGAGGAGCTGGAGTTCGCGTCGCGGCAGCTCGGATACAAGGTCGTGATGATGGGGAGCCTCATTCGCCGCCCCATCCCCGCGCTGGTCGAGGAGCACCCCGAGGCCGCGAAGTTCGTCGAGTGGTACGACCCCATCGCCATCGACAGCGAGCACGACTACGATCCGGTGTGGGAGAAGTTACGCGAGCTGCGCATCGCGCCGAGCTTCCACAACGGCGCGCGCTCGATCCTGCTCCGCAACTCGCCGTCGAACTTCTGCTACAACCACATCGGCCACTTCGCCTCCGCCAGCGAGGCCATGGCCAAGGCCCTCTTCTTCG